>Ga0209040_10001586_pt1 | contig 18031 bp, 19 predicted proteins | sample BogFormECP12_OM3_FD_188240 | JGI IMG/M metagenome (GOLD analysis project Ga0209040, IMG submission 188240) | Bog forest soil microbial communities from Calvert Island, British Columbia, Canada - ECP12_OM3 (SPAdes) (version 2) | ecosystem: Environmental > Aquatic > Freshwater > Wetlands > Bog ...
AGATCTGGAACCTGATCGCGGATGTCCGCAACATCGGGCGGTTCTCCCCCGAAACGTTCGAGGCCCAATGGCTTGACGGAGCTAGCGGGCCGGCGCTCGGGGCGCGATTCCGCGGCCACGTCAAGCGCAACGAAATCGGGCCGGTGTACTGGACGACCTGCCGAGTCACTGCGTGCGAACCGGGCCGTGAATTCGGTTTCGAGGTGCTCGTTGGCGACAGGCCGGTGAACAACTGGCATTACCGACTGACGCCCAGTGGCGACGGCACCGACGTCACCGAATCATTTCGGATGAATGCCTCTCCGTTCACCACGTTGTATTACTGGCTGTTTGGCGGTTACCTGCGTCAGCGACGCAACGTGCGTGACATGGCCAAGACGCTGCGCCGCATCAAGGATGTGGCCGAGGCGTGAAGCGATCGAGCTGAGTGAGGTTGTCATGGGACAGTGGTCGCGCAGTGAGATCCAGTCGGCGTTCGAGCATCACAAACAAGTCGTCGTAGAGATCGGTTCCAGTTGGGATTGGTCACGGTTCGCCGATCAGTTCACCGAGGACGCAACCTACGTTGAGCACACCTACGGAACCTTCAACGGCCGCGAGCAGATCCGCGATTGGATCGTCTCGACAATGAATGTCTTCCCGGGAAGTGAGATGCCGTTGTATCCGACGTCGTGGCACTCCATCGACGAGGACCGCGGCTGGGTGTTCTGCGAGTTCCTCAATCGGATGCGGGATCCCGGTGATGGGAGCATTCACCAGGCGGCCAACTTGTCGGTCATGAAGTACGCCGGTGAGGGCCTGTGGAGCTATGAGGAAGACGCCTACAACCCAATGAACTTCCTGCCGATGGTCCGCGACTACATCCAGCGGTGTCACGCGCTCGGCACCGCCAGCGACGACGCGATCGCGTTCGCGAAAAACATGAACTGGGAACTGGCTTAACGGCTGACCCTGGCCTTGGTCGTAGGCTGGCGATAGCACTGCCCGACGATGTGGAGGCCCCTACACGTGGACATCGCATTGAAGCAGAGGTTGCACTGGCTGGCGCTGCACGGCTTCGTGCGCGGCGGCGCATCGATCGGCGCCCGACGGGGTGACCTGCAGGCTCGGCTGATCGCCGACCCGACCGTCAAAGCGGACCCGGTGCCGTTCTACGAGGAGGTGCGGGCCCGGGGTCCGCTGGTGCGTTCACGAATCGGCTACATCACCGCGGACCATGCAGTCGGGCATGAACTGCTGCGATCCGACGACTTCCGGGTGCTCTCGATCGGATCGAACCTACCGGCGCCGCTGCGGTGGCTGGAGGGTCGCGCCCGCGACGAGCTGCTCCATCCGCTGCGTCCGCCGTCGTTGCTGGCGGTAGAGCCGCCAGACCACACCCGCTACCGGAAGACGGTGTCGTCGGTGTTCACCATGAGGGCGGTCGCGGCACTGCGGGACGGGGTCGAGCAGACTGCGGTGACACTGCTCGATCAACTGTCCCGCGAACCGGGTGTCGTCGACATCGTCGACCGGTACTGCGCGCAGCTGCCGGCAGCGATCATCAGCGACATCCTGGGGGTGCCCGACGCGGATCGACGGCGGATTCTCGAGTTCGGCGAACTCGCAGCGCCCAGTTTGGATTTCGGCCTCACCTGGCCGCAATACCGGCGTGTGCAGCACGGGATCGCGGGATTCAACTTCTGGCTCGCTGAGCATCTGCAACAGTTGCGGCGGAACCCCGGCGACGACCTGATGAGCCAGCTGATCCAGAAGGCCGAAAGTGGTTCCAAGGAAACATATCTGGACGAGTCTGAACTCCGTGCGGTCGCCGGTTTGCTGTTAGCCGCCGGGTTCGAGACGACGGTGAATCTGTTGGGCAACGGGATTCGCATGCTGCTGGACACTCCTGAGCATCTGCACACACTGAGTCAGCGTCCAGAGCTGTGGCCCAACGCCGTCGAAGAGATCTTGCGTTTGGAATCACCGGTGCAGCTCACCGCGCGGCTGGCGCTCAACGACACCGAGGTCGCCGGCACCTTAATCAAACAAGGCGAAGTGGTGGTGGTGTACGTCGCCGCGGCCAACCGGGATCCTGCCGTGTTCGCCGATCCGAACCGTTTCGACATCGAACGCGACAACGCCGGTAAACACCTGGCGTTCTCCGGCGGTCGGCATTTCTGCCTGGGAGCGGCCCTGGCCCGCGCCGAAGGCGAAGTGGGGCTGCGAGCATTTTTCGTCCGCTTCCCCGACGTGCGGTCTGCCGGCGCGGGCAGCCGCCGTGACACCCGAGTTCTGCATGGTTGGTCGACGCTGCCGGTAGCGCTGGGTCCGGCGCGGTCGATGGCCACCCGATGACTGAACGCCCGGCCTAGCCCCGCGGCGTACGATCGAAGTAGCCCTCCAACATCGTGGTGCACACTAGCTGACCGGAGCGGTTGAACATGGTGCCCTGCGCCAGCCCGCGACCACCGATGCCGTTGGGTGAATGCTGTTCGTAGAGAAGCCAATCCGACAAGCCGGGCGGCCGGTGAAACCGCTCTTCCGCTAAGCCAGGTGGTGACCGAACCAATCCAGCACCCGGCCCCAGGCATCGGCCGCGGCGACAGCGTTGTATCGCGGTCCGGTGTCGTTGAAAAACGCATGGTCGGCATTGGGTTCCACGACGATGTCGTTGATCAGGTCGGCACGGTCGAGGGCGGCTTTGGCCGCCGCCTCGGAGCTTGTGACACGGGTGTCGAGGGCCCCGTAGAGCGCCAGCACGGCGGCCTTGGAGGCGGCGAAGTCGGGGTTGTCCGGCAGCGGTCCGTAGAACGGCACCGCGGCCGACAGGTCCGGCACGCCGGAAGCCAGCAATTGCCATACCAGTCCGCCGCCGAAGCAAAAACCGACGACGGCGATTTTCCCGCCCGGAACGCGCATCTGCAGTTCGGTGATACCGGAATTCAGGTCCGCGATAAAGCGGTCCGGCTTAACGGAGCTCAATGCGGCTGTGGCCTGAGCAGGGTCCGCGAAGTGCCCGGTGCCGCCCTCCTCGGATAGCAGGTCGATGGCCAATGCCGAATAGCCGGCACCGGCGAAACGTCCGGCCACCGACCGCACCCAATCGTTCAGACCCTTGTTCTCGTGGATGACCAACACCCCGCGACGGGTGTTGTGGGACTGCGCCCAAGCACCCAGAAGCTGTCCGTGTGGCCCGGCCCAGGAGATCGGTTCGGTTGGTAGCGCCCGGTCCATCCCCGGTGGCTGTGTCCCCGTCGTGCCCGATGACCCGTCCGGACGCGGTGGTTGGCGGCCGCCGCAGGCGGCGATCAATGCGGCCGCGGCCCCGCTGCCCAGACCGAGCAGCGCCAGCCGGCGCAAGGCTTCGCGTCGCGTCAGCAGGCCGTCGACGTGGTCGGTGGCAATCTCTTCGGCGATGTATTGCTGTAGCGACGTCACCTTGGGGAGTATGCGCCGAAAACCGCTGTGCCGCGCGGCGGTCGCTGCGACCGAGTTCAGCTGAAGCTGTTCGGGTCAGCCACCGGGATGAGCAGATGCGACGGGGTCGGTCCGCCCTGATGGAGCTGGTAGCTGCCGCCGATTAAGGCGCGGCGCGCGGGCTTGGTCGGGACGAGGTGCGGGAAGTCGTAGGTGGTCACCGTGAGACGCAGCCGGTGGCCCGGCTCGAGAAATGCAGCGGTCGGGAAGATCTCGACGTCGTAGCGGGTCAGTTCGCCGGGAACCACCGGCTTTACCGCCGATCGGGTGCTGAAATGATGCGGCCGCAGGACGTTGCCGTCGGGCAGGTACCAGGTCCGATCCGGATCCAGCGCGCGGTGCGAACCGAGCAGTGCGCCCTCCGTCAACGGGCGGCTGGTGCCGTCGGGCGCGACGTCGTCGAGGTGAGCGACCCACAGCGCCTCGCCGGTGGTGGCCGTCGCATGCACGGTGAGCTTGATCGGTCCGGCGACCAATGTTGGCGCGCCGAATGGTTCGGTGGTGTACGTCAGTGCGCCGCGCTGCAGTCGCCGGTTGTCCTGGTCGTAGCGGGTTTGGCCGCCGCGCTGGGTGCGGATGAAGCTGTTCATCCCGAGGGTCCACTGCTCGACGCTTCGGCCGGCCAGCGGACCGCGCTCCACGTATTTGATTGTCGCCGTGGAGGTTTCCGGCGCGCATTCGGTGGACAGTCGGCCGGACTGGGACAGGTAGAAGCGGGTCGGCGTCGCCTCGGCGAGCGGATAGTCGCGGGCGTGGAACCATCGCGGGCTTCCGATGGCCTGGAAGGTGAACGGCGATCCGGATATCGCGGGTCCCGCCTCGTCGTTGAGCCAATGGTCGAACCAGCGCAGTTGCAGCGCGTTGAGGTGCAGGCCGCCGAAGTTGGACACGTGATACCAGGGACCCATCATCAGCCGCAATCGCTCGGACACCGGCTGGCCGGGTTGCATCGGCGACTCGTCGGGCCGCCCGGCGAAGGCGTTCTGCAACGCCGCATAGTTCAGTGGCGCGCCGCGCTGGAAGGCATCGTGCCAGCCGCCGACCAGAAAGACCGCCACGTCGTTGGCGACAATGCCCGGCAGCACCATGGCCGGCCGCGACGCATCCCAGAACGGCCCGTCGAAAGCCGTCTCACCGCCGGCGACGGCGTCGGCGATCACCGGTCGGAAATACCCCCGCTGATCACGCCCACGCTGCCGCACCCCGGCGAACCCGCCGGCCCGCGGCCGCGGATGCTTGCCGAAGTTGACCACCTCCAGTGCCGGGTTGAAGATGTTGAGCAAGCGGTAGACCGCCCCGTAAGCCCGCACCGTGCGCAGGTGCGGCGCCCCGCCCATTGTCGCCGCGTCGCGATAGAAATCGCGCGCGGCCATCACCGGGAAAATCGCCTTCAGCGGCGAGTTCGGCCCGACGGCGGCGGCGGTGAACAGCTGGTTGATCGCCAGGTAGGAGGTTCCGAACATGCCGACACGTCCGTTGGCGTTCGGCAGCTTCGACGCCCACTCGACCAGCTCGATCCCGTCCTGCGTCTGCCGCTCGCCGAACATCTCGAACGAACCGCCGGACACGCCGCTCCCCCGGACGTCGACCATCGCCTCGATGTAGCCGCGCTTGATCAGATACGGGGTGGCGCCACCCCCGATCTGCGCGGCGGGCGGCGGGGCCTTCTTGCCGTAGGGCGTCATGGACAACAGCACGGGGAACGGCCCGGCGGCGGGCCGGCCGGTCTCCGGCACCGTGGGGTAATGAATGTCGGCGCGCAACACGACGCCGTCGCTCATCGGTATCGCGACGTTGTGGTGCACACCCGCCCCGAACTGCGCCGGCCTGGGTGTCCAGGACGGCGTGAACGGCGACGGACTGGTCCTGCGGGCATCTGTCGTGCCGGCTCTGCGTCGGGATCGCACCGTCGCCATCCCCCACCTCCTGCGTGCTTGATTGCCTGCGGCGACTGTAAGGATTCGCCGATCGTTGCTCGACACGGGGGTTGCCTGCAAGTGATTGACACCAGTTGAGCAGCCCGGTTCGATGACATCCGTGGCGAAACGCGAGCTGGCCCATGCCGGTTGACGACACGGTACTCGGGCTGTGGCGTGCCCTATCGCGACGGGACTGGGACGCAGTCAAGACGTTCTTGTCGGCGGACTGCATCTATGTGGACATGCCGGTCGGACCGACCCTGGCGGCGCGTGGTCCCGACGACATTGTGAAGCGACTCAAGGTCGGACTCGAACCGCTGGCAGGCTATGAGAACCACGACGGGGTGTTGGTGGCTACCGGTGCCGACGTCATGTACGAGCATTCCGAGACCTGGCGGTGGTCGAGCGGCGAGACGGCTCTGCTGCGATTCGTGTCGGTGCACCGCGTCGAAGACGGCAAAGTGACGCTGTGGAAAGACTATTGGGACATGGGCAACATGACCGCTCAGGCGCCGCCCACCTGGTTAGAGGACCTGTCAAAAGCAGATGTGAGCTGGGTCTTTGATGCAACCGGGCTCGTCTGATCGGTGCCCGATCCGGCTTTATTCGTAAATAAACCAATGGAGTTATTTGTCGTTTCGCTATTGGCCGTCGACCAGTGGGCTGCCCTCGGCCCCCAAATCTTCAATGCTTTGCCGCTGCGCCCCAGAATGGTGCCCCCTTCTGGGCCGCTGCGCCGCAATCGGCGCGAGGCTTCTCCTCCTAGCCTCGCGCCAAGGGGGTCGGGTGGTTTTCACAGATTTTCCACCCGGCCCCCACCCCCTATCTGTCGAGTCCCGGACAATACGCCCGCAGCGGATCGGGCAGCGTTGTTGGCTCTGGGATCAGAGTTCAAGCGTCTGCGCGGTGTAGATCTCCCAGGTCGCGATCTTCCCGGATTCGACCATCAGCGCCTGCATCTTGGGGTCGCCGTACACCGCCTCTTGGATCTGGCCGAACTTGGTCCAGTTCTCGGCGGTGCTGAGCATGGTCAAGGCGTTCGTCTGCTGGCCGCCGATCACGGTCACCAGCAGGGTGACGTTTTCGCCGCCGTGCTTTTTGACGATCTGGATCGCCTTCTTGAGCTGCTTCTGCAGCTCCTCCCACACCTCACCCGACCGCGGGTGGATCGCCACCGCGTTAACAATCGTCATATTCCCCGACCTTTCTCTGTGAAGTTCACACCCCGGAATCCTCGACCACCCTCGATGGTGCGCGCACGAGTAGTTGACTACTCGTCTTTTCCCACTGGCGAACGCGCCGGCTTCCTTCTGTTCTAGGCGCGCGAGGGGCTTGATCCATTTCGCGGTTGACGAGAATGCGGACGGGCCGCGCCGCTACGTCTCGACTGCCGTGTCCTCGCCGGCCCGGCTGCGGTGCGCTAGGCGTCGAGCAGCTCATCGGCGCGACGACTTGACCGCTCGCCACCGTGCTCACGGCACACCCGGCGCACGGCGGCGAGCAACCGCAGCTCGCTGTCGATGGTCTCCACGGTTCGCATGGTGGGGAGCGTGTTGGCCGGGTGACCGCGCGCAAGTCAGACGAAGATCACCAACAAAACGATCACCACCGCTAGGACTATGAACCAGTCGAGTCGGTGGCTTCCGGTGCTGGGAATCTTGATTTCGATAAACAACCTCCCCCCTAGTCGCGGCCCCCGCCGCCCATCACGGAAACGTAGTGGGTAAACATACGGCCATGCGAAGAATCACAGCAACGGTTGTCGCCGGCCTGTCGGTGGTGACGGCGGTTTGGGTGTCAGCTGCGACGGCCAAGGCGGACGTGAAGTGCGACGGGAACGCGGGTGCAAACCCAGCGGCCCGCGAGTTCTATCAGGAGCAGTACGACCCGTCTGTTGCCAAACCGCTGACGAAAGATCTGGCGGCGTACCACAGCGCCGTCGCGTCCGGTGATCCGAAGGACAGCGGGGACGCAGCCGGAACGCTCTACAGCGAAATCTCTTCTGACGTCGACATGTTCGCCACACAGAAGCTCTTCGGGTGCTACAGCCCCGCGGTCTTGGCGAGCTTGCAGCAGGCCACTAATACCCTCGCCTCCAGCTACGACAGCATCAATGGCGCGGCGGCGAACCTCGGCGGCAAGACTCCGGCGGACGTTCCCGGTCTCGTCTCCCAGGCCAAGCCACAGGAGAAGGCTTATATCGACGCCTTAAACGCCTATGCCTCTCAGTTCGGCGGACAACAGGTGCCGCAGTCATAGCGGGCCGATTATGGTTGCTGAAGTCCAAATAGGCGAACCAACAGTGCTCGCAATTTACCTTGTTTTCCCAGGTCAGGGCACAGTGCTTGCTCCGATCTAGGGAAAGACTATTGGGACATGGGCGGCATGACTGCTCAGGCGCCGCCCACCTGGCTGGAGCACCTCGCGACGGCGGATACCAGCTGGGTATTTGACGCGACAGGGCTCATCTGAGCGTGCCGGCTAACTCTCGGTGGTCATGGCAGGCAGGCGTTCCCAGTTCCCGATCGTGGGGACGTCCTCGCCTTGGACGTCTATATAGGAAGCCTCCGTCAGAACCGGCGCCGAGAAACTCCGGCCGCCGGCTCGATTTTCAGTCACGCTGACGCCGTAGGGCGCACGGTCGACCTTGACGCTGGGGTCGTCAAGCTTTAGGCGCCACCGCGGTTGGTTCTTGATCGGCGTCAAGAACTTGAGTGCCTCTTCCGCCGTTGGGAATGACTGGCCAAAAACGGGAAGGGGCTCGTCCCAGCGATAGATCAGGTAGCTGACCGTCCCATACCAGTTTCGATACACCACCCAGTAGCCAAGGTGCGAGGCTAGCTTGCCTAGCTCGGTCACGCCGTGCCTCCTTCCGCCTCGAGAATCGCCGCAAGCCCCTACAGTGTTTCCGCCTCCTCGATTCACGCGAGTAGGTCGACGGCAATGTCAGACCCGAGGAGGATGCCGCGTTACGAGCCGGTGAAGGAGCGGCATGTGCCGCCAAACGCTACAGGACTAGCCTGATCGACGGGCAATTCATCCCGCTTCCCTGGCTGGCCCGAGGAATTTCAGCGTGTAGGTGTCCTCGCGCCTATCCGGGTCCGTCGCCAGCTCCGCCAATTTCGCGTGTAGCTTGTCCAGCGTCTCCGCGACTTCAAATTCGCAGCCATCCGGACACGCCGGCAGGCTAAAGAAGCCACAGTGGAAGTGGTCTGTCCAGGGACGCCGTACCCCGCCGGGGTTGACGTAGCCGATGGTCGCGTGGGGTAAGTGGGTGATCAGTTCTCCGAGGAAATGATTGTTCTTGCAGTGAAGCGTCAGCAGGGCGGAGATGTGTGGCCCAGAGTCGGTGCTCATGCCCCGACTATCGGCGAAGGGTCCGGAAGCGTTTCGCGAAAACATGGCTTACGTCGAGGCGGGCTGCCCTGGAGCCAGTCGATAGATGCGGGCGGCGTTGCCGCGAGCAATGAGGTCGACCACGCGGATGGCATCAGCCGCGCTCCAGTCGCCGTCGTTGACGAATCCGCTCAGCACGCGATGAATGCCGTTGCGCCACAACCTTGCACCGAGGTAGTGCAGCTCAACCGGGCCGAAGCCGTCCGACGAGTACACGATTTTGCGAAACGGCGCCAGCTCCAATAACCGGGCGATGAATGCCGGCGCACGGGCGCCCAGGTGGTTGATACTGAGCCCGCCGTCCAGATAGACGTTGTTGAACGCCTGGGCCAGATAGCCTGCCTCGCGCTCGTAGGGGTAGCAGTGCAGCAGCACGATCGGCGTCTCACCGGACTGGCGCAAAAAGTCCAGCAGATACAGCGGATTGGCCTTGTGCAGATCGCAGTCCCGATCGCCGAAACCCACGTGAAATTGCAACGGTTTACCCACCCGCAGGGCCTGATGCAGCCCGAAGCGCAGCAGAACCCGATCTTCGAGCCGCACGCCGCCGGTGTCGCGCCAACGAGCAGCAGCTTCGGCGACCTCGGCCGCGGACGGCGAGGTGAGATCGCCGTCGAACCCGCCGCGGTAGGCCAGGATGGATTTGGTGCCCACCGCCGTCGTCGCGCGCCGGTGCAGGATCTCCTGGAGCGCCGACGCGTAGTCCCCAGGGGCGTGTACGGCCTGTTCGGCCACCTGCTCGAGACGAATCACTTCGTGAGCCCGGCCGCCCGACCAGTTGGCGAGTTGCGCGACGTCCGCTACGTCCTCGGCGTACCCGGTGTCCACCAGCCAGTCGCTGACGCCGGCAGCGCGTAGAAAGTTTCGGGCCAGCTCGGCTTCGGTGAGCTGGCCGCGTCGTTGCCAATAGTCGACTGAGTCAGCGTGTTTGGGCAGCCCGAGTAGCGGTGCGCAGTGCGCGCGTACTGCGAAGCCAAGTTGTGAGTCGAATCCGGAGTCGAAGTCGGCGAGCGGTTTGGTGTTCGCCTCGTTGAGGCCGTTTTCGAACCGCTGCCGGTCCCCCGCGGTCAGCCAGCAACCGTGCACATGCTGGTCGATCAGCGGGACAGCCGCGATGTGGTCTGCCAGAGCCGAATCGGCGGCGTTGGAGACCGACTCCGCCACCGTCACACGCTCCAGGCCATACGGAACTTGTCCGCCAGGTGCTCCCGGTTGAGATGGGCGTACTGCTCGTGCTCGAAGCGGCGGACCGCGACCACCACGTCGACGGCAGGATCACCGAGAATAGCGCGCAATCGCGTCGAATTATCCAGTGCGGCAATCGTTTGAGCTTGGGATCCGGAGAGCTGCACGATGCCGGCACCACTGCGATCCGAGTCGGACAGTGCTGCGGGGTCCACCTTGGTCTCCGGTGGCAGCACGGCTTTGTCCTTGATTCCGTCCAGCGCCAATCCGAGAATCGCCGCCGTGGCGAGATACGGGTTGGCCGACGGATCGACGACCTTGACTTCGACGTTGCCCCCGTACGGGTTACCGGGCCCACCAACGACGAAGCGCAACGCTGCTTCTCGATTCTCGGTCCCCCAGCAGACATACGCCCCGGCCCAATTGCCGGGATGCAGCCGCAACCCGGACACGATCGAACCGCACAACATGCCCTGAGCCTCCGGCAGGCCGCGCAGCACCCCCGCCACCGCGTTCTCGCCCTTGCTCGTCATACCGCGGGTGCCTGCGCCATCGGAGAAGAGCGGCCCGGTCGAGTTGGTCAGCGAGAAATGCTGGTGGGCACCGCATCCGACGTCGCCGACGAATGGCGCCGGTGACAGGCTGACACGCAACCCATAACGGCGGGCCACACGGCCGATGATGAGCCGGGTCAGCACCAATTGGTCGGCCGCGGCGACCGGCGACTGCGGTGCCAGGGAAATCTCGAACTGGTTGGCCCCGTACTCGGGGTGAAACTGCTCGATGACGACACCGGACACGGCCACTGCGGCGGTTACGTCGCGAACGAAAGCCTCGTGTTCGAGTACACCGGCCAGACCGTACTGCGCCCACAGCGTCGAGGGCAGCCGATGGCCGTCGGGATTGACCAGCAGGAATTCGATCTCGTGGCCGACGATTGCCTCGATACCGGCCTCTGCGAGGGCTGCCTCCATCCGGCCCAGTGTTCCGCGGCTGCAGGCGAGCACGGGCGTGCCGTCCTGCTCGAAGAATGAGCCAGGCGCCCAGGCCAATCCATCGCCGATGAGGCGCAACGCGGACAGGTCAATGCGGATGCGCTGATCACCGACGACGCCGATGTGTTCGGTGAACGCGATGCCGGTCTGGTCGATGGCAAAGCCATGCCAGACCCGGCTGGCGCCCAGGCCGGGATCGGCGAATGCGTTGGTCCGGCGTATCGGTACGGTCTTGGCCTGGGTGAGCCCGGCCGGATTCACCACCGTGCCGATGACCGCGTCTACCCCTTCGGCCTCGAGTTGGGCAATTGCGGCGGCGAGCGGTGTAGTTGTCATGTCCCGGGCGGGCCCGGTGGGTCAGACCCGACTGGGCAGCGTCAGCTTGCAGGTCTGGCCGATATCCAGCGTCCGCAGCACCCGACCCATTCCTATCCACAGCGCGCACGACAACGCCAGGTCGGCGAGTAACTCTTCGGAAAAGTGTTCGCCACAGCGGGCCCAGAAGTCTTCGTCATCGCGTAGCACGGTGTGCTCGGTGCCGAATCGGTGGGCGAACTCGGCGGCCAACCGCTCCTGGTCGGTGTATCCGGGCCAGGTGCGCCACTCGCGCGCATGTTCGTACAGCTCTTCATCGACACCGGCGGCGGGTCCGTCGGCGTCACGGGTGTTGACGCACACTTCGCATTCGTTGTCATGGGCGACGACCGTCCGTGCGAGTTCGCGGGTCCGCATCGGCAACCGGTTCTTGTTGTAGACCGAGTTGGCGAACGCGCCGATCGCACCGCCCAAGTCCGGAGACTTCAGGATCCACCCGGCGAGGTCGTCGTCAGCGAACGTTCCGATGCGGCTCATGGCGAGATGGTACGCCTCCGGCTGTCGTATCCCGAAACCCCGAAACGTTTCGAGGCGCTCGTCGAGCTGCAGCGTTAGCGATCATTCCCGAAACTTTTATCGACGAACGGCGCCCTTCTCCGAAACCTTAAATTTAGATATGTGTCGAATGCTATTCAATTATTGGACATGTACGGGACACCCGCCTCACGGGTTGGACGGAGCCCTGCACATCGCATCTTTAATTGTGGCTCCGGAAGTTTCTTCGAGACCGAAACATACTGCGTGGCAACGTGGCCCCAGGATGCTCTGGCGACGAGCCGTGTTGGCGCCCTTCATCGTTGAGGCAACCCCGCCCAAGCTTTTTCCTAAGTGCAGCCTAAACTTTTACTAATAGACACTCAGGCGCGTTTAGAATTTGTAGACATAACCAACGTTCTCTGAGATACGCTCGGGCGGTCGGCGACCCGTCGGGGGTTGGGCATTAAAAATCATCTGCGAGACGTCGGCCATGGGGTTGCAACCCCATGGACATCCATATCGACACATACCCGGATTGGAGACTCGCGTATGAGTCGCAACGCTCGTACCCCAACGCCGCGCGGCCGCCGGATAGCGTTAAGTTGTGGCACGGCCGCCGGCGCCGCCCTTATTGCCGCGTCGATCAGCATGGGCACCGCACCCGCGGCCGGCGCCGACGTCATCGATGCGGATCCGGTCAGCGACTTGATCGGGGCCTCCGACCCGCACGCGTTTAGCGCCGCGGGTGTCCCCGATGCGGATGCGATCAGCCACTTGATCGGGGCACTCGACCCGAACGCGTTTAGCACCTCGGGCGCACCGACGGACGCGCTTGGCCTTCTGGGCTACGGCCTTGACACGTACCTGTTGGGGCCCACCGGCCTTGGTGACGCGCTCGACCCGATCATTGACGACTGGTTGAGTTCGCTGCCCTCCGGCGCCGCAAGTGTGCTTGATGCGGATCCGGTCAGCGACTTGATCGGGGCACTCGACCCGAACGCGTTTAACGCCTTGGGCTTACCGGATGACGTGCTTGGCGATCTGGCCTCCGGCCTTGACACGTACGTGATGGCGTCCACCGGCCTTGCTGACGCGCTCGACCCGGTCATTGACGGCTTGCTGGGTTCGGGCTTGTCCCTCTTCTGATCTCGGCGTTGGAGTGCCTTGATCGAGGTGTTCGCCGAAGCGCTCGGTAATACGCTCGTGCGATGAGGTGACTATCTGGCTGGCGAGGCCGACAGGTCCCGCCAGCCAGATGGCCGCTAGCGCTAGGAAGCGATCGCGTCCATCCGTTCCGCCACTCGTCTCACAGCGAAGCGGTACGCCCGGAGCCGCTCGGAATTGGCCTAGGAACCCTCTCCGTGGCTTCCTTGTCAGCGGCCGACAGCCGCCGTTGATCGCCACCCCAGTCAGGTTGGACGACGATCCGGTGCGCAATGCGTTCGAGCGCGGCTTCGACGCTTACCCGGTCGGCGAAGAGCCGGGTCGGCAGGATCGGCGCCGCGACACGGCTCTCGACCCAGACGAAAATGCCCAGCGCCAACGTGGAGCCGGCGAACAGCCCGATGATCGTTGCGGATTTCCACGGGTAGGTCGTGCCGCCCCAGCTGGTCGCGAGGGTCAATCCGGTTGCACCCAGGCCGACGAGCAGGATCCCGATGTAGTCGATGACCGGTTTGGCGCGCCCGGCCAGCGACGGGATCGCCGCAGCCGCAACAAAGAACACCACGATCGACACCGGCACGTTGATGTAGAACGCCCACCGCCAACTGAGATGGTCGGTGAAATAGCCGCCCAGCAGTGGGCCGATCACGGTGGTCACGCCGAACACCGCGCCCAGGGCGCCCTGGTAGCGGCCGCGGTCCCGCAGCGGGATGATTTCGCCGATCAGCGCGGTGGCCGTAACGGTAATGGCGCCGCCACCGAGACCCTGCAATGTCCGAGCGCCCACCAGCATCGCCATTGACTGCGAAATCCCGCACAGCGCCGATCCGACGATGAAGAGCGTCACGGCCGCCTGGAACACCCGCTTGCGGCCGAACAGGTCGCCGAGTCTGCCGGCCAGAGCGGTGATGATCGTCGAGGCCAGCAGGTAGCTGGTGACCACCCAGGACTGGTGGCCGGCGTCGCCTAGGTCGGCGACGATCGTCGGCAGTGCGGTGGCGACGATGGTTTGGTCGAGCGCCGCCATGAGCATTCCCAGCATGATCGCCAGGAAGACGAAATTGCGTCGTTGCGGACTGATCAGGGTCCTGCCGGATTCGGCGTCCGGCGTGGCAGCGGTCTGCGCCGTCATGCCTGCCTTCCCGTCGGGCAATCCCGCGCTGCCCGGCAACGATGTGGGCCGACGGCGCGCCGAGGCTTAGCGCTCAGTGCCCGGCTTGTCCTGTGGTCGGCGGTCGCGAGACGCACTGAGCCGAGTAGAGCTCTTCACCGAGCTTGTCCATCAACTGGAGCTGCGTTTCCAGGTAGTCGATGTGATTTTCCTCGTCGGCCACAATCCGCTCGAGCAGGTTGGCACTGGTGGTGTCCTGCTTCTCGCGGCACATGATGATGCCCGGTTTGAGCCGGTTCAGCACGTCGTATTCGATCGCCAGGTCGGCCTCGAACTGCTCGCGCAACGTCTGCCCGATGCGTAGCGCAAAGAGGCGTTGGTAGTTCGGCAGGCCCTCCAGCAACAAGATGCGATCGGTGATCGCCTCAGCGTGCCGCATCTCGTCGAACGACTCGGCACGGGTGTGGCCCGCCACCTCGGTGAATCCCCAGTTCTCCTGCATCTTCGAGTGCAGGAAGTACTGATTGATCGCGGTGAGTTCGCTGGTCAACTGTTCGTTGAGAAGGCGCAAAACATCAGGATCGCCTTGCATGATCGCTCCTTGTTCTTCGCTGGCTGGTCTCGGACTCGAGGCGATTAACGGTGGGTTGGGCTGGAACGCCACCGCTTGCCCAGGTCAAATCTAGTCCAGGGCAGGACCGACGGCGTGCTGATTCGCGTGGCGTCGGCGCGTCGCGGTCGTGCAGGGCCGTCAGCCGGGTGCGGCGATGTATCGACGCCGAATGGCCTGGTCACCACCGCCAGTAAGTTAGGTTAGCCTTTGCGAACCAAGTTAGGTTAGACTCCACTAACATGCGGCCTGGTTGGTGCGGTGGGCCTACGAATCCCCGCCGGTTTGGTAGCCACGAACAAGGACGTCGATCGGGTGTTGACTCCTCGGCGAGGGCTCGCTGATGTACGTATGCCTGTGTGTCGGCGCGACAAGTCAGACCGTGTCTGATGCCGTCGCCGGCGGGGCGTCGACTTCCAAAGAGGTTGCGGCGGCGTGCGGGGCCGGCACCGACTGTGGCCGTTGCCGGCGCACGCTGCGGGCAATCATCGCGGCGGCCGCGCGGTTGGAAACCAGCGGGTCGCGGTAGCCGCCGTCGTAGCGATCAGTTGCCCCGCCGGCCGGTGAAATCGGCAAGGGCCTGCGCGTTTGCCTGACCGCCCATCAGCTCGGCGAAATGGGCATTCTCCCGAGCGGTCGCCGCGGCGATTTCGGGACGAGTCGGTTCGACGATGGTCTGCTTGACGGCTATCAAGCTCGAAATCGGCCGAGAGGCAAGGATTTCGGCATGTCGGCGAGCGTCCGCCAGCAGCTCGGAGGGCTCACACACCCTCCAGACCAGACCCATCCGGAGCGCCTCTTCGGCGGTCACCCACTCCGAAGACATCAACAGCCAGGCGGCGTTCTGCCGGCCCATCAACTGCGGCAACAGATATGACGACGCCGCTTCCGGCGCAACACCCAGGCTGGTGAACGGGCATTTCAGCCGAGCCGTCGACGACATGAACGCCAGATCCGCATAGCCGAGGATGGTGGTGCCAATCCCGACGCCGACGCCGTTCACCGCGCAGATCAGCGGCTTGGGAAACCGGCTCAGCGCGTCGATCATCGTGATGAAGTGCGATCCCTGGTCGGCCAACTGCGGATCGGTGATACGCGCTTGCATCTCTTTGAGGTCGTTGCCCGCGCTGAAGGCTCGTCCGGCGCCGGTCAACAGCACCACGGCGACTTCGGGGTCGTCGGCGGCGACCGTCAGTGCCTCGGCGGTCACTTCGTAGAGCGCCTCGTTGAAGGCGTTGAGCGCCTCGGGCCGATTCAGGGTGAGCGTGCGCACCCGGCTGGCGTCCTCGCTCTGCAGTATCACGGGTGTCTCCTCACGTCTGGAACGGTGTTTTCAGCACGTAACGGCTAGTCGGCACGGTGTCGATGTTCTCGTTGGCGCCGAAAGCCGATGTGCTGGCGACCATCCGGCTCAGCCGCTGTTGCAGGTCGCCATCATCTGCGGCGCCGAAAAAGGCCTTCAGATCGGTTATCGCCTCCGCCGGGAACAGTTCTTCGACGATGCCTGCCAGTTCTGGTGCGTCCGGCGTGAGCGAGCGCACCACGGCGTTCTGGGTGTAGCCGAAGGTGGACTGCGTCTCGATCGCCACCGTCGTGTGACCGAGTTGCCAGCGGCTCAACCAGCTCGCCTGGTCCAGCTCAGCAGGCCGGCGCAACAATGCAATGTTGGCTAAACCCGTCGTGCGGCTTCCTAGTTCGAGCGGAGCCTGCAACGGAACCGATTCGGTGACCAGATAAGCCGCAACCGAGTCGCACTCCATCTCGAGCAGGCGCAGCGCCGCCGCGATCTGATCGCCGTAACACTGCTGGGTCCACACGCTCACTACCGCAGCGACCGGCGGGTCGAGCGTCGTCAGCGTCATCAGCGAATGACGCACCGCCGCGTCACGGACATTGACGGCCAAACCGGAGACGCCCAGCCCAAGAATGGCATCGGCGACCGGTCCCCGTTGCCGTTGGCACCAGTCCTCGTCGCGGTCGGCCGCCATCAGCACCGCAACTACCTTTTCCATAGCGTCTCCAGCGTGAAGTCCAGCATGAGGCGAAACTAGAACACGTTCATGTTGCCGCAACTACCGGGCCGGGCGGACCTGCTGATCGCTGCCGACCAGCTCGCCGATCAACTGCGCAAGCTGCCGGTAGGACGCTCCCCGGCCGCTCGATGACCGAAATACCAACCCGATCCGCCGGCCAGGACGAGGCGCGGCGAAGTACGCCAGATCGAGACGGCTGCGCGCGGTCTCAACGGGCACCGCGCTCTGCGGGATCAACGTCACGCCCAGCCCGCCGGTCACACATTGCACCGCCGTCGCCAGCGACGCCGCCCGGGTGTTGGCCAACTCGGCGCGTACGCCCGCCATCCGGCAGACGTCGAGCGCCTGATCGCGTAGGCAGTGTCCCTCGTCGAGCAACAGCAACGGCAACTCCGCCAGCGCGGTCGGCGACACTCGTCGCTCGCCCGCCAGCGGGTGTCCCGGCGGCAGCGCAAGCACGAAATCTTCGTCATAAACCGGGATTTCGGTGATGCCGCTGGCCTCGGCGGGCAAGGCGATCAGTGCTGCGTCCAGGGATCCCTCGCGCAGCCCGGTGAGCAGCCGCTCGGTCTGGTCTTCGATCACTCGCAAGGTCAGCGCGGGCAGCCGTTCGGCCAGCCCCGCCAGCAGGGTCGGCAGCACATATGGTGCCACCGTCGGGATCAGTCCCAGCCGGATGCTGCCCTGCAGCGGATCCGAGGCCCCGGCGGCCGCGGCGGTGAACGCGGTCATCGCCTCGATCACCGCTTGCGCCTGCGGCAGCAGCTGCCTGCCTTCTTCGGTCAGGAAAACTCGGCGAGTCGACCGCTCAACCAGGTTGACTCCGAGACCAGTCTCCAGCGCCGACAGTGCCTGCGACAACGTCGACTGGCTTACGGCGAGAGTTGTTGCGGCGCTGCCGAAATGCTGCTTTTCCGCTACCGCGGCGAACGCGCGGAGTCCGGCGATCGTCGGCTGATAACTCTTATCGGTCATGCCTATCAGTGTAGTGGGACATATCACCTTTAATTCTAGGTCGGGTTCGGGCAGCATAGAGGCAGACAAACTTGACTAGATCCAGTTTAGGAAAAGGAGTGACATGGCACTGTTGACAATTGGTGACCAGTTCCCCGCCTACCGGCTGACCGCGTTGATCGGTGGCGACCTGTCCAAGGTCGACGCCCAGCAGCCGGGCGACTACTTCACCACGGTTTCCAGCGATGACCACCAGGGCAAGTGGCGGGTGGTGTTCTTCTGGCCGAAGGACTTCACCTTCGTGTGCCCGACCGAGATCGCCGCGTTCGGCAAGCTCAACGACGAGTTCGAGG
>Ga0209040_10001587_pt1 | contig 18028 bp, 20 predicted proteins | sample BogFormECP12_OM3_FD_188240 | JGI IMG/M metagenome (GOLD analysis project Ga0209040, IMG submission 188240) | Bog forest soil microbial communities from Calvert Island, British Columbia, Canada - ECP12_OM3 (SPAdes) (version 2) | ecosystem: Environmental > Aquatic > Freshwater > Wetlands > Bog ...
GACCCCGGTGGACTTTACGCTGACAGCGAGACCACTAATGGTTGCGAAGAACAGCAAGCCCGGCCAAGTGCGAATTTTCCCGCCAGCAAGCGCCAGGTAACCAGCCAGAAATACAAACAGTGACTGCTTAGTCTCTAAACTTATATAGGCATAGGGCCACAGCATAGTTCCAAACGCAGCGGTCAGCGACAAAAATAGACTCATTCCCGGTGAGCAGAGCTTGCGCAGCCAAAGATACAGAACAGTTACCAGCGCTGCCGTAAACAATGCAGGCTGGAACGAAAGCATGAAATCCGGCGATACCACAAGCTTGCCCAGCTTGAGAAAGGGCAGATCAAACAATACCGGGACTAGTCCGTGGCGGCTCCATACCATCGGGGGCACGGGGTGTCGCTTCATCCAGGCGGTAACGACCGCGAGGCTTCGCAACCCCGAGTCGATTTCCTCGCCGGTGTAGCCCTGGCCCATGATGGTTCCCGGCGAGAGGGATAGATAACAGCCGGACAGGGCAACAAACAAGATGGCTGCCGTCGTGTGGGTTTTGGTGAACTTTGTCGGCATGCTAATCGTGACCGCTTGTTCCTGAGGGCCGGGATTTCGCGATCATCTGCCAACCCCAGGGTGAGGAATCGAGATTCATGTGAAAGAGGATACGAAATGTCGCCATAACAGCACCGGCCAGAAGTGAACCAGATGGATTTCGCCGGGAGCTCACATCTTTAATCAGCTTCTTCCCGCGCAGAATAACCGCGCATCGGTAGAGATTGAAGAATGGGAACCCGGCCTTTGCGGCATAGTCCGGCACGTATCCCGCTTGCGTAAGAAGCGTTCCTATTTCATCCGGTTTAAAGTGCTTGCGATGGCCAATATGTTTGTCAAACGCCGATGGGACCAACCGGCGCGGTCAGCGCCAGTACGCAGTCTAGACACATGTACTCGCGGGCACTCCTCAACAGTTGCACCGGATCGTCTACATGTTCGATAACCTCAGAGCACACGGCATGCGTCGCCCAGTTCTGCTGGCCAGGAGGAACTGGAACCTCTTCCAACAAATTGCGCTGGACAAATTGTGCATCAGGGACTTTCTTCTTTGAGATTTCTACTCCCGATTTGCTCAATTCCAAGCCCAGAATCTCAGCCGAAGGAAATTTCGCGCGGATTGCTGCGGCCATATCTCCTTGTCCGCTGCCAATATCCAGCACTCGAACGCCAGCCCCGGCTCCCTTCAGGCCTAACAAAGACAACGCCACCTTCCGGCAGTAGTCCTGTGCCGGATTTTGCTCGGCGGCGTCACTGTAGTCCTCCCAATGAGAGTTCCAATCATCCCGGATTGGCGTGCTCATTCGTCCCCCAAGATTGCATTACAGTCGCCCTGCTTTCAAATCGGGCAGCATGGCCAACATCGACTTGCGCAGCGCTTCACGTGAGCCCGTGCTGCATTCCCAGCCCAAGGCGCGAATCCGATCGGTATTCAAACGCACAATCGGCACGTCGCCCTTCCATCCGCGATTGCCGCCGGTGTACTCGAATCCGACCTGTCGTGGATCAAGACTCGCACACTCCACGGCAAGCTGTGCGATCTCCGTTACTGTAATGTAGTCCCCGGTTGCCACGTTGAAAGCAACCAATCCTCCTGTGGATTTCTCTGCCGCCAGCAACACCGCGTTCACCACATCGCTAACGTGGATGTAGGACTTGCTTTGCGTCCCGTCACCCAGAATTTTCAGCTTGTTCGGATTCTTCAACAGTTGGCGCAGGAAGTCGAATCCAACCCCATGCGTCTGCCGCGCCCCAACTACGTTGCCAAACCGAAAGACCCGGCCCATGAACCCGAACATGTGACAGTACGAAGTGATCAGCGCCTCACCCGCCAGCTTGCTTGCCCCATAAGTGGAAATGGGGAGCAGCGGGCCCCAGTCCTCGTTGGCCTCCTTCTCCCCGAGGTCACCATAAACGCCGCTCCCGGATGCGTAAAGGATAATCTTCGTTCCTGATCTCCGCATGGCCTCAACAACGTTGTTTGTGAGGTACGTGCCCTCGCGGAAATCGATGTCCGGCGCGGTCGCAGCGCGGGCGATGTCCGGATTGGAAGCTAGATGGATTACGACATCGTGGCCCTGCATGGCTGCGGTCAGCAACTCAATATCCTTCGCGTCGGCGCGGACTAGGCGGAGCCGCGAATCGCTCAGATGTCGTTCGTAGTGCCATTCCCTGCCGGAGGAGAAATTGTCGTACAACGTCACACCGGTGACAGAGCTGTCCGCCAGCAGACGGTCGGTGAAGTGACTGCCGATAAATCCGGCGCCTCCGACGATGAAATAATTCCTGGAATGACTCATTTTGTCAGTAACTAGCGGCGAAATGTCACGGGATTCGAAGGCGAGGCCTGGACCGAAGATGGGACCGATGCATGTTTAACATTAGCCGCAGCGGCATGAAGGGCCAATGTAAAGGTAAAGTTCATCGCGCCGGCAATCACCAACAGCAAACCGGTCACGGCCATATGGCTGGCTGGCGTGACATCCCCAGGCAGTCGTAGGCCAGAATGGAGATATTGATAAATCAGGGGCAGCGCCAGCGCGCCACCTGCAACCACACCCAGCCCACTCAGCACCACCGAACGGGTATATGAGAACATACCCAGCCAACGCCGCGTGAGGTTGCCGCTATAATCAAAAAAGACTCGTGCCAGCGAGCCCACGTAGAATCCATGCAATCCCAGCACCGACAACGACAGTCCGAGCAGCATCCAGTAGAGCGAGAACGTGACCGGACCGAGGCTTACCGAACCAAAGGTCATGGGCAGTGTCAGCAGCAGGCCAATTGCCAGCAGCAGCAGACCGGGCCGGAAGAGAAAGAAGTCCGCGCCATAGATAAACATGGCCCGCAGATTGATCCAGGCGGCATGCCAGGGTGAAAACCATCCCGCCCGCTTGTGATGACTGAAGCGCCCTTCTTGGTCCTTGAGAAAGCGCACTGGAACTTCGGCGGTACGCAACTCCATGCGGACCGACTTCAGAACCATTTCCGAAGCGTATTCCCAGGATTGCGATTGCAGGTCCATTCGGCACAGCGCATCGCGGGTGAGGCCGCGCATGCCGCAATGAATGTCGGAGAAGTGGCTACCATAGAGAAAGTTCAGCAACCACGTGGTAACTGGCGTGCCAAAGTATTGGTGAAGCGGCGGCATGGAACCGGGCTCGATATAGCCTCGAAAGCGCGATCCCATGACGTACTCGCAGCCGCCATGAAAGCTTTCCAGGAAGGGTCCCAGTTCGCGGAAATCATAAGTGCAATCGGCGTCGCCCATCAGCACGTATTCGCCGCGGATGAACGGAATGGCGTCGATGTATGCTCGGCCTAGGCCACGTTTGGGCGTCCTCAACACGCGGGCGCCCTTCGCCACGGCGATTTCGGCAGTAGCATCAGTGGAGCTGTCGATGATCAGCACCTCGCCTCTTACGTTGGCGCGCTGAAGACCCTCCATGCACCAGTCCACGAACTGCGCGATTGTGAGTTCCTCGTTGAGTGCTGGAACCACGATGGACAGTTTCGGTTCAGACACGTCGTTGGTAGGAACCAGCAGCTCCACATCGCGGCCGTCGGCGTTGGGAGTTGAAGTGGGACCACCGATCATGTAGGAGCTACCCATGATTCAACCTATTTAAAGTTGGTATCCCGAATGGGCCGCGTCGTTGTAAAACATTCGCACCGTTTCGAGAGAATACTCGTCGAGATTTTTGCCGACGGTCTTAAGCTTGCCAAGCACGCTGTCGGTCGCGGTGATGATGTGGCAGCCCACGTCGTTTGCCTGGAAGATGTTCAACAACTCGCGCGGACTCGCCCAGAGCAATTCGATGCCTGGGTGGGGCGAAACCACTTTCACCGCCTCTGCCATGAGTGGAACAGGATCTTGCCCCGTGTCCGCAATCCTCCCGGCGAACACCGAAACTACCGACGGTGCGCCACCAGCCAGCGCCGCCGCCGTATCACGAACTTGATCCAGCGTCAGAATGGCGGTGACGTTTACCCTGACGCCCGAATATGCTAAGCGGTGAACCAGCTTGATCGAGGACTCGCGCCTCGTGTTGGTCACCGGAATCTTGACGTAAACATTTTCAGCCCAGCCGGCGATTTTGTGAGCCTGCCGCTCCATTTCGTCAAACTCGTCAGCGAATACCTCGAAGGAGATGGGACGGTCGGTGACGACCTTGAGAATCTCGTGCGCAAATTCCTCGTAATTCTTCACGCCAGCCGCACGCATAAGAGTAGGGTTGGTAGTGAAACCGCGAATCAATGGGTTGGCTTGCGCTTGCAAAATCTGTGCTTTGTCGGCACCATCGGCAAACAACTTGATTTTCAGCTCAACGACACTTCTCACTTGCACTCCGTACTTGCGTTAAGGATCCAATCGACCGCTTCCGGCAGCGAGCCTACGCGAGCGTTAGGGGTTGATGCCGGGGCGCGTTCCGCGTATCCGCGGTCGATCAGGATGGTCTTGCATCCTGCATACGCGCCTGTATCGATGTCGCGCCAGCGATCGCCGATCAGGAAACTCTGGCTCACGTCGATCCCGTACTGCTGCGCCGCCCGGCGAATCAGTCCCGGTTGTGGCTTGCGGCAGTCGCACCCGTCGGTATCGTCATGGTAGCAGGTCAGCACGTCGTCGAGCGGCAGCTCCGAGAGCAAGCGGCGATGCATCTGCTCGACCACTTCCCGCGTCTGGCGTCCCCTCGCAACGTCCGGCTGATTGGTGACGACCACAAGAAAATAGCCGCGTTCCTTCAATCGTTCCAGCGCGTCAGCCGTGCCCGCAAGGATTAGCATCGACTCCGCATTCGCCGGCGGGTAGGGCTTGCCGTCCCTTATTACCGCCTCGTTGACCACTCCGTCGCGGTCCAGAAAAACCGCCCGCTTCATCTCGCGGGTGTTATCGATTCCCACTTGGTGGCTTTCTGCTGGAGCGCTGGATGCGACACCAGAAGGTGCCACACTATCGCCTGAAATGCCTCCGAGTGAGGCGTGACCCTGTCAGCATGGACCGTCGGAATGATGACGCAGACGTCCGCGACCCGCGCTGTATAGCCGCCGTCCCGCCCGACAATTCCCAGAACGCTCGCGCCCACCGACTTCCCGTAATCGAGGGCAGCAACGAGATTTGGGCTCACATTGCGCTCGACGCTGCCTCCGCCCACGGAGAACACAAGAATCGCGTCGCGAGCCTGCAGATGACTCACCCGCAGCCATCCCTCAAAAACCGTCGGCCAGCCTTCGTCGTTCGTCCGGGCCGTCAATTCTGAAACATTGTCTGTCGGTGCGTAGGTCTCGATTCCCGCCAGTTTACGGAAGTCGTTGACTGCATGCGAGGCGTTGCCCGCGCTGCCGCCGACACCAAGAATGAACACGCGGCCGGAGCGCTCGCGGACCGCGGCTAAAAGGGAGGCCATCCGTTCGATTGTTGCGACATCCAGGCGGCGCGCAACCTCTTCCACTTCAGTGAGAAAGAGGGCTGAGAAGCTGATTGGTGTATCAGGCACGTTCGACATCGGGGCAGTCAATTGCTCAGAATAACATAATCAGGAGATTGCTCGACCTTGCAGATGCCCGATGCAGTCGTGATGGCATTAGATCAAGTCTAACTCAGTCCTAGTCGGGCTGCTGCATAGCGGCGAGGAACTCAGATGTTTCACGCAAGCCCTCCGAAGAACTGATTTCATAAAAGCGTTCGTGGACCTCGTAGGCGGCCAGCCTCCCCGCTTCAAGCAGGCCCTGGTAAACACTGGCAAGGTCGCGCTTTTCGCCCGCGGAAATCGACGCGAATACGCTACGATGAAATGTTCCCAGCCCATAGTCCAATGTGGCGCATGCCAGACGTACGATGCACCCTGTCGTAACACGCGATCGGCACTCCATTGAACTCGACGTTGCTGCGGTCAAAGCACATGCGCCCGACCAGCGCGTTGGGTTACTTTCTGACGCGGTCGATTGGATCTTGAAGACAACTACGGAGAGCGCGTGAAAAGCATCTCTGAGCTGAAAATCAAGTCGTTCGCCGATGGCGCCGACAAGGCACAAATTTTGCAGGCACAGGCCAACCCCTTACTCGAGGGCTTCACGACGAATCCCACCCTGATACCGGCCGCTGGAGTGAAGGACTACGAGGCGTTCGCGCACGAAATCCTGGCGGTGGTGACTGACAGGCCTATCTCGTTCGAGGTTTTTGCCGACAAGTTCGACGAGATGGAGCGGCAAGCGCACGCTACCTGACGTCAATCGTTGATCATTTCCTAGAAGAAGGACGCGCAGGTGCGACTATACATTTTGGTACACTATCGATGGTCGCGGAACGTATACAGGCAACATTATGGCGCGCAGTTGGAGCATCAGTTTCAGCAGTGACTTCCTCGTGGAGGTACGTGACATAGCGGACCTGCTCGGCCGCCATCGAAGATGGTGGTACGCGCCATGGCCGGCATCCGCGACCGCCAGGGCCGCTTGTTTATCCTCAAAGTCGGGGGGCAGCGCTGTCAGCGCGTTCCACGCGGTAAACGATTTGCGCAAAATTTCGAGCCTGGAAGCCCCGCTGGCGGCCCGCGTCGGGTCCCTCGCGGAGGCCACGGAATGGATCTTACGGGACTTGCACAACTTTTCCTATGAAGCTGATCTCCGAACTGAAACTCAAGCTGTTCGCTGACGAAATGCGCCGCCAGGCGCGCCGGATTACGACCTTAGACGGACAGGCCAATGTGAAGATCTCGATTGCCACGCTCGGAGGATCCATCCTGAGTGGGCTCCGACTAGTCGGGAAGAACCTGGCGGAGTACTGGCTGGAAGCGCAAGCAATGTTCCGGGACGATGGTGCCAAGGTGGAGTATTCGCTGTGATGGCAGACAGGTCCGGCCTTTCCGCTTATTACCAGCACGCGACCAGTTTCGCGTCACAGATTTCCTGGTACATGCGGCGGAAGATGTTCGCCACATTCATGGAGTACTTTAAGCCTGGGCCGGAGACGCTGATTCTAGACGTCGGCGTCACCAGCGACGATTCGTTTCAGGAGTCGAACTATCTCGAACAGCTGTATCCATATCCGCACCGGATCACCTGCGTCGGAACGGAGGATGGCTCGCACCTGGAGGCGCGCTACCCTGGACTGACTTATCGCCGCGTGCAGCCCGGTCAGCCACTGCCGTTCGCTCACTCGGCCTTCGACATCGTATTCAGCAACGCGGTAATCGAACACGTGGGTAGCCGCGCAGCTCAATCGGGCTTTGTTCGCGAACTGGGTCGCGTGGGGAGGGCTTTCTGCATAACTACCCCCAACCGTTGGTTTCCGGTCGAACATCACTCCGGCGTCCCATTACTGCACTTCCTGCCTGTAAACGTTTACCGTGGCCTGCTGCGCCGAACGCGGTACCGATATTGGGCGCAAGAAGAAAATTTAAACATGCTCACCGAAGCGGGTCTGGCCGGGCTGTTTCCACCCGACTGGCATACTGCCATCAAGAGGATTCGGGTGGTGGGTGTGTGTTCGAACCTGGTTGCTCTGGGAAAAAGCGAGTGAAGGCTCCGGCGAGTTCACGGCGGAAGCCTACGACATCAGAATCTGTGCCCGGGAAGGCGGAACCGAAACCGCGCCGCTTAAGTCCAGTAGGGGGGTTGCGGAGCAGCGAGACCGTTCGAGCTCCGCTGATTCTGTTCGTCATTTTGAAACCGGAGTTTTGCTCTTCCCCGCGGGGAGGCCGAACCATTACGACGAGCGCGAGCATGCCGCCGCTGAGAGTGTACGACGACGCGCGTCCGTTGTCCCGCCTCGGATGCTCGGACCTAGCCACGTCGCAATTCGAGCCAGCGCTGGCCCTTAGCCATCAACCGTCTTGGCGGCGTGCGGACGTTGCCAGCGCCGATGGAGGCGGGGATGTCTGACAAGGTGCTGATCACCGGAGGCTCGAGCGGCATCGGCAAGCAGCTCGCCGCGGATTATCTCCGGCGCGGCGCGCACGTGACCATTGTTTCCAACAACCCAGCTAAGCTCGAGAGCGCTCGCTCCGAACTCGCGGCAATATCGCCTTCGATCTGCGCGCTGGCATGCGATGTCACGGAGCTGGGTGAAGTGCGCCAGCTGGCGGAAGAGTACCTTCGCCAGTTTGGTCCGCCCGCTGTGCTCGTGAGCAATGCCGGTTTTGCTGTGTACCGGCTGTTCGTGGAAATGCCGGCGGAGGAGATCCAGCGCCTCTTGACTGTAAACTTCGTGGGTGGCTGCCTGATCACGCGGGAGTTCCTGCCAGCGATGGTGGCGGCCGGCCACGGCGACGTCGTCGTGATGGCCTCGATCGCGGGCCGCCTGGTGATGACACCGTGCGGCGTATACAGCGCGGCGAAGCACGGCTTGGTTGCCTGGGCGCACACCTTGAGACTGGAGCTCAAACAAACCGGCGTGCGCGTGCACGTGATTTGCCCAGGCCGTGTGGAGACCGACTTTTTCGCGCACGAAACCTTTGTTCAGCGTGACCGCCGGGCCGAGACCCGCTTCACCATCACGGTTGAAAACGTCTCACGAGCGACCATCGCAGCCATTCAAAAGAACCGCTTCATGACCTACGTGCCAAGTTCCTACGGTCTGCTGGTTTGGCTGGCGAATTCGTTCCCGTTCCCTGTACGCATGCTGCTCGATCGCCTGATGGAGGAACGCGTGCGTTCGTTGTTTCCGGCTCGGAGGAGTGGAGCACAATGACACAATGTACGATCTGCGGCAGCGCGCGGCCGCGTCTTTTGTGCCGCAAGGGTGGCGCGGTGTACCACTTCTGCCCGGAATGCCGCGTCATCTTCCAATATCCACCGCCGCCGCCCGATGCGATGCTCTCCTACGCCGACACCGAGTACGAGGACGGCTTATATCGCGACTACGTCGAAGCCCGCGAGATGAAGCTCGTGCACTTCCGGTACCGTCTGGAAGAGCTTCTTCCGCGCGTGCGGTGCGGCCGACTGCTCGATGTTGGCTGCTCATGCGGCTACTTTATGGAAGTCGCGGCCGAGAGGGGCTTCGAAGTCGAAGGCCTGGAGTTCTCGCGTGCTGCAATCGCCGCCGCTGACGCCTCGGTGCGGCCGCACATTTCGTGCTCCAGCGTGGACGCGTTCGACAGCAGCCGCTCCTACGATCTGATCACCGCCTTCGATCTGATTGAACACGTGCCTCAGCCCCAGGACTTCTTGAGGAAGATCCGCCGGCTGCTGGCGCCCGGGGGCTGGCTGGTAATGACAACTCCCGATGCCGGACACTTCCTCCGTCATGTGATGACGTCGAATTGGCCGATGCTCCAACCGATGCAACACCTGACGATTTTCTCGCGCCAGGCGATGCGCCTGGCGCTCGAAGAGGCCGGATTCGGCGACATCCGTTTTGAACGGGCTACAAAAACAATCAGCTACGACTACCTTACCGATCAGCTTCGGACATTGACTCCTGCATTGCACAAGGGGCTGCGCGCTGTGGGCCGCTGCCTGCCAGCACGCACCAGGCGGAAATATCGTCACGTCAACATTGGGGAATTCATGGTGATGGCCAGGCCGGCCGACGCACGGGATACTAACCCATGATTGCGACGATTAGCAGGTCTTCAAGAGTGAAGGGTGCAACCGGCCGCATGCAGCGTGAATGTCCGGTTTGCGGGTGTGCCGAACTGGACTACGAGTTCATTGTCGAGAACTGCCCTCTCTGTTGCTGCCGCGACTGTTCGTTGACATTCCTGAATCCGCAGCCGGAGGCCCCGGAGCCGTCCGGCGTGCAACCGCTCGAGGCCGACGAAGGTATTTACGAGCTCCATGCGGCAAATGCCGCAACGCGGCTGGACCAGTTCATCTCCTACGCGGGGACCTCAGCCGGCCGGTTGCTGCTCGTGGGCGCCGGGAAGTCGCTTCAGGACGAGACGGGTCGGCGCGGCTTCGTGGTGGAGTCCCTCTCGCCCGCGGAACTCGAGGACCGTGGGCAGAAGGATGGCGCTGGCTCGTTCGCCGGCTGCATCCTGTACTGTGCTCTGGAACAGACCAGCGATCCCCTGGCCTGCCTTGCCGCTGTCCGCTCGCTGCTGTCTCCGGATGGATGCCTCATGGTTATAGCCCCTACGCTGGACAGCCGCACTGCGCGCATGTTCCGCTCCACGTGGTGGGAGTTCAAGCGGCACAACCGGTATTATTTCACTTCGGATACGATGCAGAGCCTGCTTATCAAAGGGGGTTATGGCGATCCGATCATCATGCCCGACGAATCCGTCGTCTCACTGCAATACATGCGGCGGAAGCTGGCAACTTTGCCGGCTGCGGGGCGGTACCCGCTGCTGCGGCTATTGATCGCGGCCAGTCCGGGTTTCGTTCGGAATAAGGCGTTTCGCTTCCTGCACAGCCGATTGATATTTATGGCCCGTCCGAAGCGAGTCGCGCCCGTTCCGCGGCTCTCCGTTATTCTTCCGCTCTACAACGAGCGTTCGACGTTTCCCAAACTGATGGAAATGCTAGTCGAGAAGCAAATTCCAAACATGGAGATTGAGATCGTTCTCGTGGAAAGCAACTCCAGCGACGGGAGCCGCGAATTGGCGCTCGCCTACCGCGACCATCCGCGCGTGAAGCTGATTCTGGAAGACCGGCCAAGCGGCAAGGGACACGCGGTGAGAAACGGGCTTCAGGTCGCAACCGGAGATGTTGTCCTGTTCCAAGACGCCGATCTGGAATACGACCTCGACGATTATGAGGGCTTGATTGAGCCGATCCTGGGCTATCGTCAGAATTTCGTGATCGGCTCGCGGCACACGATCAGCACGCGGCTATGGAAGATACGCAGCTTCGATGACGCCGGGGGCCTAGCTGCCTTCTTCAATCTTGGGCACCTGATGTTTCTGATGCTGTTCAATGTTGTCTACCGGCAGCGGTTGAAAGATCCCTTCAGCATGTTCAAAGTGTTCCGGCGCGACTGTCTATACGGCCTCCAGTTCGAATGCAACCGGTTCGACTTCGATTTTGAGATCGTGATCAAGCTGCTTCGCAAGGGTTACCGCCCGCTGGAGCTGCCTGTGAACTACCGCGCACGTTCTTTCTCGGAAGGCAAGAAAGTGACCATTGTTCGCGATCCGTTGACTTGGTTGCGGGCCCTCTTGAAGTATCGTAACTCGCCCCTTTACGATCTCAGCGTGCCTGAGGACACGGCGCACTCATAACCGTTCACAACTTTGCGGAGACACTCCGCAAATACTCGGACGTTTCCTCCAGGCCACGAACCGACCCGATCTCGTAGAAGCGTTCGGGAACATCGAAAGCAGCCAGGTCCCCAGCGCTTAGGAGACCCTGGTATACGGCCGCGAGGTCGCAGGGTACGCCGCCTGGCAACTCGGCGAAGACGTCTGCACGGAACGCACCCAAGCCGTAGTCGATGTGCCGCATCGCCAGCGTCGTGCTCTTCTTGTCATAGCGAACGATTTGTCCGTCACGGTAGTCGACATTGCTGGCGTCGAAGTTGCCATCATTGCGAAAAACCGTCATAAGGCCGCGCTTACCACTGCTCAGGAACGCACTAGCTACGGCAGAATAATCGCAAGGTAGATAGGAGTCGCCATAAAGGACAAAGAAATTCTCGTCCAGCAGCGGAAGAGCGTGGCGAATGGCGCCCGCAGTGCCGAGCAACGTTGGTCCGTCGAACAAAACCTCTGCGCGCAGCCGAAACCGCGAACCGTCACCGACATAGTCCCGGATCATCTCGCCGCGATAACCTACGCAAAGCACGACCCGCTCGATGCCTCGGGAGGACAATAGCTGCAACTGGTGCGCGACAAACGGCTCGCCGTTCAGCTCGATCAAAGCCTTGGGTATAGTCTCGGTCAGCGGTCGCAGACGCGTTGCCAGGCCCCCGGCAAGGATGGCCACGGGAAGTGCGTGTTCCTTCACGACTGGGTCACTACAGTGGTGCCTTGGAAGTCGAACCGAAGCCGAACCTCGCGCAGGCCTGCGGCTAGCATGGCGCGCCGGAGCCGTGTTTTGTCCTCGGTGTAAAACATAAGGAACCCGCCTCCGCCGGCGCCGATCAGCTTGCCACCCAACGCTCCGTTGGCCCGAGCCAGTTCGTAATATTCGTCAATCGAGCTGTTGCTCATTGCTCCCGAACGCTTCTTCTTGTGCTCCCAGTGCACGTGCATGATCTCGGCAAACTGGCGCAGGTTCCCGGTCTCGAGTGCACATCGGCTCTGGTATCCCAGTTCCTTGACGAAATGAAGATTGTCGATCATCGACTGATCCATGGAGCGAGTACGCTGGTCCTGGTCCGCGAGGATCTGCGAAGCGGACCTCGTATAACCGGTAAAAAACAACAGCAGATTGTCTTCCAGGTTGGAAAGCGTCTCGCTGTTCAGCCGAACCAGGTCGACCTGCACGCGATCATCGGGCAGGAACTCGAAACAGGTAATCCCGCCGAAGGCGGCAATGTACTGGTCTTGCTTTCCCACCGGCTCCTGCGCAAGATCAATTTCGACGTGGCAGGCCTGCTCGGCAAGTTCTTGCTTCGGCAGGATCGTCTTCTTGTGCGCGTGCAGCGCCTGCAGCAGCGCAGTGGTGAAGGAGCCGGAGGAACCCAATCCCGTGCCCGCCGGGATGTCAGACATGCTCGCGATTTCCAGACCTTCGGGGGGGACGCCAGTCAGCAGCAGAGCTTCCCTGACGAGCGGATGATGAATATCTTCGATTCTCTTTACACGCTCAGTCTGGGAATACTTGATGATCGCTTCCTCGACGAAAGTCTGATGCAGCGTGATGTAAACGTACTTATCGATCGCCGCCGCGATCACGAAACCGCCATGTTGGCGGTAATACGACGGCAAGTCGGTACCGCCTCCTCCCAATGAGATGCGCGATGGACTTCTCGTAATGATCACGGTTGCCTTCCCATGCGAACTTGCTCGGCGATACGTAGCGCCGCCTGAGCATCAACGATGCCCGGTAATGGCGTGCGCTGGAGCCGGATGTCTTCCGAGAAGTCCGCCATCTCCGTCTCCCAGGAATCGTCGGCGGCCGGATACTCATAAATCGTGGTTTCCGGCGGACCCATTCCCGGCAGCATCTGGTAGTGTGCCAGCCGCTCGGTCCCGTAGCTACCGCCTAAGCCTGCGATCTCGAGCTTGCCGCAGCGTCCGGAGTATTCGAACGAGAACAAATTCTTCCACTCGGTCCAGCTCGCGTGCAGGAAGGCGACGCGGCCACTCTCCGTTCGCAGCAGAAAAAAGGCATTGTCCTCCACAGACATATTCCAGTAGAAGGTAGGCGCGGCACCCTGAACCACCACGAACTCGCCCAGAAACCATCGGGCAAGGTCGATGAGATGGACGCCCTGATCGACTGCTTCGCCTCCGCCTGAAATCTCCGGAACTGCGCGCCATTCCTTTTCATAGCCAGGCCGGCCACCGTGGCCGTAGCGGGCGCGAACGAACATCGGTTCACCCAGCGTGCCTGTGTCCAGAATTGCGCGGGCCTTGCGGAACGCACGATGATAACGATGATTGAACCCAACTCTCACTAGCGCTCCGGTTGACCGTGCAGCGGCGGCGACCAGGTCGAGTTCGGCCGAGCATCGTGCGCCCGGCTTTTCCAGCAATACGTGTTTGCCAGCCCCCGCCGCCCGGGCAGCCAGCGGCGCCAACACGTCATGAGTGGTGGCAACAATAACGAGGTCGACCCCGGGGTTGGTGGCGGCCGATTCCGCCTCAGTCGTGACTTGCACCCCAGGATAAAAGCGGGCCAGGTTCTCGGCGCGTTCACGGACTCGATCGCAACACAGAGCCAGCGACCAACCCTGCGGGAGCGCACGCGCTCGCTTTTGGCCAATCAGACCGCAGCCGATAATCGCGATGCGCATCGTCAACCCCAGGGCAACCCTCGTTCGCCGGGCACAATGCGTCGCAGCGTATACACGTCCGTGTTTTGGAGGTCATCGCGATGCTCGGCGAAGTCCGCCCACGGATCCCAGACGGCACTGATGAGCTTACCGGTGATTCCGTCGCTCTCGGAACTGGCCAGATACACACACAGCTCGGCGCCACGCTCGGGGGGTGTGCCGCCCGACTCCTTCTGCCGCAGTGAGGCTTCATAGAAAGACCGGCCTACCTTCTCCGGTCCCGCTGCGAGCACCTCCTCCAGCAAGCGGGTGTTGAGTGCGCCCGGCGCGATGCTGTTGACATCGATGCCAGACTCGCGAAGCTCCTCGGCCAGAGTCTCTCCGAACCGCACTACTGCCGCCTTGGAGGCGGCATAGGCGCTCAGGAACGGCAGAGGTTTGGTGGCGCCCCCGCCTGAAATAAGGACGATCTTCCCGCGCGCTGCCTGCCGAAGCAACGGCAGGAACACTCTGCAGCAGAGTACGGTTCCAAGCAGGTTGATGGAAATCGCCTGCGACCATGCCGACCAGGATACTTCTTCGATTCCGCCTTTGGGCCCGTAGACACCTGCGTTCGAAACCAAGATATCGAGTTTCCCAAACTGCTTTTCGGTGATCTCTGCGAGCCGTCCGACATCGGCTTCCGAACTCACGTCGGCACACTCCGCCAAAACCTGCGCGCCGGGAGCGGCAGCGGCCCGCACCCGCTGCGCTGCGCCCTCAAGTTCGTCAGCAGTTCGCGCGCACAATAGCACGCTCGCGCCTTCCTGGACAAAGCCGTGCGCAATGGCATAGCCCAAGCCCTGGCTGGCTCCTGTCACGAGAGCGACTTTGTCGGCGAGCTTCATGCTGTCGGTCCTGTACCCCCTTGCCTCATAAGCGGATCTCCACGACCGACGGCGAAATAGCGGATGCGGGGATCCTCCCCAAGGGCCTGTTGCAGGTGTCTGCCCGGGTCGAACACCACCGGCTGGCGCATCCGCGCGAGCAGCAGGTCTGCGGGAATATCCCGGAACTCGGGCCAGGGCGTCGCGATCAACACGGCGTCGGCGCCGCTCAGGGCGTCAGCCGCATTGCCGCACAGCGACAATATCGCAGCGAGTTCATCCGGTAGCGCGCGGACCGCTGGATCATATGCGGAAACGGTCGCTCCCTGCTGGGTCAGCCATGTCGCCGCCTCAACCGCACCAGACCGCCGCAGAGTGTCGGTTCCCGGCTTATAAGCCAGCCCCAGAATCGCAATGCGCCGGCCGGCCAACTCGCCCACCACTTCTGGCATGCGCCGGCACAGCCAGCCCTTGTGAAAGCCATTGCTCTGCCACACGCCTGCAAGAAGATGCCCGGTCAATTTCTGCCGCTCTGCAATCTCCAGTAGATAGGCGATGTCGCGCGCCAGTGTGCCTCCAGCGAAGGCGCTGCCAGGATGCAGATAGGCGCGCAAGCCAATGCGTACATCGGTCTTCAATCCGCGCTCAACCTCTTCGGCGTCGGCGCCGACCTTCTCGCACAGCGCAGCTATCTCGTTGATGAAGGTGACAGAAGTAGCTAGAAATGCATTTAGCGCGTGCTTTGTCATTTCCGCCGACTCTACCGACATCCACTCAATGCGATCAGTAAACGGCGAGAACAGCGCCGCAATTATGTCACGATCCTCAGGGGTACGCACGCCGACCACTACGCGGTCGGGATTCGTGAATACTTCGATCGCTTTCCCGAGCCGCAGATTCTCGGGCGAATACGCGAAGCGCAGTTCGCTACCGCCTTTTTTTTGCCAGTACGATTCCAGGCGGGCCGTGGTGCCCGCCGGCAACTGCGATGAGATGAGCACAAGGGAGCCGGGAGCAAGGCGAGGCAGTAGCGATAGCGTCTGACTCACAACGTACTCGCTGTCGGCGATGTCATTATCGTCCACTGGAGTGTCATAGCAGACCCAGAGAATCTGGGCTGCGGCGACCCTGCTGGCATTGGCTGTATAAGCCAGACGTCCTTCGCTCAACGCCTTGGCCGCGAGCTCCCGCAGACCAGGCTCCGCCACAGGCATTATGTTCTCTTGGAGCCGCCCGATGATCGGCGCCTCGTCAAAACCAAGGACGTTGTGACCGCGCGAGGCAAGGCAGGCGGCGGTTACCATTCCCAAGTGCCATAGTCCGGCAACGGCGACCTTCACACGGCCACCTCTGTGATCGCCGGATTCTGTTCCAGAAACTCGACCGTGCGAATGACCGCCTGCTGGATGTTGAGCTTTGGCCGCCAACCCAACGAGCGGATTGCAGTGCAGTCCAGAAAGATGAACGGGTTGTCGCCCACCCAGCCGCGATCGCCACCACTGTAGCGCAATTCGGGCGCGAGGCCCAAGTGTCCGCATATCCAGCGAATCGAGTCGTTCACCTCGCAGTACTCGTCCAACCCGAGGTTGAAGATGTTCACTTTGCCGGGTGCGGAATCAGTGGCCAGAAGCATGGCGTCGAGGCAGTCTTGAACATAAAGATAAGACTTCCGCTGAGAGCCGTTTCCAAGGACCTCCAGGTACTCCGGGTGGGCGCGCAACTGCTTGTAAAAATCGACAACGTGCCCGTGCGTGTACCGTTCACCCAGGATCGATACAAAGCGGAAAACAAAAGCCCGCATGCCGAATCCCTCACAAAACGCCTCAATGAAGCCTTCGGCGGCTAGCTTTGCTGCCCCGTAGAGGGAGGTTTGGACCGGCATCGAAGCGTTTTCCGGCGTTGGAAAACACGACGCCTCGCCGTAAATAGATCCAGTTGAGGAGAACGCGATATCGCGCACGCCATTGACCCGCATTGCCTCGAGCACATTCACGCTGGCGATTGTGCTCTGTTCGAGGTCCTTCCGCGGATGATCGGTTCCAAAGCGAACATCGGCGTTGGCTGCAAGGTGAAAGATGAACTCGCATCCAGCCATGGCACGGGTCACGTTCTCGGTGTCGAGTAAGTCGCCGGTGATCAGCGTGAACCGCTCGGAGCGCGAGGCGGACTCAAGAAAGCCTGCCCTGCCGGTCGAGAAGTTATCGTAGCCCACAACTTGGTGGTTGGCAGCAAGCAATCGGTCGGTCAGACTGCTGCCGATAAATCCCGCGCACCCCGAGATAAAAAAGCGCAACAACCCTCCTTTGCCTGACCTAAATGCTAAATATGCATTGATAGACTGACTCTTTACTCTAGCATAGCTAGCGGTGCGCTACGCACGAAATTGGCAGATGGCCGAAAAGGTGCACGGTTACCGCAAACCGCTCGCGACTAAAATTCTGATGAACGTATCGACGTACTAGTTGAATCCTTACATCCCTTGTCTCGGGAAACGACTTGTCTCGATTTCGGCGCGTGGCTGGGCGCTACTGCTGGCTTCTCCTGGCGGAAGGACAACTGAACCGGCGGCGGTTCGGCGCGATGCTGGTTCGGATCGCGCTGCTACCGCTACGGACGGGATAGCACGAGCGAAGTCAGTCGCACGGAATCTGGCTGCAGCGGGTTGGGGGAAGGAGAAGTGTTGCAAAAGCGGACTGGAATCTGGAGCCAGTTGAGGCTCTATTGGTGCGAATGGCACCTCCTCACTTAGAAGCGGCTCCTTCGGATGAGCATACCATCACTCTTGTGCAAATTAATCTTTAATTGAACACGGTCCTAGGGCTGTTCATCTCATTCCTGGGGGCCTTCTACTACCACGGTACGGTGGACTCTGCAATGAAGAGTGCAGGTCAAAATACCCTAGAAAGGATTGTGAGCGACAACGACTGGAATCATATATTGTTCAACGCACGGCTTTTCCGAGTGTGGCTTACAGACAGTGGAACGGTGCCGGTTTCTAGGACTCCTTCGCACATCTAGGGATGGCTCCACCGCCGGATGCCCAGCCCTGGAAGACTGTGAACCTGCGCGACTACTGCCAGTCGCAGTCGTTTATGCTGCGGTTTTAGCACATCCCGAAAAGTGGCGTCGTATTGCGCATCTTCGTATTTTATGTGTTGTCGCTGGTCGTTGGCGCTTTACTGCTAATCTGGGTGGTCCTTCGGACTAGGAAGGAACAGCAGACCGATCATGCCGGTGAGCTCAGCTTAATGGCCAAAGAAGCTCGAGGTATCTAAACCCCGAATATCTTCCAAAAAGG
>Ga0209040_10001588_pt1 | contig 18006 bp, 11 predicted proteins | sample BogFormECP12_OM3_FD_188240 | JGI IMG/M metagenome (GOLD analysis project Ga0209040, IMG submission 188240) | Bog forest soil microbial communities from Calvert Island, British Columbia, Canada - ECP12_OM3 (SPAdes) (version 2) | ecosystem: Environmental > Aquatic > Freshwater > Wetlands > Bog ...
AGCCGACCCTCGCACCCGACGATCCGCGCGTCACGGCGACGCTGCGCGCGACCCAAGCGAAGTATCAGGAAGGGATCATGACGTATGCCGACGGCCGCTACTTGCACCATTATCTGACGATCAAGAACACGCTGACCGAGGTCATTCGCGGCGATCAACGCCAGGCGCTCGAGGAATTCTATGCGCTGTTGCTGCACACGAGCGCCGCGCAGGCCGGCTTCGAGTTCGCGATTCGTCCCTGGGGCGATCGCAACTTTGCCGACAATCTCGCGCCGCATGGCTGGTTCGCCGCGGAATACCGCACCCTGCTGCGCAATATGCTGGTGCGCGAAGAGGGTGCGCGCTTGCATCTGATGAGCGTGCTGTCGCCGGAATGGCTGGGTGCGGGCAAGACGATCTCGATCCGCGAGGCACCGACGTCGTTCGGCACGCTGAGCTTCAGGCTGGATGAGCCCACTGCCGGCGAGGCGATTCTGCATCTGCAGTCGCGGTTCTACGCCGCGCCGGAGCGGATCGTGGTTCACCTGCCGTTTTTCATGACGCTCGAATCGGCAAGCGTGGACGGCAGGTCGATCGCCGCCGCGCGTGGCGCGCTGTGGCTGCCCGCAAACGCCAAGGAGCTGCATCTGCAGTGGTCGCGCGCGCCCGGTGCGCCAAACTTGAGTTTCGCCAAGGCGGTCGCCGACTACGAGGCCGAATACGCGCGCCGCTACCATCTGCTGATGCACGGCAACGAAGCGGCCGGCGCCCCCTGAATCTTGATCAGGCCTTGAGAAAGATTCCGCGCCGATAGAGCAGCCATACCGGGACAAAGCAAAGCGCAGTGAAGGCCACCGAATACGCAAACGAGGCAAACGCGGGTTCGCCGAGCGGTACGAACAGGTGCTGATAAAGAAACGGCTGAAGACTCATCGCGGCCCCGTCTCGTTGCCAATGGATGACCCAGAATAGGATCGCCAGCAGCTCCGAAATCATGTAGGCAGCAATCGCGTTCGAGCCGAACACGACCATGAGCCCGATCGTGCGCGTGTGCCGGGGCGGCACGTCGATGAGCCAGAAGCAGAGCATCAACGCCAACATCGACCACCCCGCCGCAACGAGCACGTAGGAACTGGTCCAGAGCTTCTTGTTGAGCGGAAACCAAAGACTCCAGACATAGCCCGCCAGCAGCAAACCCGCGGCGGCCGTCGCAAGCCCGGCGACTTTGCGCGGCGCCGAGCGCGCGGTTTGGAGCCATAGCCCCGCAATCATGCCGATCAGCGCCGTCGCGAGCGCCGGCAATGTGCTGAGCAATCCTTCCGGGTCTCTGACGCGCTCATAGAGATGGGCCGCGGAGAACAGTTGTCGGTCGAGCCATGCAACCAGATTGGCATCCGGGTCGAGCAACGCGATGTCGCGACCGGGCAGCCCCGATCCGGGCACCGGCACCCAGCGCATCAGCACCCAGTACCCGAGCAAGAGAGCCGCGGCGATCAAGACCTTGCTGCGCGCCGTGCCGCTCCACAGATGCAGCAGTCCCGCGCCGCAATAGCAGAGTGCGATACGCTGCAAGACGCCATAGATGCGCAGCGTCTCGAGATGAAAATACGGGAATCCGTTGACAACCAGGCCGAGCGCAAACAACACCGCCGCGCGCTGCACAGTTTGGCGCGCAAGCTGCGCGGGCGTTACGCCTCGAGACGATCGCGAGGCGAACGCGAACACGATCGATACGCCGACGACGAACAAAAACGTCGGAAAAACCAGGTCGGTGGGCGTCATGCCGTTCCAGTCCGCGTGGCGCATGAACCACCAGGCACGGTTGCCGTCGCCATTGTTGTTGACCATGATCATGAATGCGACCGTGATCCCGCGCAGCACGTCGAGCGAGACCAGGCGCTGCGGCTCGTTCACTCCAGACGCTGCCCGCTGGTCGGGTCGAACAGATGCAGCGCATCGCAGTTCAAGGCGACCTCGATGAGCTCGCCGAAACGGGGCGCCCGGCGCGCATCGAGTCGCGCAATCATGAGATCGGCACCGATGCGCACGTGCACGATGACTTCGTGTCCGATCGTCTCGATGATTTCGACGGTCCCCTTCGCTGCGGCCGCATTGGGCCAGGCGTGGACACCGGGTTCGGCAACCTGCTCGGGCCGGATGCCCATCAGTACGCTTCGGCCGACGTATCCCTTGAGAAGCGGCAGACATCCTTCGGGCGGCGTCGCCGTGAATCCTGAACCCACCAAGCGCCCGTCGGTCCCGACCGTCGTCGTCAACAGATTCATCGACGGTGTTCCGATGAAGCGTGCGACGAATACGTTGTTCGGCCGGTCGTAGACCTCGAGCGGTGATCCGACTTGTTGCAGTGTGGTATGCAAATCCTGCCGCAATGGCGAGAACACCGCGATGCGGTGCCCCAGCGTCATGGCTTCGACCTGATCGTGCGTCACGTAGACGGTCGTGGTCTGCAGGCGATGCTGCAACTTCGAGAGCTCGGCGCGCATTTGCACGCGCAAATCCGCATCGAGATTCGACAAGGGCTCGTCGAACAGGAAGACCGCGGGCTTTCTGACCAGTGCGCGCCCCAGCGCGACGCGCTGGCGCTGGCCGCCGGACAGCGCCTTCGGTTTGCGGTCCATGAACGGCGTGAGACCGAGCATGCCGGCGGCCTCATCGACGGTGCGCCGGATCTCCTCGGCCGGCAACCGCCGAATCTTGAGTGCAAATGCGAGATTCTCGCGCACGCTCATGTGCGGATAGAGCGCATAGTTTTGAAACACCATCGCGACGTCGCGGTCTTTCGGCGACACGTCGTTGACGACGCGATCCCCGATCAGCACTTGTCCCTCGCTGAGTTCCTCGAGGCCCGCGATCATGCGCAATGCCGTCGTCTTGCCGCAGCCCGAGGGGCCCACGAAGACCATGAACTCGCGCTCTCGGATCTCTAGATCGAGGTTCTCGATGACGCGGACGTCGCCGAAGCGCTTACCGACCCCGCGCAGCGTGATACCGTTCATCGATTCAAGCGGTCGCGCGCGGGCCGAGCAGCACGTGAATTCGGTGCAAGCGCCCGTCGTGCTCGAGTTTGACGCGCAAGCCCGCGGCTCCGATCGCCACCGCGCTGCCGTCGACGGCAGCGGCGCTGATCGTCTCGGCGGCGCGCCGCGGGTTGTCGACGACGATCTCATAGCGCGTGCCATCCGGGCGGCGATGTGAGAGTTTGAACCCTGACCATTGGTCCGGGATGCGCGGCGCGAGCGTCAACCACTCGCCTGATTCGATGCCGAAGCCCAGAATCGATTCGACCGCGACGCGCAGCATCCAGCCGGCCGAACCGGTATACCAAGTCCAACCGCCCCGGCCGATATGCGGCGCGACGCCGTAGACGTCGGCGGCGATGACGTAAGGCTCGACTTGGTATCGCGCGACCGCATCGGCATTTGCGGTGTGCGTGACCGGGCTCAACATTTCGAGCAGCTGCGCCGCGCGCGTGCGGCGGCCGGCTTCGGCCATCGCGCGCACGACCCAGAGCGCGGCATGCGTATATTGCCCGCCGTTCTCGCGCACGCCGGCGACATAGCCCTTGATGTAGCCGGGATCCTCGGCCGTGCGATCGAACGGCGGCGTCAACAGCCGGATCAAGCGATCCTCGTCGCTGATCAGGTGTTTTTCGAGCGAATCGAGCGCGCTCGCCGCGCGCTTGGGCGAGGCGACCTTGGAGATGATTGCCCAGGCTTGTGCGAGTGCATCGATCTTGCATTCATCGCTCGCAATCGAGCCCAGCGGCTTGCCATTGTCGTAGTAGCCGCGGCGATACCACTCGCCGTCCCAGCCGGCATCGTCGAGCGCCGCGCGCAGCCGCTCGCGGTACTCCTCGAAGCGCGCGGCGCGACTGTCATCGCCGCGTTCGCGACACAGCGGTACGAAGTCGGAGATCGTTTGAACCAGGAAGAAGCCCATCCAGACGCTCTCGCCGCGACCCTCGTGGCCGACGCGATTCATGCCGTCGTTCCAATCGCCGCCCCCGAACAGCGGCAGTCCATGAGCACCGCAGGTCATGGCCCGCTCCAAGGCCTTGATGCAATGCAAATAAAAACTCTCGCTCGTATCGCTGCGAGCAGGGCGGAAATAGCGTTCGTCTTCACCGGCCGCGAGTTCAGCGCCGGTCACGAACGGCAGGGCTTGGTCGAGCAGCGCGCGGTCGCCGGTCACGGCGACATAGCGGGCCGCAAGGTAGGGCAACCAGACCAAGTCATCGGCAAAGCGCGTTCGAATGCCGACCCCTTCCGGTGGGTGCCACCAGTGCAGCACGTCGCCCTCGGAAAACTGATGCGCGGCGTTGCGCAGCAGCTGGGTTCGCAGCACCTCGGGCTGTGTGAGCGCGAGCGCGGCCGCGTCCTGCAACTGATCGCGGAAGCCGAAGGCACCACCCGATTGATAATACGCGCTGCGAGCCCACAAGCGGCAAACGCTGATCTGATAGCCGAGCCAGCCGTTGACCATGAGGTCGATCGCGGGGACCGGCGTCTCGATGTTCATCGCCGAGTGGTGCGCACTCCAAAAGTCCTGCACGGCGGCAAATGCCGCGGGCACCGCACCGCGCGCGCGGTATCGGCGCAGCAGGTCGTCGAGTTCCGCGAGCGATGCGGCCGCGCCGAGCAGTGCCGCGATCCGCACTTCTTGCCCGGCTTCAATGTTGAGTTCGAGACGTAATGCAGCGCAGGCGTCGACGCCGGGATCGGCAGGCAGCGGGCCGCCCGCAATCAGCGCCGCCGGTGAGCGCGAAGATCCCGGTGTGCCCAAGAACCGGGCGCGGTCGATGCCGGCATCGAATGTGGCGTCGTCCAAACCGGCGAAAGCGGCGAAAGCAATCGTATCGCTGAATACGCCGGCCGCCGGATTGCGCGCGAGCACCGCGCGCCGGGTCGCATCGATCTCAGGGACCAATTGCCCCAGGACTTCCGCGGGCGAGGCGCCGAGCACCCAGCGATTGTGGGAGTAGAGGGAAAGCCGCCGCGCCGTTTGCCCAAGATTGCGAATGCGGATATCGGCCACGCGCAGCGGATCCGAACAGGGCACGAATACCACGACCGATTGGTCCAGTCCGCAGTGCTCGTGGCGCCAGGACGTGTATCCAAAGCCATGTGCGACCTCGTATCGCTGCCCCGCCGGCGCCGGTCCCGGCAGCAATGACCACGACTCGCCGCTCGCGGCGTCGCGAACATAAAACGCCTCATCGTGTGGATCGATGAGCGGATCGTTGCTCCACGGGCTGATTCGAAACAGGCGGCTGTTGCCCGCGAATGTCGAGAGCGAGCCTTTCTCACTTGCGATCAGGCCGAAGCGCTCGTTGGCAATGACGTTGGTCCATGGCATCGGCGGTAGGTACAAGGATCCGTCGGCTTGGCGCGTGATTTCGATCCGGTATTCGCGGCCGTCGGCCGCAAATGAGCCAAAGCCGTTGAAAACGCGGCCGGCCGCGCCAATTTCGGTGCGCGTGGGTGCGCTCGGCGGCGGTGCAGCCGCGTTCGAGCCGATCGAAGCTGCGGCGGCGCCCGCGGCTGCCGCCACGGCGGCGACAGCGCCGGGCGGTGTCGGCCGCTGTGAATACAGCGCCACCAGCCGACGCAACACCGCTGCATCGGCGATCTGCGAATCCGATGCATCGATCCTTTGCGCTCGCGCAAGCGGCGCGGCCTCGGACGCGATGCGCTGATGCACCTGCAGCTGATCCGAGTCGGCCGCGGCCCCAATGGTGAACAACAGCGCCGCCGTTTCGCCGGGCGCAAGACGCAGGCGAGTCCGCAAGGCGAGCACCGGATCGAGCACGTTGCCGACCGTGCCGCTCAAGGGCGAGAGCAGTGCGCGGGCTTCGGCAATGCGGCGCCCGCGGCCCAAGAATCGCGCGCGATCCGTTTCCCATTCGGTTGCAGCGGCACCGAGGAGTCCGAGGGCCATCGCCGGATGCGTCTCTCCGTTCGCGCGGGATCGGCGCGTCGCGATCAGCAGGGCGGTATCTTCTTGGCGGTGCGTTTGAACGAACAGTTTGCTGAACGCCGGATGCGCCGCGTGGGCATCCGAGTAATTGAGCACGACCTCGAGATATCCCGTGACCTCGATCTCGCGCACTTGCGCGCCATGATTCGTGAGCTGCAGCCGGCGCCGCTCGAGCGGCGCCTGCGACAGCACCTCGAACTCGAGGCGCGCGCTGAGCTCACCGTGGCGGCGTTCGAGCACCGCAGTGCCGGCCTCGAGAGAGAGCGCGCCGGTCTCGCAGCCCGGCAGCGGCGCCCCGCAGGCGGTCCACAGTCTTGAGCTCGCGAGATCACGCAGGAAAATCGTAAAGCCGAGATCGTCTTCGCAGGGGTCATCCTGCCACTCCGTCAGCAGCTGCCCGCCGTATAGCGAGAAGCCGGTGCCCCTCGGGGTCAGCAACGCGCCGTAGGTGCCATTCGAAATCCAGATCGGAGTGGTGCTTGGCGCGTTCAAGGTGTATCCCCCGGGGTTTTCTTCTCGTTCAATTATTGATTATCGCGAATCACGACCCGGCACGGCACGCTCCGCAGCGGCAGGGCACCGGCCGAGAAAGGGACCGGACTTCCATTGACCAAGGCCATGCCGTTCGTCGTGCCGGGCACGCGGAAGATGAATCCTCCGAGCGGCACACTCACGCCGGCCGGCAGTCGCAGCTCGAGCGCCCCCTTCCGATGCCGCAGACTGAAACTCACGGCGCCGAATTCGGTGCGCAGGTCTTGCACGGTGAGGCCGCGGCCGTCGAGCCATGAGAGCGGGACGCCCGCAGCAAGCACGATCGATTGCTCGGCCGGAAGCTCGTACGCGAACAGATCGAGCGCGGAGCGGATGAAATCCGAGGCAACCCAACCGTGCGGTAGATCGCCGATGAACCGCGGTTCGCGGACCGCATGTCCAATGACCTCGGGCCATTGGTTCCATTCGGCGGGGCGCCGGTCCGCCATGAAATACAGAAGTGCGGCGTCCGCACGCTCGCGCCAGCCGAGCCGAACGAACGAACCGACGACACGCCATTCATAAGGCGTGTAGTCCTTCCAAGCAAGGGTGCCGTCGCGCCGCGCGACGAACCCGTCCCAATAGCGCTCGAACGTTTGTTCGAGCAGACCATGCGGTAACGCGAGCGGGCCGACGCCCGGTGCGATCACGATCGTGGTCGATGTCGCATCGAAATCCCCGAGGTCGGCCGCGCCGGGAATGAAGTCGATCTTCTTCTCGCGGACTACTTGGGCGAGAGCCGAGACGAGCTCGGACGCGAATTCTGTGCGCTTTGCCTCGATCTTCTCGGCGTCCCGCACTCGGCCGAGCACGCGCGCGAGGTAGGCGGCATCGGTGTAGCCGCGCAAAGCCCAAAAATCATCCCACAAGGAATGCATGGGCTTCGCGCTATAGCCTTCGTGACTGATCGAGGGCGGCAGCAGCCCGAAGAACGGCGTCGCGGGGCCGCGTGTGGATTGGCGTTGCGTTTCGAGATAGTCGATCGCGGCGCGTAGCTTCGGCCAGAGCTCTCTGATGAGCGCGCGGTTGCCGCCCATGCGATAGATTTCCGCGGCGAGGAACAGGAATTCTCCGCCGCTGTCGTTCTCCGCGACGGGATCGGCGCCGCGTGCATCGACGCAGCAGGGAACCTTGCCGTTGCTGAACAAATACGTCGAGTACCAGCGCAGGAACTCTTGCGGCGCGCGCGTCTCGCCGAGCCGCAACAGCGCCGAGGACATCATCGCGCCGTCGCGAATCCAGGAGCGGGCATATGCGCGCGTGCCCGGTCGCAACATCGGCCCGTCCCGCGATATCAAAATGTGCGCTTCAGCGGTCCGCAGCGCATCCGCGACCTCACGTGCTTCGGGGGAATCCGGCGCTTCGATCCGGACACGGGTGAGTTTTGCGCGCCACTGCTCGCGCGCAATCGCTTCAGCGGCATCGAGCGCCGCCAGACTCTGCACTGATTGCCCCCTCGATGCGTGGGCCCACGGAATCCGAACCGCGATCGTTTGGGATGCATCCGGCGCCAAATCAATGTCGTACGCGAGCACACCGCTGCCGAGCCCGGATTCGTCGGCGAGCGCGAGCGAGTCCGCGGACCGCTGCCAGTCAACGCTCGCCAATGCGCGCGGAACCGCATCGGTCTCAAACGCAAACAGGCCGACCTGGTTCGGCGCGATCAGCGGCGCGATCTCGGTCGCATCGTTTGCGATGAGCGTGCGGCCGTCCCAAGCGAGCTTCTCGATCGGCGCGACCCCGCCAGGCGTCGTCAAGAATTGCGCGGGCGGGTTGACTTGAAATGGCCGCAGCGCAAGCAGTAGCCGCAGATGCAGGCGCTCGTGGGTGCGGTTGCGCAATTCATATCGCCCAAACAGACTCGGCGTTGGGTTGCCCAAGGCGGACGCGCTGATCTCGAGCGTCCAGTCGTCGCTGCTCCAGGTCACGCGCGGCATCGGCAGATACCCGTCGGGCAAGTTCTGATGGACTTCGACGTCGGCCCAATCGAGTACTCGACCGCTTTCGATGACGAATGGTTCGAGACTCGGGCCGCCGCGGTCCGTTTCGAGCGCTCCGTCCTCGCCGAGCAGTCCCGAGTGAGATCCGCCGTCGACGCCAACCAGCGTCCAGAAGCTTTGCTCTAGAAAACCGCGAGGAAAGCTGCCGCGCGGCGCGTCACCCGCGGCGCTCTCGATGAGCGCGTTGGGATTTGCGCCAAATGACGGATCCTCGAGGCGGATCGCATGCAACACAAATTCCTCGCCAGGGTTGCCCGCAAGGCGCAGCCGCAGGTAGCGCGCCTCGGAGTCCGGCAGCCAGTATCGATCGGTGTCCCCGCTGCCGTGGTCGATGTGACGCACAAGGCGCCAGTCGGCCGCGTCGATCGAGGTGAATACTTCGTAGCGCGATGCGCGCCGCTGCGGATCCCAGTCGAGCCGCAGTCCGCCGAACTCGCGCGCCATCCGCCAGTCGACGACCAAGTCGCACGGTGCATCGGGTGCCGGCCGGCAACGCCAGCTCTTTGACGGCGTACCGTCGGGTGTCGCAACGGCGGTCTCTCCCGCGCGAGCCGTGGGCAAGGGCCACGCGGGCGGCGGTGGCGGCCGGGGCGTCAGGCGGATGGGTCCGATCGTCAGCGACCCCGCACCGCCGACGCTACCGGCACTGACGACGAACTGCAGCCGTTCGATGTGCGGCAGGCGCCGATCCGCGGTCGGTCCCCACGCGAACTCGATCTCGCGACGGCGAATTCGCAGGTGCTGCGATTGTCCCTGAATCGACAGATTGGGGCGCCGGTACCACCAGACGTTGTCGCCGGAAGCATCGATGAATTTGATCTCGAGGTTGTTGGCCGGCATTGAGCCGCCGAGATCCACGTCGATATCGAAATTCTCGGGCGGGTCCCACGCGAGTAAGCGCTCCGCGACCGCATAACCCGCGTGGTGCTGAAAATCGAAGTGCAGTTCGAGCGCTGCAGTTGCCGTGGCGCCGGCCGGCGCGAGAGCCGCGGCAACGCCATCCGAACCGATCGCATGCCAGAGCTGCGGTGAGGACATGTCGTCGAGCAGCACCGGCGGCGCGGAATCGGCCGCCGCCGCCACTGCCGGCGCCGGCGCCGTCGCCGCCGTCGCCGCGCCGTAAGTCGCCGCGTACAGGGTCGCTGCCGCGATCGTGAGCGCCGCACTCACGGCGATCCGCAACCAGCGCCGCGCGCCTGGTTCAGCCTTTGACGGCGCCACTGGTCATCCCTTGGAGGTAGAAGCGCTGCAGCACGAGGAATAAAATCAGCACGGGCAGCACCGTGACGACCGACCCCGCCATCATCATTTCGCTGTCCTGCACATGTTCGCGCGACAGCGAGGCAAGCGCGACCGGCAACGTGTACAGATTGCCGTCGTTGAGCACGATCAGCGGCCACAGAAAATCGTTCCAGGCGCCCAGAAACGTGAATACCGCGAGCGTCACGAGAATCGGAGTGAGCAGCGGCAGCACGATCTGCAGGAAGATCCGGATTTCGCCTGCGCCGTCGAGGCGGGCGGCCTCGAGTATCTCGTCCGGGACGGTCGCCGCGTGCTGACGCACGAGGAATATGCTGAACACACCCGCGAGCCAGGGCACGAGGACGCCGGCCGGCGTATTGACGAGCCCCATCGTCTTCAACATCAAGAACAGTGGCAGCATCGCGACTTGGGCTGGTATCACGAGCGCGCCCACCATGACCTGTTGGATGCGCGTGCGGCCCGGAAACTTCAGCTTTGCGAAGGCGTAGCCGGCACTCACATTGAACGTCAGCGACAGCAGCGTCGCCGCGATCGCGATGCCGAGACTATTCAAGAAGTGCCGACCCATGCGCCCATGAAAAAACAGTTCGCGATAGTTCTCGAGCGTCGCATGTGCGGGCCACAGCGGCGGCGGATAGGTGCTCGCCTCGCCGGGCGTCATCAGAGAAACCGAGGCCATCCATACGAGCGGAAACAGCGTGAATGCCGCGATCAACCAGAGCGTTCCATTGACCGCCAACGTCGGCAGCGAGCGCCTCATGGCGGCGCCACTTTGCGTGCGATGGCCATTTGCAACAGCGTGACGGCGAACATCATGAGGAACAACACGAACGCGACCGCCGAGGCCATGCCGAGGTTCCACCATTTGAAGCCCTGCTCGTACATGAAATAGAGCACGCTGACCGTGCTCTGTGCCGGCCCGCCTTGCGTCATGACGTAGGGCTCGGCGAACAGCTGGAAGAACCCCGCCATCGTCAGGATGCTGACTAGCAGCAGTGTCGGGCCCAACATCGGCAGCGTCACGTGCCGGAAGCGCGCCCATGCGCCAGCGCCGTCGAGACTGGCCGCTTCGTAGAGCGTCTCGGGGATCGTCTGCAGCGCTGCCAGAAAAATGACCATGTTGTATCCGAAGGATTTCCAAATCGTGAAAATGATGATCGCCGGCATCGCGGTCCGCGGATCGCCGAGCCAATCGATCGGGGCAATCCCGAGCCGGCCCAGTCCGTAGTTGATCAATCCATAGCGCGTGTGCAGCAAATAACGCCAGATGATCGCGACCGCCACGAGCGTCGTGACGACCGGCGCGAATAGCGCCGTGCGCAGCAAGCCTCGCGCCCGCGCGAGGCGTGAACTGAGCAGCAGCGCGGCGCCCAGGGAAGCGGCGATCGACAGTGGCACGCCGAGGCCCGTGAAGTACAGCGTATTGCCGAGTGCCCGCCAGAACAGCGGCGTCGACAGCAGCTCGAAGTAATTGCGCAGGCCGATGAATCGCAGGTTCGCGATGTCGGCAAGCGCATAGATGTCGAAATCGGTGAGGCTCAGCGCGAGCGCCACGGCGACCGGAATGACAAAAAAAACGGCGATCGCGCCGAGTGCTGGCGCTGCAAGCAGGATTCCGGCGCGGGCCGGCGTCACAGCACCGCTCCCTCGGCGAGCAATTGACGCCGCTTCGCGAGGATCGCGTCGGTGCGCGCGTCGAGTTCGACCGCGCCTTCGTGTACGCTGAGATCCCCGCGCACGACGCGCTCCGTCATCAGCTGCATCTCGGTTGCTATGCGCTCCCATTCCGCGACTTTCGGTCTTGGCTGGACGCGCTCCAATTGATCGCGGAACGCTCGAGTCGTCGGGTCCGCCGCGATCTCGGCTGCGGCCCATGCCGAGCGCCGCGCCGGCAGATTGCCGGTCATCGCGTGAAACCGTTGCTGCACGGCCGGCTGCGAGAGGAACTCGATGAGCTGCCAGGCAGCATCCGCATGTTTGGAGCCGCGGAACACCGCGAGGCTCGAACCGCCGGCAATCGAGGCGCCGGGACCGTCAGGGCCCGGCAGCGGCGCGGTCATCCATTTGCCGTCGAGCGACGCTGGCAATCGGCGCCGAAATTCGCCGATGTTCCAGGGGCCGCTGACGTAGAACGCGAAATAGCCGCGCCCGAATTCAGTCCACACGTTGGAGATTGCGGAGTCGCGCACCGACGGCGCATAGTGCTGCCGGAACATCTCGACATAGAACCCAAACGTGCGCTCGAAATCCTTGCTCGCAAAATTGCCGCGTGTTCCGTTGTCGCGAAGCATCGGCTGCTGCTGCTGAAGCGCAAGTGCGATTAGCGGATCGTATTCGTTGAGCGGCAGCAGAATGCCGAAGCGTTCGCCGTGAGAACTCGCTTTGATTGCCGCCAGCACCTCGAGCCACTGCCCCCAACTGGTCGGCGGGGCCGCAAAGCCCGCTGCGGCGATCAAATCGCTTCGATAGAACAGCAGTCGCGTATCGACGTACCAGGGTACGCCGTAAATCGCACCGCCCACGACGTTAGAGTCCCAGATGCCGCTGAAATAGTCCGCCCGGGTGATCGTCGTCGAGGCATCGATGCGCTGCTGCAGCGGTGCGAGCGCCTTGAGTACAACGAACTCCGGAATCCAGCTATTGCCGAGTTGGCACAGATCCGGCGTCGAATCGCCTGCGACCGCGGTCAGCAGCTTTTCATGCGCCGCGGTCCAGGGCAGCTGTTCGACTTCCACATGGATCTCGGGATGCAGCCGCTCGAACTCCGGGATCAGTGCGCCGACGATCTCGCCTTCGCTGCCCATCGCCCAGAAGTGCAGCACCGTGCGGTTGTCCTTTGGGCCGCAACCCGCACCTAGGGAGGCGGCAACGATCAGCGAGAGGCCGGCGAGGGCCCTTCGCATCACGGATGAATTTCCAACCAGCCGCCTTTGAATCCGGCCCGCTCCAGGCCACGCCGCATGTACGGATTTTGGCGCATGATTCGCCAGATCATCCCGCTGCGATAATTTTCGATCATCGTGACCGTCAAGCCCTGGTCGATGCCCAAATAATTGCTGTCGAACCAGCCGACGCCCGGAATTCGTCGGCCGCTCATCAATGGTACATCGTAATCGAAGCTCGGATTGAACGCATCGAGGAAGCCGAAGCTCGAGTAGATGTATTGTCCGTATTGCGCCTTGATGTTTTCCAAGGCTGGCAGCACGAGTTCGGGCGCGAACGGCATCGATCCGGCCAGCGCGCTCGGCGCGAGCGTGCCGTCATCGTAGGTTTGCGCGCCGCCGATACCGCGCGCGGCGTAACTATGGAATACGCGTGTGTCGCCACCATAGGGAAGCTTGACGTCCGCAGGTCCGTCGCAGGCGCTGATGCCCCACATCATTGGACCATATCCCTTCCAGCGCATGGGGTTCGCGATCGCGTAGCGCTGCTGCGCCCAAGTCGCGCGCCGGCTGTTTTCGAAATAATCCATGCGTTTGTCGCGCATGAAGGCGTCTCGGATGTCGCGAAAGTCGATCCAGACGTGCGAATACTGATGCACGAACAGCGGCGGAAACGACAAATAGGGCTCGTCGGGAGGGCCGTCCCAATGAAATTGATTGGTCGAGCTGTAGGATTGCCATGCGGTTTCGGGGATCGAATGCGTCGGGGATCCAAGCGCCATCACGTAGAGAATCATCGCCTCGTTATAGCCACGCCAGCTGCGCGGGTGAAAGCCGTATTCCAGCGACCAACCCAGCGCAATTTCGCCGTCGTCGCGCGATGCCCACGACCAGTCGACACGGCGGTAGAGTTCGTCGGCGATCTCGCGCAATTCCGCTTCCTGCGGATCGGCGCGGTCAAAGTAGCTCTCGCAAAAAAGCACGCCGGCGATCAGCAGCGAGGTGTCGATCAGCGAAAGCTCGGTGCGCGGCGAATAGCGCATGCCGGTCTGCATATCGAGGAAGTGGTAATAGAATCCTTTGTATCCGGTCATGCCCTTGGCCGCGGTGCCTTGCGGCGCGTCGCGAAAGAAGCGCAAGGTCGCGAGAACACGGTCGCGCGCCGCGGTGCGGCTCACCCAGCCGCGCTCGACGCCGATCGGGTAGGCCGTCAGCGCGAATCCAACCGCCGAGATGCTCGCGAACGACGGCGCCGGGTACCGATCGGGCACGAGGCCGTTGGTGGGATTGGCAGTTTCCCAAAAGAAATTGAACGTGCGGTGTTCTAGATCATCGACGAACTCGGTGGATTCCAGCGGCGTTTCGGTCGTCGAGAGCGGCGGCGGCTCCGATGCAGGCACCGGATTTGCCGCCGGTGCGGGACTCGCTTCCAGTGCGGGGCTCGCCGTGGTCAGCGTCGGACCTGCGGCCAACAGCAGCGCAATCGTCAGCGACATGAAACATGAACCTAACCTGGGTAGCATCATAAAGGGTCTCGTGAGTTCGGCGACAACCTTGAGTCCGCCCGCCGTAGAAGTGCGTAGCCTCGAGCTAACAGGCCGCGCAGTGTCCGAAGATGAATTGCCAACGCACGGGCGTCGCATGCAGGCAGGCGGCGATCGCATACTCGACGCCGCTGACAATTTCGGGGAACAGGTGATCAGGGACAATATCCGCGAAGAGCTTGCACGTGGGGCTGGGACTCTTCTATATAGAGGCTCGAGCGGTCATTGCCGGCGCCAAATTCCGGCGCGGCGGACCCGTCGGCGTCACCTCTGAGATCTCCGACGGGTCAGCGCCAATGGGGGTTCCCGCTCGACTCGGTCGAGACGAATGAAAGCGTTTACATTCGCGCATAGACACCCTCGCCATTATGATCGACGTTTTCGCGGATACTAGGCCCCTCTTGGGAGGCTTGTCCATTATTACATCCATAATTGTCCAAAACGTTCGCTGCGTGGCGGTCGGGCTTGCCCTGCTGGCCGTGGGCGGTTGGATCCTCGAATCGCCCGTGCGTGCCGAGCCGGCGGCGCAGGCGGACCCCGCACCGACAGGATTTTCGCCACCACCGCCACCGACATTTCTCGAAGTCGCAAACCTCGCGCACTATGCGCAGGCTAACGCCGAGCTCGCGCCTTTGAGCCCGCGCGAGCGACGTGTCGTATTCATCGGCGATTCCATTACCGAAGGCTGGCGCGATGCCGACCCTCAGTATTTCCTGTCCACGGCTTCGATCAGCCGTGTTGACCGGGGCATCAGCGGACAGACCAGTCCGCAAATGCTGCTGCGTTTTCAACAGGACGTCATCGCACTGCGCCCGATCGCGGTCCATATTTTGGCAGGCACCAACGATCTCGCCGGCAATTGGGGTGCAATGCCGCTCGAGATCACCGAAAGCATGATCGGCTCGATGGCCGAACTTGCGAGGGCCAATGGCATCCGCGTGATCATCGGCTCGGTCTTGCCGGCCAGTGATTTTCCGTGGCGTCGGGGCCTGAACCCAGGTCCCGCGGTTGTCAAACTCAACGAGTGGCTGCGCGCCTATTGCCGCACGCAAAAACTCACCTACGTCGATTACTACTCGGCGATGACCGATGGCAAACTCGGCATGCCGCCCGATTTGGCCAGCGATGGCATACATCCGACTCCCGCCGGCTATCAGATCATGAAAACGTTGGCCGACGCTGCGATCAAGCGCGCATTGAAGTCGCGCGACCGCTGAGGGCGCCATGCACAATTTTTGTCGGCTCGTCGTGTCCGGCGCCATTTTGCTAGGTGTGAATGCGTTCGGCGCGAATTCGATTCCCTCGAACGCGCCGAGCTGCCTCGGCGCCGCCACGGGCGATCCATTGACCGCGCTCGCGCGCATTCACTCCTACGTTCAGCACCGCTCATCGAGTTATGACCGCTCGGGCGGCAACAACGACGCTCGCCCGATCGATCCCGGCGCGACGCTTACCGTGCTCGATGAGCGGGGTCCCGGTGTCGTAACCCATCTCTGGTTCACGGTTTCCTCGCCCGACGAGCACCATCTCAAGCAGCTGGTCTTGCGTGTCTTTTGGGACGGCGAGTCGAACGCGAGCGTGGAGGCGCCGCTCGGCGACTACTTCGGTCTCGGTCTCGGGAATTACTATCTCTATGAGTCGGTGCCGCTCTCGGTCGGTGCCGATCGTGCGCTGAATTCGTTTTTCGTGATGCCGTATCGCAAGCACGCCCGCATCACCGTGACCAACGACGGCAGTGCACGGGTCGATGCGTTCTATTTCAATGTCGACTACCGCACCTGTGCAGGGGCCCTCCCGCTCGATACGCTCTACTTCCACGCCCAATATCGGCAGGCCACGCCGGCACGCGGCTGGACCAATGACTGGGTGGGCAACGGCGATCCCAAAGTCAATGAGCGCCGCAACCTCTCGGGCGAAGGCAACTATGTTTGGCTCGATGCGCGCGGCCGCGGCCACTTCGTCGGCGTCGCGATGTCGGTCCTCCAGAATCAGGATGGCTGGTGGGGCGAGGGCGACGATATGTTCTTCGTCGACGGTGAGTCACTGCCATCAATCAACGGGACGGGTTCGGAAGATTATTTCCTTGGCGCCTGGGGGTTCGGCACACACGCGTTCGCGTACGGACTCTATGGCGCTCCCGTGAAGGGCGGCGAGACCGCCGGAAGCGGCTCATCCGTCTACCGCTTTCATCTCGATTCGCCGATTGCGTTCACTCGATCGCTGCGCGCCACGATCGAGCATGGCCATGCCAATCACCGTTCCGACAACATCTTCTCGGTCGCCTATTGGTACCAAACCGAGCCACATGCGCCGTTTCCCGGTCTGCCGCCGGCGGGCGATCGCATCCCGCGCGTTTTGCCGACGGGCGGCCCGGGCAACGCGGCCGCCGTGTCGAAGTAGGGTCGGATGCTTTGACGCCTGCCATCAGCAATCGGGGCGGGCGCGCCTCTGGCGCGCGCCGGGGCGAACGAGCCGGCAGGGCGTCCTTGTCCCAACCGGCCGGTTCGCCCCAAGTGCTTCAAAGACCGCAGCAATAATGCCGCGGTCAGATCCCACGCTCTTGGCGGGCGACTGGAATGCTAGCGTCGCGCAATTGCGCCCGTGTGGCGCCAACATTTTATTTTCGTGACGGGAGATCCGCTGACACGCATCGGCAACGTGAGCCACCGCACTGCGAGCAGGGCCGCCCGGCGGCATGATTTTCCGATCGGAGCCGGCGCGGTCTCAAGGAACCGAAGCGCGGCAAAATCGATTTCGGTCGTCGAGGCGCTGGAGAAGCGTGGCAGCGGGGTTTCCGCGGAGGCGCGCGAGTCATCGTCGAACGGAGAAACCCTTTCATGCTCTGGATCCTGGCTTCACTGTTCTTCTGCTGGTGCGCGTTCCGCGAAATCCGCGGCAGCTTCGTCGCGCGTCCGGGTTATGACTTCCCCACGCCGATCACGAAGCCTTATCTCGCGGTGGTGTTGACGGGGGCCGTGCTGTGCGGGTGGCCGCCGATCCACACCTGGCACTTCGAGCGATTCTTATCGGAGAAGGCGACCGAACTGGCGGACAATCATCGCGCCACGGTTCATTGCAACACCGTGACCGATACGATGTTCGACTCCGAGATGCTCGCGGCCGGTCACGCGAGTCCGGTCACGGGGAAGATCGCATTCCAAAATCCGTGGTGCGGCACCCTGATGTCTTACCTGTCCCATCCGGGTCGGGCAAACGACAGAGAATTATTCAGCCTGACGATGTTTACGCACGAGAGCATGCACGTACGCGGCGAAATGAACGAGGCCAAGACCGAATGCCAGGCCGTGCAACGAAACTACCGTGCGGCCAAACTGCTCGGAGTTCCGGATGCGATCGCCAAGAGAAACGCGCTCGATTATTACCACAACGGCTACCAGGATCGAGCCGATTCCGGCATCCTGTCGCGCGGCTATTATTCGCAGGAATGCGCACCCGGCAAGGCGTGGGACGAGCACTTGAGCGACTCGACTTGGGCGACGCCCTAGCGTCGATCGCGAAGGCGGGCATCGAACATCAAGGCGCTCGTCGCCGGACGCAAGAAATGTTTGACGGAGCCGGTGGCCGGGCGTACCTAGTGATTGCATCATGCAGTCACGCACTCCACCGTTGGTCCTCGAAGGCATCGATCATGGGTTGCTGCTGGTCCGTGACCTGCGACCGGCCTTGGCGTTCTACCGAGACGTGCTCGGATGCGGTATCGAGAGTGAACTACCCGAGTTCGGCATGGTGCAATTGCGCGCCGGAACTGCGCTGATCGATCTCGTCGATATTGATGCAGTCGAGGGACAA
>Ga0209040_10001589_pt1 | contig 18002 bp, 16 predicted proteins | sample BogFormECP12_OM3_FD_188240 | JGI IMG/M metagenome (GOLD analysis project Ga0209040, IMG submission 188240) | Bog forest soil microbial communities from Calvert Island, British Columbia, Canada - ECP12_OM3 (SPAdes) (version 2) | ecosystem: Environmental > Aquatic > Freshwater > Wetlands > Bog ...
TCTGGATAGCACGGTCCACCCGGCGCATGGTTGCGGCGCTGACATGGCCGATACGCTTGATGAGTCTTGCCCGATCTACGGAACGGACTTGATTTAAGAGCGCTACAGAAGGCTTCGGTAACCCGGTTTCCTTCGGCTCAAGGACAGCTTCGGTTGGGTAAGGTGGAATTGTGACCTTGCTGGTAATAGCTGCCACAATTGTGATGGGGCTAAACCGGTTCGCGATGTCGTTCTGGATTATCAGCGCCGGGCGGGTCTTTTGAATTTCGGCCCCAACTGTCGGATCGAAGTTGACAAGGTAGATATCCCCTCGGCGGGGGTGCCCTATGCTTTGCCGGTCGTGGACCACCGTTTGGTTCGCCATGCTTCCTCATCCAGGGAAAACCACTCCTGGGCGATGTCCAGATCACGCTCAGCATTGGCCACCACGCCCTGTTCCAGCCGGGCGGCCAGGTTTCTTCTGGCCCGACTTGCCACATAATGCCGGATGGCTTCCGAGATCACCCGGCTGCGCTTGCCTTTAGGAGCTACCTTGTCGAGGAGGCGTAGTGTGTCCTCAGGCAGGACGATGTTGATGCGCTTAGTCACGGGACCTCCTTAGTGCCATGCCTGAGCATACACACAAATCGTGTGTATTACCATTTCTTCCCGAGTGGGGTTACAACCCTTTCCGATGCCGGCCTGAGCGGTCTGCCATCAGTTGGAAAGTGCCGCCTGATAAACATTCATCAACAGCTCGTAATTGCTCTCGGCCGTGTATTTCTGCTGGTAGAGTCGTCGTGCGGCAGATCCCATCGCGGCCATCTCCACCGGGTGGCACCAGGCCCAATCCGCTTTCGCGACTAATCCTTCCAGGTTATGTGGATCGAAAAGCAAGCCGGTTTTACCTTCAACAACCACCTCGGGAACTCCCCCGATGCAAGCCGCGACGGCCGGCAGGCCGCAGGCAGCAGCTTGCAACAAGGTCATGGGAAACGGCTCATACCAGCGACTGGGAAAGACAAGAAATCTCGCATTTTTCATCTGCGCCGTCACGTCGTCTGCGCTCACTTGACCGAGCAGTTTGATGTGCGCCGTACTGGGCTGCCGCAGCAAGTGTTGGACCCGCTCGCGCATCGGTCCGTCGCCGGCGACAAACAGCGGGATGTGGGGCAGTTGCTGCCACGCGCTGAGCATCTCCAGAACTCCTTTTTCCGCAGCCAGTCTGCCCACAAACAGAGCGTAGTCAGCCGTTCCGCAGCGGGGAGCGGGGTCGTCCAGCAGGAAGTTGGGCTTCACGTGGATTTTCTCAGCCGGCAACCCCGCGGCAACGAAGTAATCGCGGGCGAACTGATTCAGCGCGACGTAGGCATCGACCGTGCGGCGCCAGGTTCCGAGCAGCCGATGCGCTCCCAGCATCATGGCGAGCGTGGCCGTCTGCAGACGCGAATCGCGGTAGCATCCCCGCTTGATTCCGCTGGCTAGACTGCGAGTACAGTCGTCGCAAATTCGTCCGCCGGCGTACAACGCCCCGGACGGGCACAGCAGCCGGTAGTTATGCAGAGTCTGTACAACACGAACGCCCTCAGATTTGCACGCATAGTACGCAGCCGGACTCACCAGGGGCAACAGGTTATGGCAGTGGGCTACATCCGGCCGCTCTTCGGCAATAACCTTACGGATCTCCGCATACGCGTTTTGGTTCCAGGTCGTACTCACACACAACGATGCCTTTTGCCAGGGTTTATATTGCGCGATGACTGCGTTCCTCCGGGTGAACTCCATGACATGATGGCCGGCGCGTCGCAGCATCCCGGCTTCGGCGCGTACAACCGCGTCTTCACCGCCGGGCTGTTGATACTGATTGTGAATCACAAGCACGCTAAGCTTGCGCATGTCTCCCAACCAGCGCTGCTTTGCAGCCAGCGCGTATCGCGGCCCAACATCCCGCAAACCAGAAACTCCCGAGCAATGTTGCCGCTAATCACTTTGCGCATCACCCGCTTTGCTCGATGCGCGTCGGCAAGCAGCTTGAAGGTCGAATCCGAATGCTGGCCCGCGCCAAACCTGAGTTGCACCTGCCTGCGCTCCAGCGCGCGCCTGCCCTCCTGGCTCAAGCTGATGTTGTTCCCGTGCCAGCGAAATGCGGCAATGAACCGGGGCACGTAGTGAAACGTGCAGCCGGCGTGGGCCAGGCGCACGAAATACTCGAAGTCCATGCACACCCGATAGTCGCAATCCAGAAGCTGGCCCGATTCGATGACGCGGCGGCGAAAGAACGTGGACGTCGATGGAATGTAGCAGCCGAAATACAGGAGGATCGAGGCATCGAAATCATGCTCGACCTTGGAGCGAACAATCCGTCCACCGCTGTCTACAAAGAGGCAGTCGCCATAGATGATGTCGGCTTCGGGATGCTCCTGGGCCGCGCGCGCAATGGCTTGCAGTCCGCCCGGCAGGTAGTAGTCGTCGGCATTCAGCCAGCCCATGAGGCCGCCGGTGGCAAGCAGAAATCCCTTGTTGATGGCATCTGACTGCCCGTCATCGCGCTCGCTCGTCCACTGCAAATGAGGGTAGCGCCCGAGAGTTGCGACCGTGCCGTCGGTGGAAGCGCCGTCCATCACAATGTGTTCGGCGGTCACAGCTTCCTGCTGCAAGACGCTCTGGATTGCGTCCTCGATGAACTGGCCGCTGTTGAACGATGGGGTGATGACCGACAGCCGTGGAAGGGACATAAGTTTACAAGCTCTCTATTGCGAGATTTGCGTGCGTCCAGGGCCGTACACTCGAAAATGCTGCCGCAACAATGAAGGAGGTCAGCGTCGTGAGCTGCAATTCCGAGTAAGGCCAGGGCGCGAAGCCGAGAGTCATCACAAACTTTGCGGTCAGGTATGCGAATGCGACATTCAAGAAAGGGGCATTGTTTCCGGCCGGAGGTTTCGACCGAAGGCAAAGGCCTCCCAACAGAGCGACGTGGAACCACAAGTAACAGACCAGGCCAACCGCGCCGTACTTTAGCCATACGTGGATAGGCGCGTTGTGCACCATCACCGATTCATTCTTCCAGTTGCGAATGCGCCAGGTCGGGTAGGCCGTGCCAACTCCAATTCCCATCAACGGCGACTGCCGCACCTGGTCCCAGGCATCCTCCAAGTCGTGCAGGTGGTCTGAGTTGCCGGCGCTGAACTCGTCATCCATCTGCATCACATCGAGGCTCTGAATGCGGGCGGCGAACGGCTGCCCCACAGTAAAACCTGCAATGCCTAACATGGTCCCAACCAAAATCAGGTTGCGAAAGCGGTGACCACTCTGGAGCAACAGCAGAACGATTGTGCCAATGGCGAGCTCGCCCCAGTAGGTGCGCCGGAAGCAGAGCAAAACGATTAGATAGGAGGCCCCCGCCAAGCCAGTCCAAAGAAGCTTGGACAAGGATTTGCCGGACTTCGTCCGGTACCAGAATGCCAGCAGGGCTGTGAATACGATCGCAGAGAGCGCCGGTCCATCAAACGTCGGGATCGGAACGCCCAGTAGAGTGTCGCCACGGCCGGCCAGGTACAGCGCATACAGAAGCGCAATGCGCCCTGCCATGTAGACGCCAAAAAGCCGCACCACGCTTTGCACGTCGGCAGGAGTCTGCATCCAGAAGGCCCAGACAAAATACAAGCCAATTCCGAGGGCGAGAGCCCGCCAATCGAAGAAGAAGTTGGTCCCGCCGTGCAGCTCACCATAAAAGACGCCGGCCACGATGCAGAGGAGAAACATCAGCCCCGGCAGAACCAAGGCTCGCGGAAAATACACGATCGGTTTGCGCGAGCACGCCACGGCGAAGAAGTGGAGAAGTACCAGTGCCAAGACCGCCAGGTCGATGAATCGGAAGCCGGCCAATGCCTTCGCGTAGACGAGTGAGCCAACCTCGTCGTTTCCTCCGCGAACGAATTCGGGCAGAAAAATGACGGTAAAGAGTCCGCAGAACAGCAGACCTCGCCAAAATGCAAGTGGCCACTCCGGCGGTGCAGTTGATGCTGCGGCCTCGCTTAGTTGCGTGAGCCACCGCCTTCACGGAAGAAAACGGCATCAAATTGCAGGAGCCGGTAGTTGCGGGGATCGCGGAATCCGCCTTCCATATCCCAACACTCGAAGCCCAGGCTACGGACCCTTTCCAACAGACATTCCGCACTGGCCGAGCCCTCGTATAAAGGGAGCAGTGAGAATTCCAGCCTCAGGCCCGCCGCTCTGCTCAGGATTTCCTCCGCCCCCGCCAACACCTGCGCTTCGAAGCCCTGCACATCCAGCTTTAAGAAGACGGTGTCTCGGGTCCCGATGAAATCCTTGGCGGCTTCATCGAGCGAGAGCATGGTTACAGTTTCCCGCGCGACGTAAGCCGAATTTGGCGCAGCGCCGCTGTGACTCTCCAGCATTGGCAGAACGGAACTGGAATAACTGTTGCCCGCCACGTTGATCTCAACTTGTTCAGCGCCAGCGCCGATTGCCGCTCGTGGAGCCACGATCCATTTCGCATCCGCCTTTTGCGCCAGAATGTTGTGCGCCTCGCAGACCGGCTCGAAGGACACGATCTTCCCAGGGAACTCCGCCGCCCGGAGACCCTCCGCAAACTGGCCGATGTTGGCTCCAACGTCCAGCACCAGCGACACCTGATGAAGTTGCAGGTAGCGCGCCAGCCGGATGAATTCATTGGCCGCGGGCGAATACCTGAGCACATCCATCCCAAAGCTGTGAAGCAGCTTCTTGGCGGCCCTGGTTGGGACGGGTGATAAAAGCGTCAAAGAGAACTCTCCGCAAGTTCCCGGACCGAATCATCTTTAAGGCTTGAACAGCGGAGCGTATAAATCGAACCAACGAGCCTCTCAAAGTCGAACTGGCGGGCTCTGGCTCGAGCCCCGTCAGATAATCGTTTATGCAGCTCCGTGGTAGTGAGGATCTCGCGCACAGCTTCGGCAAAGTCACTTGCAAGCTGTTCCCGCCTCTTGTGCGCCGTCGCTATCACGCGTCCGCAATGTTGGTTGACAATCACCCCGGGACCGCCGAGGTCCGCACACACTACCGGCAGACCGTGGGCCAGAGCTTCCAAAATCACCGTCACACCCGCGTCACGCAAGCTGGGAAAGAGCAGCGCACTGGCGGTGCGGTAGTGCTCCTCCAAGGTGCTCTGGGAGACCCAACCAGCCCACTCCACCACTTGGGAAATCCCTAACTTGTTAGCCAGCTTCCTCAACTTTGCTCTTGCCGGCCCGTCACCAACGATGGTGAAGCGAACGTCCAGGTTCCATTGTTTAAGGTGATGGATCGCATAAAGAGCGATGTCTAAGCCTTTCCAGTCGATGAGCCGGCCGGCGTAGAGAACACGGTGGCTGCTGCGCTTCGCAATTGCGGCCGCTTTGCATAGATATTCCCTTGTGAGATAGACCGGCATCTCGATTTCACATTTGTGCCGAACGCGCCGCGGTATCAGCGCGAGCGTGTCGGGCGTGACAAAGATTTTGTCTGCGCGATTGAAAACACCCCGCATCATCGGGTCGAGCGGCACCAGCGCGTTAGAAAAATCACGGACAACCTCACGCGATTTTTGCCCGAAGGAGAAATCTGCGCGGAGCCCATGCGGAACTATCTCGCCACCAGCCACCGGCCCGAAGTAAAAAGGTATGCCCAGCGATCCCATGAAGCTCGGGTACCTGACGCTCACGTAGGTCACGTGCTGCACCACATCGAAAGGCAATTCGGGGAAAAGCTTCCGAATGTACCGGGCAGCGAACCACTGCCACAGCACGTAATACAGTGACTTTCCCGCAGAAAGCTTTCGGCAACGCTGCGTCCATCGCGGCAGATCGTAATAAAGAAACTCGATGTTGGGACGTGGCTCGCGCTCGATGGCGGCGCGGTTATCGGCGCGCGTCAAGACGGACACCTGGTGCCCGAGTCGCGACAACTCGTTCGCCCAACTCCAGCCCACTCCCGGCTCGGAGCCGCGACCGGGTTCGCACGCGTAAGCCGACAGCAGAATTCGCGCCAACTATTTCACCACCAGATGGAGGCCGCCGGGCTGCGGCCGGCCTTCCGCGCGGCGGACGGCACTGCACTCGGCCGGGGATTCGCTCGGCAAAGACAAGCGTTTTTCCTGCCGGGCTGCCAGCCAGCGAAGAATCGTGCGGGTCATCTGCTGAATGTTGACGTCAACATCGCTAGTAGGTGTTTGCTCCTCCTCGTCTGCAAGAACGAAGATCAAGTCTGGCCGAAACAGCACGCGGGCAGCTAATACCGATGAGGCCCGAGTGATAAACCTGCTGTCCCCCACTGCCGCAATCACCAACGTTGACCGCAGGCGTTCAGTCAAGACCCTGCTCGCCAGCCGTAAGCTTGGCGCGAGGCTGGCGACGCCCTGCGAAGGGAGTTGCACCTGGGCTGTCCGCCGGAAGGCGGGTGCGAGCTGGCGCAACAACCCTTCCGCAATCGCCTCTCGCCGCGCTTTCTCGCCACCGCATAGAAGCACGGACATTCCTGTTGGGTGCAGCACTCGCTGCACCACCCGTGCAACATCGCGGAATCTTTGAACCACCCTCTTGCCCCAGCTTTCCATCGGACTCGACGCCTTCAATTCCGTAAGCAGGGCTGGCAGATGCGCGTGGAACCAGGAAAGATCATCTCCGATTAAGGCCCTCTCCATGACCCGCACCGTGGCTGGCGGCCAGAACCGCAATATCTCCGCCCGGCAGGTCACCGGGCTGCGCTGGTAGAGATGCCGCAATCGGCGAAGTTGAGGTCCGCCGAGAGACTGTTTCAGGACTTTCTTGATGAGGTAGTAGGTGAATTCGTCAGGAACTGCTGGAACACGAATGCCCTTGCATCGACGGCTACGCTCCAGCACGTTTGCGGCAGACAACCACAGCCTGCCCTGCCGGCGATAATCGGTCGCGCAGTCCGGCTCGAGATAGCCAACCTCACCTCCATCCTCTTTGGCCAGGATGAAGTAGCATCCGGTGGTCTCGTGCTCCATGGCCTGAATGAGCCGTGCCCCGGCGCAACGTGCCGCCTGCGCCAGCAGTCCCGCGATGCGGTCCCGGTCGCGCGGATAGATCATGAAGTCAATATCCGAGGAATTGTTGGTATGGTTGATGTCGTGTCCGCTCAACACGCAATAGGGGATCTCTGCAGAATTCAGTTGCGCAATGACTGCCGCGAACAAATCCCTCCGAATAGCCGAGTAGTGCGGTAACGTGGTGACCTTGCCCGGCCCTGGGACCGTCTTGAGCGCAAGATCAATAGGCCAGGACAGCAGGTGATGTTTTACCGGCAATGCGACTCGGAGCGTCTCCAGCAAGTATTCACCGTGCTGAATTTCGTGCCGCGCGCGCCGCTGCAAGTACGAGTGCGCAAGGTATGCGATCTCGAGTTTGCGGCACTGCGCCGGCGAAATCCCGATGACGCTCGCGAAGCGCTCCACCTGGGCCGAATGCGTTGCCGGGCGCGCGCCGAAGAGATAGTCCTGCATGTGAAAGAAGTGAAAGGCATCCTGAAGTGGCAAGGCGCCGCGTTGGGCGTCTTCCCAGTCCAGCAGGACAACGCTGCCGTCCGGCATCTGGCGGGTGTTCCAGGGAGCAAGATCGCCATGCCCCCAGCACGCCGGTAACGATGCGACATCGCACAACTCGTACATGGCTGCGGTCACCGCGCCGATATCGGCTTCGCAGTCGGACGCCCACGACAGTTGCTGTCGCCACTCCGCGGCGTGTCCCACGATGGTGGTGCGCTCTCCCGCGAGCAAGAGCGCTTGCAGCACGGCCCAGTAGACGTCGGTGAACTTGCGGCCACCGGCCTTCCCATTGATCGTCGTTTGAGTGCTTATACCTTGCTCCCGGTCCACATAAAGCAGTCGGGGCGCACAGTTGTAGCCTTCGTCGGCCAGCGTTGCCAGCACATCGGCTTCACGAAGAATCGCCGCTTTTGCCCCTTGCGTGAGCGGCACCTTCACGATCGTGTTGCAAATCCCTGATACAGGATCCACGAGATGGATAACCGCCTTACGGCTGGCGCAGGGCGTCCCAACGTAAACCACCAGCACCGGAGAAACTTTGCCGGCCCAACCTAGAGAGCGCCAGTTGATATCTTCAATCCCAGGGATGTTCGCGCCGCTCACGCCCGGCAGCGCTGAGAGGTATCCCGCGCGATGGACCGTGCGGATTGCAGTCCACTTTAGGCGTGAGCTCAAAAGATAGGGTGACCAGTTCGCCAGCACAGAATCGACCTTCTGGTGCCGCTGCGGGATAAGCCACCGCGGTGTTCCCTTCCCCGGCACTACCAGGAATTGCCCGGCCGCCCTCTTCGCCGGAAGATCGTGCAACAACGGCGCAAACACCAGGTCCGCAAGTTCAGACGTCCGCAAGCAATGAGACCTCGGCTCGATTCATCGACCTGCCTCTAAGAAACTTGAGAATCACGGCCTTTACGTCCTCGGCCACTTCATCCATGGGAGCGGATGCATCGACCATGAAGGCGTTTGGCAGCGCCTGGAACATCTCCCGGTATGCCACCCTTTGGCGCTGCGATTCGGCCAGAGATACTTCCGCTTTCCTCTGTTGCACGACCTCCGCCGGAACGTCCAGCAAGATGTGCAGGTCAGGGCGCGGTGCCAGTTGCGCCGTCAGCCTGGCAAACCGCCGGCTCGACTTGGGCAACCGGTAACGCTTCGGGTCGACAAGAATGTCCGGCAAGTAGCGGTCGAAGATGACCAGTCGCGAATTGACCCGGGCGTGCCGCATGGCAACCACCTGGCCATACCAGCAATCCGCCAACCAATAGAGCAGTTTGCAAGTTGAAAGCACTCCGCCACGCGGAGATTTTGCGTGAGGCTCTGTGATCGGCGGCGTATCTCTCCACTGCCGGCGAAACATCGGCCGGAAGTGAAATTGTTGGACCTCTAGAAATGGCGGCGAGAGTTCGCGCGCCAGGCGTTTGATCACGGCTGACTTTCCCGCGCCATCGGGCCCAAACACTGCCACCCACAACCCTTGTTGACTCCCTGAACGGGCTAGCTCGAGCACGGTTCAGTACCTGCCATAAATCACCACTCCGACGGCCATTTGCAAGGCCGAGGTCAGGCCCTTGTCGGTCCATGTTTTGGCGCCGCTGACCGGTATGTACAAAATGTCTTCGTCCTCAAGTTTGGGATCGGCCACCTGGTTGGCGAAGATTTTCTTCAGCGGCAGGTCCGTTTCCACCCGCCCTGCGGATGTATTGCGGATCAGTTTTGCGTCGGACTTGGCCGTCTTGTTCAAGCCCTGCGCCAGGGCTAGCGCCCGCAGCACGGTGATGGTGTCTTGGTTTTCGATGAGGTAGCCGCCCGGCCTGCCAACATCGCCGACCACGTAAACAATGCCGGCGCGCATAACCGTGATGCGATCACCCGGCTCAACCTGCGGTGGCGGCGCGTTCTGCAACGAGCCGCTCAAGTCAACGGTAATGGGCGGCGCCGATGCGTTCCTGTGCGTGAGGACGGCAGTCTTCGCCGCGGAGGCCGTCGGCCCGCCCGCAATCGAAACCAAGTCCAGCACGCTGCGCTTTACGCCAATGGGATAGACTCCCGGAGTTTTAACTTCGCCCATCACGGTGACCCGCTGGGTGGCATACTCGAGCACGAAAATCTCTACATGCGGGTCGCGCAGAATCTGTTGCTGGCGAAAGCGCTGCTCCACTGACGCCTGCACCTGTTCCGGGGTGAGTCCTTTCACCTCGACCGTCCCGCCCACTGGCAAGGTGATGCGGCCCTGGCTGTCAACGCGCAATTTTGCTGATAACTCGGGGGTGTCGAAGACCCGGACATCAAGCACGTCCCCCACATCCAGGAACAACGCGCCGCCACTGGTCGCGGTTTCCATCTCGCTTGATTGCAGCGATGGATCGGGAGATGACGGTGCCTGCGCCGCGCCGATTGGCGCAACCTCAGCAGCAGGAGCTTGCAAACGATTTGCGTTCTCCGGCGCCTGCTGTGCCCAAACCGTGGCCGTGGCCAGACTCACCAGCAAAGTGAAAAGCGGAACGCGTTTCATGACCGGGGTATCGGCGAAACTCTGGGGTTGACCGGCTTGTAAGACGGGTAGTGCCGGTCTTGCTGCCACCGATCGGCGCCATTGAGCACCACCCCCGCGAGGTTGACGTTAGCACGCTGCAACACGTCCCGGGCATGACGCAGCATCTGTCGGCTGGTGAAACCGGCGCGCGCCACCAGCAGCGTGGCGTCGCAGCGAGATCCCAGCACTACCGCGTCGGTAAACATTGACACCGGCGGCGTGTCGATCACGACGTGGTCATACTCAGAACGCCAGCGGTCAATCAGCTCCAGCATCCTGGCCGAGGCCAGCATTTCCGCGGGGTACGCAACCGGCGCGCCCGCGGGAAGCATCGCCAGCTTTGGCATCCCCTCAGGCCTGACGGTGGCATCGCATTCCGTACAGCCGCCAGTCAGCATGCCGCTCAATCCCGGGTCCGGCGGAATCCCAAAGACTCGATGAAGCGACGGCTGCCGCAGATCGGCATCCACCAGCAGCACGCTCGCTCCTTGCTGCGCCAGCACGGTGGCACAGTTCACCGCGGTGAGCGTCTTCCCCTCCGCCGGCAGCGAGCTGGTAATTGCCAACACCTTCGGCGACGTACCGTTGGCACTCAATAAGAGCGACGTCCGCAAGCTGCGAAAGGATTCCGCCGCCTGCGACATTGGCTTCTTGAACGCGATCAAACTCAACTGAGCACTACGCTCGGCGGACTGAAGATGTTTCCACTCGCTTCCCAACTCGCCGGGACCAATCTGCGGAATCGCCACCAGCGCCGGCAAGCCACTGACACTCTCAGCTTCCTCGCAGCTTCGAACGGTGGTATCGAACGCCTCCAGCCCAAGCGCCCAGAGCAATCCCAGCACAAGCCCGGCCCCCAGGCCGAGCGGAAGATCGCGCAACGGCCGCGGGTCTACCGGTTCCGACGGAAGCTGTCCCGGCTCAACCACAGCGATATTCGCCGACGCCAAACCTGCCACGATGCCGGCTTGCCGCAGCTTGAGCTGCAAGGTCTGGTAGAGGTCCTGAGTGGCGTCAACTTCATGCTTCAGAATTGCGTACTGGGCCGCTCCCTGGTTCAGATCGTAGGCCTTCTGCTTTTGCTCTTCGAACTTGGCGCGCAGCATCTTCTCCGCGTTCGCGGCCGCCAGGTATTCGTTTTTGTAGCGATCGGCGAGGTTCTTCAGCTCAGCATTGATCGCGCTCTCCACCTGGGTCATCTCGTTGCCGAGCTCCGCCAGCTTGGGATATCCCAGGCCAAACTTAGTGTTCAGCCGAGCATGCTCGACGCGCAACCCTGCCTGCTGCGATCGCAAGACTTGCAGCGTCGGTTCGGGAACCATGGAGGCGATCAGCTCGGGATTGCCGGAAGCGGCGATACGATAGCGAGCTTCTTTCACCATGCGGTCCGCCTCCGCGTAAGTGAGCTGCTCATCGATTCCCTTCAGCTTCTCGGTGACGATATTGTCGGTTTCATCGCCGCCAATCAGTCCACGCTGCTTTTGCAACTCGGCCAGCTTTTCCTGCGAGTCGTTGGCTTTGATCTTCAGGTCGTCCATCTGCTTCGACAGCCAGTTGGAAACCTGCGTGGCCGAATCGTAGCTGCTCCGAAAATTGCGTTCCGTGTAGCTGCTGACGGTGGAGTTCACGACATCGGCGGCCAGCTCAGGGTCCCGGGCACGGAATTGGACGGTAACGATGTCGGTCTTGGGAACGATCCCAACCTGTAGCGCCTTTTGAAAGCGGCGCAGCAACTGGTCGCGCGCCTCAGGGGGCAGCTCGCTGGGGTTTGTTCCACGTGGCTGGATCCACTTGCCCGCGAAGTCTTTTCGTTCCGCCATTCGCAACTGTTTCATTACTCCCAGGGCGATGGTCTTGCTTTGCAAAACGGTTACTGCGCTTTGCAACTGGATGGTCGGATCGGAGGGGCCGAGCACTCGCTCATCAAGGCCCATCGAATTCGTCCCTGCCGGACTTACCTCGATACGCGCGGTCGCCTCGTAGCGTGGGCTCCTCACCACGACATAGAGCGCGGCCAGAAGCGTGCACGCCAATGTGCATGCGGCGATCAGCGTCTTCCTTTTGCGCAGCATTCGCCAGACCTCAGCCGGCAGAAGCTCTTCCGGCGCTGCGCCCGCTAAGGCGGAATATCCCCGGCGCTCGACATGGGCGAGTTGTTGGGAGTCAGATGTGGAGGGAGGCATCATTGCTGGAAATGCCGTACGAAAAACTTGTGGTTGTGGAGGCGGACCCCATTACGCCCAAGAGATCGGTGCGTAAATGGGGAAGGGGTGACACTAATCCAACAAATGTGACGAATCGTATTGCACACCGGAGCGGTCGAGCATCGCCACGTACTCTTCCTCGAACGTTCGCGCGCGGTGGTGCTCCGCCTGGTGCTCGATATAGGCCGCCACCCGTTGCAACTGCGAGGGACTGACGCTAATGGCGGCATAACCGTCATGCCAGCCAAATTCTCCCTGCTGCTCGTTCAGGTGCCGCGATGAATTTGTCTTCAGATCTTGCATGATGCCCGCCACCGTGCACGTCGAAGGAACCGCCAGCAGCAGATGAACGTGGTTCGCGGTCCCACCCACCGCGATTACATCGACGCCGATATTGCGCCCGATGCCCCGCACGTAGTTCCAAAGCTTTTTCGGCGCGGCAATCAGTGGCTTCCGTTGTTTTGTGCTGAACACACAATGTAAAAGATTGACTGTGTAGGTCTGTTCCATTGAGGTCTCGCCGCTCCCCTACCCCATTTACGGGCAAAATCGGCGCGTAATGGGGGTCCCGGATCCGCGGCTCTCGTTGCCCGTTTTAGTCCACCCGGCAGTCATTGCCGGCGCAGAGATGATTTGTAAGCGTCTGAACTTGACCCTACGGACAGGGTTGGCATTTCTCCAGGAGTCGGACACAAGTCAGGAAGCGGCCGCACCCCCGCCTTCCGAATTGCGACCATCCACCAGCCATCGTGTACTCTCATCCAACGGAATCCGCGCGCCAGTAGAACCGGATTCAACCTAAGGAAACTCTGATTAAGTTTAGTTCTTTGAAGGGGACGGCCTTCAGGCCGTCCGTAAATGCCTGATAACAGGCCGGGCTTTAGCCCCTGAGGGACTCCCAACTGACTTAATCAGACCTTCCCTAACCAGCAGGAGCTTTCGCTGAGCGCACGCACTGGAGGAAACATTATGTCGAGGGACGACGGGATCATCGGGGTATCGGATCACGGCGGCTGGGCGGTGCTGGTGACGGTCGCGGGCGACGGGACGCTCCTCGACCGTCGCCGCGTCGAACTGGTGGACGAGGACCTGCCGAAGATTCCGCACCACAGCGAAGGGCAGTCGCTTCCGCTCGATGAGGCTGTGGCGCTGGTGGAGCGCGTGCGGGTGTCAGCGGAACGGCACGCGAAGCTCGGCCTGGACGCCGTCGCGATGACGCTGCCCGGGCGCATCCTCGGCGTCGCGCTTCGCCAGTGCCCAGAGTTGCCACCAACCATTGCCGAGCGGATCAAGGACTACCGGGCGCAGAACGTCGCCGACTGGGTGATGTACCGCAAGGCGCTGGCCGCCGCGGCCGAGGCGCGCGGTTGGGCCGTCCACTGGTACGACGCGAAGAAGGTGTTGGATGCAGCGCGCGAGGCGCTGCGCATTGAGGACCTCGATGCCCACTTCGTCCAGCTCAGGAGGTCCATTGGGCCGCCCTGGGGCAAGGATCACAAGGTCGCGATGGCAGCGGCGATGGTTGCGGCCAGGGCGCGCTAGAGGTAGGCGGCAGGCTCGACGGAAAAGCCCGGCAAGTAAACCGTCTTGGAAGGGATCGTGCCCGATAAGTCGCGCAGTGTTTACCAATTGCTCTTGGATTACGGTCAAACTGGAAATTGCCTTTCGGCAGGGGTGTCCGAAGCCCGAAGAACCGGCGCCGTATTTGCGCTCGGGGTGGAGGGACGGCATATACGCTCTTCCACGACAGACAACCATTCAGACTCCCCGCCCCGCGAAAAGCAAGGTGTGCAGCAGGATGGCAACATCCATGAAGAGGCTGCGATGGCGAACGTAATAAAGGTCGTATTCGATATTTTCATGGATCAGAAAGGCCCGGTCGGCGCTCAACTGCCACAGGCCCGTAATGCCGGGTTTCACCGCGAGCCGGCGGCGTTGCAGCGAAGTGTACTGTTCCACGATGAACGGCATTTCCGGCCGGGGCCCGACCAGCGACATGTCGCCCGCCACCACGTTTATGAGTTGCGGCAACTCGTCGAGGCTGGCGCGCCGAAGGAAGCGGCCAGTGGGCGTGACCCGCGGGTCGTCTCCCGCTCCCGGAGAGTACGAATACTGGGGCGCATCGCGATACATGGTCCGGAATTTGTACATGGAAAACAGTTGCCCGTCCTTGCCAACGCGGTCTTGCCGGAAGAACACGGGGCCCGGCGAGGACCTCTTCACCAGAACAGCGAGCATCGCGAACAACGGCGCAAACAGGGCCAGCAACACGCTCGATGCGGCCAGATCAATCGCTCGCTTTGCCAGATCGCCCAGGACCCGGGTTTGCCCCCTGGAGAAATGTGCGATCGTGAGTCCGTCAAAATTGGCATGATCGATCCAGAAGTCCGGCTCGGAAAAGTCTTCACGCACACAATACGTATCCACACCGGCCGCCGCGCCCAGTCTCGCCATCAGGTCACGGTCTGCGCCGGGCATGGCCATCACCAACACAGAGGCGTCCAGTTCTCGCAATAGCTCAGGACACACCGGCCCAGCCAGCACCCTCGTCGCCCGCTTGCGCTGATACGAGGACTCGTAAATTTCCACCCCCTGCATTTCGGGACTGTCATCCACGAATGCCACAGGATCGAGCCCAGCCTTGGGAGACCGGACCAGGGCAGAGTAGATACGCCTGCCCAGCGGTCCGGCGCCCACAATCACCGCTTTGCGGGCGCCGTAGCCCTTGCTGCGCAGCAGGCGCAGGACGTTGTGCGTCTCCCATTTCGCGCAAGTCGCGAAGACAGGGACAGTCACCAGCGCCAGCAGCACCACCAGTCGCGACACATGCTCGGTTGTGAAGTAGGCGACCAGCAGCGCCAGCAGAAAGCTCTCAATGGTCACGCGCAGGATCCGCTCGGTTTCACGGACGGCCAGAAGGCTGACGTACGGACGGTAGCCGCCATGGCGCTCAAGCAGGGTCACGAACAGTAAGGCAAACGCAGCGGCCGAAAGCACTACCGCGGACGGCGGGTATTGCGCCTGGCTTCCAGCACCCAGCAAACGATACAGACCATAGGCGCAGTAAATGGCGGCCGCGATCGCTACCAAGTCAACACAGCGTTCGCCGGCGTTGAGAAGAAGCTGAAACGGGTTCGCCGACGCAACCGCGTCGCTCCACCGGCGGCCGGCGGTCGCTGCCGATGGGAGCAGGCCGCCCAGCGCGGACGAAATGGGGGAGGGAACTTGCGAAGTGGCCATGGTTCTCTGCGGTCAGAACTTGTAGATCCGGGGAGAGGCCATTCTCAAACAGGTTCTACGTCCGCGCCGTGGATGTTGATGGCGACGGATTTCATGATTTGCCCGACGGTGATTACCAAGCGGGCGCCATTCTGCTTTTCCACAAGAATGCCTTCCCATCCGGCAAACGGTCCGTGCTTGACCCGTACAGGATGTCCAATTTTTAGAAACGGGTGCGGCTCGACCATGCTTGCGCTGGCGCCGCAAGCGCGTATCTTCTCGATGTCGTCCTCGCCCAGGGGGGCGGGCTTGCCGGCAACCGAGACAATGCTGACTACTCCCATTGTTTGCAACACCGGAACCCGCTCTTCGTTTGACACGTGGACGAAGACGTAGCCCGGAAACAGCGGGGCCCGGCTCCGCTGTACACGATCAGACCAGCGGGAAAATTTTTCGTACGTCGGCAGGAGCGATTCAACTCCTTTGACATGGAGCTGGTCGGCCACCTGACTCTCGTGGCGCGAACGCGTGTAAGCCGCCAGCCAGCATCTTTTTTCTCTTTCATTCTTCATGACGCAGTGGCGCAATCGATGGCTCCGCCATTGCAACTCCCAGAATGGCGGAGCCGTGTGGGTTAAGACGCAGGGTGGAGAATCGTGACCCCGAGTCGAGTTAACTACCATTAAAGTGTTATTTAACGCTTATTCTAACGTGCCATAAGCCGGGTGCAATTTTGGTGCCACCATGTGCCGAGCGTGTAAGTAACTAATACTATGGGTACTGTGTCACTTGGTAACCGTACATTGGCCGCTGTTTTGTCCAAAAATTGAACAACGATGTCCAAAGCTTGGACAAGATGGGCCGATCCGCCGAGGCAGTACAATCGTGCTTCACATCAACGCTTCGTAGAACAGCCGAAAAATTGTTCTACGTAGAACAAAACATCATGCGAATACTGGTCACGGGCGGTGCGGGATACATCGGAAGCGTGGTCGCTGACCGCCTGCTGCGCAACGGGCATTCCGTTACGGTGCTCGACAATCTCAGCAAAGGCCATCGGGAAGCGGTTCCGGCGCAGGCGCAGTTCACCCAGGCCGACATGGGCGACGAGCCGGCGATCGCCGGCGTCTTCGATCAGGGCCAATTCGACGCCGTCATGCACTTCGCCGCCTTCATCGAGGCGGGCGAGTCGATGCTTGTTCCGGAGAAGTACTTCGACAACAACTCCGCACGCACGCTGACCTTGCTCGAAGCCGTCCTGAAGCATCGCGTTCCGCGCTTCGTGCTCTCGTCAACCGCGGCGGTTTATGGCGAGCCGCGCCGCAGTCCGATCACCGAGGACGATCCGCTGCAGCCGACCAACGCCTACGGCGAGTCGAAGCTCATGGTCGAGCGCATGCTGGCCTGGTTTCACCGCGTCCACGGACTGCGCTACGCCAGCCTGCGTTACTTCAACGCCGCCGGCGCGACCGCCGAGCGCGGCGAGGCGCACCATCCCGAGACGCACCTGATTCCGCTGGTGCTTCAGGTGCCGTTGGGACAGCGCCCGGCAATCTCCATCTTCGGCGCCGACTATCCGACGAAGGACGGCACATGCATTCGCGACTACATCCACGTTGACGATCTGGCGACGGCGCACCTGCTCGCGCTGGATGGACTGGACGAACACTCGCAACTGATTTGCAATTTGGGAAGTGGTAACGGATTCAGCGTGCGCGAGGTCATCGAGATTGCGCGCAAAATCACCGGCCACGAGATTCCAGCGGTGGAAGCGCCGCGGCGCGCGGGCGATCCGGCAGTGCTGGTCGCAAGCTCGGAAAAAATTCGCCGGGTGCTGGGATGGAACCCGCAGCACTCGGACATTGACAGCATCGTGCGCAGCGCTTGGCAGTGGCACAAACGTCAAGCTTCTAGCCGCTAGTCGGCATTATCGTTGAGCGCGTCGATCTCGCTGTTCCGGCAATACGTTAAGACTCAGCCGCTGATCTCCTCCTGATACCTACTAATCTTACTTCATATCTGTTGACGGACTCTGTCACAGGTGTAATACTATGAGGTATGAGTATGATAGAAAAACCCGAGACCGTTCGATTTACGACAAAAGGGCAAGTCGTCATCCCGCTTCGCCTTCGCAAGCAATTCGAAATCGAGGACGGAACCAAAGCGGTGGTTCAAGCGACGCCGGAGGGTATCCTCCTCAAACCGGTGACTGCGGCACTCATCAGACGCGGGCGCGGTATCCTCAAGCGCGCGCCGGGACACGGGTCGCTGACTGACGACTGGGCCGAGCACAAAAGGCGGGAACGCGCGCTAGAGGAGCGCCATGCCGGCTAAGGTGCTCGACAGCTTCGCGCTCATCGCCTACTTCCGCGACGAATCAGGCGCGGAAGCGATGGAGCAACTGCTCGTCTCCGCCAGCAAGAGAGACAGCCCGCTCCACATGACCGATGTGAACTACGCCGAGGTGAAGTACTCGATTGTGAAGAAAGACGGCGCCGCAGCCTGGGCGGAAGCCGCAAAG
>Ga0209040_10001590_pt1 | contig 18001 bp, 16 predicted proteins | sample BogFormECP12_OM3_FD_188240 | JGI IMG/M metagenome (GOLD analysis project Ga0209040, IMG submission 188240) | Bog forest soil microbial communities from Calvert Island, British Columbia, Canada - ECP12_OM3 (SPAdes) (version 2) | ecosystem: Environmental > Aquatic > Freshwater > Wetlands > Bog ...
CGACTCCCACGTCCAGGTATTGCCGTTGAGGTGGCCGAGCGCGACCTGGTGCTCGCCGAGGCTGTTGTACACGTTGTAGGTGTAAACCTTGTCCTCCGGGTTGTAGCCCATCACCCGCTGACTGTTGACCGTGCCAAGTTCAGACTTCATCGAGGTCTTGGTTTCGAGGAAGTAGCCATCGGTGACCCACTCGCCGTGCTCTTTCAGAGTAAAGGGAGCGGCGGGCGTTTTGGGACTGATCCTGGAGGTGCCGGCGGCGGTCCAATCGCCGGCGAAGTATCCCATGAGCTGGTGCTGGGGCGTGACTCCAGGCGCGGAGGCCTGCTGTGGGGCCTGGGCAACGACGAGAGAAGAGAGTAGCAGAGTGAATATGCCGATGATGGCGGTGCGATTCATGGGGAACGGTCTCCTCGTGAAACCCACAATCGACCACGGATTTACACGGATGCGCACGGATTAGATCTAAGCTTAAAACCTGCGATACAGCCGATAGCCAACCTTTGGCGAATTCAACAAAAAGACCTCTGTCTTATCCGTGCAATCGGTGCTAATCCGTGGTTGCTTTGTATTTCTTCGGGCCGAAAGGCATCGTAGCACGAAGCGTAGACCTACTCCACGTGGTGGCGCACGACGCGCTCCGATAAGTTGCACAGGATCTCGTAAGCGATGGTGTCGGACCAACGGGCGTGATCGACGGCGGTGATGCGCTCGTCGCCGCTGCGCCCGATGAGCACGACCTCGTCGCCAATCTCCACGCCGGGGATGTGGCTAGCGTCGACGATGGTCAGATCCATGGAAATGCGGCCGACGAAGGGGGCGCGTTGTCCGCGCAGCAGCACATAGCCACCGGGCGAGAGCTTGCGATAGAGGCCGTCGCCGTAGCCCACTGCGATGACCGCCACGCGCGCCGGGGACTTAGTGACATAAGCGCCGTTGTAGCCGAGCGCCTGGCCGGCCGGAACGTTGCGCAACGAGAGCACGCGCGTCTTCCACGACATCGCGGGCCGCAGTCCCAGCAGCTCGCGGTGTTCGATGATCTTGCCGTCGCGGTGGACGAGCGGAAGTTCGTAGCCATAGATTGCCATGCCCGGGCGCACGAAGTTGTACCAGCTGTCGGGCCTACCGAGGGTGGCGCTGCTGTTGGCGAGATGGCGGATTGGCGGATGCAGATGGTAACTGGCCAGCGTCCGCAGGGCCTGGTTGAACCGTTCCTGCTGGCGCGCGGCATCGACGTCGTCGAGCACCTCGGCTGACGCGAGGTGGCTGAAGACGCCTTCGAGCTCCACCTGATGGACGGCCTTGATGCGCTGGGCAAAGTTGTCGAGTTCAGAAAGCGATAAACCGAGACGCGCCATTCCGGTGTCGAGTTTCAGGTGCACCGCCACCGGCTCGCGGCGTCCGATGCGCGTGGCGGCCAAGGCCACGGCCTCGACGTCCTCGAAACGCGAGACAGTGGGCGTGAGTCCGTAACGCAGTGCGTCTTCTTCCTCACCGCGCCAGGCGCCCACCAGGATGAGGATGCGGCTGCCGATTCCGGCCTCGCGCAGCGCCACGCCCTCGTCGGTGGAGGTGACGCCAAACCAGCAGGCGCCCTCCTGTTCGAGCGCGCGGGCGCAGGCCTCGGAGCCGTGTCCGTAGGCATCGCACTTCACGACGGCGCAAATGGTGACGGCGGGGCCCACATGCCGCTGCAGGGTACGGAAATTGTGGCGCAGCGCCGAGAGAGACACCTCGGCCCAGTTGGGACGAGTGGAGGCGCGCACCGATGTCAGCATTGGCTGCAAGGCACGATGATAACAAGATTCCTGGGACTGGGAGTCGCGGCAGCGTTGCCAGTCTTGGCAACCGATCGCCGGCAGGCTGGGCTGCTGTCAGCGGGACCGAATGACTGGCGGGCGGCGCCGCCAGAGGGAGTCACTCCTCCCACATTGTGGGATATCGGACTGAAAGCCACCAGCCGCTACGCGGTGAATCGCAGGTTGCTGGGTTCCGCGGTGACATCCAGCGGCGCTTACTATCCACCTAAGTGGTCGCTCCCTGCAACTTTAGTAGCAATATCGATACTTTAATGGGAAAACTATATTTGCCGTTGTTAACACATGCTATAACAACACGGAAGCTCTGCAATCCATAACACTTAAGTTGGCAGGAAACAGTGCTTCTCCGGAAAGCTGCGGAGTCGGCGTGTACTGAAGGATAGACGCGTTAGCAGCCGGCTGCGCATTCTCCGGTAACCGTGTGGATTGCATGTGCTGCGGTGAGCTGTAAGTATGATCAACATTATCATTGCGGACCATCAGGCAATCTTCCGCGCCGGCGTGGCCAAGGTGTTGGCGGTTGAAGATGATCTTCGCATCGTAGGACAGCCGCATTCTTCCGAGCAAATGCTGAATGCACTCGATCACCTGCGAGCTCATGTACTGCTGATTTCCACCAGTTTCATGCCGCACTTCTCCGAAGTTCAGGAGCTCACGGCGCGCCACTCCACCGCAATCCTGGTGCTGGCCGAGAGCGGGGACGAAGCCTCGGCGTTTATCGCGATGGGTGCGCAGGGAGTCGTGTACCGCTCGATTAACGGGCCGACAATCGTGGAAGCGGTCCGCCGCCTGGCGCGCGGCGAGACGTTTGTCCACGCTCCGAACACGGCAGTCACCGAAATCAGCGAAGACCTGGTCGGCTCGCGCGTGCGCGACCGCCTGTCGGAAAAAGAGCTGCGCATCGTCGCGGCCGTGGTGCGGGGTTACAAAAACCGCGAGATCGCGATGCAACTCTACACCACCGAGCAGGTGATCAAGAACGCGCTGCGCGCAATTTTCGACAAGATCGGAGTATCTGACCGCCTGGAATTGGCGCTATTTGTGCTGCACCATCGCATGCTGGCGCACGCCACGGCCGCGGTGCGCATCGATACCGACCCTCCCCGGCTCAAACGCGGCGGTGTCGGAAACCACCTGAGTTCGCATCTCCCGTCCCATCTCAAGATGTAACGCAGATCAGCCCGTGCGACGGGAATGGTGGGTCACCGACCCTGTGCGGCACCCGTAACTGCGGGAGCCTCACGCTGGGGGAACAAATGTCCTAGCTCCGGGGATGGCTGGGGTTCACCAGATCGTTCACGATGCTGATCAGCTCGTCAGGGTTGACTGGCTTTTCGAGGTAGTAATCGGCGAGGGGATCGGGGGCTTGAAACGCCTCATTGACGTAGCCGGAGACCACCACCACCGGCGTGTCCGAAAGCTTCCGAGCGGCCACGAGGATGTCACGGCCGCTGGCGTCGCCCAGGCGCCAGTCGGTGACCACCAAATCATAAATATTGGATTCCAGCAGAGCAATGGCCTCGCGCGCCGAGGTCGCCGGGGTGGCATGGTGCCCTGCCGTCTCCAGGATAATGCACTTCAGCTTAGCGGCGTGCGCCTCGTCATCTACACAGAGAATTCTTGCCATAAATGGGTCTCAGGATCTTAGTTGGGCGTGAGTGCGGGCGCCCGGCCGGTGGTCGAGGATCCCTGCCGATGACCACGCCAGCCCGCTGTCATTGTTAAGTACGCCGCGATAGGTTGTCAAACCAGCAACGACGGAGGGTGACTCGCCAGCCGAATCCAGGAGTCGCGGCCGCTTGGTTGCTGGGATCGAAAATGTTATTTGCTTGACGCATGCAACTAATTTGGCTTAGGCTGTCCGCATGAAGGGCAAGAGAAACTCCGATGCGGTGCAGGACTGGTGGGATGAACTGGAGCGCCTGTCGCGCATCCTGGGGCAGATTGGCCCCGATGAAGTCTGTTGCGATGGGCTCAGCCAGCGCCAGACGGCCATTCTGCGCGTATTGGTTTCCAGCGAAGGTGCGCGGCTGACGGACTTGGCGGCTCTATCGGGGATCACGCCGAGCGCCATGACCCGCGTGCTGGAAAAGCTGGAGGCGCGCGGACTGGTGGAGCGGGTTCGTGGTACGCACTCAGACGGCCGGGCCGCGATGGTGCGCATCACCGCTGCCGGGCGACGCACCCGCAAGCTGCTGGATCAACTCATGCGCAGCCGCACCCAGCACATCATGGATTCCATTCCGCCGAGGCAGCGCAAGGACGTTCGCAACGCACTGGAACTATTGAACAACGCCATCGAAAATGCCGGTTGCTGTGCCCTGAACGCGCCAATCGCAAAACTGACCACTATCAAGGAGCAGAAATGACAGGCGAATCGATTACAACTGCAGTCGAGGAACACTACGGCACCGTCGCGCGCGGAGAGGCCTCGGCCTGTGGCGCGCCCGTCGCGGACGTGGCCCGATCTATCGGATACAGCGACGAAGAATTGGCGCTGGCCGGTGACGCGAACCTCGGCCTGGGATGCGGCAATCCCCTGGCGCTCACGGAAATCCAGCCCGGCATGACGGTGCTGGATCTGGGCTCAGGCGCGGGCTTCGACGCTTTCCTGGCCTGGCACCGCGTCGGTCCCACGGGACAGGTAATTGGCGTGGATATGACCGACGACATGCTGTCCCTGGCGCGCGAGAACGCAGCCAAACGCGGCGCCACGAATGTTGACTTTCGCAAGGGATTTATCGAGGACTTGCCGGTGGAAAGTGGCACGGTGGATTACGTCATCAGCAACTGCGTGATCAACCTGTCGGCTAACAAACCGGCGGTCTTTCGCGAGATCGCGCGCGTGCTGAAACCCGGCGGACACTTTGCGGTCAGCGACATCGTACTGCTGAAGGCACTGCCGGAGGCGCTGGTGCGCGACATCAGTGCTTATGTGGGCTGCATCTCCGGCGCCAGCTTATTAACGGAGTACTTGAGCACCGCACTGGCCGCGGGTTTGCATGACCTCAGCATCCCGCGCATCGCACACGGCTGCGACCTGGTGAAGGTGCTGGCTCCCGAGGGGTTCGCCACCACAAAGGGAAGCTCGTGCTGCGGCTCGACGGTCTCCATCACGTCGTTGAAGAACCCCGATGAACTGGTCCGCCAGGCTGCCGAGGCCGTGGTCTCCATCAAGCTGCACGGAAGAAAATGAGCGAGGGTAGAAGCGTGCAAGACCACTACAACGTGCTCTTCTTGTGCACCGGAAATTCGGCGCGCTCGATCATGGCCGAAGCCATCATGAACTACCGGGGCAAGCCGCGATTTCGGGCCTACAGTGCGGGTAGCCATCCGTCCGGCGCGGTGCGGCCCGAGGCGCTGCGTGAACTGCAGCGGGCGCAGCTTCCGTCCGCGGAAGCGCGCAGCAAGAGTTGGGACGAGTTCGCCCAGCCCGGCGCTCCGGACATGAACTTTGTCTTCACCGTGTGCGACAACGCCGCGAAAGAAGTCTGCCCGATCTGGCCGGGCCAGCCGATGACGGCACATTGGGGCATCCCTGATCCGGCGGCGGTCCAGGGCACGCCGGAGGAGGTTCAGCGCGCGTTCCGCGAGGCCTTTGTCTCGCTCGACCGCCGCATCGGACTGTTCCTCAGCCTGCCGCTGCAATCGCTCGATCGCCTCGCAATCCAGAAAGAAATCAATCGCATTGGCCAACAATAATCGCGGCCTGATGCGCCGCCAGGTATGCGAATGAAAACCAGCAGCCGTCTCAGTTTTCTGGATCGCTTTCTCACCGCGTGGATTTTCGGCGCGATGGCGCTGGGAGTGTTGTCCGGATGGCTCATCCCCGGAGTGGTGCCGTTCCTCAACCGCTTCAGCGTCGGCACAACCTCCATCCCCATTGCGATCGGGCTGATCGTGATGATGTATCCGCCGTTCACCAAGGTGCGATACGAGGAGTTACCCGAGGTTTTCCGCAACAAGCGCGTGTTGGGACTGTCGCTGGTACAGAACTGGGTGGTCGGGCCGGTGCTGATGTTCGTGCTGGCCGTCGTGTTTCTGCGCGGCTATCCGGAGTACATGGCCGGTCTGATCATGATTGGGCTGGCGCGCTGCATCGCCATGGTCATCGTATGGAACGAGCTGGCGAAAGGCGACACGGAATACGCCGCCGGGTTGGTCGCCTTCAACTCCCTCTTCCAGGTTTTCTTCTACTCGTTGTACGCGTGGGTGTTCATCACTGTCCTGCCAGCGAAGTTCGGTCTGAATGGCGCCGTCGTTCATGTCTCGATAAGTGAGATTGCCCGGAGCGTCTTTATCTACCTGGGTATTCCCTTCCTCGCGGGATATCTGACGCGCACGCTGCTGGTGCGCGCCAAGGGGCGCGAGTGGTACGACCATCACTTCGTGCCCCGCGTCAGCCCGCTGACGCTGATCGCGCTGCTGTTCACCATCGTGGTAATGTTCTCGCTCAAGGGCGAATACATCGTGCGTTTGCCGCTCGACGTGCTGCGCATTGCCGTGCCGCTGCTGATCTATTTCGTGGTGATGTTCCTGGTGTCGTTTTATATGGGCCGCAAACTGGGGGCCGACTACTCCAAGACCGTGACGCTGGCGTTTACGGCTGCCTCGAACAATTTTGAATTGGCGATTGCGGTGGCCGTTTCAGTGTTCGGCATCAATTCAGGAGCAGCCTTCGCTGCTGTGATCGGCCCGCTGGTCGAGGTGCCCGTGATGATCGCGCTGGTGAACGTGGCGATGTATTTCCAGCGCCATTATTACGGGGATAAGGCCGTAAAGAACATTCCAGTCTCTGCCTGATGCCCGCAGAGCCAACGCGCGAATAACATCGCCGCCGTACTATCTATCGCAGTCAATTCAGGCTGGGCAGCTTGAGCGCAAGCAGCTTTGCTGGATCGAGATACTCGCCGCTCCAGCGCACCGACATATGCAAGTGTGGGCCGGTGACGCGACCAGTGCCCCCACTGAACGCGATGGTCTGGCCCTTCTCCACCTTGTCGCCCTCGTGCACGTCGAACTTCGAGAGGTGCATGTACATGGTCATGAATCCCAGGCCGTGATCGATCACGATGCAGTTGCCTTCGTAGAAAAGCTCCCGCGCCAGCACCACTTCGCCGGCGTTGGAGGCCTGCACGGGAGTTCCTGACGGCGCGCGAAAATCCTCGCCCCGATGTACGCTGGCCAGCTTGCCATTGAAGGTGCGGCTGGTACCAAAGGTTTCTGACACTTCCGACGGCACAGGCGCAACGAATTTGCCCGACCATTCAGGAGCCGGGATGAAGTGGGCGAAGGCGGCGTTCTTGATTTCCTTTTCAGCCTCAATGCGCTTGAGTGTTTCGGGATCGGGCGTGACGTACTTCTGCGGGACCGTGAGGCGCGAAGTCTTGTATTTCGCGGCATGCACCGTCACCGGCCGCACTTGGTGCAGCACGCGACCGTCGCGCATCACCGCTTCGAACCCCAGTTCGTAGCTGCCAGGCTTAGTTTCGAGAGCGACGCCGGCCAGCGCATACCAGGCTCCACCCGAGCCGGGGGAGAACGTCAGGTCGTGCCCCATCCACTGGGCGGTGATCTTATTCGGCGCGCCCCTCACTGCGATGCTGAACAAGCACACGGAACCATTCACCAGAACCTGCGGTTGCCAGGAGACGGTCGCGGACCCCGCGGGTTCGGCGGCGGGCGTCAGCACGCTTGCCGCCAGCAGAAACAGAATTACGGAGCCGTAATGGCATAGTCCCATGAAGGTTGGATTGCGCGACGATGGCGCCCCTATCCGAGACTACTGCGAAGCAACTGTTTTTCGCCAGCGCGTAAGCCGCGCAGAGTTGAAGTCGCGGGTTCTCCCGCGATCGCACGCGCGCCATGCCGCAAACCAAAAGGGCCGGGGTGCGGACGCCCGGCCCTGCTGGTCCACCGGTTGCACAACCAAACCGCTAACGAAGCGCGGCCACGATCGCAACCGTCCCCCGGTTCTTTGCCGAGGCCCGTAGGGTTTTCTGCTCGGGGAACTTGACGCCGGCGTCGACGGTCTTGAGGTCTGCCAGCAAGTGGTTTTCGCCGATCACGTCGAACACCAGCACTGGGCTTCCCGCAGCCTCGCTGTCACCCGCGCCCGCGAGTATCATTTCGGCGAAGCCGGTTGAGGTATTGCGCAATGTGACGGCGGGACTGCCGTAGCCCACTTCGAACAGGTAGGTGCCGGCCGGAAGGTGATGGTTGCCGACATTGAAGTCGAAGGGAATGTTGGCGGTCACGCGATAGCCCGGACTCTGCGCCAGGGAGAGACCGGTCAGTGCCATCGCGAAAACGACCAGCACCACGAAATTGCGAACGGTTGTCTGCATGACATGCTCCTTTTTTGTGTTGCCATCATCGGCCTCGAACATCGGGCTCATTGTCCTGCGTCGTGGCTCCGTGTGTAACGATGGTGCTGCAATAGACGCTGCGTGGCGAAGAAAGTTCTCGCCGCATGACGCTTATGTGACGATCGCATTGGATTGCAGCACGAAGCGAAACACTGAGGATGTGAATGGCCACTCAGCCTAAGAAGTATCGAAACAATGTAAATATTTTGTGTCCGAGGGCAGGATGCGTGCCATGCCGGACGACCGTATTAATAGAGGAGATGAGCGGCACTACCAGGGATGAACTTACTGCGGTGAGGGACGAAATGTCTCCTATGCGCCGATGCCTAATCGACGGCGCAGATTTGTTGCCTACGTGCGCGACCCGTTGAAGAAAAAGGCGGGCGGGACGTACACGGCGCGTGCCGCCCCGCAGGTCCTCTTACTTACCGAGCGAGTGAACGTAGTTAATCAGATTCCACAACTCGTTCGGTGTGATGCGAATGCGTTCCAGCGGCATGTGGCCCTTGCCACCCTTGAGCGAGCAGAAGAGTTCGCCGTCGCTCTTGTCCTTCAGGCTGGCAGGATTGGTAAAGTCGGGCAGCTTCTCGCCGGTGTCGACGTCACCCTTGCCATTCCCGGTTTGTCCGTGACACATGGCGCAATCGTAACCGTAATACTTCTTGCCCTGGGCCAGCGACTCAGCGGTGGGCTTCACGGGATTGACCATCTTCGCGACCGCTTCGGGGTTGGAGCACGCGTCGGACGAAGCGGTTGAGGATTCTTGCCCCGCAGCGGGCAAAAGGAAAACGCACAACAATAGTGCAAGCATGCAATGCCTATGCATCGAGGCCTCCATACAGAATGACCTGCCACTCCAGGGAATCTATCGAGTAGCAGCCTATTTTACAACTGCCTACTTCGCAGTGCTGTGAGCTATGAACATCGTGACGGCCCATAGCAGTCGGAGCGACCGATTCGGCCGGGTTTGGGGCAGGCTTCCGACTCCGCTCCCTACGGTCTCATTGCTCAGGATGGCGAGGGTGTGACTGGCTCAGCAGCTCCGCTGTATCGAACACGAGCGCAGACGACAGCATTTTGCACGACACAAAAACTTCACCCTGCCCGCGACAACGGGTACAGTGACAGAGTTCCCGCCCTGTGATCTCTATTTGCTACTTAATGATTTTCTCTCCAATCGACTTCCCCTGCGTGAACAGCAGCAGGTAGTCCTGCCCACCGGCTTTGGAGTCCGTACCCGACATGTTGAATCCGCCGAAGGGATGCGCGCCTACGATTGCACCGGTGCATTTGCGATTGATGTACAGGTTGCCGACGTGGAACTCGCGCTTGGCGTACTCGATCTTGTCAGGAGACGAAGTGTAGGCCGCGCCCGTCAAGCCGAACTCCGTGTTGTTGGCGATAGCGATGCCTTCTTCAAAGTTGCGCGACTTGATCACCGCCAGCACCGGGCCGAAGATCTCCTGCTGCGAGATGGTGGCCATGGGATCGACGTCGGCGATCACCGTGGGCTGCACGAAGTATCCCTCGCCCGCGGCTTCTTTTTGCGCCGCCGCGCCGCCGGTGATGAGGCGTCCGCCCTCGGCGATGCCCTTCTCGATGTAGCCGAGGATCGACTTCATCGACTTCTCGTTGATCACCGGGCCCATATTGACGTTCTGTGTGGGATCGCCCACCGCGATCTTCTCCACGCGCTCTTTCAAAGCCTGCAAGAATTTGTCGTAGACGCGCTCGTCCACGATAACGCGCGAGCACGCCGAACATTTCTGTCCGCTGAATCCAAATGCGGCCTGGGCTGTGCCCTCGACGGCGGCGTCCAGATCGCCATCGACGTCCACCACCATGGAGTCCTTGCCGCCCATCTCGAGGATGGTGCGCTTGATCCACACCTGGCCCGGCTGTTGCTGCGCGGCGCGCTGGTTGATGTGCAGCCCAACTTCCTTCGATCCGGTGAACGCGATGTAGCGCGTCTTAGGATGCTCGACGATGGCATTGCCAAAGGTGTTGCCGTGACCGGGGCAGAAGTTGACCACGCCATCGGGCAGTCCGGCATCTTCCAGCAGTTCCACGAATTTCGCGGCAATGGTGGGCGAGTCGCCCGAAGGCTTCAACACTACGGTGTTGCCGCAGACGATGGAGGCCAGCGTCATGCCGCCCATGATGGCCGCCGGGAAATTCCACGGCGGGATGACCGCGCCCACGCCCAGCGGGATGTAGCGGAATTGGTCGTGCTCGCCCGGCAACTGCACCGCCGTCGTGGCCTTGTCGAGCCGCAGTGCTTCCAGCGCATACAAGTTGCAGAAGTCGATCAGCTCGGCGATGTCGGCATCGGCCTCGCCGTAGTTCTTGCCGACTTCAAACACCAGCCAGGCCTCGAGCTCGAACTTGCTCTCGCGCAACAGTTGCGCAACTCTGAATAGAAGGGTGGTGCGCTCTTCGACCGTGGTGCGGCTCCACGTCTCAAACGCCTTGAGCGCAGCCTGCATGGCGGGCTCAACTTCGGCGGGTCCGGCCTGCTGATGGATTCCCACCACCTCCGACGGCTTGGCCGGATTAACCGAGGGCGCGGTGTCGCCGGTCTTGATGCGGCGTCCGCCGATGACCAAGTCGTACTCGCGGCCGAGTTCGGCGCGCACCTTCTCGATGGCGGCCTGCATTCTGCGCACGTTCTCGGGATTGCTCCAGTCGATCATGGGCTCGTTGACGAACGTGTCAGGAGCGGTGGCGGCAATGCGGTTTTCAGCGGCGCGATTCGCCTCGCGCGCGGGATGGGTCAGCGTTGACATAAATGCGTCCTCTCGAATGGTCAGGATTGATGCCGGAATTCGCGTACTGGGATAGATGCCGCGCGCTCGCAAGCGACTCATTGCGCAGCAGCCTGTGCCGGCAAACTGGCTATTTTACACCGCCAGGCGGGTGCTTGCGGCGGGAAGGATCGCACCCAGGATGGTGAAAAAAATACTGCCGCCGATTGTCGATTTTCACGCCGCTCCAACGTCAAAGTGATATAAGAACGGCGCAGGCGGGCTTCTACGATGTCCGCGCTCACGTTTATATCGCAAAAGGAGAACGAGGATGGCGAATCCCTTTGTACATGTGGAATTGAACACGACGGATTTAGGCAAAGCGAAAGAGTTCTACGGCAAGTTGTTCGACTGGACTCTGGAAGACGTACCGAATATGGACTACACCATGATCAAGGTTGGGGAAGGCACGGGCGGCGGAATGATGAAGCATCCGGTGCCGGGGGCCCCGTCGGCGTGGCTGGCGTATGTCATGGTGGATGACATTCACGCCGGAACTGCAAAAGCCAAGTCGCTGGGCGCAAACGTTATGAAAGACGTCACCGAGATTCCCGGCGTCGGTTGGTTCAGCATCTTCATCGATCCCACTGGAGCCGCACTGGCGCTGTTTAAGCCGAAAATGTAGCCGGGATACGATCCCTCCCAATTGGACTCTCCCCATTCTGCCTGCACAGGGTGGGGATGCTTTATGTTGACGGTTTGGCGGCGAACTGCATTATTTTCCTAGGCTGTCACAATCAAGGTCCTGTCTGTGCTGGCGGAGATCTGCTTGCGGATCGCCGGCCCCAGGATGATGCATCCGTTACTGGCGGTGTGATTCACGGCCCTGTTATCGCCGTGAATCAGGAATCCTGATCGCCCAAACATCTGGTTTCCTCGCTGCGGCCGCAGCCGCATGACCACGGGGCCCTTCTCAGGATGCTTGAATACCGGTCCGATGGTGTAGGTCCCCTGTGGGAGCGGCCCGACCAGACGTTGGTCTTGCATCGCGGGATTATTCAGTCCCGGACCTTTCCCGCTGTAACCAGTGCTGATCAACTTGCCATCGAGTGAAATCTTTCCCGACGATTGGTTGTAAGTCCACGGCATGGTTCGTGCGTTTCTCGTGATCCATGCAGCCATCGCATGGATCTTAAACTTCGATCTATGCCGACGATTTAGTGCCGGAAATGCCATCCGGCCAGCTAGGAGTTATGCCTTCTGGATCGTGTAGAGGGGGTCGAACTCCGGGATGCCGGCGCGGCGTCCGGCAATCCAGCGGAGGACGTAAACCTGTCTCGGATCGGTGAGGCTGCCGAAAGCATTAACCAGAACTTCGAAAATCAAGTGGGCCCCAATGTCTTTGAAGTAATCAATGTCAGGCTCCACGACCACGCAGTCCACGCCGTTAATGTTTTGCTTTTCACCCTCGTGAAAGGTGAGCTGGACGTTGGCCTCGCCGAATTCAATTTGCTTATAGCTGCGGGTCGCGCCCGGATGCAGTCCGAAAGGCGCTGGCGCGAATTCCGGGTGCGGCTGCTGCACCGCCTGCTCCAACTGCTTGATCAAATTAACGTCAGCCCAGCCGAAAAAACGATCCTGCGCCATGTGGAACTCGCCCGTACGGTCCCAGATCACCTGCTTGAGATAATCAAATGGAGTTTTCTGTCCCAGATGGATTTGCTGCATGGCGGTGGTGATGTTGAGCAGGCAGGCCAGGATGGCGCCGCCATCATCCTCCATGATGTTGCCGTAACGGGTGGCCGCGTCCGCGCTTGAAGCTGCGCCTTGGGCCAGCAAGTCTTTCAACTCCGGGCGCGACGTGCCCAGAGCCTTCCAGGTGGCGTCGGAGAAGTTAAAAGCATTGGACGCAGGGACCAACATCAGGTCGACACCGATGTCGACGCCGGCTGCCAGCTTGACGGGAAAAAATCCGGCGTCCTTATACCCGTCGGCGGATACGAGGAAGGTGTAGTTATCGCCGGCATTATTGAACAGGGGTAGCCCAGTAAAAAACACGCTGGATTGCTTGTGAAATTGCCGGTGCTGGATTTGCTGGTTGCCATCGCGCGCGGTATAGAGGATTTGGGGTTTGTCGGAGTAAAGTTGGCGCGTGCCATCAAACACATTGACCATGGCGCGCCCGCCGGAGGGCTGACTTGCTTTCGGTGGCATAAGCTTCCTTTCTGAGGTTTCCGCGGCGGGTGGCCCGAGCGAGCACACTCAACTCACGAAGTAGTTTCGAACATGGGGTGGCCCGTTCTAGCCAGGTTTTGGCCAGGACGGGGCAGTTAGGACATTTCAATCCGCAGGCTCGGGCACTTGCGCTCCGCCTTGGAACTGCAGCAATCCGCGATAGCTAAGAGTCGCTGATTCCTCAGGCGCTCTGTTCTCCGGGGACTGACGCCCCAGGGTGCTGCCAACACCTTAAATGCTGAATTGCAGTCAACCACTACCCTACGAAATATCGGCGAACATACCATCGATGGTGATGACATTCGGCGCACCATCGGGTGTCGTTTCCAGGCCGCGGACCGCGCCAGAGCCGGCGGCGAAGGCATCAATTGCGCTGAACTGTCCATTGTTGAAGCTCAGGCGGACAGCCTGCACACCGAAGGTTACGGGAGACGGTCCCTCAAAGACCACTTTTTGATTGTTGTTGCCGGCGGTGCTGACTGCCACCTTTCCACCCGCGATACCCTTAATGACCGGGACGTCTGCAGCGACATCCACACCATGATCATTTTGAGCAGACACGAGGTACTTCTTGGTGCGCGCGACGGCGGTCGTCACTCCGGCATTGCCGGCCAGCACCAGGTCCTGGATCTGCTGGACAACGGAGTCAACCTTGGCCAGGTTCAGGAACTTGTTCAACTGAATGATGCTCACGTTGTTCACCGTGACGTCGGCAAATTCAAAGGTCAGGCTAGAAGCATTCTTAAAAGCCGACGATACGTCAAGATTGTTGCCGGTCAAAGCTCCCAAGATATTTCCCAGAATATTCGCGCCAATACTTAGCTTGACGGTGGAGGAGCGCGTACCCTGTATCTCGCCGGCGGTTTGGATGTCTGTCTTAATCTCCGGCAACTTAGCGCCGTCGCCAGCGCTCATGGCATCGCCCAGGTCACCCAGCAAAGTGAACTCCTTGCTACTGACGTTCAGGAGTTGAAGCGGTTGCACGTCAGCCCGCGGTAGGCGGAGGGGAAGATAGCCAATGTCCTTCAAGAGATTGAGAAAGGGGTCGGGACGCGACATGGATCACTCCTTAATTTAGCGGCGGATACACTTCGTCATTACGCCGAGTTGGGCCCGGCACGGACAGCCATTTGTAAAGCGGGAGGATAGTACCCCGTTGTGGAGCCGCAGTCAATCGGAATCCGGCGCTCTTCTTTCCGCAGCAGGATGCAAGCAGACCGCTCATTCGGTACGACGAGGCAAAAATTGTTCACATTCTCATTGAATCCGGCCCAGTCTTGGGTATAGTGTGTTTCGCCCCGAAATCGGAGTTCGCCCAAGGAAGCTATCGGCGGGGCAGAGAATCCCGGAGGTCCAGCCATGATCAACGAACGAGCCTTGCTTGCCAAGTTTTCCAGCGCCACACCCCAGGAAATGATCGACATGGTGCTGCACGCCGACGCGGACGAGCAACGTGTCCTGCAAATCTACCTCGGGCAGCAACAGTACGACGACATCCGGGCGATGGGGATGCAGACCCGCGGGTTGCCCGCTGCGCCGGCCCAGCCACGCGGCAACGTCGTGGTGTTGCACGGCATCATGGGAGGCGAGCTGACGCTGTTCGATGAGGATGACAAGACACAAATCTGGCTGAGCATCCTGCACTTGCTGGAGGGTGATTTTGACCAACTCCCGGTGCAGGACGATGGCTCCAGCGCGCTCGATGTGCGGGCCAGCGGCATTCTCATGCGCTACTACGCCAAGCAGATCGTGTGGCTGGGCCGCGAATGGAATGTGCAACCGTTCTTCTTCGACTGGCGAATCGACATCCGCAAATCGGCGGACGCGCTGCTCGAGAGCATCAATAAATGGTTTGGCAGCGACGCGCCCGTGAACCTGGTGGCGCACTCCATGGGAGGACTGGTGGGCCGCAGCTACATGCTGCGCCATCCGGACCGCTGGAACAAGGGCGGCAGACTGGTGATGCTGGGCACGCCGAACTACGGCTCGTTTGCCATTCCCCGCCTTCTATTCGGCGCCAACGATGTGCTCGAAACCATCGCCAAGCTCGACCTGAAGCACAACGCGCGCGACCTGCTGCACATCGCCAAGACGTTTCCTGGGGCGTACCAGATGCTGCCGGTGCGCGGCAAGCGCGGAGGACTTGACCCTCTGTACCAGGCCGCAACCTACACGGTTGAGCCAGTGAACCAGGCACTGCTCGACCAGGCAGAGGCGTTCCAGCAAGAGATCGCGAATGTTATCGACGTCGATCGCATGGTCTACGTCGCGGGCTACAACCGGCGCACGGCGGCCGATATTCAGGACGCGACGCTGCTGGGCGCCGACGAAGGTTACTTCTTCTCGCGCAAAGGCGACGGCACGGTGCCGCACAACCTCGGACTCCTCCCGGGCGTGAAGACCTTCTATGTGGACGAAGAGCACAGCAAGCTGCCCACCAACCAGAAGGTGCTGAATGCGCTGACAGAGCTGATCGAGACCGGAGATCAGAAAGATGAAGTCAACCTGTGGAAGGGCATCGGGCCAGAGTTCGCGGGCGATCGCGGAGTCGGTGAGGAAAGCCAGGCTTCGATGCTGGCAGCGGAAGCCAGCCGTCGCGCCGCGCGGCTGCAGCAGGCTACTGCGTTGCGGGCATCGCTGCAAAGCCGGGGCGATCTGACCGGGCAGACTGTCAGCCCGGAAGAGCAGGCCATGTCGGACCTGATCTATCTGCGCGAACCGCTGCCCTTGCAGGTGAGTGGATCAAGCACCAGCATCGGCGTAGTGTCGACACCTGTAGCTCACGGAGCGGCGCCAGCCGCGGCGGCTACGCCAGATACGGTGCCGCCCACGACCATTCGCGTGCACGTGCTGGAGCAGAGTATTGCCGCGGTGCCGCGCGTGATCGCTGATCCTGCCCCAATCGATGCCGTCGCCGTCGGACATTACTTGCGGGTGAAGCCCACGGGCGCCGAGCACGATATCGATGTCGCGATTTCACCTTATTACAGACCGGCTCCTCCCGCTGGGGCTCCGGCGCCGCCACCGGATGCCGACCTCCTCATCGCGCAACTTCACGATCGCGGGGTGCTGCGTGGCGATCTGGGTGCACCGCTGCTGTTGCCCGATCCCCGGCCAGGCCGCAAGGAAAATGGCGACCTCATTGCAATTGCTGGCATGGGCCCGATCGGCGAGTTCGGCGTTCCCGAGTTATCGGTGCTGGCGCGTGAATTGTGCTGGGCGCTGGCGCAGTTGGGCAAGCGGCACCTGGCGACGGTGATGATCGGGTCGGGCGCCAAGAACCTGTCGATCGCCGACACGGTTCACGGATGGCTGGCGGGGATCAACCGGGCATTGGTCAGCGCCAAATTGTCGAACGCGCAGTCGCTGGAATGCGTCACCTTCGTCGTACAGCCTTGGAGCAGCGACACCGAGCATCGCGCCTTGTTCGCACTGGTGAATGCCTTGAAGCGCGAACAGGCGGCGATGCGCTTAGCTGCCTACAACTTTGACATCCAATTGATGGACCTGCCCGACGTTAGCGCCTTCAAACCGAAAGTGACCGGACGCGAACTGGCGGCAACGCGCATTTCCATCGACTTCGATGGGGAAATTTGCCGCTACAGCGCGTTGACCGACGGGGCGGCGATTGCCGAGCGCACCTTCAAGGTTGATCCGCGCCGCCTGCTCGAGATCAATGGCCGCCTGCTCGCCGCCACCAATGAAGATGAGCGCTTCCGGCTGGGGAAATTCCTGCTGGAGTTTCTCTTCCCGCGCGACCTGCGGGCGCAGTTGACGGGCAGCGCTCCGGTGGTGCTGGCCTGTAATAACGATGCGGCGAAGATGTATTGGGAATTGGCCGCGCAGCCCGGCCAGGATGATGAAGCGGTGGAAGCCGACCGCCAGTACCTCGGTCTGGTGCGCGGACTCACCCGGCAACTGCGCACCGTGCTGGCGCCTCCACCCGAACCTTTGCCGCCCGTGGGAAAGACGCTGCGCCTGCTGCTGGTCGCAGATGGTTGCCGGGAGCATCCCCTCCCCGGCGCGCAGAAGGAAGCGGAAAACCTGCTGCAACTGTTCGAGCGGGTGACCAACAACGCGACCAGCAATCGAGTGGAAGTCACGGCGCTGGTCGGACCGGCACAGGCGACGCCGCTCGACGTGCTTTTGCGCCTGAGCGACAACCCGCCGTTCGACGTGGTGCATTATGCGGGACATTGCTTCTTCGACCCGCAGCATCCGGATAAGTCGGGGTTCCTGTTTTCGGGCGGAAATGTGCTGACGGCCAATGACCTCGAGCGCATCGATCGCACCCCCAAGTTCATCTTCGCCAATGCGTGCCAGTCGGGCGTATTGCCGTCGCGTCCGGACCTCAGTTCTCCCGAGCTTCCGGCCGCCTTTGCGGAAGCCTTTTTCAAGAAGGGAGTCGCCAACTACATCTGCACCGCCTGGTCGGTGGGAGACGATGCCGCACTGCAGTTTGCCGTGGAACTCTACACCTACCTGCTCGGCGACGGCACGACGCCGGTCGAGATTTACGAAGCCATGAAGCAAGCCCGGCGGAAGATTGTGGATACCAATACCTGGGGCGCGTATCAGCATTATGGCAACCCGAGCTTTCGCTTGCTAAGGGTATGATCCAACCGCCTCAAATTGCGAGTCTTGAGCGATAGCAGGGGGTTGCGGGACGAATTAGGACTTCGATCGCGCAGGTCATTTAGCGCCTTCCGGTGGAATGCAGCTCGCCTTCCAGAATTGCCATTACGAGCAACGGACCTGCTGGGGCAGGTTGAAACAGGAATGACAACTTTGCAATAGCGTTCGGCTAAGTCCTTTGTTTGCGTTGTTGTCATTGGGA
>Ga0209040_10001591_pt1 | contig 17995 bp, 21 predicted proteins | sample BogFormECP12_OM3_FD_188240 | JGI IMG/M metagenome (GOLD analysis project Ga0209040, IMG submission 188240) | Bog forest soil microbial communities from Calvert Island, British Columbia, Canada - ECP12_OM3 (SPAdes) (version 2) | ecosystem: Environmental > Aquatic > Freshwater > Wetlands > Bog ...
CACTCGATGTCTGGGCTTCCAGCCGCGGACGCGCCCTCAGCGAACCAGAGCAGTACGCGGGCGTGAAGCTGCGCCTGATGCAGGCTTTCGATGAAATCCCCGACATGCGAAATGACGGCCGCCGTTTGCGGCTGGATCCCGACACTCTCTTGGCGCTGCTCGAGTCCATCGGAGTGGAATAAAGCGCAGCCCCGGCTCACTGGTTCTTGCTGCCGCCGTCCAATCTTGGGAGAATTGTGGGATCATAGATAGGGCGTGGGGTGCAGAGAGGCGATGTTCACCGAGTTGCAGCGACCAGAACACAAGCGATGGAACGCCTCGGTGCTCACGTCGCTGGGGATTCACTGCACAGTCCTGTTATTCCTGATTCACCGCGCAGCTCCCGTCTTTGTGACGCCGTCTGATGTAGATCAGGGAATACTAGGATCGTCGGGCTCACTCTCGATCGTATATTTGGCGCCGGTTGGACTTGAGCGGACGAACTCGACACAGGAAGAGCTACGCCTGTCGCCGCGTGCGGCGCTGGTTTCCACGCCGAAACCTCCCAAAGCGCAATCCAAAGCTTCGAAAACGGATCAGCCGACTCAGCAGAATGCGCCTGAGCAAACGGCACGGGGTGGTTCACCTTGGGGACACGTGCCCGGTTCTCCGATCACTGGCGATGAGGTTGTACCTGCTCTGCCCGAGGTTTTTCCTGATCCTCCGGTGGCGCGTGCCGATTTGCCGGCCGGCGTGGAAGGGGATGTGATCGTTGAAGTCACGATCGACGCGCAGGGCAATGTGGTTGAAACCAAACTCCTTCAGGGTATCGGCTACGGCGTCGAGCAGAAGGTGCTGGCGGTCCTGCAGCGTTGGCACTTCCGCCCGGCCATGCGTGACGGAGTGACGATATCCTCGCAGCATATCGTGCACTTCCACTACCCGGCCTAGGGGGGCGGGACTCAGTCGCGCATCGCCCCCGACTTCAGCGCCATGCGCTCGAAGTAAGCCACTACACAGCGACGCTGAAAACCCTAGAACGAAATGCGCATGCCGAACTCCATGGCACGCGGCGCGCCCAGGTTGAACACGCCAGTGCCCGCTCCAACGCGGTTCGTGATGCGGCCAGCGGCCGTGGTGCCGTTGATCGTGCCCGCGCTGCCCGTCAAGGCGCCGGTTAAGGCGTTCGGCGGCAGGTCGAAGTTACAGAAGTTAAACAGGTTATAGAAACCCACGCCTGGCTGGAGTTGAATGACATGGCTCTTCAACTCAACCTTGTAGGTCCAGCTCAACTTCAGGTCAAAGTCCCGGAGCTAACCCAGGTTGACTTGGCCTTGAGGGGCAGGCTGCAGGGTGCAATTCGAACTGTTGATGCCCATTCCCTGAACGCACGGCGCCACTCCACCGAGCTGTTGGAGCTGGCTGACGGTAAACAGGCCATTGTTGACCAGCGTCATGCCGGCAGGCGTCGGTTGGTTGCCGTAGGCGTTGTTGTATTGTTGCAGCAGCGTGTTGAGCGAAAAGTTGTGGACCGTACGCCCGTAGGCTCCATTGAGCGTGCCCGGCAGCGGATCACCGGTGGTTCCGTCACCGTTGAAATCCGTCTGGAATATCTGTCCTGCCCCCGATCCGGGTACGATGATCGGCAGCGGCAACGACGAGTTGAAGTGGCCGATAAAGGAGGCCTGGAAGTTCCGCGGCAGGCTAGCCACAATGCCAAACGAGAACTGCTGCGGGCGATCGAGCAGCGAAGGCCCGAAGTACTTGTTGGGGTCGTCATTGTCGAGCGCAGGAATCACGAAATCCTGGTCGCTGTTGGCAACTGCCCCCGGCGACGTGGAACTCGCACCACCCGAATTCTTGAACGAGGAGTACGCGTACGAGATCTGGGCGTTCAAGCCGGGGAGCCACCTACCCAGGTTGTGTTTTTGATAGGTTAGTTTCATCTCCACCGCGTTGTACTTCGAAATCCCCGCGGGAATCATGAATGTCATGGACGGAACGGTAGGATTCAACCCGCCAAACGCACAGTTTCCCGCCGCGCAAGTTCCACCCTGATCGCCCTGAGAATCGAGGCCCCAACTGGCAAAGTCTGTGATGGTCGCGGGTCTCGGAACATATCCCACGTTGCTACCACCAAAAGCAGGGTTGCTGGGACATAGAGCTATTCGACAACAAAGGCCACAGCCTGATGGCTGCGGAGTCCCACTGCATGATTCCAAATTCTCTTGTTAAGGTGGTCAAAATGAATGGCGGCGTATTTGTCAGACGAAGGCGGATTCCGCCTGCGAGTCAGGCAGAAGAGGAACACTCTCGCTCTGCGCGAAGAATCCCAGTAACTTGGCACACCCGACCCCCCAGATCGGTGGCGCTCCAAATCCAATTTGGGCTGATTCTTTGCATTTGGCCAGCCAAATCAGAAAAAAGCTTAACTCCGTGTAGAGATTGTGGAATTCAGCTGCCATCCTGGAACAATGTTACGGAATTCTGAATGACTGGCATGCAGACAATCCCGTTTTTCATAGCCTGTAGGTGCGTATCAGTCGTGCGAGAGCCGGATTCTTGGTTACGGCGCAGGGACGTTGGAAGTAACCTGTCACATAGGCAAAGGAGGTTATAATCTCTAGTGGTGCATTCTCACCAAGGCGAACCGGATTATCGATTCGATCTCAGCGGCGGAAGTCTCTGCCTGGACTTCTGCAATACCATCAGCCGGCGCAAAGTTCCCGCGCGATCCACTGACCATCTTGGCAGCTACGACGATCTGGTATCCTTCGCCGAGCAATCGAAGATCCTGTTACCGAAGCAAGCAGATGAGTTTCGAGCGCACGCACGAAGGCGCGGTAGCGAAGCCCGGGAGATATTGCGGAGAGCGATTTCGTATCGCGAGGACCTCTACCGCGCATTTTCAGCTTTGGCTGAAGGAAAACCGGCGGCGTCCGACGAACTGCAGCAGATCAACGATTTTGCAGTGGTGGCGCTGGGTCATCGCCGACTGGCAAGAGTCGATGGACACTATTGCTGGGCATGGCAGTGGAACAACAAGGACCCACTGGACAGCATCCTGTGGCCTATCGCGCAGTCGGCGGCCGACCTGCTCACCTCGCCGGAGCTTGCGACAGTGCGAATCTGCGAAGCGCCTGATTGCGCGTGGCTCTTTCTCGACCAGAGCCGTAATCGCAGCCGCCGCTGGTGCGATATGAAGGTCTGCGGCAATCGCCAGAAGGCCCGTCGCCACTACCAGCGGACGCACAGGTAGCTATTCCGCACGAGCTTGCGGCCTAACCACCAGCTTCAGCAATTCCGTCCCTCGCACCACCTCGATTTCGCACGCGACCCCGTTTCGCTCGTCGGTCAACATGCGATGCAGGTCGTCAACGCCAGCGATCGGGTCACCCGCGAAACGAATGAGCACATCGCGCTCCCTCAGTCCTGCAAGTTGCGCCGGTGAACCTGGCACGATTTCGAGGACCAGCAACCCGCTGTCTGAAGGAAGGTCGTAATAGCGCACAAGGCGGCGATGCAGGGCAACGCCTTGTCCCATCACGCCGATATAGCTTCGCCGAATTCGCCCGTCGCGAATCAGCCGCGAGGCGACAAATTCCGCGGTATCTGCTCCGATGGCAAAGCAGATGCCTTGTGCGCCGATGATGGTCGCCGTGTTCACGCCAATTACCTGTCCTTGGGAGTCTACCAGCGGGCCGCCCGAGTTACCCGGATTGAGCGCGGCATCCGTCTGGATGACGCCATCAATCAAACGTCCGGAGCGCGAGCGCATGGTGCGGCCGAGCGCGCTGACCACGCCCGCGGTTACAGTGTGCTGAAATCCCAGAGGGTTGCCGATGGCGATCACCAGCTGTCCCACTGTGAGCCAACGTGAGTTGCCCAGGGGCACCGACGTCGCTTCATGGCCGCCACGGATTACTGCAAGATCTGTATCGGGATCGTCGCCGACAACCTCAGCGGGAAAGCGCTCGCCGCCCGCGGTGGAAACCATCAGGTCCGAAGCGCGATGCACAACATGACTATTGGTCAAAATGAATCCGTCGGGAGTGAAGATGAAGCCCGACCCTGAACCGCCGCTTCCGCGGCCCTGACGCACCTGAATGTGTACCACAGCAGGCCCGACCCGCTGGACGGCGCCAATGACGGCGCGTGAGTAGGCGTCGAGGAGCCCAAGGTCGGGATTCTGGGGAAAATCGGCCTGTGGCATTTGGGGATTATTGGGAACATCCTGAGTGAACCAATCAACGGAAGCCATGGCATGTGGATGCTAGTCGGCGCTGCTTCGATTCCTTGGAGCTGAGGCTCACCGTCCAAGGCCTGTTCACACCGCAGCATTCGATTGCCGTTAATGCTCAGGCCGCTCTTCGCGTAGCACCTTTCGCTAACGGCAATTTTTCTGGTGGCGCTTGCCATGCTGTCGGGGACGTTATTCTGGACCTTCCGGCATGTAACGCAATAGATGGACGGGCAGATCCTCAGAGCGCGGCAGTTAGGGCGTCATCTCCCACACCACGCCTTGGCCATAGGTTCCGCCAAGAGTTGCTGTTCCATAGAGGATGTCGTTCGCGTCAACTAGCACGCTGCCAATCGGAAGTGCCCCGTCGTAACCATTGAAGCTGTGGACTACGGTTTGCGTCCAGACGCCATTAGAGAAGCTCAGCTTGAAAACCATGCCGTCGTCATAGGCGCCCCCAGAGTAGGTCGTACCGTAGAGATTTCCGCCCGCGTCCAGAGACAGGTTGGAATTGATTGATCCACGGAAATTGGAAAGGATGGTATAGGTCCAACCGCCGTCGCTCGTGGGCGACAACTCGTACGCTACGCCCCCGCCATAGGAGCCACCACCTACGGTGCCGCCGTAGAGATTCCCGGAGCTGTCGAGGACCACGCCACCCTGAGGAGACACCCCGTTGGCGCCGCCTAGAAAACTGTAGATGCTCTCCTCTGCCCATCCCGCCCCTGACCGAATCAGCCGGAAGACGTTGCCATTCCCTGTACTTCCCCCGTAAACCGTCGTTCCATACAGCGTCCCTGATCGATCAATGATTAAGTTCGTGAGGGGAATCGCCCCGTCAGTCCCACCCTGGAAGTTGTAAAGGGTCTTCGCGTTCCAGCCGCCTCCAGAGGGAGTCAACTCGTAGACCGTTCCCGCGCCGCCAGTACCCCCAACAATGGTTGTGCCGTAGAGACTTCCCTGCTGGTCAAAAACCACGCCCCAGTATGGGTTACTGGCGCCGACTGGGCTGTCCGCGAACCGGTAGAGCACGGTCTCCGTCCAGGGACACAACGCAGAATGGCAGGCTGTGGCCGGAGGTGTTAGCTTGAACACCGTGCCGCAGCCATAATCGGATGTGCATCCGCCCCCACCCATTGCGGTGGTACCGTAAACGTTGCCATCCGGGCCGATAGTCACTACAGCGAGGGGATCGGAGCCGTCGGTGCCTCCGAGAAAGTCATAAAGCGGCGTAAACACCCAACCAGACCTAATGTGCGTCAGCCGGAAGACGGTACCGCAACTCCCGTAGCAATTGCTCCCCCGGTTTCCCCCGTAGGGGGCGGTGCCGTACAGGTTTCCGGCACGGTCCATGGTCAAGCCGGCATAGGGTTCTTCCCCGTCCTGTCCCCCAGTAAAGCTGTGAAGCACGTTGAACGTTTGCGCCTGCACGGATTGTGAGGCCACAAACATCAGAAACAAAAACACGAAGACCAGCGCGACTGCTGCCGCTTGCAGATTGATCCCGAAAATCCAAGTCCGATGTTGCCCCGGGCTCGCCATGACAATTCTCCTTTCAAAGCGAAGAACTCTTGCGTGGTACCGTCCTATCCTAATTGCTCCATTCGGGTAACCCACGTCGCCTTCTACTGCACCTTTTTCTGCAGCTCCAGGCACTGATCGTGCAGCTTGGCATCGTGCGTAAGCCCGTCGGCGACCACGCACTCGTCGATCGCAGCTTTGGGGTCGGAGTCCTTCAGCAGGTTGGTGAGCATGATGTGTGGAGTCGGCCAATCAGGTGACAGCTTCGCCGCCTCTTTCAGTTCCGCGATGGCAGCAGGCATGTCCTTTCTCTTCTGATACACGATCGCCAAATTGTAGTGAATCTTGGCATTATTGGGATCGAGCTTCAGAGCTTCCTTATACTCAGCAATTGCGTCGTCGCTCTTGCCGGCATCGTCGAGCGCGCTGCCCAGGTTCATGCGTGTCTGCGCGCTCTTCGGTTCGATCTCTAACGCAGCCTTGTAATGCTGGATGGCACCGGCATAGTCCCGCTTCGCGTACAGTACATTCGCCAGATTGTTCTGCGCTGAGGCCATCTTGGGATTCAATTGAACGGCTTGTCGGTACTCGAGAATGGCGCCGTTCAAATCGGCGTTGCGCTTCATCGCCAGCCCGAGGTTATTGTGGGCATCGGCATTGTCTGGCTTCAGCCGTACGGCCTCCTTGAGTTCCTTGATCGCGTCAGCGTACCCGTGCGTGTCGTAATAAAGGCGGCCGAGATTGTAATGCGCGTCGTAATAGTCCGGATACTCCTTGATCGCGTCCTTATACTCTGCGATAGCGTCAGTAGCGTCCCCCGCCCGCTCGAAAAGAACTCCCTGGTGATAGTGGCGCTCAGCGCTGGCGGGAATGATGGCCTTCTCCTTTGCCGATGCGGATTGATCCGCCGAATTCTGGGGTGCGGCTTGCGCAGGCTTCTGCGGCGGCGAGGACTCAGCGGACTTTGGGGGGGTCGACTTCTGCCCAGAACTTTGAGCCGTAGGCGCCTCCGGAAGCTGCTGCGCCGTTGCCAGCGCACAAGCCGTTAGCAGCACCCACGCTCCGCGCAGTAAGAAGACCAATCGGGAAAACTGCATGATAAAACTCAGTGAAAGTATATCGCCTGGTCCCTCCGTGAATCCGAGGAACTCGAAAGGCCACGAGGACTGGAGTCTGCATCACAAAATTCCGTGCAGGAATTGGGCTTCGCATCTACTGGCCTGCCTACCCCACTGCGGCGCCTCTATCCGCTTCCTGTTGATCATGCCAGCGTTTTGGCTACAGCTTCCTCCAGTTCCGCCTTGCGACGGACACCCTTGCCGCGCGGCTAACCCTTCCCCTTGCCATGTGTGTAGAGGCCTTTCCCCTCCAAGTGAGCGCGTCCTGCCGGGCGCACCAGAGGAAAAGACCCGGAGCGCTCTCACTCCGGGTCTTTTCCCTCGCGTCAGGTTGCAACTACTTCATCGCGATGACCACGACTTCGGGCTGACTTGCGTTGCTGCTGGCCATCTGCAGTTCCTTCTCGCGCTTCGATTCGGGGAAGGCGATCCCGGTACGGTTCTGTCCGTCCCAAATCTGTGCCAGGAAGTACTGGTCGCCGTACTTGCAGAACACCAGCTTCGCGTGCGGAGCATCAGACGCTTGGGATGCTTCCACATGCATGGACTCAATCACCAGGCGGGCTTGCCTGGTATCCAGGTTGCGCACGACCAGGGCCTTGTTACCCTGTGAGCTGATCTCATAGGTGCCGGCCGGCATTGATTTCTGATCCAAGCTGAAGGCGAAGGGCACATATGCCACGGTGCGGGCTTGGGCTTGGGTCATTGGTACGCTGACGATCAGGGCCAAGGCGAGGATCATTAGGGCCCCGTAGACGTTGTTGCGTTTCATAACATCCTCCATGGGGCTCCCTCTGCGGAACCCAGATTGTAAGTAGTTGCTGCGAAACTCCGTTGGCGTTTTTTTGCTTTTTTGCAGCCTTGCAGCGACGCAAAGAGACAGTGCAAGACTCATGCCAACTCGGAGCGGATCAGGCGCGGGTTTCTCTTGCCTGTGTTTGCAGCGGCTTACAGCAGTGGGATCCGGTCGGAATTCATCGGCTTTTCATTGTTGCCCCGATAACACTATCCGGATGGATATGCGCGACTATCCGTTCTGTTAGCCGGATGACTGTCCTCAGCTTGCGCCAGCAGCGTTTGCCGCCTGGATTCTCAAGACGCGTCAGAATAATAATGATTGCTTTTACTCCGCTACCAGGCTCATAATCAGGGCCTCTGGCCAAATTGCTGAACCAAAACACAGCTCCAGCGGGCCGATCTTCGTCTCCTGTAACGCCATTTCGCCGCCTAAGAAGGTCCTGTAGCGGAAAAGGAGAAGGAAAATGAAGTTCCCTAAACAGTCTTGGAGCGTTGCAGTGTGTCTATTGGCCGCGACGGCCATAATCGTGAGCTTCAAAGTAAGGTCGACAGCCGCACAGGCCGGACTCCGAGCAGCGCAAGACCTAAAGCAGGACGCTCGAATCACGATCCGGCCTGCCACCGATCTGCTAGCGGCTTCCCCATCCGCACCAATGATTCCAGCCTCGGTGGTTTTTGCTGATGCAGCGAACCAGCAGCCGAGCTTGACCGAGCTCCAGGTAAATCTTGACTTGCCACCTGTCGAAGAATTCATACTGACTCCTCCGAATCCCGACCTCAAGACGCTCAAGACGAACTTGTCGATGCGGTTTGCGGAAGAAGCAGCCGAGCGCCTCGGTGCGACGATACCGACGACGCTTGGGAACCAGAGAGTTGTGCTGCAGCGTTCCGCCGATGATCCTGACATATACTCTGCCGCTGTCGATTTCAACTGGGACGCATTCGCCCAGGAACAACAAGAACGACAGGAGCTGGCCAATAGTGGAAAGCTGATTCCGGTATTTGAGGGACACCGCCTTCTCCGGATGGAGAGGATGCAATTTATTGATCCGGAACAAATCCGGCAGGCGCTGCAATCCCATCAATCGATTCGATTCACGCCTCAGGTCTTGCAGGGCGACCCCAGCAATATAATCCCGGACCATGAACTGATGATCACGAGTATAGGGGTCGTGGAGGACCTCACCCGCACATGGGACCCCTGCGCCAGAACGGGGAAGCAGATGGGGGCGTGGACCTTCGGTGCGCTGATGACCGCTATAGCCAACGATGATCCCTCCACTCACCTGATCGCCGACCAGATGGTTCAGAGCTGGCTGGATCTGTGGACTGGCCAGCAGACCGTTAACCACTTTCCGGTTTCCTTCCGGTTCGGCATACTAGGTTTGTTAAGGAACTGGCGGCTGTTTGCACAGGACAAGAACGGAAACGTGGACGTCAGCCAAGCTCCTTTCCAGCTAAACGCAATCGTGAATCGTATCGACTTGGCTCAGCCTTCGAATCCCGCTGGCGAACTAAGGTTCATATTCGGCTATGCCCCTTGCTCCGGAAGTGGAGGTGAAGGGCAGCCGGCGGCATTCAACGTAATCGTGGAATACCGCGTTCCCGTTGCAGAATGTAGCTGGGCGAGGCAGTGGCACAATCTGGACGTATCAGGGCCCAGGTTCAACGATGCGCTGCAAAGCATCACCGAGCAAGTTGTAACTACCAACGCCAGCCAAAACCTAAACCGAGTACGAACCAACGAAGCCTTTACCTCTACCCAGGGGATCTGGGAACAGAGGCAGTTCGTGCTCAGTTCGGGTGCGCTACAAGAGGTGCCTGTACCACAAACTCCAAACGGAGACACTGCAGCGGGTAGAATTGACTTCAATCAGCAGACCTGTACACCGAGTTCCAACTGTTTGGCTGGCGTACTCACAAGTTACATCAACGCATCCCAGCAAGACATCCTTAACAACAATTACACGGTGCCCTTGAGCTTCCCTAGTCCGATGTCGCCCTTCCTTGGTGGTTCAGCTTTGAACGGGCCACTCGAGCAGCAACTGGTGTTCTGGCAGGGCAACCCTCCTCCAAGTAGCAACCAGGCAAGGAGTATCTTTTCCGAGAACACCTGTAACGGCTGTCATGGGAGAGAAACCTTCGTCAAGTTCCGACAGGTGGAGAATCGCCAACCCGGTCCCCCGAATACCGCGGCTCCTTCTGTATTGTCCGCATTTCTGGTAGGCTGTTCTACGTCCTCCCAAAGCCACCCGCTGACCGACCAGACTGGTCCATGTCCCCCGCCCCCGACTAATACCTGCAACCTGCAAAATACACTGACACAACAAAACCCTGCGTGCATATCATGGGTACAAGATCCCGGAGATCCAAGCGGGAGCACAATTAACCAGTTCGCCGAAATTTTGAGGCGTGCACAAATCCTGTCAACTATTCTGCATGGCTGCAGTTCGGACGGGCTTCTCCAGTCGCTAGTTCGCCCCCATATCAGCTCCGTTCACTGACAGCCCACCGGTAAGGTGGCGCCAGAAATGCGCGTGCGGCCATTTCTGATTGTCTACAAGTAGATGAAACAATGGCACGCCCTCGATCGCCTTTTTTCATTCCGCCGAACAAGAAAATCCAGCACGACTAGTTGCGGGGTGCAAAACAGCGGGGTATACTCCCCTGGTCAGCTGGTCCACTTATCGGACCACTTGCCTATGCCAGCACCGATCAAATCCGACTTTGAGGTTGTCCGAAGGTACAAGATCTACGAAGCAGTCGCCAAGCAGATCCAACGTCTGATTCTGGAAAAACTGAAACCCGGCGACAAACTGCCCTCGGAACGCGAACTGGCGGAGATGCTTCAAGTGAGCCGCAGTTCCATTCGAGACGCGATTCGAGGCTTGGAACTGACAGGCTTGGTTGAACCGCGTCAGGGTGCTGGGACAATCGTTCGCGAACGATCAGCCGAGTCATCGGTCAATCCTTTTGCCAACGCGCTAAAGCGCCGGCAGGAGCTGGTCAGCGAGCTTCTGGATTTTCGCAAGATGCTCGAACCGCCGTTGGCTGCGCGGGCGGCCACGCACGCTTCTCCTGACGAAATTTCAGAGATGGAAGAGATTCTGCAACGGCAGGAAGAGAAGCTGTCTCATTTGGAACCCGCCATCGACGAGGACGCGGAATTCCACTACAGCGTTGCTCTGGCTTCCGGTAACAGTGTCGTGCTGAAGGTGCTCGACATTCTGATGGACCTGCTTCGCGAAACGCGTGAACGCTCTTTGCAGGCGCCGGGGCGCCAGCAGAAATCGCTCGCCGGGCACCGCAGGATTCTAACTGCCATCAAGCGTCGCGATGCCGAAGCCGCAAAGTCTGCTATGCGCCGGCACATTGAAGACGTCGAAGAGATCGTACTTAATCAGTTTTGACCAACGAAGGATTTTGGCCATGGGCCGGCTATTAGATCTACTGAGTGATGACGAGGGTTGATCATGAGTTACACGGAACTCACCGTTTGGACGCGCGGCATCATCATGGACAAAGAGGGGCGTGACATCGTTAACTCCGTCTCTGCCGCCGCCCGCCTCGAGGGCAAGTTCGCGCAGGCGATGGAGAACTACGTTGACAATCCTGATCGTACCAACTGCCCGACGCGCAAATACTGTCGCGTGAGCGATAGCATCATCGAGAACGCACTCACCTACGAGAACGAACATCCCAACATCGTCGTGCTGGTCGAGGAGACGATGGTCAAGGGTTGGGATTATCTGCTGGGGATGCCGCCGGGCGGAACACTGGTGATTAACACGCACTATACGCCGGAGTACATGATTCGTTTCGTGCCAGGTTCTGAGCGGCTGTCGCAACTCGTCTGTGTCGATGCCGCTAAACTGGCGGACCACAAATGGCTTTATTACCGGCTCGGCGAACTGGGTCTCGACCGCCTTTCGACGGAAGGCGCAGCCGAGCGAAGCAAAGCCATCGCACCTGATATCGCCGCTCCGCTGATTGCGGCGGTGGTCAAGACCACGGGCATCGTCAAAATAGAGACGATTGAGCCGATGATTGCGAACAAGAAGGCATTCCAAATGGCGCTCGACGAGTTGCACATCATGCCGTTGAACCCGGTGGCTGCATAGGAAGGAGCACATGTCAACCAAAGGCACACGCATCCCCGAACGGCTGATGATTACTTTCGGGGGCATCACACCTGCGCCATCGCAGGAAAAGGGGCAGGACCTCTTCCCCACCGGCAACTGGCGTGCGATCCGACCGGTGTATCGCGACAAGTTGCCGCCCTGCAACAATGCCTGCGGAACCAACGAGAAGATCCAGGGCTTTCTCGATCTCGTGAAGCGCGGCAAGTATCTGGATGCCTACGCGCTCATCAAGGAAGACATGCCTTTCCCATCGGTCACCGGCCGGGTGTGCTACCACCCGTGCGAGCAGGCTTGCAACCGTGGGCAGTACGATGAGGCCATCTCCATTCGCGCGGTCGAGCGGTTCCTCGGAGATCTCGGACAGGCACTGGCACGCGACGTGGTCAAGGCCGGGCCGCCGAACGGCAAGAAAGTCGCCGTGGTCGGATCGGGTCCCGCAGGCCACAGTGCCGCCTACCAGCTTGCCCGCCTCGGCTACCAGGTAACGATCCTAGAAAAATCGCCGAAAGCAGGCGGGCTCAATCGCGGCGGCATTCCGGACTGGGTGCTCCCGCAGCACGTGCTCGATCGCGAGATCGAGCGCCTCGTCGAGCTCGGGGTGACGATCAAGACCAACGTCGAAGTTGGCAAGGATGTCACCTGGGACGACTTGAAAAAGAACTACGACGCTTGCGTGCTGGCCGTGGGCCTCACCGAGCCCAACAGCGTGCGAGCCGAGGGCGAGGATAAGGAGGGTGTCCTCTACGGGCTTCCGTTCCTACGCGACATCGGCATGGGCACATCAAAGGTCAAGCTGGGTGACCGGGTTGCGGTCATCGGCGGAGGAAACACCGCGATCGACTGCGCCCGCGAAGCACTGCGGCAAGGCGCCCTGGAAGTGACCATGATCACGGTGGAGTCCAACCTTCAGGAGATGCCCGCCGTGCCGGAAGATTTGCACGACATGCTGGAAGAAGGGGTGGAACTGCTGCACGGGCGGGCGATGACCGCGGTGCTCGGCAACGGCAGGGTCGAGGCCTTGCAACTGTATCCGGCTCGCTTCTCGGGCGCCATCAATGCCTCACCGATCAACATCAATCGCGAAGCCCCTGCCGAGCGTTTCGTCGTGGACAACGTGATCATCGCCGTGGGACAGCATGCGTCACTCAATTGGTTGCCGGACGAGTTCAAGAATGAACGCGGCACGATCAAGATCGACTCGTTCGGACGCCTCGGCGACACGAATTTCTTTGCGGCCGGCGACGTGGTGCAACTGGGTTCGGGTCAGCCGCTGATGGTGGTCAATGCCGTTGGCGACGGCAAGCGCGTCGCCTTCAATCTGGACAAGGTGCTGTGTGGGGAGCCGTTGCAGCCGCGCTCCGTTACAGTCGACGTCCTCTTTGATTTGAACCGCATGAACATGACTTATTTCCCGCACTTCCCGCGCGTCCAGCAGGCGATGCTGCCGCCCACAAGCCGGCGCAAAACCCAGGAGGAAGTGATTCAGGCGTTCTCGGAAGAGCAGGCGGTCGAGGAGGCCTGCCGCTGTTTCAGTTGCGGCACCTGTAACGCCTGCGACAACTGTTATCTGGTCTGTCCTGAGCCGTGCATCGTGCGACCCGAGCGTTCCAACGGCCTCTATAAGATTCTAGTCAACTACTGCAAAGGTTGCCGCGTGTGCATCGAGGAATGTCCGACGGGTTGCCTGGAAGGTGTGCCCGAACTCGATTTCGATACCGGCGTCGTGCGAATGGATACGGCGTTCGCCATCTCGCCTGGGCTGCACGGACGGCAGGCCGAAGAGCTGCGGCACCTGGCGGAGCGGCCGGCGAAGAATATCTAGAGGTAGAGTTACAAAACTGATCTATCAGATGTGGTGTTCGCCATCCAGGCGAATGCACGGAGTCAAGAACTATGGCAACAGCCACCGCAACAACGAAGAAGACGGTCCGGATCAATGGCTGCGTCGCGGCGGCGCAGGCCGCCAAGTACGCCGACGTCGATGTGATTACCGCCTATCCGATCCGACCATACACAGCCACGATGATGGCGCTGGCCCAGATGGTAGCCAACGGAGAACTGGACGCCGAATACATCGTGGCCGACAGCGAGCACTCGCAACTAAGCATCGCGCATGGCGCTTCGTCGAGCGGCGCCCGCGTTTTCACGGGCAGTTCGGGTGTCGGTGTGACGTTTGCCTACGAGCTTTATTCGCCGATCTCGGGCAGCCGCATGCCGGTGCAGATGATGATCGCCGACCGCACGCTCGATCCGCCCGGCGATTTCGGTTCCGAGCATACCGACGCCCTGTCCACACGCGACATGGGGTGGCTAATGGGCTGGTCGTGCAATGCCCAGGAGGCGTTCGACAATCACCTGATGGCTTATCGGATCGGCGAGGACCCGCGTGTGCTTTTGCCGCAGATGGTCTGCCAGGATGGTTTCTTCGTCTCTCACATCACCAGCGACGTGGAACTGCCTGATCCCGGCCAGGTGAAGGAATTCCTGCCGCCCTACAAGCATCCCTACCCGCTCGATCCCCGGCATCCGGTCTCGCACGGCCCGCAGATCATGCCCGAACAGGGTCCGCCGCTTCAGTTGGAGCGTGCACGCGCCATGGAAGAGTCGATGCCGGTCATCGAGGAGGTCCATGACGAGTTCGCGAAGATCTTTGGGCGACGATACGACCCCTGGCTCGAAGAGTTCATGACCGATGACGCAGAAGTTGCCTTCTTCATGCAAGGCGGCCACGCGGTAACGGCGCGTTTTGCGGTTGAACATATGCGGGAGCGTCGCGTGAAAGTTGGCCTGGTAAGACTGCGCACGATCAGGCCCTATCCGACCGATCGCGTGAACGAAGTTCTCAGCAAGTTCAAAGTTGTCGGCGTGATCGAGACCAACATGGGGCTGGGCAGCGTGAGCAGCGGGGGCTCCCTATATGCGGAGGCGTGTGCGGCTCTCTACGAAAGCTCGCAGCGGCCGCTCGTCGTCTCGTTCATGGCTGGCCTGGGAGGCGAGGCGATCGTGCTGAAGGAATTCTACTGGATGACGCAGAAAATGACGGAAGCGCAGAAACGCGGGAAAATCGAAAAACGCACGCATTGGGTAGGATTCGAAGAGTAGTGTTTGCGTCGGACAGTAGCGTAAACGCCGGTTGGTCTCTCGCCGGTGGAACGAAGCTGCGACAGATCAGCCCCGCAGGGGCGAAACAGTTTAGCCCAGCACGAAGCCGAAGGCGGAGTGCTGGGTAGAGTGTGAAATTGGATCGAGTCCCTTTAGGGACGGCAGAGGCTCTCCCACACTCGTAAGTCCGGAGTAGGTTAGAAAATTTGGTCGCGCCGCCGAGCGGCGGCGCCATTGGAGGATGACATGGCAGCAATAGAAGTTGAGCGGCAGATACTGCCGATTTTTGGCAGCCCGAACCAGGGGGCGCGTTTCTACAACCCTGATTTGCCGTCGAGCGAACCGTTCGTCCCCGGTCACCGCACGTGTGCTGGCTGTGGGCCCTCCATTCAGTACCGGATGACGAGCAAGGCGGCGGGCGACAACACGATCCTGGTCGGACCGACGGGCTGCATGTATGTCGCCAACAGTTCGTATCTGTGTACTCCCTACAATGTGCCCTGGGCGCACACGCAGATTGGCAGCGCGGGCAGCTTCACCTCGGGTGTCGCCGCCGCCTATGAAGCCATGATCCGAAAGGGCAAGTGGAAGGGCGCCTTTCCGAATATTATTTGCGAGGCGGGCGACGGCAGCGCCTCCGACATCGGCCTCGCCTCGATTTCAGGCGCACTCTATCGGAACCACGACTGCCTGATCATCTGCTACGACAACGAGCAGTACGCGAACACCGGCATTCAGGCGTCGTCGCGTACGCCTTACGGCGGCATGACCACCTTCTCCCCTCCCGGTCCGAAGATTCCCGAGGCGAAGAAGCTGTTTCCCAAGGATCTCGCCCGCATGATGGCAGCGGGCCATCCCCACTGCTATGTAGCGACCTCAAGCGTGGGCTATCCCATCGACCTGATGAACAAGGTACGCAAGGGACTAAACCACAGGGGCGCCGCGTACCTGATGGTCTATACCCCTTGCCAGAAAGGCTTCGTCTACGAGACACCACGCTCGATCGACCTTGGCCGGCTGGTCGTCGAATGCGGGTTGTATCCGATCTGGGAGTGGGACCCAGAGAAGCGCGCGTTTGATTACAGCTTCCGCCCGCAGAACATGCGACCGGTATCGGAATACTTGAAATTGCAAGGACGCTTCGGCCACCTCCACGCTGAGCACATCGCCAAATTGCAGAAGTTTGCCAATGAGCAATGGCGAATGATGGGCGTCGAGCTGCCCGAGGCCTTGATTCAGGCCGCCGAGGCGAAAAACCTGACCGATATGGCGTCCGCGGTAGAGGCCGCGACTGTGGCACAAACTGTATGAATACTAAAGCTACCCCTCCGCCTGCTGCTCCCGAAGCACAGGAAAGCTATATCGTCAGCGAAGGCAAGAAACTCGGTTCGACGCGCGACGTGCGGCCGGAAGCGGCGTTCGACCGCTATTACACCGTACTGCGCGTGCACGCGGGAGACGCCATTCTCACCGACAACTGGCACACCAACGAAGTGCTGGACCACACCCGTAACAACTTCGAGGGATACACGTTCGCGATGCGGACGCTGGAGGCCTGGGGCGCGATGATCGAGAATGACCACCGTGCGTACTACACGGCCGGCGGGCGAGTGTGGGTCATGGACCTGGAGCCGTGCGAAGGCAAGAAGCCGCGTCTGCCTGGCGCTGAAGCCGGCAAGAAGTAGGTACGGTTGCCCCGCATCCTGCTCATCGACGACACGCCGGAGATCGCCGAGCTTCTGACATTTGCGCTGCGTGACCTCGGCCACGAGGTCTTCGCAACGGGATATACCTCTGCCGTCAACGAGCTGGTTCTGGAGCACCGCGCCGATGCGCTCGTGCTCGACTGTTCCGCCTTCGACATGAGTGAGTCGCTCTTCGACAGCCTGCGTGACCATCCGAACCACGCCGATCTTCCCGTCGTAATCATCACTGACACAGAGCGAGAAGCTGACGGGAGCCTCCGCGCCCGCAACGCGCGAAGAGTCTTGCTGGTCGCGAAACCGTTTACCGGGTCGCAGGTGGCAAGAGCGCTCGATCACCTGCTTCCATAGAATTGCAACATCGCTACTGACCACCCCTCCCCCCTCCTGCATAAATCTTTAGAATCAATAATTTGCGCAGAATTCCAGCGCAACTTATTGACGATCTTAGACTTATCGCAACATCTTGATTCATAATGCTTTACTGCCACGTGCATTCTTCCTCCTGATCTTCGAGGAATGCTTCTCGTCGAGAGCCTCCGCCGCGAGGGCCACCTCCACGCAATTTCGCGCCTGCCAGGCTCAGTTCGTGCAAGGCCCGGCCTGCCTCATCTGGGTCGAGGCGGCCAGCAGCAAGAGCTTGAACCACCTCGTTCAAGCTGAACAGGATGGAATCGAGGTCGTGAGGCTCCGGCAGGTGCAGGTTCCCAACCCCGAGGATCCGCCGGCCTCGCCAAGTGCGCAGGCGGTGTCCTTTGTAGCGCAGATGGGAGTGGCAGTAGCTCTCGCCACCGAGCGCCGGGGAATGGCACGCGATCCCGTCTTCCTTCACGTGGCGACAATGCTTTGCAGATTTCATGGCTGCCTCCGCCTCTGGTATCTCAGCCGTCTGGCCTGATGCCGCCTGGCCTCCTGATGAAAATGGCAGTACAGCCGCCCGCGCAGCGCGACCGCGCGGCACATCACTCCATCTTCCTTCCAATGGTGACAAAGTTTCACCAGCATAAGCGCTCCTTGCGAACTGGATCCCATCTCATATCGTTCAGGGGTTGTGCCAGGGCACGACCCTTCGGCAAGCTCAGGGCAGGCTTTCCAGTCGTGCCGAACGAAGTGCCTTAAAAGCTGGGCTTTAGCCCCGGCAGGCCCTCAGGGGCTGAAGCCCGGTCTTCTTAGGGCAAATTACGGCACGTCTAAAAGCTTGCCCTGAGCTTGCCGAAGGGACGTGCCCTGACACAAAGCGACTCATGAGATAAGTCATGTTCGCCGCAAAACAAAAAACCACACGCTCGGCGCACCACAGAACCTGGAGTGCCGACCGCATGGTTCGACTCACGCTGACCCTAGCACGCGGGAATCACGATGTCAGTGATGTATGAACAATTGTTTTGCTGG
>Ga0209040_10001592_pt1 | contig 17985 bp, 16 predicted proteins | sample BogFormECP12_OM3_FD_188240 | JGI IMG/M metagenome (GOLD analysis project Ga0209040, IMG submission 188240) | Bog forest soil microbial communities from Calvert Island, British Columbia, Canada - ECP12_OM3 (SPAdes) (version 2) | ecosystem: Environmental > Aquatic > Freshwater > Wetlands > Bog ...
GAAAAATCCCTCGTGCACGTTTGTCAGCAGCAGTTCGAAGAACGCCTGCCCGTCGACGCCGTCCAGTTTCGCCGCGCCGCTCTCCAGGTCGCCAACAATTTGATCTTTGTCCGCATCGGTGAGCGAGGCGAAAGCGCCGCCTTTCTGCTTCCGGCAGTATTGGTCGAGCGCCGCCAACGCCTTGCGGTATTGGGCGGCCGGACCGTCTTCGTCCTGCGGGCCCTGCTCCTTCGTTCCCTTAATGAACGGCGGGCTGACATAGAGGCCGCCCTGGCGCCCATAGCGGCCGGCGAGCTGACGATCGACGAAGACCGCGCATCCGGCGTCTTTGCCGCCGGGCGTGTCGGGATCTGGGGGGATGAGGCGATCGGCCAGCGCTTCCATCGCCGCCGCCTCGTTTGCGTCGAAAAAGAGCCATGGCCCCGGCTTGACCGGCTGAGGAGGGTCCCCCGCATCCGGCCGCCAGGGCAGCGCGGTCACCGTCTGAGCGCGAGCTGTGGTCGCGACGGCGATGAGAGCCGCTGCGCTTCCCAGAAGTTCCCGTCGGTGGAGCCTCAGCATGCGCGCCGCCTCCGCCTGTCGAAACTATGGACCTCCCCGACCTCTGGTCGCGCCGTAGACCTGACCGGTCGCGGCGCTCGAGTCCTTCGAGGCGAGGAGGACATAGATTGGCGCCAGTTCCGCCGGTTGTCCAGGCCTGGTAAAAGGCGTGTTCGCGCCGAAGCCCGGCAACGCCTCCGGCCGTGCGCTGGGCCGGCCCAACTGGACATGACCCAGCTCGTCAGCGTGACGACGATCGAGCAGAGAATCGCCCGCAAGAGGCGGTTTAAAAACTGATGATTGGCTCCTGCGTCGGGGACGACGAGAATCCAATTCCCCTCGCCTTCAGCTATGAAGCGGCCACAGCCGCGTCTTTCGTGGTAGTCTCCGGGCCGCGGAGGTTCGCAGTGAGCGGGGTCCGAAAGATCGCGGCGATCCTGGTCGCGGATATCGTCGGCTACAGTCGTCTCGCCGGGGCGGACGAGGATCGAACCCTCTCGCGTCTGCGCGGGCTGCGCAGCGATCTGATCGATCCCGCCATCGACGCGCATCACGGGCGCATCGTCAAGCGAACGGGCGACGGCAGCCTCGTCGAGTTCCGTAGCGTGGTCGACGCGGTGCGCTGCGCGATCGAAGTGCAGAACGGCCTCGTCGAACGCAACGCCGGCGTGCCGGCCGAACGCCGCATCGAATTCCGCGTCGGCATTCATCTTGGCGACGTGGTCGAGGAGGCCGACGGCGATCTGATGGGCGACGGGGTCAACATCGCCGCGCGTCTAGAAGGGGTTTGCGAGCCCGGCGGCATTTGCCTCTCAGAAGACGCCTATCGCCAGGTGCGCGACAAGCTGAAAGAGGAATTCGCCGACCTCGGTAACAAAGAACTCAGGAATATCGCCCGCCCCGTCCGGGCCTATGCGCTGCAAATCGGAGGTCGATCCGCAACAAGCGCCTCGCCCTCGACGACAAAGGCCAAGGCCGGCCCTCCACGCCTCTCCATCGTCGTTCTACCGTTCGCCAATCTCAGCGGCGAGGAGGAGCAAGACTACTTCGTCGACGGCGTCACGGAGAGCCTCACAACCGACCTTTCCCGCATCTCCGGCGCCTTCGTCATCGCGCGAAACACCGCGTTCGCTTACAAAGGCAAGCCGGCCGACGCGCGCCAGATTGGGCGCGAACTCGGCGTGCGCTACGTTCTCGAGGGCAGCGCACAACGCGGCGGCCATCGGATGCGCGTCAATGTGCAGCTTATTGACGCGGAGACCGGCGCCCATCTCTGGGCCGAGCGCTTTGATAAGCCCCTAGCTGACCTATTCGACATGCAGGACGAGATCGTCGCTCGGCTTGCAAACTCGCTGGGCGCCCAACTTATCGCGGCCGAGGCGCGACGAGCCGAGCGAGAAACCAATCCCGACTCGATGGACCTCTTTTTCCGAGGAAAAGTCTGGCTCAACAAAGTGGTTTCTTCGCAAAACCTGGACACGGCGCTTCGTTTTTTTGAGCAAGCGCTGGCCCTCGACCCGAACAACGCCGAAGCGCTTGTCGGCTCCGCCGCGGTAGAGGTGCGCAAGGCGGCAAATTATTTGTCCGCGTCCGATCGCCCGACCCAACTTTCTTCGGCCGACGCGGCTGCTTCGAGGGCAATTGCATTGGCTCCGGAGCATGCGCTCGCTCACGTTTATAAGGGTCTCTCTGAAATGTATTCTGGCCAGGCCGCTCGCGGCGTCGCGAGGTGCGAACGCGCTTTGGAACTCGATCGAGACATGGCGCTGGCGCATTTTGCGATGGGGCTCGGCAAGATATTTCTAGGCCGCTGCGAGGACACCGAGGGGCACGTCCGAGAGGCGCTGAGCCTCAGCCCGAGAGATACGAACGCCTACCAATGGCTGGCCGTAATCGGTCACGCCAAGGTTCACTTGGAGAAGTTCGACGAAGCCGTAACGTGGCTTACGAAGTCTGCCGAATTCAACGGCTCCTATGCGCTGGCGCGCTTCTATTTCGCTGTCGCGCTCGAGAGCCTTGGCCGATTGAGGGACGCTCAGGCCGAGGTGAGGGCAGGGCTCGCGTTGGAGCCGAGCTTCACCGTCGCACGGTTCCGCGCAGGCGCCTGGAGCGACAACGAGATCTATCTGGCGCAGCGCGAGCGCATCTACGCCGGCATGCGAAGGGCCGGGGTCCCAGAGGGATGACTCGAAGGCTTGCTGTCAGTCTTGCCGCCGACAGCGTCGCCCGCTCGCGCCCCATAGGGGCGGACGAAACCGAGAGTGCGCCGGCGGTGCGCGACCGCCGCGAGGCGGCGCACAACTTCCCCCGAGGCGTTCGAGCGTGTCCGCTACTCCCACCGCCCGTCGCGGCGGACGGTCACGACATCGATCCGCCCGTGCGGCGGGCCGACCCAGCCGGACATCACCCAGCTCGTCAGCGTAACGACGATCGAGCACAGAATTGCCGGCCAGAGGCCGTCGACGACAAAACCCTTAAGGAAGTAAGAGACGAGCTCGATCATCAGCCCGTTGATGATGAGCAGAAAGAGCCCAAGGGTGAGCAGGGTGATCGGAAAGGTGAGGATGACCAGGATCGGCCGCACGAAAGCGTTGATGATGCCGAGGAGCAGCGCCGCTGCGATCAGGCTTTCAATCGACTGAATATGAACGCCGGGCACGATCTGCGAGGCGAGCCAAAGCCCGATCCCCACCACCACCGCGCGAATGAGAAACCCGTTCATGACCGCTCCTAATCCTCGCCGCATAGGTAGGAACGGGGAGCCACAAACGCCAGAGGGGCTTGCCGGCGAGGCCGCGACTCGCGTTTGATGGCCGCCGATCGCGATCATCAGAGAAGGAGAGCGCCCATGCCCGATCCCGTTTCGAACCGTCCCGTCGCCCTCGTCGCCGCCGCCGCCGCGCCGCGAACCAAGGCTTCGAACTATCCGGAGCCTTTCTACACACAGATGATGAAGCGGCAGAAGCGGCCGCTCGGCGACCTGTTCGGGCTCAAGAGTTTCGGCGTCAATCTGACCCGCATCGCGCCCGGCGGGGCCTCGGCGCTGCGCCATGCGCACACCAAGCAGGACGAGTTCGTCTATATAATCGAGGGGCGGCCGACGCTCGTCACCGACGCCGGCCGCACCGCGCTCAAGCCCGGCATGTGCGCCGGATTCAAGGGCGGGACCGGCGACGCCCATCACCTTGTCAACGAGACGGCGGAGGACGTCGTCTATCTCGAGATCGGCGACCAGACGCCGGGAGACAGCGCGACTTATCCCGACGACGACATCGCCGCGGTCGCCGTCGAGGGCGGGTGGCGCTTCGCCCACAAGGACGGGACGCCCTACGCGTAGCGCAATGAGTCTTCAGGAATCGCGGCCCCGATCCTTGGCTCCCGCGGTCGCTGCGAGTCTCGGCAACCGCGGTCGCCCCTTTTTGCCGGGTCGTGTCTTGGCAAACTGGACAACTATCTTTTGTCGATTGCTTATTCCTAAAATCAGAAATCTGTGATAATATGGATCCATGACCGGAAACGAACCGCTCTCATTGAGCCCGCGGCAGGCTGCGAAAATAAGCTTGATCGCGGCACAATTATTTTTTCTGAAAATGGGGCATAACCTGTTGAAAAGCCGAGATTCGCACGAGAAGAACAGGGTTAAAAACGTGTCCGGGCCGAGCGCGCGCCCTGTCCCGCGCGTGCGCTCTCCATGGCCTGGACCTTACACCACAATTAGAACGTAGCTAATGGCGACCTGCCGCCATGCGCTACTGCGCCAGGCTCGCGATATAGGCGGCGAGGTCCTTGGATTCGTCGCGGCCGAGCTGCATGTCGGGCATCTTCGGGTGCGGGTCCATCAGGAACTTCGCGATCTTGTCCGCGTCGAAGCCGGGGATCTTGGCGACCGTGGCGAAGGCCGGCGCATTGTCGGCGCCGTGCGTCTGGTCGGCGGAGACGATATGGCACGCCGCGCACCAGCGCCTGGCGAGCTGCTCGCCGTGAGCGGCGTCGGCGGCCGTCGCGGCGCCGGTCGAAAGCGCAGCCGAAACGCCGAACGCCAGCGCCATGAGAGGCCTGCGGACCGCGGCGTCAGGACGGATGTGAAAGCGGGAGGGGGTCGTCATCGGTTGCTGCTCCTGGGGGGCGCGGCTGCGCGCGCAGAATCATCGGTTGCCAGTAGGATAGACTCCTGTAAGTGCGCCACAACGAGGCGAAGGGTCGCGCCAATGAAAAAGGGCGGCCCGGGAGCCGCCCCCTGCTTCGGTTCGTGCGCAGAGGCTCAGTAGGAATAGTACATGTCGAACTCGACCGGATGCGGGGTCATCTCGAAGCGTTGGACCTCGCCCGTCTTGAGCTCGATATAGCTGTCGATGAAGTCGTCCGTGAACACGTCGCCGGCCTTGAGGAACGCGCGGTCCTTGTCGAGATTCCCGAGGGCTTCGCGTAAAGACCCGCAGACGGTCGGGATCTTCTTCAGCTCCTTCGGCGGCAGGTCGTAAAGGTCCTTGTCCACCGCCGGGCCGGGATCGATCTTGTTCTTGATGCCGTCAAGGCCGGCCATCAGCATCGCCGAGAAGGCGAGATACGGATTGGCGCACGGGTCGGGGAAACGAACCTCGACACGCTTGGCCTTCGGGTTGGCCGTCCACGGAATCCGGCACGCGGCCGAGCGGTTGCGGACCGAATAGGCGAGCAGCACCGGCGCCTCGAAGCCGGGAACCAGCCGCTTATAGCTGTTGGTCGTTGGGTTGGTGAAGCCGTTCAAGGCCTTGGCGTGCTTGATGACGCCGCCGATGTACCACAGGCATTCCTGGCTGAGGTCGGCGTATTTGTTGCCCGCCATCACTGGCTTGCCGGCCTTCCAGATCGACTGGTGGACGTGCATGCCCGAGCCGTTGTCGCCGTAGACCGGCTTCGGCATGAAGGTCGCCGTCTTGCCGTAACTCTGGGCGACCATGTGGATGCAATATTTGTAGATCTGCAGGTTGTCGGCCTGCGTCGTCAGCGGGCCGAACTTGAGGCCGAGCTCGTGCTGGGCCGAGGCGACCTCGTGGTGGTGCTTCTCGACGACTGCGCCCATCTGGGCCATCGCCGCGAGCATTTCGCCGCGCATGTCCTGCGCCGAATCCTGCGGCGGCACCGGGAAATAGCCCGCCTTGGTGCGCACGCGGTGGCCGAGATTGCCGCCTTCGTAGGCCGTGTCGGTGTTGGTCGGCAATTCCGTCGAGTCGAGCTGGAAGCCGGTGTTGTAGGGATCAGAGGCGAAGCGCACGTCGTCAAATACGAAGAATTCGGCTTCGGGGCCGAAGAACGCCGTGTCGCCGACGCCGGTCGACTTGAGGTAGGCCTCGGCCTTCTTGGCGATGCCGCGCGGATCGCGGTTATAGGGTTGGCCGCTGGCCGGATCTAGAATGTCGCAATTCATCACCATCGTGGAAGCGGCGAAGAACGGGTCCATGCAGGCCGAAGACGGATCGGGCATCAGCGTCATGTCCGATTCGTTGATCGCTCTCCAGCCGGAGATCGACGAGCCGTCGAACATCAGGCCGTCGGCGAAAGCGTCGTCGTCGACTAGGCTCTGATCGAAGGTCACGTGCTGCCATTTGCCCCGCGGGTCGGTGAAACGCAGATCGACATATTTGACATCATTGTCCTTGATCGCCTTCAGGACATCCTTGGCGGTCTTCATGGTTTGCCTTTCCTCAAGATTGAACTTCGTTTGTCCCGCCCGCCGCGGGAGCGGCGGGTAGCCCTTAAATCAGCTCGTGACGCCCTTAAATCGCATCCGCGCCGGTCTCTCCGGTGCGGATTCGGATGGCTTCGTCGATCTGCGATACAAATATCTTGCCATCGCCGATGCGCCCGGTCTGGGCGGCGTTGCGGATCGCCTCGATCGCCGCGGCAAGGATCTCGTCGGGAACGACGACCTCGATCTTCACCTTTGGCAGAAAATCGACCACGTATTCGGCCCCCCGATAGAGTTCGGTATGCCCCTTCTGGCGGCCGAACCCCTTGGCCTCGATGACGGTGATTCCCTGAATTCCCGCCTCTTGCAGGGCTTCCTTCACTTCGTCGAGCTTGAAGGGTTTTATGATCGCCTCGATCTTTTTCATTGCGGCGAAACTCCCGTCCGCGCCGACGGAGGGGCCGGAAAGACTCCCGCCCGCGGCGCGGGGGCGCTCTTAGCACCGGACCGCCGATCGCGCCATGGGCGCCCGAAAGGCGCCTGAGAAGTCGCCACGACCCGCGGACGCCCGTTCTATTTGCCGAGAATCCGGGCAACATGGCGCAAGGATGGGCTCGCTGCTAGACGGTCGGAGCCCATTCGCCGCTTGCGAAAATCCGCCAGGATTGGAGGCCCGCTTTGGCGACCACGGTTCGCCCGGACTTGGCCTGCTTTAGGAGATGTGCGAAAACCAGCGGGTGGCGCCAGGCCATCGGCCGTTCTGGAGGGCAGACCGCCCGGTATTCCTCGCTGTCAGCGTCCTCCATCAGGATCGTGCCGACCAGGTCGGGTCTGAGCTGGCGTGGAAGATCGCGCCGCGTCAGCCATTCGCACTCGAAGTCGCGGCAGACCTGCGGGCGGTCGCTGTAAATCCGGCAGCCGCCCCCGACGCGGCAATTTCCGCATAGCGGCCCCGCAGGCTTCTTCAGCTCCGCGATCTCCAACGCAGAGCAGCACATCGTGCAGGCGTCGCAGACCTTTCCAGGCGCTGCAGCCATGGAATCCTTTCCGCCGCGCCCCTCATCGAATCGGAATCGCAGCGTCCGTACCTATCATCTCGCGGCCGGGAGACGGAGACCCTTGTTCACCGGCAATGGGTCCGGCGCTGCAATTGAGGTCCAACTCGTCCTATCGTCAATAGATAGAGTTCCTCAGATATTGTTCCTCACCCGCTCGACCGTCTGCCGCGTTCCACCGGCGCCGGGTCGAGCCTGGACGCCGTCGCGAGGCGGTAGGCGCCGGGCGCCAGGCCGACGGATTTGCGGAATTGACGGGTGAACGCCGCCTGATCCGCGTAGCCGCATTCCAGCGCGAGCTCGCTCAGCGACGCGTCGGTGTGGCGGAGCCGGTCGCAAGCGCGGCCGATCCGCAACCGAGACAGATACTGGCCCGCGGACAGGCCAAACAGAGCGCGAATCCTTTGGTCGAACTGGAACGCGGAAAGACGCGCGCGGGCGGCGAGATCCGGAATGCGCAACGGCGCGTCGAGATGATCGTCGATGTAGGCGAGCGCGTCCGAGAGGGCTTCGGGGGCCGGTCCTGGCCGCGACGGCGCGGGCGCATCGCGCGAAATGCCGGCCAGACCGCGGATGGCGCCGTCGAGGCCGACCAGCGGCTCCTTCCAGGTCAGGCACCAGCCCTCGCTGCCGTCGGGATAGAGATGCAGCTCCAGCCGGCCGCGGATCGAAAGACCTTCCGAGAGCACCCGGCGGTCTTGCGCCTCGAAACGGTCGCCAAGCGGAGACGCAAAGACCTCGCTCGCCTTGCGGCCGATCAACGCCCGTTTGCCGGCGACCTTGCAACGAAGGACGAGCGTTTCATTGACCGCAATATATCGCGCCTCCTGGTCCTTGATGAAGAAGACGATGTCGCCGATGCGATCGAAAAGCTCAATTCCCGGGAACGGGCGTCCGAGGGCGGCGGCGAAGTCCAGGGCCGCGTCGTGGGGAGCGATGGCGGGCGGCCTCTTTTTGCCAATTTTCAAGCGTCGGCCTGCTTTTGCATCAAGAACGGGCGGCCAAGGCATGAGAAGGTGATGGCCCCGAAACCCCAATTTTAGTGAGCCCCGACATGCGCTCGCAAGTTTTTTCCGGAACGATGCCGGCCCTCATGACGCCCTGCGGCGCCGACCGCCGGCTCGACTTCGACGCCCTGGTCCGCACTGGACGCCAGCTCATCGACGCGGGGATGTCGGCGCTCATCTATTGCGGATCGATGGGCGACTGGCCCCTGCTGACACTCGAACAGCGCATGCAGGGCGTCGAGCGGCTGGCCGACGCCGGCCTGCCGGTTGTCGTCGGCACGGGCGCCCAGAATACTGAACAGGCCGCCGAGCTTGCGCGCCACGCGAAGGCCAACGGCGCGCGCGGGCTCATGATCATTCCCCGCGTCCTGTCCCGCGGCTCGTCGGCGGCCGCCCAGCGCAGCCATTTCGGGAACGTCCTTGCCGCAGCGGTCGATCTGCCTTCGGTCATCTACAACAGCCCGTACTACGGCTTCCAGACTCGCGCCGATTTGTTCTTCGACCTGCGCCGCGAGTTCCCGCATCTCGTCGGATTCAAGGAATTCGGCGGCGCGGAGTCGCTGAGCTACGCGGCCGAACACATCGCCGGGCAATCCGACGACATTTCGCTGATGGTCGGCGTCGACACCCAGGTGTTTCACGGCGTCGTCAACTGCGGCGCGAACGGCGTCATTACCGGCATCGGCAACGTGCTGCCGCACGAGGTGCTGCGCCTTGTCGAACTCTGTCGACGCGCCGCCAAGGGCGACGTTGAGGCCCGGCGGTTGGCGCTGGAGCTCGAGAGCGTTCTCGCGCCGCTTTCGGTCTTCGATGAGGGTGTCGATCTCGTGCTCTATTTCAAGCGCCTGATGACGCTCGAGGGGCATAAGGAATACGCGCTCAACCTCAACGCCTCCGATGTCCTGAGCCCGTCCCAGGAGCGCCTTGCGACAAGGCGGCTCGAGACGTTCCGCGCCTGGTATGCCCGCTGGAGCGGCGCGAAGGACTAGCGCGATGCACGTCATAGACTCCCACACGGAAGGCGAGCCGACGCGCGTGATCGTCGACGGCGGCCCGCCGTTGGGCTACGGGCCGCTGCGCGAACGGCTCACGCGTTTCGCCGCGGAGTTCGACCATGTCCGCCGCTTCGCGGTGAACGAGCCGCGCGGCCACGACGCGATGGTCGGCGCGCTACTGTGCGAGCCGCATGACGCCTCCTGCGCCGCCGGCGTCATCTTCTTCAACAATGTCGGCTATCTCGGCATGTGCGGCCACGGGACGATCGGCCTGGCGGCGACGCTCGCGCATCTGGGCCGGCTTCGGCTTGGGCGCCATCGATTCGAAACGCCTGTCGGGATCGTTGGCGTAGAGCTTGCCGACGACGGCTCGGCGACGGTCGAAAACGTCGAGAGCTATCGTCACATCCGAGGGGCCACGGTCGAGGTCGCAGGCTTAGGCCGCGTCCGCGGCGACGTCGCCTGGGGCGGCAATTGGTTCTTCCTGACCGATACGGCTCCGTGCGATCTCATCCGCGCCAACGTGGACAAATTGACCCGCTTCGCCACCGCGATTCGCGACGCACTCGCCGCCCAAGGCGTGACCGGCAAGAACGGCGCGCTGATCGGTCACATCGAGATGTTCGCCACAGCGAAGTCGGCTGAAGCCAACAGCCGCAATTTCGTCCTTTGTCCCGGCGGCGCCTATGACCGATCCCCCTGCGGAACGGGAACGAGCGCCAAGCTCGCGTGCCTTTACGCCGACGGCAAGCTCAAGCCCGGCGACGTCTGGATTCAGGAAAGTCTCATCGGCAGCCGGTTCAGGGCGACCTTCGAGCTCGGCCCGAACGGCGGCGTTCTTCCGCGCATCGGCGGACGCGCGTTCGTCTGCGCAGAAGCGAGGCTCGTGCAAGCCCCGGACGACCCCTTCCGCTTCGGCTTCGGCGGTCAGCTGGCCTGATCGATCCCCCGCTCGCGAGGCCCCGCGGCGCTTGACAGCCCGGCCTCGGCCGTGTCTGTGCAGCGCCTTTGCAGACTGTGCGGCGCGCGAGACGCTGTGTGGAGGCTGGGACCCCGATCATGACAACGGCCTTGGTGTTTCCCGGTCAGGGATCACAAACCGTCGGCATGGGCAAGGCGCTCGCTGAGGCGTTTCCCGCCTCCCGGGAGGTCTTCGAACGCGTCGACGCGGCGCTGTCGCAGAAGCTGTCGCACCTGATGTTCGAGGGACCCGAGGCCGAACTGACGTTGACGGCCAACGCGCAGCCGGCGCTGATGGCCGTCAGCATGGCCGCGCTTCGCGCGCTCGAAAGCGAAGCCGGCTTCCGTGTCGCGAAGCAGGCGGCCTTCGTCGCCGGCCACTCGCTCGGCGAATATTCGGCGCTTTGCGCCGCGGGCTCGCTGAGCCTCGAGGACGCCGCGCGCCTGTTGCGGCTCCGCGGAGAAACGATGCAGCAAGCGGTTCCGGTCGGCCAGGGCGCGATGGCGGCAATCCTCGGCCTCGACTTCGGCGCCACGACGCGCGTGGCGACCCAGGCCGCGAGCGACCTCTATCTGACCGGCGCGATCTGCGCGGCGGCGAACGACAACGGCGGCGGCCAGGTGGTGATTTCGGGGACGAAAGACGCGGTCGAGCGGGCGATGGAGCTCGCGAAACTCGCCGGCGCGAAGCGGGCGATTCTGCTCCCCGTATCAGCCCCCTTCCATTGTCCGCTGATGCAGCCTGCCGCGCTCGCCATGGAGACGGCGCTGAGTGACGTCAAGATCGGCAGGCCGAAGCCTCCTCTGGTCGCGAACGTGAAGGCGTCGGCTGTCGTCGACCCGGATGAAATTCGCAGGAACCTCGTCGCTCAGGTCACCGGGACCGTTCGCTGGCGCGAGAGCGTCGAATTCATGAGCGCCAACGGCGTGACGCGCTTCATCGAAGTCGGCGCGGGCAAGGTGCTCGCCGGGCTGATCAAGCGCATCGCGGGGAGCGCGACCGCGATCAGCGTCGGGACGCCGGCCGACGTCACCGCATTCAAGACTTCGGCGAAGCGCTAGACACATCGAAGGGCTGGGCTCGTGTTCGATTTGACAGGAAAGACCGCGCTCGTCACCGGCGCATCGGGAGGCCTGGGCGGCGCGATCTCGCGCGCCCTCCATGCGCAAGGCGCGACCGTCGCGCTTTCGGGAACGCGGCGGGAGGCGCTCGAGGCGCTCGCGGCGGAACTTGGCAAACGCGCGCACGTGACGCCGTGCGATCTTTCGGATCCGGCCTCGGTCGAGGCGCTCATTCCCGCGGCCGAGCAGGCGCTGGGATCGCTCGACATCCTCGTCAACAACGCGGGCGTTACGCGCGACAATCTTTTCATGCGGATGAAGGACGCGGAGTGGGATTCGGTTCTGGCCATCAATCTCACCGCGGCGTTCCGCCTGTCGCGCGCCGCGTTGAGGGGCATGATGAAGCGAAGGTTCGGGCGCATCGTCAACATCGCGTCGATCGTGGGCGTCACCGGCAATCCGGGTCAGGGAAACTATGCGGCGGCCAAGGCTGGCATGATCGGCATGTCGAAGGCGCTCGCGGCGGAGGTCGCCTCGCGGGGGATCACCGTCAACTGCATCGCGCCCGGATTCATCGCGAGCCCGATGACCCACGCGCTGAGCGACAAGCAGCGCGAGACGATCCTCGCCTCAGTGCCGATGGGCCGATTGGGGGAGAGCGCCGAAATCGCCGCGGCGGCCGTTTATCTGGCGAGTTCGGAAGCGTCCTACGTCACTGGTCAGACGCTTCATGTGAACGGCGGAATGGCTATGATTTGAAAGAGTTGGGTCATATCAACGGTGCGCTGCGGCGACGCGGCCGGCCCTCTCGCCTTGATGGTTAAGATATGCTATCGAGCCGGTTTGTCGTCGGACGCGGCTGGGGCGTCTGGAGGAATTTCGTTGCGTCGGCGTCACCAGAATCCGTGAGAAGCTCGAACCGCCTGGCGAGGAGCGGAGCGGACGGCCGAAGAGCGGTTGGCGTCCCGAGCGGGGGTCGACCTTGGGATTGTCAACACGGCGGGCCGGAAGCCCGGCGCAAGAGGGAAAAGAAGAGATGAGCGATGTCGCAGAGCGGGTTAAAAAGATCGTCGTGGAGCATCTCGGCGTGGAACCCGACAAGGTCGTCGACAGCGCCAATTTCATCGATGATCTGGGCGCGGATTCGCTCGACACCGTCGAGTTGGTGATGGCCTTCGAAGAGGAGTTCGGAGTCGAAATCCCGGACGATCAGGCGGAGACCATCGTCACCGTCGGCGACGCGGTTAAGTTTCTGGAGAAAGCCTCCGCCAACAAGTGAGGGTTTACGGCTCCGGCGGAGCGCCGTTTGTCGCTTATGATTTAAGTCTTGTGAGCGCGAGGGCCGGCGTTCCGTCCGGCCCTCTTTGCGTTATGGGCCGCGCGTAAGACGCGGAGCGGAGAGCATCGTCGAGGCGGGAATGGAGAGGATGAGGCGGGTCGTCGTCACGGGTCTTGGCATGGTGACGCCTTTGGCTTGCGGCGTCGATGCGACATGGCGCCGGCTGATCGCCGGAGAGTCCGGCGCCGCCCGCGTCGAGAATTTCAACGTCTCCGACCTTCCCTGCCAGATCGCCGCGCAGGTTCCGCGCGGCGGCGCGCCCGACGCGTTCAATCCCGACGACTGGATGGACGCGAAAGAGCAGCGCCACGTCGACGATTTCATCGTCTACGGGATGAGCGCCGCGACGCAGGCGCTTCGGGACGCCCAATGGGCGCCTGGGACCTACGAGGAGGAGATCGAAACCGGCGTGCTGATCGGCTCCGGCATCGGCGGGCTCGGAGGCATCTACGACGCTTCGGTGACGTTGCACGAGAGGGGGCCACGGCGGATCTCTCCATTCTTCATTCCCGGCCGGCTGATCAATCTCGTCAGCGGCCACGTCTCCATCGCCCACAATCTCAAGGGGCCGAATCACGCGGTGGTGACCGCCTGCTCGACCGGCGCGCATGCGATCGGCGACGCCGGGCGGCTGATCGCGCTCGGCGACGCCAATGTGATGGTGGCGGGGGGCGCCGAATCGGCGGTCAATCGCCTTTCGCTCGCCGGCTTTTGCGCCTGCCGGGCGCTCTCCACCGGGTTCAACGACCGGCCGAAGCAGGCCTCGCGCCCCTACGATCGCGATCGCGACGGTTTCGTGATGGGCGAGGGCGCCGGCTGCGTCGTGCTGGAGGAACTCGAGCACGCCAGGACGCGCGGCGCGCGCATCTATGCGGAACTCATCGGCTACGGCCTCTCGGGCGACGCCTATCACGTCACCGCGCCCGCGCCCGACGGCGACGGCGCGTTTCGTTCGATGAACGCGGCGCTCAAGCGCGCCGGGCTTTCGCCCTCCGAGATCGACTATGTCAACGCCCATGGCACCTCGACGCCGGTCGGCGACGAGATCGAACTCAAGGCGGTCGAGCGGCTGCTCGGCAACAGCGCCGCCAAGACCACCATGTCGTCGACAAAGTCCTCGATCGGCCATCTGCTCGGCGCCGCGGGGGCTGTCGAGGCGATATTCTCCATTCTGGCAATCCGCGATCAGGTCGCCCCGCCGACGCTCAATCTCGACAATCCTTCGGTGGAGACGCCGGTCGACCTCGCGCCGCACGTCGCGCGCAAACGATCGATCCGAGCGGCGCTCTCCAACTCGTTCGGCTTCGGCGGCACCAACGCGTCGCTGGCGTTCGGCCCGCCGCCCTGAGCGGCCGCGCGCGATTTCCTAGTTTCGTCAAAAGTCGCCGTCATATAGAGTTCCGTTAGGACGCTCGCGGACGCTACGTACGCATCCAGCCTCGCGCGCGCCCGGCCGCCTATGACGAGTGGCGGCGTCAAATCGGGAGACCGGCGAGCGCATGAGTGACAGCAATCCGGGCGAGGGCAACGAAAGGCCGCGCGCGAGCCTCTTCGGCCGCGCCCGCCAGCCGGCGTCCGCGAGCGCTGCGCCGCCCCCGCGGAAAGAGCCAAAACGGAAAGAGCCGAAGAAGCCGCGGCGCTTGACCCCCCTATCGAGCCTCAGCGGGTTGCTGACGTTCGTGCTGCTCGGCGCGGTGGTGGCGATCGGGGCGGTCGCGTGGCTCATGATGGAGTCGGGAAAGCCCGGATCCCTTGCCGAAAATAAGGTCGTCAACATTGTGCGTGAGGATGACGGCGGCAGCATTGCCGATCAGCTCGAGCGGGCGGGAGTCATCGACAGCGCGATCTGGTTCAACCTCCTGACCCTATTCGACAGCAACCGCGCCGCGCTGAAGCGAGGCGAATACGAGTTCAAGGCCGGCGACAGCCTCCGCCAGGTCGAGGCGACGGTGATGTCGGGCAAGGTGGTCCTGCATCCGCTGACGATCCCTGAGGGATTGACGAGCGAGCAAGTCATCCAAAGGGTGCGTGATACGGAATTTCTCGCAGGCGACGTGAAAGAGATCCCGCGCGAGGGGTCGATTCTGCCCGAGACCTACGACTTCCCGCGCGGCTTCACCCGGCAGGCTGTATTGATGCGCATGGAGAAACAGCAGGCCAAGCTCGTCGACGAAATCTGGCGGCGACGCGCGCCGGATCTGCCGATCAAGTCCCCGGGCGAGATGGTCACGCTCGCCTCCATCGTGGAGAAGGAAACGGGCAAGGCAGACGAACGGCCGCGGGTCGCGGGCGTGTTCGTCAACCGGCTGCAGAAGCACATGAGGCTCGAGTCCGACCCGACGATCGTCTATGGCCTCGTGTTCGGCAAGGGCACGCTCGGCCACCCGATCACGAAAGACGAGCTCAATCGGCCGACGGCCTACAACACCTATCTCATCGACGGCCTTCCGCCGGGGCCGATCTCCAACCCGGGCAAGGCGTCGCTGGAGGCAGTCGCCAATCCGGTCCGAAGCAAGGATCTCTACTTCGTCGCCGATGGAACCGGCGGCCACGTTTTTGCCGAGACGTTCGACCAGCACCAGAAGAACGTCGCGCATTGGCGGCAGATCGAGAAGGACGCCAAGGACAAGCTGGCGCCCGACGTGACGCCGCAGCCCGCGGCGGCGATCCACGGCGCCGCCGATCCGGTCGATCCCGCGTCTTTCGGCATGCTTGTCGCGCCCGCGTCGTCGCAAATCGCGCCCGCCGCCGTCGTCGCCCGCCTCGCCCAGATCGGGGCGGGCCGGAAAGCGATGGCCGTGGCGCTGGACTCGCTTTCGCCGACCGCTGCGGGCGCGAAATCGATTGAAGAACTCGGCGCCGTCGTCGCCGGCGTCAACGACGCTCCGGCGGAGGGCGACGCCTTCGCTCAGCCCGACGCGCCGGACGCCAGTCCGGATGGAGTCGCCTCGGTTCCGCTATCGCCCGCGATGCTTGCGGATCAGAAGGCGCGCGAGGCCAAATATGGGACCGCTGCGGTCTCCGAGGTCTCGAACGCGGCCGCGACCTCTACGGTCGGGCAGGCGGCTCCGGCGGCGCAGCCGGCAACCAGCTCCGGCCGGCCTCGCATCTACGACGCCTCCGAGGGGACTCGCCTCGATCCGCTGCTCAACAAGACCTACGACCTGAGCTACGCCAAGGTCGTGCCGAACTTGCATTAGAATTTCGTCATTGCGAGCGAAGCGAAGCAATCCAGGGCCACTCCCGCAGCCCTTCGATCACCTGGATTGCTTCGTCGCCAAAGCCCGTCGAAAGACGGGCGTCTTTCGACGCCCTATGGCTCCTCGCAATGACGATGGAGCGCATTGCGTCTACAGCGCCGCCTCCGGCGCAGTCGGCGTTTCCGGCACGCCTGATACAATCAGTTCGAGCACTTCCTTTTCGGTGGTCTCAGCGATGGCGCGGTCTCCGACGTTGCGACCGCGCTTGAGCACCATCACGCGATCGCCGACTTCGAAAATGTCGGTCATCCGGTGAGAAATGATCACTTGCGCGACCCCATGGACCTTCAATTCCGAGATTGTCTCGAGCAGCCGATGGGTCGCCGTTACCGACAGATTCGCCGTCGGCTCGTCGAAAATGACCACCTTCGGCGCAAACGAAATTGCGCGGGCGATCGCCACCGACTGCTGGCGTCCGCCCGATAGGCTTTCGACCTTCTGGTAGACCGAGTTTACGTCGACCTTGAGCCGGTTCAGGATCGCGCGCGCGTCGCCATGCATGCGCGCGCGATCGACAAAGATGCCGTAGCGCATCGGCCATCGCCCCAGGAAGATGTTCTGGCCGACATCGAGATTTCCACAGAGCGCGAAGTCCTGATAGATCATCTCGATGCCGCGAGCGCGGCTCTCGTGCGGACTCTTGAAGTGCACCGGAGCCCCGTCGACAAAAATATCGCCCGCGTCGCGCTGGTAGGCGCCGGTGACGATTTTCATGAGTGTCGACTTGCCCGCCGAATTGTCGCCGACCAGCCCGAGCACTTCGCCAGGCATCAAACGCAGATTGACGTCGATGAGCGCCTGCACCGGTCCGAAGCTCTTGTAAATTCCGCGCATGTCCACAATCGGCCTCGTCATGCCCTGTGCTCCAACACCGCGGGAGTCGCCTCCTCGCCCGCTCTCATCCCGCCGAACCATGCGCCGAGGATATTCTTCTGGCGCAGCCAGATGTCGCCGATCACCGCAATGATCAGGATCAAGCCGATGAACACATTCTGCCATTGTTGCGGGAGAACGAACGAGCTGCCGTCGCGAAGGATGATCTGAAGCGAAAGCAGCTGGCGAATGAGGGTGATGACGCCTGCGCCCGCGAGCGAGCCGATCATCGTGCCATAGCCGCCGAAGATCGAGCCGCCGCCGATGATGATCGAGGAAATCGCGTCGAGTTCGCGCAATTGTCCGGCCGTCGGAATGAAGCTGCGATAGAACGCGTCGTAGATCACGCCGGCGAAGGCCGCGCAGGTCCCGGAAATCAGGAGCGCGGTAAACCGGACCCGGCGCGTGTTGATGCCGGCGAAGGTCGCCGCCCGCTCATTGCCGCCGACTGCAAGCACCTTCTGCCCAAACGTCGTGTAAGCGAGCACGACTCCGGCAATAGCCGCCACGACGAGCACGAAGATCGTCTGCACGCTGACAGCCTTCGCAACAGCAAGCCACAATCCATGGGTTGGCGCGATTCCCAACGCGTCGAGCAATTCGAACAGGCTGCGGCCGATGAGATTGAAGGATTCGGGAAAGCCATTGAGCTGGGTGCCCGAAACAATCGACGATCCGATGCCGCGGGCCCAGTAGAACGTGCCCAGCGTCGCGATGAATGCGGGAAGGCCGACATAGGCGGTCAGCCAGCCGTTGATGGCGCCGGCCAATACGCCGACTCCGATGGCGATGACGCCGGCGGCAAGAGGTCCGAGACTCGTATCCTTCATAATGACAGCGGCGGTGGCGCCCGAAAGCGCCAGCACCGACCCGACGGAGAGGTCGATGTCGCCGTTGGCCATCACGAAGGTAAGGCCGACCGCAAGCAACGCTATCTCGGAAAAGGCCAGCAGCATCGAAAACGAATTATCGAGCCCTTGCCAGAAATCCGGCCTCGCCCAGAAGCCGAACAGCCAGAGCGCGACAACCAGCATCACAGCGGCCGCGTCGCGGCGATAGAAGAATGCCGCAATCCCGCGTTTGCCGAGGCCACGCGCCTGCGACGTCGTGCCGCGGGTCTGGGCGCCGGACATCGCGACGCCGCCAAGATCCGGAATGACCGGCGGGGGCAGACCGCGGAGCCGCGCCCACGCTCTCGCGAGAATGCGCCGGCGCACCAGCCACGG
>Ga0209040_10001593_pt1 | contig 17984 bp, 12 predicted proteins | sample BogFormECP12_OM3_FD_188240 | JGI IMG/M metagenome (GOLD analysis project Ga0209040, IMG submission 188240) | Bog forest soil microbial communities from Calvert Island, British Columbia, Canada - ECP12_OM3 (SPAdes) (version 2) | ecosystem: Environmental > Aquatic > Freshwater > Wetlands > Bog ...
CTCTTCCAGCTGTTGACGCCACTTCTGGGTGTTTCTGTTCTCTCCGTAGTAGAACGGTTCTACCCCCGGCTGCGATTTCAAGCAGGAATACACGGTGCGGACAAAGTGCCCATCTTGGAAGTTATAGGAGAGAAAAATATTCATTCCCAGTCTCCAGTTCCTTAGCGCTTGGCGCGGTGCGATCGGAAATTGTCTTGATCCTGCGACTGATGTTAGCAAACAGCGAGACCTGTCGCGTAGAAAATAAAAGTCACTGCGACGCCCACGCCTCCAGCCAGCGCTCGGCGCTCGTCCTATAGCGCCGGGCTGTCGTTCCCCAGCAGGGCGCGGCGAACGATCGGAATCGGCGGAGCGCCCTGCTTCATGAACTCGTCGTGAAACTGTTGCAGGCTGAAACTTGCGCCGACCTTCTTCTTATAGTCGGCGCGCAGTTTGAGAATCTCCAGCTTGCCCAGCGTGTAGACCAGATACGTCGGATCGGAAGTTCCGCGCTGCGCCTCCCGCTCGGCGACGGCCGAGGTCTGATGTCCCTGCTTGACGAAGAAATCGGTCGCTTGTTGCAGGGTCATCTTGCCGGTGTGCATTTCAATGCCGACAATGTACCGCGCGTCCCGTAACAGTGCATCCTGCAACTGTCCGATGCGCAGTTTCGGGTCGCCGTTGCCATAGCCCTCGTCGAGCATCATCTGCTCGGTGTAGTGCGCCCAGCCTTCGATGTTGGTGCCGCAGCCAGTCAGCTTGCGTACCTTCGAAGGATATTGCGGTTCCCACAGGTACTGCTCGTAATGACCGGGATACGCTTCGTGCACGGCGGTGCTGATGATGGTTCCGCGATTGAAGCCCTCCATCCACGACCTGATTTTCTCCGCGGGCCATGACGCCTCAGGAAGTGTGACGTTAAAGAACGCCTCGGTGGCCTTGGTTTCGTAGGGTCCGGGCGTGTCCATCGAGGCGAACGTCAGGGCGCGCTCGAAGGGTGGAGTCTCCTCGACGACCGGCCGGATGTCCGAGGGAATGGTGATGATGCGTTTTTGCTGGATGAAGCCGGTCAGGCTGTTAAAGGTGTCGCGAAAGCTCTGCAGCAGTTGATCGGGCTTGGGGTGGTCCTGTTCCAGCGCTGCCAGAATCTGCTCCGGAGTCTTGCTGGCATCAATCTGCGCCGCCACCCGTTTCAGCTCCGCCTGGTTCTTGCGCAGGTCGTCGTAGCCGATCCGCAGCAGCCGGTCGAGTGAAATATCCACCATGTCCTCGTAGAGCAACTTCTTGCGATACAGCTCCGGGCCGAGGCGGAAGTCGCCTTTCGAGATGGGAAGCAGGTCGCTCTTAAGGAAGTCCTGGTAGCGCTGCATCTCGGCGATGACTTTGTCATTCGATCCCTTGAACTCCGCCAGCAGTTGAGGATCGGTGACGTCCTTGAACGCCAGCGGCACATCCTTCTGGAAAAAGCCGATGATACCCGGCAACTGCTGGATGGCGATTTCGGTGTAGACCCGTGGTGGGTTCTTCAGATTAACTTTGGCGGCCGCAAGGTTGGTCGGAATCTTCTGTTCGCGGGCGATCACCGATTTCAACCGCTCCGCCGGTGGAGCGAATCTACGACTCATCAACCCGAAGATGCTGGCGGTCGCGCTGGCGGAATAGACGTCGGGGTTCTTCTGCCAAATGCGGATTTCCTGCAATTCGAGAATCCGCGCATTGATGGCGTTGGAGAGCAGTTTCAAGTCCTGACGCTGCTCTTCGCTCAGGCGCTCGGTGTGGAAGTATCCGGCGGCCTGCTTGGCTTCCAGCAGGAATGATAGTTCCGCATCACGTCCCTGCTGCGACAGATCTTCCAGCATGTTGTCGTACTGATGAAAGCCCGCCGCTGTTCCGTCCGAGGGATGAAAGTGAAAGTAGGCGTCAAAATACTGATCGATCATTGCGTTGTATTCGGCGGTCGATGCGGCCTCTGGGCTGGAAGCGCTCGGCGCGGCGGTTTGGGCGGGCAGCTTAGTCATCGGCATCAGAACCAACACCAGCAACGCTGCGGCTGGCTTCATCGGCAGGATTCCTTTCCCATTCGCAAACCGTTAATGTTACCGCATTGAATGTCTTGTCAGGGTGATAGTGGTGGACTATCCGCTGGGGTGGCTTGGAATTGGCGCCGCACTGAAAGGCTGACAGCGGATCAAGCCTGCTGGCCCCGCCGTCGATCCAGTTTGCCGCCAGGGTAAAAGCGAATTCGCCTGGGGCGAGCTCCCTGCGCGGCCAAAGACCGGGTACAATTTCGCCGAGGAGCGAATTATGTCACTCGAAACGAACGTCCGGGAATTGCTGTCACGCCCCAATTTCGCACACCTGGCAACCCTAATGCCTGACGGCTCGCCCAATGTCACGCCGGTATGGATTGGAGTGCAGGGCGATCGCATCCTGATCGGCTCGGGCGAAAGCAGTCTGAAGATCAGGAACCTGCGGCGCGATCCGCGGCTCGCTCTCTCGGTGGTCGATTTCCACGATCCCTACGAAGAGGTGCAGATACGAGGACACGTGGTCGAGTTCCGTGACGACTCGAAATTCGAGGTCATGGACGAAATTTCGCACAAGTACACCGGAAAAGAGTTTCCTTTTCGCAACCCTGCCGGCCGCGTTGCGCTGATCATCGAGGTGGATAAGGCCCGCTACACCAAGCTGCCTTTCGAACACACGCCGGCGGCGTGAAGGTAGGCAGAGCCGGCTGCGCGTTTCACTGACGCAACGGAGTCTCAACGCGAACGGGTTGGTGGTTTCGGGGTCCGCCGCGACTTTGGCACTTTGCCGATCCGCGGGTCGCGAGCGAGCACGAGGTCGCAGGCGTGGAGTGCGGCTTCTTCAAAATCCGGGGCATCGCCGGGAAGCACCTGCCAGCCCGTGATTTTCTTCCCCAGTACTTCAATCGACCGCATGTTGGGAAATTCGCTGCGGAGGCTTTCGTGGTGCTCAACCGTGGTGGCGAGCCAGACTCCGTTGTCAGGCGAGGGGCCGGGCTTGTCGCGCAGAATCAGGACGATCTTTTCCTCCACATAGACGGCAAGACAACCGAACATGGGATTCGTCCGGGGCGAAAGAGCGACCAGTGCGTCGAGCACAAACTCATGCGGGATGGCCTTGCGCTGCTTGTTGGCGAAGAGAGGATCGTCTCCCGGCGCAGTTGACTGATTGCGGCGAGGCTTGGGCATGGGAGCTATTGTAAAAGGGCGCCCTCTATGACACTGGCTGCTGCTCTCCCGCCAGCTCTTCCAACAAGCCCTTTAATCGCGCAAGAATCGGCTCTGGCTGCTTCTCCTTCAGGGTGAACTTCAGGATGCCCGCCGGTGTGAACTGGCTGCCGGGCTCGCCGTGAACGAAGCGCGCCAGCCGCTCGGGATCGACGGTGGCTTTCTCGGTAAAACGGATACTCACGGCATCGCGGCGGCGCTCGATCTGCGCTACCCCGATGCGCTGCGATAGCAGCTTCAGTTCGGCGTACTCGAGCAGGTTGCGCACCGGCGGCGGAGGCGTGCCGTAGCGGTCTCCCAACTCGGCGGCCACATCGTTGAGCTGTGCTTCCGTCTCAACGCCGGCGATGCGTTTGTACATGCGCAGGCGCTGGTTCTCTTCCTTGATGTAGTCGGCGGGAATGCGGATGTTGAGACCGAGGTTGAGTTGCGTCTCGGGTACTTCCGCCTCCACCTCGCCCTTGAGCTCGCGCACCGTGCGCTCCAGCATGGTGGTGTAGAGTTCGAAGCCGACGGCCTCGATGTGCCCACTCTGCTCGCCGCCCAGCAGGTTCCCGGCGCCGCGCAGTTCCAGATCGAGGGCCGCAATCTTGAAGCCCGCGCCCAGGTCGCTGAACTCCTTCAGCGCTGCCAGTCGGCGGCGCGCCAGGTCATTCAGCTCGCGGTCCGGCGGAATCAGCAGGTAGGCATACGCGCGACGGTCGGAGCGGCCCACGCGTCCACGCAACTGGTACAACTCCGACAGACCGTGACGGTCGGCGCGATTAATGATGATGGTGTTGCACAGCGGAATATCCAGCCCATTCTCGATGATGGTGGTGGCCACCAGAATGTCGGCTTCATGCCGCATGAAGGCCAGCATGACGCGCTCCAACTCGGTTTCGACCATCTGCCCGTGTCCGATCAGGATGCGTGCCTTCGGCACCATTTCGCGGATCTTCTCCGAGATTTCGTAAATGCTCTCGACGCGGTTGTGGACGAAATACACCTGCCCGCCGCGCTCCAGCTCTTTTTCAATCGACGAGCGAATCAGCTTCTCGTCCCATGCCGCCACCACGGTCTGGATAGCCATGCGGTCCTTGGGCGGCGTCTCAATCACGCTCATGTCGCGCAGCCCGAGCAGCGACATGTGCAGCGTGCGCGGGATGGGCGTCGCCGACATGGTGAGCACATCCACTTCCTTGCGAAGCTGCTTGAGCCGCTCCTTGTGGCGCACGCCGAACCGCTGCTCCTCATCGACGGTCACGAGGCCGAGATTGCTGAACTTCACGTCCTTCGACAGCAGCCGGTGGGTTCCGATGACGATGTCCGACTCGCCGGTCTCGAGTTTCACCAGCGTTTCTTTCTGCTGCTTCGGGGTGCGAAAGCGGCTCAGCATGTCGATCTTGAGAGGGAACGCCGCAAAGCGCTGCCGAAAGGTGTTGTAGTGCTGGAAGGCGAGCACTGTGGTGGGAGCCAGCACTGCTACCTGGCGACCGTCTTGCACCGCCTTGAATGCGGCCCGCATTGCAACCTCGGTCTTGCCGTAGCCCACGTCACCGCATAGCAGGCGGTCCATCGGCGTAGACGCTTCCATGTCGCGCTTGACGTCGACGATGGCGTTCATCTGGTCTTCGGTCTCGCTGAACTCGAAGGCGTCTTCAAACTCGTGCTGCCATTCGCTGTCGGCGGCGAAAGCGTGGCCTTCCGCGGTCTTGCGCACGGCGTAGAGCTTGAGCAGCTCTTCGGCCATGTCCTTCATGGCCTTTTTCACCCGCGCCTTGGTCTTTTGCCACTGCGCCGTGCCCAGCCGGTTCAGAACCGGCTTCACGCCTTCCGACGAGCGATACTTCTGTACCAGGTCGAGTCGCGTGAGCGGCACGTACAGCCGCGCCCCTTCGGCATACTCCAGCACCATGAATTCGGCGGCGGCGCCGTCTTCCTGCGGAACTTCTTTCAAACCTTGATACTGGCCGATGCCGTGCTCGACGTGGACCACGTAGTCGCCGACGGCCAGGTCGCGGAAGTCGGAGAGAAACGCCGACACCTTCGACTTCTGGCGCTGCGGACGGCCCAGCGAGACTTCGGGTTCATCGAACAGGTCGCGCGATCCGAAGAGGATGAGGTTTGCCTCGGGGAAAACGACGCCCTCCGGCACGTAGGCCTTCACGATCGTGGTGGCCGCCACATCTTCGGTGAAGTAGGTGGACTCATCCACGTACACTTCCTGACCGGGCTTGGGAGTGCGGCTGCCGATGCGGAACGACAAGTTATATTCGTTGAAGACGTCGGCCAGTCGCTCGACCTCGCCGGTGCTGGCCACCGCGAACACCACGCGCTTCCCTTCGCGCGCGAGTTTGGCAACCTCTTCCGTCATGGCCGCCACCGAACCGTGGAAGCGCGTCGTGGGCTGGGTCTGCAGTGCGAGGTGCTCGTCCTCGCCCGAGTCTTGAATGCCAAGTTGCTCGATTGCGATAGTCGGCAACCGCTGCAGCGCTTCTTGCCACTGTTCGGGACTGAGATACAGATCGTCGGGCCGCGCCAGGTTGCCGACGAGGCTGCGCTCGTGCGTCTCGTTCAGCTTCGACCACCAACTGTCCTGGGCCTCGGCCAGCACATCGGGTTCGTCGAGAGCGACGGTTGCTCCGGGGAGCAGGTCGAAGAAGCTGCGATCGCCCCCAGCGACGGGAGCATAGAGTTCCCAGCCCGGGAACACACTCATCCCGGTCGAGCGAACCGCCTTCTCGATCATCTCGTCATCGCCTTCAAGGCGATGGCCGGAGAGCCGTGCGTTAATGGCCGCGAGTGTGTCTTCGTCCACCGGCGTTTCCGTCAGTGGTAGCAAAACCGCCTCTTCCGTGGCCGTAGCCGAGCGCTGGGTGGCGGGATCGAACTTGCGAATCGATTCGACTTCGTCCCCGAACAGCTCGATGCGCACTGGACGTTCCGACTCCGGCGCATACACGTCGAGCAGTCCGCCGCGATGCGCGAACTCGCCCGGCATCTCCACCACGTCCACTTGGCTGTAGCCGACCAGGCGCAGATGCTCCACCAGACGTTCGGGGTCGATCATCTCGCCACGCCGCACTACGCTCGCCAGTTCGGCGTAAAATGCAGCGTCGCGCAGACGCATGCTAGCCGCGGCAAACGGAGTAATCACGACGCTGGCCGCGCTGGTCGCAATCTTCCACAGAGCAGTCGCGCGGGCTTCCTGGATCTCGGGGTGCGGCGATTGGTTCTCGAAAGGCAATACATCGTAGGCTGGAAGGCCGATGACGGAATCCGGTGCGGTCGCCCCGGTCAACTCAGCCAGGGAGCGGACGACGGGAAGCAGTTCGTCCACTGCACGGTTGTCGCTGACCACGACTACGAGCGGGCGCGAGGTTGCGCGCTGCAGCAGCGAATAAAACAGCGCTTTGCCGGTGGGAGTGAGCCCGGAGACACGCGTCCGCCCCGCGCCGCCCTTGACCCGGGCTATGGCACGCTGCAAGGCAGGGGACTTTTCCACGTCCGCAAAAATTTCGCGGACGAACGGGAGGATCACCTTGTCATTTTAACAGTCGCGAAGACGGACGCTCAGAACTCCAGATGCAGCCGCAACCCCGGCACGGTTACTGGGCCGCGCACCTGGTTGTAGCCGGGATTGTTTACGTGCTGCAAGTCGAAGCTGAAGAACATTCCGCGCCACACGTGGGCGTCGTAGAAAGCTTCTTCGATGGTCTCACGGCCATAGGTCAGGCCACCGTCACCCAGCAGGAATCCCAGGCCGCCGTTGGCCAGGTACGACTGGTGTGCGGCGGAAATTCCATTGGAGATAAACACCGCTCCAAAACGATCCAGCGTGCGGTGCCATTGCGCGCCCTTGGAGTACACACCCGCCTCAAACGTGCTCTCCACCTCCGTGTAGCAGAAGGATTCTTTCTTGCCGTCGGCCCATCCCCAGCGGGCAAACGCGAAGATGTCGTTCGCCACCTGCTGTTCCAGATTGATACCGAAGCCGTACTTTGTTGTGCCCTGCACTTGCGTGGCCGTGATGTCAGGCGTCGGGGTCAGGTGATGGAGGTAGAGTTGCACCGACTGACTGTAATCGCCTATGTCGCCATGGTTAACGTAGCTGAGCAGCCGCAGCGTGGTGTGCCGGTCTCTCAACATCGCAGGCCGGAGCTCCAGTTCGACGTTCTCGGCCCGGGAGTTCGCAAGGTTGGCGCTGAGGTTGGGCCCGTTCGCGATTTTCGGCATCAAGGCTTCAGCAAAGCGCAAGCCCCATTTGCGGTCTTCGTAATCGAACATCAGCCCGACGGTGTAGCCGCGGGTGTCGGCGGCGTAGTCCCAGGCGCCGTTGTTGTCGGCGGTCCAGTTGAGGAACTGGTAGTGGCTGTCGGTGCCGCCCACATTGTTGTCGAAGAAGTCGGCGAGCGCAAACTTCCCAAAGCGAATCGCCAAGCCCCGCGCCGGCAGCTCCGTGTGCAGCGCCAGAGGCGTACGCTCGGACTCGACCTTCTCCTTGGAAAAGGGAATGATCTGCTCAATAAACAGCCGTCCGATGTACGGGAGTTGGCTGAGGGTAGGATTACGAACCACGTCCAGATTTACGAACCCGGCAATTCCCAGCGCAGTGCTCAAGCCGCCACCGCCGGCTTCCTCTTCATCGAAGTACAGCGCAGTCCGGGGCGTGAACTCGTAGCCGGTAAACAGCGTCATCACTCGCGACAGCGCGTGCTCTCCTGGATTGGTGAAGCTGTTGGTACCGCTGTACTGCGCGTAAAAATCAGCGTGCGCCTGAAATATAAAGTTGGCCTGTCCCGAAACCCACCATTTCGCGGTGTTGGAGTGCTCGAAAAATGTGTCGCGAGGCGCAGAAGCGTCCTGCGCACTGGCCTCGGCAGAGTCGGTCTGCGCCCACGCAGCAACGGCCAGAGCGGCCAGGCAGACCAACGGGCCGACTGTACGGACCATCCATGCCCGCCAAGAGCCAACGACCGCAGCCGCTGCGTTGCTCCGGATTGGACAGGCTGGTCTCAACTGGTTCGTCCCCGCTTTCCGCCGCCATACCTGCCAACTCATAGGAGCGCAAGCGTTATTTCAGTGTCACATCCCATTGTTACAGATTGGTTACCATAGTCGCAGTGGTCGGAGCGGTTTAGCTCGTCGGTTCATGGCGAGTCGCGCCGGCTCTGTTTTTATAACATACTGGGGTAGGGTATTAGCCTGGGGGCGAAGACAAAAAGATCGTTCCTCGCGTTCGCGACAAACAGTCGAGCCGGGTGAGGAAAGTCGGCGGCCAGATCGAGGCCGTATCGCTCGCCTTGTGTAACCAGGAAGAAGAATATGCTGACATGCGGCTTGGCCACTGGGGTGCAGACCCATATCCGGAAGGAGCACAGTCATGGTGATGCTTATCACTGACGGCGCCGGGTCCTGGGTGTAGCTTGGAATCGCAATAGTTGGCTCGCCTGGGGGGGTGCCCTGTGGCCGCAAGTCGGGTAACGATGCCGGTGGCGAGGGGTTGCACGTTGTTTGCGATCACCTTCACTCCCTGTAACGAGCTCGCGCACGCGATCGCCATGGGAGCATGGGTACAAAGCTGCGAGCTCCTGGAACCTACGCGCGCCACCCCGCCGGATTTAACTCTAACTCCACTCGATATCCGGTCTCGTTTCTCTCGCGATTCAAGTACGGCGGAAGGATCCTTTGGTTTGCCCAGGACGTCCGGGAAACGGCGGCGTGCGGACGCGTTAGTTCGCAGGTCTGCCCTCAGGTAAGGGGGGATGTATGCGGTTCCACTCGATGCAACCGAAGGCAATTCGTCCGGTTACCACTTTCGGGCTCTTCTTTGCAATGCTTGCCACGACACTGGTTCTGGCATTGATGACTGCCTGGTTCGCGATGGGACGATAGCTAAAGTCTGCAACTGTAAGTCCAATCACGACCGCGACAGCAGTCCCTGAAGGTGTACGCAGCACCGCAGGAGCAGGAAATTACCGCTCGATTTTTGTTGGGTGTGAGAGGAGGCAGGTATGGCATCCAGCAGTTTTGAAGTCCGGGTTTCGTTGGAAAAGTTGCTAATTGTCCTTATTGTGGTGCTGGTGCCGCTCAATTTTATTGGTCTCTACCTGGCCATAGAGAGCACCCGGGCGGCGGAACAAACCACCGGAACGCTGTTCCGAAGCGTAGCGCAGGACCAGGCCATGGCGGCGCGCCAGTTCATCGACGATCGCGTGATCGAGGTGGGAGCAATCACCTCCGATCCGACCGTACTCGACGCCATTACCAATTCGGGCCGCTCCACCGCGCACCTGCCGGAGCCAGCCAAGACAGCCAAGATCTCCGACGTGGAGAAACAATGGGACACGCCGGCATCCGATGCGCTGGTCAAGAGCATGCTGTCGTCACGCACTTCGGAGGCACTGCGCCATCGCCGCGAGATGGATCCGCGTCTGCTGAAACTGGTGGTGCTGGATGAGAGCGGGACGCCGGTGGCGGCGACCGACAAGCCCCGGCACTACGCTCCCGTAAACGAGGTGTTCTGGCAGGGAGTTTCATCAAACGGGGGCACGGTGTATGTCTCCGACGTGATGTACGACGAGCAGAGCCGGGCCCACTACGTGTCGGTCGGCATACCGGTGCTGGATCCGGCATCGAAGCGGTTCGTTGGCGCTCTGCATGCGTTCGTGGATGTCGGGCCCATCTTTGCGAACCTGAACCGCGATCAATTCGGGCGAACCATGGCAGCCACGCTAGTGCGGGAAGACGGCACTGTCGTAAGCGGCGTGAACGTCAGCCCGGAGATGCGTCTGAACTCGGCGGAATATAGCGCTGTCAAGGATGCTTTGGGCACCATGCAGGGGCGGCAAGCCGGATACGTGATCGCAGGCATGCGCGAAGGCAACCGCATCGTAGGCTTTGCCGATACCGGCTTGAAGCAGAGCTATGGGAACCTGCCATGGCTGGTGATGGTGAGCCAGAGTGCGCGCGAGGCGGTGGCGCCGGAGCGAACGGTGGGGAACTTCGCGTTCGTGATGGTAATGGTCGCCTTGTTGATGGTCACGTTGCTGGCGGCGTATTTCTTCCTGCACCGCAAACAGGAGATGACGGAAATCGAGGCGCCGAGCAATACGAACCACGAGCCGAATCACCCCAATGGCGTTATGGTTCGTTGAGCGCACGGGGCTGGAAGGGCGCGGCCGGACTGGCGGCCGCAGCGTCTGGGCGAATTGACAGGGTCGAACTGCGACTCTAATATCAAAGAAGGGCTGGACGCAGTCACGTCCGGCCTTTCGTATGGATGCTGCAAGGTTTTGCGGCAGCGTACACGTTTCCTGCCTTTGACGCGGCACGTCAGGTGCCGCTCCCGACCGTTGGCGGTGTAGCTCAGGTGGTTAGAGCGACGGTCTCATAATCCGTAGGTCGTAGGTTCGAGTCCTACCGCCGCCACCAATTAAATAGCAGAATCAAATCCACCTACTGAGTCACGACAGCTTGAGTGTCTGCGGCATCTGTTGCCACATTGTTGCCACGGACATATGTGATGAGTTCCCCGAGGCGCACATCGTAGTTGCTAGCATCGGAGAAGTCTCGATACCGCCGTGCATAAACGTTCAGCGGCCGGTCGGCGCCTGAAGCCGCGAGCACCGGAACCAGGCGCCTGCCTTTCCGCAGGCAGCGATGTTGTTCGGCGCGGCAGATCTCCGATTCGTAGGAGCAGGGTGTGAGCAGGGCGACCGTTACCTCACGCGAATCGATTTCTCGCTCGATCTCCTCGGTCCAAACGGCTCCGCCCGCGATGCGCTGCTTATCGAGCCACGCGTCGAAACCCTGCGCGCTGAGATCGGCTTGCAGACGGCTGGCCAGCTCGGCGCCCGGCGAGCGTAAGAGATGAAAACGCGGCTTGGTTCAGACGGTGGCATTCGGCGGCAGTGTCATTATTGACCGAGAACCTCGCGTCGCCAAGACATTTGCGCAATTCGCCTACCGGCACTGCGTATCAGCGGGAAGGTGTGAAGACTCGTGTAGGGGTTCCCAGCGTCAGTGTTTGGCAACGCTTCCTGCCGTCTGATCCGCAATCCATTTCGTGACTCGCGCGTGCAGCACGTCGAGCGGCAAGGGCCCTGCATCGAGCACTTCATCATGAAAGGCGCGGATGTCGTACTTCGGGCCGAGAGTCTTCACCGCCTGCTCGCGCAGTTCGAGGATCTCCATCTGTCCGAGCTTGTAGGCCAGCGCCTGGCCCGGCCACGCGATGTAGCGGTCCACTTCGGTCTGAATGTTGGGCTCATCCATCGCGGTATGCTCGCGGAAGAAGTCCACCATCTGCTCGCGAGTCCAGTGCTTGTAATGCACACCGGTGTCGACGACCAGCCGGATTGAGCGCCACATCTCGTTTTCCAGCCGGCCGTATTCGCTGTACGGATCCTGGTAGAAACCGACGTCCTTGCCCAGCCGCTCCGAGTAAAATGCCCAGCCTTCGGAATAGGCGTTGTAGCCTCCGTACTTGCGGAAGGGCGGAATGTCGGTCAACTCCTGTGCAATCGAAAACTGCAGATGGTGCCCGGGCACTCCTTCGTGATACGCGATGGCCTCAGCGTTCAGCAGCAGGCGGTGCTCGGGGTCGTACTCGTTCACATTGATCCGTCCGCGACGTGAGCCGTTTCCGGCTCCGGGCGAGTAGTCGGCGGGAACCGAATCGGGCGCGCGGAACGCTTCCATCGGGACCACCACCAGCTTGTTCTTGGGTAGCCGTCCAAACAGTTGCGGCAGCTTGGTGTACATCTGGTCGGTGTAGTGCTGATACAGGTCGAGAATCTGCTGGCCCGAGGTACCGTGCAACTTGGGGTCCTGGCGAATGTGCGCGTTGAAGCTCTTCAAATCGGCGAAACCCTGCTGCTTGGCGATGACCAGCATCTGGGCGTCAAGTTCTTCAACCTGCTTCAGGCCCATCTGGTGAATCTGCTCAGGCTCAAGATTGGTGGTGGTCATCTGCAGGACGGCGAAGTGATAGCGGGCATCGCCATCGGGCAGTGACCAGATTCCCATGTCGGTGCGGCCTTTGGGTGCGTAGTCGTTCTTCACGAAAGCGGCGAACTTGGCATACGCAGGATTCACCTCGGTCTTGACCGTCTTCATCACCGCGTCGCGCAAGCGCTGCTGATCCGCCGCGGGGATCTCTGCGGGAAATTTCAGCACCGGCTGATTGAACGGGCTCTTGTTGCCATTGGCGTCGGCGATCTCCTTCGCTTGGACGGTCACTTTCTCCAGCAGAAATTTGGGCGGCATCAGGTGGTCGCTCAACCCGAGCTTCATGTCTTCGGTCACCTGATCGAGCACACGCGGCAGTTGGTGTAACCGGGCAATGTAGTTTTCGTAGTCCTTCACTGTATTGAACGGCATCTGCGTGGGCATGGATGCGTAGTTCAGATGAACGCCCCCAAACTGGTCAACCGGCATCTCCCAGTCGTTGAACTTCGCGCCCTCCACGTTCCGACGCAGGTCCCGCACCATGAGCTGTTGATTGAGCACCTCTGCTTCTGGGAATCCCGAAGTGTCGATCGCCTCGAAGAGCTTGAGTTGTTGTTTGCCATGCTCGACCTGTTTTGCAATTGCATCGGGCGAGTAGTCGCCCAGGCGGTCGTTATAGCGGGTGTCACCCACGTAGGTGGCGAATTCAGGATAGGTGAGAAGCGTGTATTCCCATTCAGCCTGCAAGGTGTCACGCAACTGGGCGCGCCGCGCCTCGAGGCTAGTGCCGTTGGACTGGGCGAAGAGTGCCACGGTGCAGGCGCAAACAAGAAATGCAACAACCAACAGTCTCATGCTCATGGCCTCGGGTTTAGAACAAAGAAATATAGCCATCGAGTAGCAGGGCATCTGTATCTTGCCACACTAGACGGTTTAATTTCGTTCCGCAATCTATCGGCCTGAAGCTTCGTTGTAACGCACCACACAGTATGCCCACATACCAAGTGAGTCCACAGATTCCGGACGACCAATCTAATGTACGCAGTTGCTGACGAGTGGCGGTGAGTCTTCAGTATATGCTTGACACATATAGCCAGAGTGCATATAATCTCGTCCCATGACCGACAGCCCCGAATCTCTGCTCCCGCTGCAACCAACTACGTTTCACATCCTGTTGTCTCTCGCCGACGAAGACCGGCATGGCTACGCGATCATTCTCGACGTGGCCCGACGCACGAACGGAGAGCTCAAGCTGAGCGCGGGCACGCTTTATCGTTCGATTCAGCGGATGTTGGAGCAGGGACTGATCACCGAAACCAAGACCAGGCCGGCCCCTGAAATGGACGATGAACGCCGCCGATACTACCGCATAACCCCGCTTGGAACAGCGGTGGCGCGGGCCGAGGCGGGGCGTCTTCGAGACTTGCTGAAGATGGCGCGTTTATGCGGAGTCGCTCCCAGGACGACCTAATGCCGTTGTATCGACTATTGCTGCATCTTTACCCCTCGTCCTACCGCGCGGAATATGGCGACGAGATGAGCGCCATCTTCGCGCAGGAACTTCGGCGAACCAGCGGGCTGGCGGGGACGTGCGGACTCTGGCTCGCGACTGTTGTCGAAGTGTTTTCCAATGCGGCAGCAGTGCACTGGGAGATCGCCAAGCGGGACCTGCGCTATTCCGTCAGGTCACTGCTTCGGTCGCCCGGGTTCGCGATCACCGCGTTCTTACTGATCACGATCGGTATCGGGGCGAACGCCGCCATCTTTACGCTCGCTGATTTTGTGTTGGTACGCCCGCTGCCCTTTCCCGAGTCGGAGCGGCTGGTGAAAGTCTGGGAGAAGCATCCGGGCTACTCCATGAGGGAGCTCTCTCCGGCGAACTATCGGGACATCAAGGCGGCCAACACCTCGTTCGCATCGCTGGCAGCCTATACCGATATTGCCATGAACCTGGTTGGCCAGGGCGAGCCGCAGCGAGTTGAGGGAGCCTGGGTGACAGGCAACCTCTTTTCCACGCTGGGAAGACCAGAGGTGCTCGTGGATCTCAATATTTTGTTTTTGTCATTCCTAGTGGACTTAAACCCACGGGGAATCTGGCTTTTCGATTCTTCCCGCAGCCTCGGAAGCCGCGCCGTTACTCGTCTATAATGGCGCTCCTCATGGACTGGGCCCCTGCGTCCATCATCCAACGTTTGTTCGACCCGAAGTACGGCGCGTCTGACCGCCTGATTCCGCGCTGGTTGTTCCTGCGTGCGCTCGGGGTCATCTACTTTTCGGCCTTTTATTCGCTGCTGTTCCAGATTCGCGGCCTCATCGCTCCGGAGGGCATTTTGCCGGCAAGCGAATTCCTGGAGGCCGTGGCGAAAACCTATCCGCAGTCGAAGTTCTGGTTCGCTCCTACCTTGTTATGGATTGCCAGCGGGCCGCACATGCTCACCGCCATCTGCTGGGTGGGCATGTTCGCGTCATTGTTGCTGGTCTTCAATCTCTGGCCACGCGCTTCTCTCGTGGTGTGCTTCGTGTGCTATCTGTCATTCGTCAGCGCGGCGGGAGATTTTTCCGGCTACCAATCCGACGGCATGCTGCTCGAGGCCGGATTCATCGCATTCTTCTTCGCTCCTCCGGGACTGCGCCCCGGCTGGGCGGAGTCTCATCCGCCGTCGCGCATGAGTCTGTTTCTGCTGCTATGGGAATGGTTCCGCATTTACTTCGAATCGGGAGCGATCAAGCTGTTGAGTGGCGATCCCGAGTGGCGCAACTTTACCGCGATGGATGAGTACTACCAGAACGGGCCACTGCCGACCTGGATCGGATGGTACGTTCAGCACCTGCCGCACTGGTTCCACGCGTCTGCCGTGTTTTTTACCCTGGCAACCGAACTGGTGCTGGTCTGGATGATGTTCCTGCCTCGGCGCTTTCGAATTCTGTGCTTCGCTATCGTCACCGCGCTGCAGATCAGCATCATCCTCACCGCCAACTACACGTTTCTGAATTACCTTGTGTTGTCGCTGGGAGTGCTGCTTCTCGACGATCGCTTTCTTCTGCCTTTCTTGTCGAAGCGTTGGCGCGAGACATTGTCGCCTAAGACCGCGCCTACACCAAATGAACCAGTTCCCCAGGCCAGCGAGCCTGCTACCCCCGCGGAGATCGTAGCTCGGACCGCAAAACGCCGGCATGCTGCGGCGATGAAGTTGGCGCTCACAAGTGTGGTGCTGGTTTGGATTTTCTATGCAACCACGGCGCAAATGCTGTGGATGTTTTTCCCGCGCTTGCCCTTACCCACGTCGCCTGTGGTAGCGCTGGAACCCTTTCGCATCGCCAACCGATATGGACTGTTTGCCGTCATGACGCGCGGGCGTTACGAGATCGAGTTCCAGGGCTCGAACGATGGGCAGGGATGGACCGCGTATCCGTTCCGTTACAAGCCGCAAGCGCTGAACCAGCCACCAGGTATTTATGCTCCGTATCAGCCCCGTCTGGACTGGAACCTGTGGTTCGCTTCGCTGGGTTTTTGGCGCGAGTATCCGATCGTGATCAGCACCGAGGAGCGTTTGCTGGCAGGAAATAAGGACGTGCTCGCGTTGTTTGCGGGAAACCCGTTTTCCGCTGCGCCCCCGCGTCAGGTGCGAGCGGTGCTGTGGCAGTACTGGTTCACCAGCATCGCTGAGAAGCGGGCAACCGGCGACTGGTGGAAGCGCAAGTACCTCGGAATCTATGCGCCGGTGCTGGGGCTTCAGCCGGACGGCAAGCTGGGAGTCGTGGAGTGGCCGACGCCTTTGCCTCCTCGTCAATGAATCTTGTGCTTGAGTTTGGCGGAACGAAAATCGTGATGCTATTCGGAGTATCGCGTGAAGGGTAGCGCCTGCGTCATCGGCGCCGGCCCCAACGGCCTGGCCGCTGCGATCGTCCTCGCCCAGGCGGGGATGCATGTCGACGTGTTCGAGGCCGAGCCGCAGCCCGGCGGAGCCGCCCGGACACTCGAACTCACATTGCCGGGCTTTCGACACGACTTTGGATCGGCCGTACATCCCATGGCGGTGGGCTCTCCGTTCTTTTGCTCGCTCCCTCTGCACCAGTACGGGCTGGAATGGATTCATTCACCTTCGAACCTCGCGCATCCCTTGGACGACGGAACCGCGGTGATGCTGGAACGCGATTTGAAACAGGCGGCGTACGTTCTTGGGGAAGATGGCATAGCCTGGCGCAGGTTGATGGAACCGTTCTCAGCCAACTGGGACAGGTTCGCCCCGGAGGTTCTGCGTCCCATTCATTTCATGACCCGGACTCCGTGGCTGCTGGCTCGGATGGGGCTCCTGTCGCTTTCATCCGCGACCGCGCTCGCGAATCGTTCGTTTCGCAATCCGCGCACGAAAGCGCTCTTCGCTGGTCTGGCGGCCCATTCTTTTCTCGCGCTGGATGAGCCACTGAGCGCGTCTGTCGGAGTGATGCTCGGCGCCGCGGCCCACGCGGTGGGATGGCCGATCCCGCGCGGCGGAGCGCAATCCATCACCACTGCATTGTGTAACTATCTCGCAAGCCTGGGTGCGGTAGTCACAACTTCGCAAAGAGTGGACGATCTCGCTTCGCTGACCAACTACGACCTCATTCTGTGCGATGTAACGCCGCGGCAGCTGTTGCGGATGGCGGGCAGTCGTTTGTCAGCGGGTTATCGGCGGAAATTGGAGAGATATCGCTACGGCCCTGGCGTCTTCAAGGTGGACTACGCTCTCTCGGCTCCGGTTCCGTGGAAAGCGCAGGACTGCCTGCGCGCGGCTACCGTCCACATTGGCGGCACGATGGAGGAGATCGCCGCTTCGGAAGATGCAATGCGACACGGAAAGGTCGCCGAGCGTCCCTTTGTGCTGGTTGCCCAGCCGAGCTTGTTTGACGCAACTCGGGCTCCGGAGGGGCGTCACGTACTGTGGGCTTATTGTCATGTGCCGCACGGATCGGACTGCAATATGCTGGAGCGCATCGAAGCCCAGATCGAGCGTTTCGCGCCGAGGTTTCGTGATTGCGTTCTCGGCCGGAAAATATTTTCGCCGGCTGCTTTGGAGCAGATGGACGCTAACCTGGTCGGCGGTGACATCGCAGGTGGAGCATCCGACTTGCCGCAATTCCTGTTTCGTCCCACCTCCGGCTTTTACGCAACGTCCGCACGCGACTTGTATATTTGCTCGTCATCAACCCCGCCGGGTGCAGGCGTTCACGGAATGTGCGGATACCACGCAGCGAAGCTTGCCTTACGCCGGCTCCCGCGGTAGCTCTCATGGCCTGCATCGCTCTTCTGCCTTCTGAACCATCTTGAATTCGGGAAGAAGCGGGTGCCCCAGGCAAGCCTCTTTTGCTTGCCTGGGTAAGTTGACGTTCACCAGGATCGTGGACCGCATCAAAGGTCAGTTCAGCGGTCTTTTCTTTTGGCGCTGGTCAAAATTCCCACTCAAGCAAGAGCAGCTTGAGTGGGGCACCCGGCCAATCAGAGATTTCTGCGGGACTGGACGCCGCGCCGGTACCAGTTGTCGATGCCTGGTGGTCATCACTCAATCGGTACCGATGGCTGGCAATCGCTCTCAAGATATTGTGCATGTAAGAATTCTATAGTATATATAGTGTAATGGATCCTTGTGTTGGGCGTCTGGGCAATCAGGGCAACCTGCGAGCTTGGGGCACAATGCAGCGGCGAGGCGAAAGTCTCGATTGAGCGGAACGGGCCTAACGGTACCTTCGCTGGGGACAGACCTGACGCGTCCGAGAATAAGCTAGTCGTAACCTTCACCTTTCGAGGCACCTGTTGGGCGACTGGTAGCTTTTATTTAA
>Ga0209040_10001595_pt1 | contig 17981 bp, 22 predicted proteins | sample BogFormECP12_OM3_FD_188240 | JGI IMG/M metagenome (GOLD analysis project Ga0209040, IMG submission 188240) | Bog forest soil microbial communities from Calvert Island, British Columbia, Canada - ECP12_OM3 (SPAdes) (version 2) | ecosystem: Environmental > Aquatic > Freshwater > Wetlands > Bog ...
CGTGTTGCGTCACGGCTCCATCCGGCGCTGACCTAGCCTGGGCCGCAAGGGCCTGGGCAGAGGCTTCGGAGTCGAACACGACGATCGCGGTGCCTTTGTCTTGTGAAAGGGCGACCCAATAGCCGGCACCGAAGCCGGTCGGGCAAGGTTCCTCCGGCGCGGTTCTAGGCAGCTATCGACACCTGCGGGATGCTCCACGCAGGATGCCTGAGGAGTCCACGACCTCTGACCTGCACGCATTTGCGCGCCGCGTCGCTGACGGTGGCACGCAACGCGACTTTGACCTCTACCTCGGCGTTCTTGCTCCTGATGCCGTATTTGAGGTGGTGGCGCTCGGAACGACCTTTGCGGGAGTCGCAGCCATACGTGGCTTTCTCGAGGACTGGACCCGCGCGTATGACGAGTGGGAACTCGACGCGGAGGAGGCACTTGCTGTCGGCAGGGGGATCTTGTTCTGCGTGTTCGTCCAGACGGGCCGTCCGGTTGGTAGCACCCGTCAGGTGAAGTACCGCTTTCGCGCAGGTAATGACATGGCGAGACGGCCTCATCGTCCATGTCGCTGGATACGGCGACATCGACGAGGCTCGTGCTGCCGCCGAACGGCTCGCGGAGTCGACGGGGTGAGCGATGTCGCCTGAGGAGAAGCTCGATCTTGCCCTGCGATCCTACGCGGCGTTCAGCGCCGGGCCAGACGTTGAGGCGCTGATCCCTCTCTATGACCCGGCTTGCGAATGGAGAATCGGCGCCCGCGCACTCGATATCCCGGCTATCTACACTGGACGCGACGGCCTACGCGAGCTCGCAGGTTTGTTTCGAGAGTGGCTCAGCGCCTTCAAGGTAACGATCGAGGAGGCGAGGGTCTCCAACGACGGCAGGATGATGATTCAGCACCGCATGGACCTCACCTCGGCCGCGATGGGGGTGGAGATCTCCTCGGTCAGATGGCAGGAAGGCGAGTTCACAGACCATCAGATCCTGCGAGTCGTCGAGTGTGAGGAGCCGCCCGTCGGGTGGGACACCGCCGAGCCAATCAAAGCCATCGGGCTGGAGGAGCAGGCGATGTCGGCCACCGTGGACCTCCTGCGGTCGATCCACGCGGCTTGGGAACGTGGCGACTTCGGCTCAGCCGAGTGGCCCAGGGATCGAGTTCGTGTTCGCGGACGGACCTCAACCCGGCAGCTGGACCGGTCTCGGAAGACTGGCGGAGGGATGGCGGGAATGGTTGAGCGCCTGGAAGGACTACCGCGTCGAAGCAGACGATTTCCGCGAACTCGACAACGAGCGCGTCCTCGTGCTCAGCCATTACAGCGGGCGCGGCAAGATGAGCGGACTAGAGGTCGGGCAGATGCGGACGTTTGGAGCGACCCTATTCCACATCCGCGACGGCAAGGTCACGAGGTTCGTCGGCTACTGGGACCGCGACCGCGCGTTCGCCGATCTCGGCCTGGCGGAGTAGCGGCAACTGCTCGAATGCGAGGGGACGGCGCCCTCTATGGGCGCCGTCCCTGGATCACCTACCGCAGCGACCTGAAGCTCGCGCGCATCTCTTCTGAGAAGAGCTGCGGCTGTTCCCAGGCCGCGAAGTGCCCGCCTCGGTCGAGCTTGTTGTAATGGATCAGGTTTTGCGGATACGCGCGCTCTGCCCAACTCCGCGGCGCCTCATACAGCTCGTCGGGGAAGACGCTGATGGCAAACGGGATCGAGACGTTCTTGGCTTCGAAGAAGCCCGCCTTGTTCTCCCAATATAGACGTGCCGAGGAGACCCCTGTGTTCGTCAGCCAGTAGAGCGTGATGTTGTCGAGGATCTCATCGCGCGTGAGCTCGCCCGGGGGGTGTCCCTGAAGGACCTGTTCCACGAGCCCCGGCTGCCCGGTGCCGTCGCCGTGGTCGAGGATGAAGGCCGCCAGGTCGACGGGTGAGTCCGCGAGCCCATACAGCGTCTGCGGGCGCGTCGACATGATCAGCGCATAGGCGACGTGCTTGCCGTAGAACTCCCGCAGCTCTTCATACGCGCGCCTCTCTTCGGCCGAGAGATCCGACGGCGGCGGATCGCCGCCTTCGAACCCCTCCGCGAGATCGGCTGGAGCCGTGCCGGCCATGTTCGAGTGGATGCCGAGCAGCTCCGGAGCGGCCTGTTCACCCATCGCCTGCGTGACCGCCGCGCCCCAGTCGCCGCCTTGGGCCACGAACTGCTCATAGCCAAGGCGCTTCATCAGTGCCACCCAGGCATGTGCCGTGCGGGCGGGATCCCAGCCGGTGGCGGTCGGCTTGCCGGAGAACCCATAGCCCGGCAGCGAGGGGATCACCAGATGGAAAGCGTCCGATGCGCTCCCACCGTGTGCCGTGGGATCGGTGAGCGGGCCGACGATCTTCAGCTGCTCGATGATCGAGCCGGGCCATCCGTGCGTGACGATCAGCGGCAGCGCATCCTCGTGCTTGGAGCGAACGTGGATGAAGTGAATGTCCAGCCGATCGATCTCAGTGATGAATTGCGGCAGGGCGTTCAGCTTCGCTTCGCACTTGCGCCAGTCGTGATCTGTGGCCCAGTAGCGAGCGAGCTCCTGCATAATCGCGAGCGGCACGCCCTGCGACTGATCGGCGACGGTCTCTTGCTCGGGCCAGCGCGTCGCCGCGATGCGGCGACGGAGGTCCCCCAGGGCCTCGTCCGGAACGTCAATATGGAACGGGCGGACTTCACTCGCGGTCGACGCTTGGGCTTCAGTTACAGTTGACATACGCTCTCGTTCCTTTCATTGAGATGGGGATCGCGTGACCGGCTCGGCGTCGGACGCGCGAGCGGTGTGGGCGACCAGGAGCCGGGTGGTCAGGCAGATCAGCAGGCACGGCCGAAGCGCCGCCGTTACGTAGAAAGTACTCGCTTTCGGGCGGTCAACGTGCGTCGGCTGATCGGTTTTCCCCGCACTTTGCGGCCTTTCAGATCATGATTTCGCGGATATTGCGGGGGCGGTGCGATCCGCTGGCGGCCACGGAAAGCGAATCGCCCGGGCCTGTTTCATCGCTCGTCAGGCTCTCGCCCCGCTTCGTCGCTCAAGCGCCCGAGCTCCTCATCGCTGAAGCTCCCCTCGTCTGCCTTGAGGACTTCATGTGCGCGGTCTAGATCCCGTGCGTCGACGAACACGTCACGGGCCCCCGAATAGCCCCATTCGGGGCCGCCTATGGTGCGCTGCGAGATCGCCTGGATGTCCGCCGCCAGCAAGCGCTCACGCACCAACTCGGCCTCTGCTTCGCTACTGACCGTAGTCACGATCTTAAGCTCGTCGGACATGCTGCAGAAGCGTACATCTCTGACCCATCCGAAGCCCGAGTAGCTACGCCGCGTAGTCAGGCCACGGCAGCGGGAAGGCGTGGCGGTACTCCCGTGCCTCGTCGATGACGCGCGTGACGGACGCACGCGCCGTCAGCTTGGTGAAGTAGCGCGTCAGGTCGGGGAGACGCTCCTCGTCCCAGCGGTGCACGAGCGTGGCCCGCGCCTGCACGACCCCGTAAGGATCGCGTCCGCCCACCGGCCGCAGGTTGTCGCCGACGATCTTCTGCATCGGCGTCATCACGTGTCCGTCGATCACGCGGTCCCAGAGCCGCGCCCTTGTCCGCCAGGACGCGCGGCGCAGATAGCGACCGCGTCGGCAACCGTACATCCGACGAGCGCAATCCTGCAGGCCTAAAGTCCAGCCGCAGGCGCGCCGACGCGGGACCCATGAAGATGAACATCGAGTTCGACGAGAACGACCCCACGCAGGTGGCCAATGGACTCGTCCGTATGTTGACCCTGGCGTTCCAGACGGGCGTCCGTGTGGAGGCCAACGAAGGCGCCTACTCGGTGACGAACCCAGGCGACGAGGAGTGCGTGAGGCGCTGGATCGGCCCTGATGGGGAGTACCGAAGGGACGTCCTGGAGAGGCGCTGGGTCGTGAAGGAAACCACAGACGCCGCTGGTCAGAAGGTCCCGGCGCCGGCAGAGTGACGGTCGCGCCGCAGCTCAGCACTCGCCGCGTCGCCCGGCGTCTGCTGACCGGAGACTACGCTGTGCGCAGGCAGCCACATGAGCCCTGACCGCACACTTTGCACCGGCGCCGTGCTCTGCACCCTGATGCTCCTCTGCGCGTGCAGCGGGACCTCCGCCGGGAGCCCGCCGTCGTCCTCGTCCTCGCCACGCGGGAGCTCGACCTCGGCGAACCCAGACTGCCCGGCCGGGGTGCACGCAGTGTGCCTTACACGCAGCGACAGCGGTCACACGGTCACGGTGGGAGTCGGCTGGACCGTCAGCGTGTCCCTGCTCGCCTCGAGCACCGCCTGGAGTACACCTTCTGAGACCGGCCACCATCTGCTGCGTCAGATCGGAGGAGTCCGGCGAGACGCGGCGGCAGTTGACGTCGCCTACAGAGCCATCGCGCCCGGTCGCACCGCCCTGCGCGCGTTCGAGCGACCAATCTGCCTGCCGGGGCGGGCATGCCCGCAGTTCATCCTCTTGTGGCAGGTCGACATTCGCGTCGGCGGCCGGTAGTTCTTCCTGCCCCCTCGCGGCGCGCTCGCCCACAAACCAGCGACGGGCCAAGGACCCTGAGGACCCGCGACAGAGGCGAAGGGCGATGCTAGCCTCCGCCGGAGCGCTGCGGAGCCATGGAAACGGAGGAACGCCAGATGTGTCGATGGATGGCCTGGCACGGACAATCGGTGCTCATCGAGGACTTGCTCTTCAAGCCCAAGCACGGCCTGATCGATCAGAGCCTGCACTCTCGCATGGGCGCCGAGACGACCAACGGCGACGGGTTCGGTCTCGGCTGGTACGGCACCGGCGACGGGCCCGGGCTGTACCGCAGCATCTCGCCGGCCTGGGGAGATGCGAACCTTCGCCACCTCGCCGGCCACATCGAGTCGCCGCTGTTTCTCGCCCACGTGCGGGCGACGTCCGGCAGCCCGGTCCAGGAGACAAACTGCCACCCCTATCGCCACGGACGCTGGCTGTTCGTGCACAACGGCTTGATCAACCAGTTTCACGCCATCCGCCGCGAGCTGATGCTCGCGCTCGCACCGGAGCTGTTCGCCGACATCCAGGGCTCCACAGACTCCGAGGTGATCTTCCATCTCGCGCTCAGCTGCGGCCTGGAAGAGGAACCGCTCGCGGCGCTCGAGCGCACGATCGGCTTCATCGAGGCCACCGCCGCCCGACACGGCGTCGACGGTGCGGTGCAGGCCAGCATCGGTGTCAGCGACGGCGAGCGACTGTGGGCGGTCCGCTACTCGACGGAAGGGAAGTCACGCACGCTGTTCGCATCGGTCGACGCTCGCTCGCTGAGGGAACTGCATCCGGAGAACCCCAGCCTGCAACTTCTGCGCGACGAGGACCGCCTCGTGGTCTCAGAGCCCTTCACCGAACTTCCCGGCGAGTGGCACGAGATACCCGAGTCCACCGCCCTGCTCGTGTCCTCCGGCGGGGCACACGAGCGGCGGCCCTTCAGCCCGCAGCCGAGCGCAGCGCTCATCTGATGGCTGGGCTTTGAGGCTCCGTCGGCATGCAGGATCCGAGCGGCGCTGAGCGTGCAGCGCCGCTGAGCGTACGGGCGGCCGAGCCGGCTGATGCGAGTGAGATCGCACGTCTGCATGTGCGCTCCTGGCAGGTGGCCTACCGCGGGCTGCTGCCCGACGCCTGCCTGGACGGGCTGCGCGCGGAGGAGCCGATGGGCGCCCGATGGAGCGCGTCGAGCAGACGACATCGCCAGCACCGGCAGCGCGAACGTGGACGAGGTCCGCTACCGGCGCGCCCCGCGCTGAGCCGGTGCGGCGCCGACGCGTCGGCGAGGGCGGGTCGCTGTAGGATGGGCTCGTGGCCGGGCTCTCGCTGTGGTCTGACGACTCATTTCTGTCGGTTGCCTCCCGAAGCTCGTTCCTGTCGATCGGCTCGATCGGCTCGGCCATGTCGATCGGATCGATCGGCTCGTTCGGCTCGTCCCTCTCGATCGGCTCGGCCGGGTCATTCGGTTCAGTGCTATCTGCCGGGTCGAAGGCCTCGGTGCTCGCGGCAGGAGCGGATGGGGCGATTCTCGGCGAGTCAGAGCATCCGCGAGCGGCCGCGCTTGGGGCCCTCGTGCTGGTCGTGGCCGCGGGCGTGATCCTCCGCCGGGCGGGTCCACGAGGGATTTTTTCGGAAGGTGCGGCAAGCCGGGCCGCGGCCTCTTGAAATCGCGCTCGGATGCTCTTAGGTTGCCTGCGACGCGGTTCGGAGACGTAAAGAGCGAGGCCACCGAGGTGTGAGGCCGTGCCGCCCAAACCGGAAGGCCCCCGGGCCGGATGGAGCGGGTTCCTCGAGCGCCTTCGGGCCGCGTCGTTTTTCGTGCGCCACGCGTCTGTTCCCAGCGGCGCGCCTGCTCTGTCCACTTGCATCGGGGCTTCTTCCGACGCGGTCGCAGCTGTCTGATGGCCAAGGCCGGGAGAAGTCCCCTGCAACCGGGCGCTCAGGATCCCATGCTCCCCTTTTTCGCCGGGGAGCTTCTTCGGATCCCGTGTTCCCGCGATACTCAGGAAACTCCCAGCAACTCCTAACGCCCCACTCAGTGCCGGCGGCTCTCATACCGCTTGCTCGGTGGCCCAGCTACCACCGGGGCCCCTAGGCAAAGGAGATCCGACACGATGGCCAGCCCGATCAGACGCCCGAAGACAAAGCGCGGCCTTGCGCTTGCGATCGGCGGGACCCTCGCGGTGCTCGCCGTTGTGGTGTTCGCACTGGTGTACTTCGTGATCTTCCCGACGTCATCCCCCAAGCCGTTCACGCTGAGCACCTCGACGAGCGCCAGCCCTTCCACGACGGGCGCCGCGAGCGTCTCGAGCGCCCAGCTGCGTGGATCCTGGAAGATCGCCGGTGGCTCACAGGCCGGCTACCGTGTCCGCGAGAAGCTCGCCTTTCTGCCCGCCCAGAGCGACGCCGTCGGGCGCACCTCGCAGATCACCGGCGAAGCGCACTTCAGCGAGACCAACGGACGCCTCACGATCACAGCCGGTTCGTTCAGCGTGGCTGTCAACACGCTCACGAGCGACCGCTCGATGCGCGATGAAAAAATTCACGAAATCGGGCTTGAAAGCGACCGCTACCCGACGGCGACGTTCGTCCTCTCCAAGCCGATCACGCTGCCCGCGAGCGCGCTCGTGGGCCGCGCGGCGCATGTGTCGAGCGCCGGGGTCGTCACGATTCACGGAACCAGCCGACAGGAGACCATTCCGCTCGAAATGAGCCTGTCCGGTTCGACATTGGGGGTCGTCGGCGGGATCACCTTTCCATGGAGCGAGTTCAACATGACGGCACCCAGCATCGGCGGCTTCGTGAACGTCACCGACAAAGCGACCATGGAATTCGACCTGCGCCTGCAGCGCGCCTAGCGGACCGCCGATGCCTGACGCGAGCGGCGAGCAACGGGTGCTGGTCGTCGACGATGAGCCGAATCTCCTCGAGGTGGTCACGATGGCCTTGCGCTTTCAGGGGTTCACGGTCGCGACCGCCGGCACCGGGCGCGAGGCGATCGCCGCGGTCGCCAGCTTCAAGCCACACCTCATGGTGCTCGACGTGATGCTCCCCGACATGGAGGGTTTCGATGTCGCCACGCGGCTCGGCGCCCAGCGGGCGGGTGTACCGATCATCTTCCTCACCGCCCGGGACTCCACCGAGGACAAGGTCCGCGGGCTGAGCGGCGGCGGGGACGACTACATGACCAAGCCATTCAGCCTCGAGGAGCTGGTCGCCAGGATTCGGACGATCCTGCGGCGTACCGGGCAGGCGGCGCCCGAGTCGGGACGACTCGTGTTCGCCGATCTCGAGCTGGACGAGGAGTCCCGCGAGGTGACGCGCGCCGGGATGCCGATCGAGCTGACCGCCACCGAGTACCGACTGCTGCGCTACCTGATGCTCAACCCCCGCCGCGTGATGACTCGGGCACAGCTGCTCGACCACGTCTGGGACTACGACTTCGGCGGCGACGGACGCGTCCTCGAGACCTACGTCAGCTACCTGCGCAAGAAGCTTGACGCGCACGGACCGAGCCTGATCAGGACGGTTCGCGGTGTTGGGTACGGTCTGCAGGCGCCACGCAGCTGATGTCCTCGCTGCGCACTCGCCTGCTCACCGGCGTGCTCCTGCTCTCCGCCGCGGGCCTCGTGGCACTGGCGGCGGTGACCTATGCCGAGCAGCGCTCGTTCCTGCAGGGGCGCCTCGACCAGCAGGTCAGGCAGGCCGTTCCCGTCCTCTCCCAGATCCTCGACAGCCGCGGCTATCTGCCGGCCGGAACCCCCTCGCACGGAGCCCTCTCGCACACCGCGGGCCAGGCGCGGGCGCGGAGCTCGCGCGGCGCCGGGCCGAGCGCCGCTCCACCGGGACCGGCCGGCGTCCCGGGCCTGAACCTGCCGCCGGGCACCTACGGGCAACGTCGCGAAGCGTCGGGCAGGGTCCTCGGGCACGAACTGATCAACTATGGCCAGACCGCGCCCCCGGCCCCCAGGATTCCGGCACAGGTCCCGGTGGGGAAGCTGTTCACCGTCGGCTCGGTCGGCTCATCCGGGCTGCGCTATCGCGCCTATGTGCGCCGCGATCCCGAGGACCGGGGCCTGACGCTGGTCGCCGTCCCCCTGCGCGAAGTCGACGACACACTCAACCGCCTGCTGCTGGTGGAGTCGCTGGTGATCGTCGGCGTGCTCATGGCGCTAGGCCTGACCGCGTTCTTTGTGGTGCGCCTCGGCTTGCGTCCCCTCGATCGCATCGAGGTCACCGCCGGGCAGATCGCCGCCGGGCAGCTTTCCCGGCGGGTCAGCCCGGCCGACACGCGAACCGAGGTCGGGCGTCTCGGTCTGGCTCTGAACGCCATGCTGGAGCGCCTCGAGCGGGCCTTCACGGCACGAACCGCCAGCGAAGAGCGCCTGCGTCAGTTCCTTGCCGACGCCTCCCATGAGCTGCGCACGCCGCTCGCCTCGATTCGCGGGTACGCCGAGCTCTTTCGGATGGGAGCCGCCGCCGACGTGGCCGCGACCGAGTTGGCGATGCGGCGGATCGAGGAGGAGTCCAAGCGCATGGGCATCCTCGTCGAGGATCTGCTCACGCTGGCCCGGCTCGACGAGACACCGGAGATCCGGCGCGGGCCTGTAGACCTTTCGCTGCTCGCAGGCGACGCCGTCGAGGACGCCCGCGCGACCGCACCCGACCGGGAGATCGCCCTGAGCGCCCCCGACGAGGCGATCGTCTGCGGCGAGGAGCATCAACTGCGCCAGGTGCTGGCGAACCTGCTGCGCAACGCCCTCGTACATACCCCGGCCCAGACGCCAATCGAGGTGTCCATCGAGCACGATGGCAAAGTGGTCACGCTGAGCGTGCGCGACCACGGCCCGGGTCTGCCGGCCGCGTCGCGCGATCAGCTCTTCGACCGCTTCTGGCGTGCGGAGGGCGGACGCGAGCGGGGCAGGGCGGGCGCAGGCCTCGGTCTGGCGATCGTGCGCGGTGTCGTCGAAGCACACGGCGGGCAGATAAGCGCGCAGGACGCACCGGGCGGCGGCGCCCTGTTTGTCGTGCGTCTCCCGGCGTGCACGCTCAAGCACGCCACGCCCGCGCCCGCCTGAACGGCAGCCGGCGAGCTCTCAGCGGGCTCTCAGGCCAGGCCCAGTATCGGCTGAGCCTTCGCCTGAATACTGCCGGTTAATCCCACAAGCCACCCGAAAGGGGCTTCATGTCATTCTCACTTGCAATCATCGCCAACGTACTCGCCGACCTCGCGCTGCTCGGCGGGCTCGCATATGTCATGTCCAGCGCCAGGCACCTGACCCCTCACGCCGCGCCGACGCAGTCGCCCACCGGCCGCTCTTAGCGCGAGCTTAGTCAGGTGTTAGCGCCCGTTCAGACGCACCCGGGAGGGTCTCGGGTGCGCTGAGCCGCATCCGACCGACGCCCGCCGCCGCATCAACAGCCCTCATCAACCACCCAGTCGATGCCCAGCCCACTCCCAGCCAAGCTCCGCTTTGATTGCACTCATGACCGCCACGCACGCGAACATCTTGGCCACGGCCGTGGGGCCGCACCTCTTTTGGATGACCAGTCGCGCGGCGGGCATCGCCGCACTGCTTCTGTCGAGCCTGTCGGTGTGCCTCGGCCTCCTGATGGGCGGCCGGCTGCTCAAGCGTCGCGGACCCGACCTGCGAGTCGCCCACGAGGCACTCTCGCTCGCCACGCTCGCGGCACTCCTCGTTCACGGTCTGACGCTCCTCGGAGACGGCTATCTTCACCCCAGCATCGGCGACGTCGCAGTCCCCTTCCTCAGCGGCTACAAGACGATCTGGACGAGCATGGGGATCGTCGCCTTCTGGGCGCTGCTCCTGCTGGGGATCTCCTATTACGCGCGCACCCGGATCGGGGCGCAGCGCTGGCGCAGGCTGCACCGCTTCACCGCGCTGGCCTGGATCCTCGGTCTCGCTCACGCCCTCGGCGAGGGCACCGACGCCGGCCAGACATGGTTCTTGGCGATGACAGCGCTCGCCACCGTGCCTGCGATCGGCCTGCTCCTGGCTCGCTGGCTGGGCTCGGCGAGCAACGGCGTCATCGCAAGCAATCCCACAGCCCGATTGGAGTGACCATGGATTCACACGAACCGAGCAACCGGCGGCGACCGACAGGCTACACGCCCGAGCAGCTCCAGGCCAGAGCGCTCGCGCGGACCCGCAGGGCAGCAATGCGCCGTCGGGCCAGCCGCATCCGGCGCTCCGTCGCCGCCCTCGCACTCGCCCTCTTCAGCGCGGCGTTCCTGGGTGTCTATGCTCAGCTCGCCTCCGGCCATGACCCCGCGCTGTCCGCCGCGGCCAGACGGCGGACGACAGCCACGGCGAGCCTCAGCGCACAGAAGACCAGCGAAACAGCGGGCACGTCGAGCACCGCTTCGGCAAGCACCGAATCCTCGACGAGCTCGGGGACGGCGGAAACGAGCAGCACGCCGTCGGCCGTGACAACTTCACAGTCATGAGCGCCGACGCCGAGGTGACCGACGCCTTTGACTGCTTCGGCTCCTCCTGCGCGGCACTGGTGACGGGAGACGGCCGCGGGCGCTCCGCCGGCGAAGCCGTCGAGCTCGCGCGCCGCCTGCTCCTCGCCTGGCATGCGCGCTTCTCGCGCTTCCTGCCCGACAGCGAGCTGTCGCTGCTGAACAGCGCTCCGCAGCAGGAGATCACGCTCAGCCCGCTGATGGCCCGCTTCGCACAAAGCGTGCTCGCCGCGGCCTCACTCACCGGCGGCCTCGTCGATGCCACCCTCCTCGATCAGATCGAGGACGCGGGCTACACCCGTGACCTGCGCCAGGCGCTCGAGCTCTCGCTGGCGCTGGAGCTCGCCCCCGCCCGCAGGCCGGCCGCAGCCGCGAGCCCGTCTCACTTCCAGCAGATCGAGATCGACGTCAGCCGGCACACGATCAGGCGCCCGCCGGGCGTCAAGCTTGACAGCGGCGGCCTGGCGAAGGGACTGTTCGCCGATGTTCTCGCCGGGGCCCTCGCGAGCCATGCGAGCTTCGCCGTCAACTGCGCCGGAGACCTCATGATCGGCGGCGCCGAGAGGATAACGCGCGCCATCACCGTCGAAAGCCCGTTCGGCGGGCACACCCTGCACACGTTTGAGCTGCAGCGCAGCGGCGTTGCCACGAGCGGCATCGGGCGTCGCAGCTGGCTGGACGCGGGTGGACGCCCGGCACACCATCTGCTCGACCCCAGCACGGGCCGGCCGGCGTTCACCGGCATCGTCCAGGTGACGGCACTCGCGCCGAGTGCGCTGCTCGCCGAGATCCACGCGAAGGCGGCGATCCTGAGCGGCCCCCAGGCAGCGCCGGCATGGCTGCCACATGGTGGCGTGATCGTGCTCGACGACGGCTCACATCAGCTCATCGACCCACCATCGACCGTCACGCTCAGCCAGCTCTCAGGCCACGCACAGCCCGCTCGAACACCCACCCGTCAGGCTGCCTGACATGAACACAACAAGCCCCCGCCACCCAACCGACACGCTCGTCTCGCCGCCGACCCCAACGCCAGCCACGAGCACCCCGGCGGTCGAGATCGTGATACCTGTCCACAACGAGGAGCAGATACTGAACTCCAGCGTGCGGCTGCTCCGCGCTTACCTGCAGCGGGAGTTCAACTTCGCGGTGCGCATAACGGTTGCCGACAACGCGAGCACCGATCGGACGCTCGAGGTCGCGCAGGGGCTCGCCCGCGAACTCCCCGAGATCGCGGTGCTGCATCTCGAGCGCAAGGGCCGCGGCCGCGCGCTGCGTGCCGCGTGGAGTGCCAGCGAAGCGGACGTGCTCGCCTATATGGACGTCGATCTGTCAAGCGACCTCGCTGCGCTGCCGGGGCTGCTGCTGCCCCTGCTGCAGGCGCGGGCGGACATCGCGATCGGCTCTCGGCTCGCGCCCGGCGCGGAGGTCACGCGCAAAGCCAAGCGCGAGTTGATCTCGCGCTCCTACAACCTGTTGCTGCGCAACGTGCTGGGAGTCGGCTTCTCCGACGCCCAGTGCGGGTTCAAGGCCGGGCGACGCGAGGTCATCCAGGCGCTGCTGGACGAGGTGCAGGACGACAGCTGGTTCTTCGACACCGAGCTGCTGTATCTCGCCGAGCGAAGCAGCTTGACGATCCACGAGGTTCCCGTCCGCTGGGTCGAGGATCCGGATTCGCGCGTCGACATCCTGGCCACGGCCTGGGAGGACGTTCGGGGTGTTTTGCGCCTTCGCCGTCGCACCCACGAAGAAGACCACCACCGGCGCGGCCCAGGCAGCGCCCCGACCCCGGCCACTCCACGCAACCCGCAGGCGCCCACGCATTCTCGCCGTGGCGTCAGCGGGCAAGCCGCCTGATCCGTTTCACCTCACACCAATCGGCAGCCCGCTCGAACGGAAAAGGAAAGAACCATGTCAACATCCTCGAGCACCACCGCGCCGGGCCGCCGAGCACGCGGTCCGGGTGAAACGAACGCCGCGATCGCATCCGCGCGCCTGCGCAGGCTCATCCGAGGACGCGAATCGGATCCCGTCTGGTCGCGCCCGCTGCTGTGGCTGGTCGCACTCCTCGCCGGAGCGCTCACGCTGTGGGGCCTCACCCGCAACGGCTATGCCAACACGTACTACGCCGAGGCCGCCCAGGCGGCCAGCCGCAGCTGGAGCGCATGGCTCACCAATGCGGTCGACGTCAGCGGCCTCGACAGCCTCGACAAGGGTCCGCTGTCGAACATGCTCATGGGCCTCTCGGCACGGCTGCTCGGGTTCTCGAGCTTCAGCATGCTGCTGCCCGAGGCCCTGTGCGGGATCGCCTCGGTCCTCCTGCTGCACAACGTCGTCCGGCGCACCATCGGTCACCGCGCGGCGATCCTGGCCGCACTGATGCTGGCGCTGACGCCGATCTTCATCGCGATGAGCCGCTTCAACAACCCCGACTCCCTGCTCGTGCTCACGGAGATCGCGGCGGCGTGGGCGTTGGTCCGCGCGCTGGAGTCCGGACGCACGCGACACCTGCTGCTCTGCGGCCTGTTCATCGGCCTTGCCTTCAACGTCAAGATGCTTCAGGCCTACCTCATCGTCCCTGGCCTCGCCTTGACCTTCCTGATCGCCGGCCAGGAACGTCTGCGCCGGCGGATCGCACAGCTCGCGGCGGGCGGCAGCGCGATGCTGGCAGCGAGCTTCAGCTGGTACGGCACGATGATGCTGCTCCCGGCAGCCGACCGTCCATGGGTCGGCGACACCACCGACAACTCCTGGTTCACGCTCATCTTCGGCGCCAATGGACTGAGCCGCGTCTCCGGCGGCGGTGCAGGTCCCGGTGGCTCCGGCGGCTTCGGCGGCGCCGCCGGCCCCCTGCGGCTGTTCAACACGATGATCGGCGGGCAGATCGCCTGGCTGGCGCCCCTGGCGCTCGCGGGTCTTGCACTCGGCCTGTGGTCGCGGCGAAGCGCTGCCCGCACCGATCGCGCGCGCGCAGCCTATCTGCTGTGGGGCGGCTGGGGTCTGGTGTCGTGGGCCATCTTCAGCTTCTCGGCGGGCATCTTTCACCCCTACTACACGACCGCCCTCGCGCCGGCGGTGGCCGCGCTCGCCGCAGGCGGGCTGGTCGTCCTGTGGGATCGCGCGCGGCGCTCCGGCGCCTGGAGTGCGGCGCTGGCGCTTGCGGTCATCGCCACCGCAGCCCTCGCCACGTTGCTGCTGGCTCATGCGAACGGGTTCGTGCCCTGGCTGGGGCCGCTCGCGCTGTGCCTCTCGGTGATCGCCGCCGCCGCGCTGCTCCTCAGGCGCCTGACCGCGACTCGAGCAGCGCCGCCGCTGCGCCTGGCGCTCGCTCGCGTCGCGATTCTCGCCGGGCTGCTGTCCATCATGGCCGGGCCCGCGTCCTATGCCGTGGCCACGGTCGGCAGGTCGCTGTCCGGCGGAAACCCCCTCGCCGGCCCCGCCAGCGCAGCCGACGGCGGCGGCGCGCAGGGAGTCGGTCACGTACCTGGCGCGGGCGCACGCGGCGTCGGCTTCCCGCCCCTGGGCCCGTTCGCCGCCGCCGGCGCCTCGCCCGCGAACCGCTTCCTGGGCGCGGGCGGACCTCCCGGCGCAGCGGGCGCCCATGCAGGCGCCACCGGCGCGGGGGCCGCCCCGGGGGCCACGGGTACCCCCGGCGCGCCGGGGGGATCGCTCAGCAGGACCACGCTCAGCTACCTGGAGGCCCACCAGGGCAGCGCCCGCTACATGGTCGCCGCCGTCGGCTCGAGCACGGCCGCAAACATCGCGCTTGACAGCTCCCGCAACGTCATCGACATGGGCGGTTTTATGGGCTCGGACCCGAGTCCCAGCCTGCAGCAGCTGGAGCGCCTGATCGCCGCCGGACAGCTGCGCTACGTGCTGCTCAACACCGGCCAGCGCGGCACCGCCGCGGGCGGGCCGGGCGGATCGAGCGCCGCCACCGCCGCGACCGAGACCCGCGACCGCTGGATCGAAAGCAAGGGCACGGTCGTCAAGCTCTCCGGCCAGAGCGCCACTGGCATGACGCTCTACTACCTGCCGGCCAGCGCCGCTTAGCTACGACGGGGGTGGGCCGTTTCACCTCGCTGCGGCGAGCGCGGCGTGCGGCGGCAATCGTTCGTCATACTCGAGCGGCATGCGTGCACTCGTGCAGAGGGTCAGCCGAGCCGCCGTGCGTGTCGAGGATGAGCTGCTGGCAGAGATCGGGGAAGGGCTGCTCGTGCTGTTGGGCGTCGCCCACGAGGACGACGTCGACACCGCCGATCGCCTGGCCGCGAAGGTGTGCGCACTGCGCGTGTTCGCAGATGCCGAGGGGCAGATGAACGAGGCGCTCGGCGAGCGTGAGATCCTGTGTGTGAGCCAGTTCACGCTCTACGGCGACACGCGCCGGGGCAACCGGCCCAGCTTTGTGGCGGCCGCCCGCCCGAAGCATGCCGAGCCCCTGTACGAACGTTTCTGCGCACGAACCGGAGCACGACGGGGGCGCTTCGGCGCGCACATGGCGGTCGAGCTAGTCAACGACGGCCCGGTCACCCTGGTGCTGGAGGCGTGAGCTCGACCGCCTCCCCGTCGGCACCGTCGCCACGGGCGCGCGCAGCCCACCGCTCGGCCCATTCGTTCAGCGGCGGGTAGGCCTCGAGCAGCCGTCGCCCCTCCCGCGTGAGGCGGTAGCCATCGCCCCCGACCGCCACGATTCCCACGGCTCGCAGCTCCTGCAGGCGCTGGTTCAAGACGCTCGAGGACATGCCCCCGCAGCGCTCCTGCAGCGCGCGAAAGGCCAGCGACCCGTCGCGCAGCTCCCAGATCACGCGCAGCGCCCAGCGCCGGCCGAGGAGCTCGAGCAGCGCCATGATCGGCCGACCGGTGCGCGAGCCGGGCAGCGGCCGGCCGGGGACAGGGATCTCGCCGGCGCCCTGCGCGGGCGTGTGATCGGCGTCGGTCTGCGCGCGCTTGGGCGGCTTGGGTGTGTCCGGCTGCGAGCTCATTTGGCACATTGCGCTTCGGAAACAAAAGCGATACTCTGCTCTGAAAACCGAAGCGACGATTGGAGTGTAATGACCGCCGCCCGCCAAATCCCTCGCATCGCGCCGCTCGCGCCGCCCTATGAGCCCGAGCTGGCGGCCTTCCTGGCCAAGTGGATGCCGCCGGGGAGCCAGATCGAACCGCTGGCCCTGTTCCGTACGCTGGCCGTCCACGAGGAGCTCGCCGGCCGCATGCGTCCCCTCGGCGCCGGGATCCTCGGCCCCCGGGCCACGGTGGCGCCCGCGCTGCGCGAGGTCATGATCCACCGCACCTGCGCGCTCACGGGCGCCGAGTACGAGTGGGGCGTCCACGCCGTCGCATTCGGCGAGCCGCTTGGCCTGAGCGCTGCACAACTTGCGGCAACGGTGCACGGGAGCGCCGAGGAGGAATGCTGGGACCTCGAGCAGGCGACCGTCGTCCGCCTCGCCGACGAGCTGCACTCGACGAGCGCGATCTCCGACGATCTCTGGCAGGCGTTGAGCGCCCACTTCGACGAGGCGCAGATTCTCGAGCTGATCGTGACCGCCGGCTGGTATCACGTCATCGGCTATCTGTGCAACGGCCTGCACATCGAGTTCGAGCTGTGGGCGCGCCGCTTCCCGGAGTCGATCGCGGCGCCGGCGCAGAAGGCGCCCTCGGCCTGACCTGGCGCGCCTGCGCGAGAGCGTCGGCGTCTCTCAGCGCTCCGGCCGCGCGCCGGGGGATGATCTGTCCATGGCACAGGCGAGCGACGCCCAGGTCCGTCAGGACCGGCTCCTGCCGTGGATCGCGGCCGAGCGCAGCTTCCGGGCGCTCGTCCTGATCGCGGTCGGGATCGCGCTGCTGAGCCACCCCCACGCAGACTGGGCGAGCGAAATCACCCGGCTGGCGCAGAAACTCGGCCTCAACCCCAACGACAACTGGGTTCAGAAGATCCTGCACGAGGTCAAAAAAGTCAACGCCGACCACAACGTGCTGTTCGGCCTCCTGGCGCTCGCCTACGGAGCGCTCGAGAGCGTCGAGGCCTACGGGCTCTTCCACCGCCGTCGCTGGGCCGAGTGGCTGACGGTCCTTGCCACCTCGCTGTTCCTGATCCCTGAGGCGTGGGCGCTGACGAAAAGCGTGACCCCGCTGAAGCTCGGTGGGCTGCTCGTGAACCTGCTGATCGTCGGCTATCTGCTGTGGCGCCTGCGCCGCAGCCGCGCCCGCGAGCCCGCCCGATCAGTACGCGGCGCCTGAGCGAGATACGGCGCTAGCGGTCGTGACTGGCGAGACGCAGCCCACCGCGGCTCTCGCTCGCGCTCATGGCCATCATCGCGGGCACCATCTCGCTGGTGACGAGCCCCTGCTCGGAGGTGAGCTCATCGATGATCGCGAACGAGCGCACGATCCGCTCGGGCGTGTCGATGACGATCGTGACGACGGGAACGTGGCGGCGAACCTGCAGGAGCTTGTCGCCGTGGGGGGCGTGATCGCCGTGGAACCCCCAGATTCCGCGGAGGCTGGTCGCGCCGGCGGCATCGGAGCCTCGCAGCCGGCGGATGATCTCCAGATGCAGCGCGCGCCCGTTGCGGGTGGACGCCTGCGAGCTGTAGACCGTCAGCTTCTGCCACAGCGCCAGGCCGTGCTCATCGCTTGCGGGCAGCTCGTGGGGCGTGGCGAGCAGCCGCCCGTCGCGCTTGCAGATGCGCACGCGCTCGAGCGTGAGCAGCGGCTGCCTCAGCAGCCGCTGCAGCTCGGGGAGGAGGCTGGCCATCCACTCCCAGTCCTCGGCCCCGGGGAGTCCGCCCCCCTTCTTTCGACGCTTGCGCTCGGCCAGCGCGCTCGCGCGGCGTTCCCTTCGGGCCATCTCCGCTACAATAACGGACGTCCGAGATGCGCATCGCTCTGCTGTACGCTCCGCCCTGGAAGATCCCGATGCCGGGCGAGCCGGCCGACATCGGCGGAGAGGGCCCTCCCACCGAG
>Ga0209040_10001596_pt1 | contig 17978 bp, 18 predicted proteins | sample BogFormECP12_OM3_FD_188240 | JGI IMG/M metagenome (GOLD analysis project Ga0209040, IMG submission 188240) | Bog forest soil microbial communities from Calvert Island, British Columbia, Canada - ECP12_OM3 (SPAdes) (version 2) | ecosystem: Environmental > Aquatic > Freshwater > Wetlands > Bog ...
CAGTGGAAGCAGCCCAGTCGGCAGCACGAAACAACTCGGAATGGCGATGTCGGTACATACATCTGGCCATGCGTCGGCACAGGAACATAGCCAAGATAGCGATGCGACGGCGGAAGGCAGTTTGGTCGTGCTGGATGTGGCGGAATGGTTGTGAGTATTCGCAGTCTCTAGAGTTCGGTTCGTATGCGGGACAGCACGGAACCGTCCATGGCGCGAAGTAGAGTGTCGTCCACATGATAGGGAATCCCGCTCCCTGAAAAGGGAGTTTGAAGTAGGAATCATGGTCGAAGTCTTGATCGAAGAGATGGTTGGGTCGGACTGAAGTCGACGGAAAGATTACGAGCGAGCCGTGGTCGTCGAAGCAGAGGTCAAAGAAGGGACCAGGAATACGACTCTTTGTAGTGAACGGAGAGGTCTGTTCAAGTAGGATTCGATAGGGCCGACAATGGCCGTCAGGCAACAGGGGAGCCGCTTTATGCCAAACCTCAATCGCGTTGAATGGGTGAGCAATTGGACCCACTGGAAGGGGTGGCCGGTTTTAGTGCATTCCGTCAGGACGGCCGTCGCGGCGGTAGTCTCGGTGCTGGTAGCACGCTTATTAAGGCTACCCGAAGCGTACTGGGCGGCGATTACTACCCTAGTGATCACGCAGTCATCGCTGGGCGCGGCGCTCACTGTTTCGTGGCAACGATTCGTGGGAACCGCGTTTGGAGCGGCGGTGGGCGCGATTGTGGCCACGCGCTTCGGGTCGCAGGTTCTTGTGTTTGGAGGCTGCGTGTTCCTCCTAGGGTTAATCTGCGCCGCTGCAAATGTGGATCGAACCGCATACCGTTTCGGTGGTACTACGGTGGCCATTGTGCTGTTGATTCCTCGGGCGGCGGCTCCCGCATGGCAGGTCGCCTTTCATAGGTTCGCCGAGGTGTCCATCGGAATCGCGGTGGCGCTGATCTTGACATGGGTGTGGCCGGAGAGGGAAGCCACAGCATCCTAGGAGAGTTCGTTTTCCCAAGCTTGCCAAGACAAAAATAGTTGACTTAAGTGTCATCGGAGCTAGCGTCCAAATAAAAGAAGGCAGCCACGGCGAGCTGCCTCTGACTTTTATTTTCTTTCCTTTCCACTCTCACTTGCTCAATGATGCCCGCCACCACCCCCTCCCGACGTTCCTCCCCCGCCACCAGAATGCCCGCCACCACCGCCTCCACCCGATCCGCCATGCGCACTGCCGCCGCCTCCCCCTCCGACATGCCCTACACTCACCGCGTGCGATCCGCCTCCCGTACCCGACATCCCTACAAAATTTCCGGTCTTCATATCCAACCGGATCGCTATCACATTCTTCGTGCTCTCCGCATGTCCCGTACTCAGCACTCCCCGTGGCAGAATCGTCTCCGCCAACTTCGCCTCAATCACCGGTGCCGACACCCTCGATGCATTCGCCCCCAAGCCTCGTGTCAGTCCTCGCGGCTCGTTGGCCACCTCCACCACTCGCCGACTCGGCGTCTTTTCCACTCCGGCCACCAATTTCCCATTCTCTTTCGTCAGCACCAGCACTCCCGACTTCGCATTCACCGGAGGCTTTCCCTTCGCATCCAACGGATGTCTCGGCACAATCCCAACTCCATTTTTCGTTTTCACAAAGTGACACGGATGATGATGGTGGTGATACCGCCGCCCCACGACCCAGTATTGATAATTCTGGCAAATGTTGAGGTACCCCATCGTGGGGTCCCACGGATCCACGGGTCGCAAACACGGATCGTAGGTGTTGTACCAACTCCCCGTGAAGCACGTTCCATACTGCACCGGCACAGTCTGCGCTCCATTCTGTTGTCCGCGTGCCGTCGTTTGCCACACCTGCATCGGGCATCGCGTCATCATCGTTCGATTCACCAGAATTTGGCTGTTTCTCCCTCCCCCTGTACCGTAACCATGCCCGCTCGGTCCGCTGCTTGCAGCTTGCGCTGTCACATCTGCCAATCTCGGAGTAGCCGCGGTCTGCGTTATGCGCGCTCCCGTGCCTGTGTTATTCATGTGCCAGCATTTTCCATACGGTGCGCAATCCATAAATGTTCCGCTCGCCATCATCTCCGCCAACCCCGGTATCGGCTCTTCCATTCCGCTTTCTTTCAACCCTTCGGCCACCAGCGCCCGCCTCGTCGCCAGCCGTTCCGCCACCCACTGATCCCATTCGTCGCTCGCCTGCCTCTCCACCATCTCCGGTTTCCGGACGGTGTTCTCCGCCCACGCATTCAACTCTTCCACCACTCCTGTCACCTGCGCACCCTTCAGCGGAATCAGCCGCTCATCCACATATGCCGCCGACTCTCCAGCCTTAAGCGTCGTCACTCCTGCACTCGTGAAAATATTCTGTGTTCCCTCCATCGTCTCCATCACCACTCCATCCAACGCGCATTCCACACGCGTCGTCTGCGCCCCTATGAATCTCATTCGCAACACCGGCGTATCCAGCTGCACTTCATCTCCTGCCGGATGAGCTACAGTCGCCGTCCCTGCCACCAGGTTCAACCGCGTCTCCATCACCGTCGCTCCCGCCCACAAGCGGTCGAACTCTAGCGCCGAATTCTCTGCCAGATACACCACCGTCCCGTTCTCAAACTCAATCTCTGTTCTCCCCTTTTCTGTCACCAGCGTGTAGCCGTCTTCCATCACTTGCCCACGGCTTGCCTCAATCCAATCTTTCCCCAATCTCGCTTGCCCTTTATGCCCAGGCGAAAACTTCACCTGACCCTCCGCATAGCTCAACCACACCATCTGTGGCTCGCCTTCTTCTTTCGCATTTGTCTGTGTGGGAATTACTGCAAGAGTTACCAAGAAAATCGCTGCCCAGGAATACAACCTCGGGGTCCGTTGCATGGGAAACCTCCCGCACGATCCATTAACCCCTAGCTAACTTTAGGACGTAACATGACTTCCGCCGGGTACACTTTTCCTCGCCCCGCCCTCCCGATCCAGCTCTTTAGCATGCCTTGAGGAACGAAGGGATCGCCCTGAGCATCGAACGGTCTGTGCGCTCGGGTAAGCAGCATCCAGCGACCTCTGCGGACTGCAAACTCTGTACTGCATCCACGAAGTCGAGCAGCACATCGTCGGGTGAGTAGGGAGCAAGTGATCAGTAAGTCCTTGCTTTCCTCACTCAAGCGAACATACGCCGATCCAGACTCTGGATTGTTCAAAGTGATTTCGTTCTGCTGTTCAAAAAACTGTATCTTGTTCCCCGCTCAAACATCCAAAGCGCATCGGCTAGGCTTCTCCGGAGCTCGACCAAGGACAAACCAAAGTTCGGCCCCTGGTTCGCAGCCAGGAGAAAGACGGCTGAAAAACAAAACGCGGGGGGCTTGATGTTCAAGAGTAAATGGTTGCTCGGTCTGTTTCTGGTTGTTTCCGTTTGTTTTGCTGCTATGCACGACAGACGCAGCGCCGCCTCGGCTCAGCCACAGGCTGGTAATGTTTCCGCGGAGGACAAGTACAGTTTGCAAGTGCCCAACGGGCTCGCGTTTTCTGAGATAAAGGGATACGAACAATGGCAGGTAGTCGGCCCCAGCCTCACCGAAGCCGCAAACGTGATCCGAGTGATCCTCGCCAATCCGGTGATGATCGAAGCCTACCAGGAGGGCATTCCCGGCAATGGCAAGCCGTTCCCGGATGGCTCCAAGATTGTGAAGCTTGAGTGGAGGCCGAAAAAGTTAACAGATCCTCCCTTTTCCGCGAGCACCCCGGATACGGTGCCTGGCGACTTGACGGAAGTCGAGTTCATCGTGAAGGACAGCAAGAGATTCTCGGACACGCACGGATGGGGATATGCCATGTTCGACTATGACGCAGTATCCGGATCGTTCGCGCCAGCCACGTCGACCAGCAAGCCGCCGCAGGGGCACGACGCCAAATGCGGCGCCGCATGCCACACGCTAGCGGCGTCCAAGGATTACATTTTCACGGCATACCCCAAAAGGTGAACCGCTCCAAGTGTCGATTCGTCGGCAACCCGTAAACTATACGGCGGGACAGAACGTCTGGTTCTGGAAAATGCCACCGTGCTGGCTGCCCGCGAGTCGCGCTACCGGAAACATGGGTACTAGAATCCACATGTACGGTAACACCCAATACGATGTGTTGGACCCAGGTGGGACCTGCAGGGCTATGCAGACTCCGTGCGATGCTGCAAGGGCTGGTTTGTGGGAACGAGTGTGGATGTGGCTACATCCTCTGTGGCGCTGGCGACTTTGTGGAGCATAAAGTCCATAATTCGTTCTTCGCGGATACAGCCGACCGGTTCGGCATCGTCGAGGCTACGGACTACCGGCAACCATGTGATGCCATGCTGAAGCATGGTTCCGGCGGCGACGAAAGGCGAATCCTGGAGACTGACACAGAGTGGGTCCGGTAGCAGAAAGTCAGTCAGCTTGCGCTGGCTTAAGCCGTCGCGCTTGTCGAGCGGAATGACGGCGATGCGAGCGACCATTTGATAGAGGTCCTTGCGGTCCAGTTTTCCCCACAGATAGTTGTTTTCGCCAAGAACGATAAGCTCTCCGGCGCTGCTTTCCCGTAGGCACTTTATCGCATCGCCGAGGCTAATGTCCTTGCGAAGAGGGCTGCCGGGAAGCGGGTCAAGGAAGGAGGCAAGGGGCTCACGATCCAATAAAGGCTTGGCCAGAGGCAAGCGACGCCAGAGTTCCTCTGAGTTTCGAGTAACGGCGTTGGCCAGCAGTTCCCGCAGCGGCGCGAAAGAACCGGCCATTTCCGAAAAGAGGGCGCTGTTGGCTTGACGCAGACGAACGACGGTCCGCGCGCGAATACTGGTTTGATGCGGGCGGTTCTCGATCAGAGCGGCGTTGCCAAAAAAGTCGCCCTTGCCGAGGACGGCGACGACTCTTTCCGGGTCGTTCGGTGCGTCCGAGACCAAGACTTCGACCTGCCCTTCCTGGATGACGCTGAAGACCCGAGCCGGGTCTCCTTGCCGTTGAATGAAATCGCCCGGACGATAGTAGGCATGAGTGAACTGTTTCGCGCTGTCGCTGTTAAGGAAACTGAGATCCCGAGGAAAGAGCAAATCCCAGGTCCAGTCCAAGGCGACCTTAAACCGGCGAGACCACGTCGGCACCTTGAAGAGGTAGACGCTTCGCCAGAGGAACCAGGCGAGAAAACCGGAGATATGCATTCCAAACATTTCCGCCACGGCTTGGTAACCGCCGATAGAACAGAGTTCGCCGAGAGCTTTGAAGCTAAACGGCCGAGTGGGCTTACCTTGGAGAACTCGTACCAGATTGAGAGCCGCTTGGCGGCCGTGACGCTCGGCGAACTGGCCGGTGGTCAATGAGGGCTTGTTATCGTACGCGTTGATAATTAGAGCGCAATCGCCTAGGGCCCAGGCGTTGGTATGGCCTTGGATTCGCATGTCCGGCTGGGTGAGAATGCGGCCGCGCTCCTTAGGCGCATCGAGGTATTGAACCAATGGAGAGGTAGCAGTGCCGATGGTGCAGACGATGGTCGCGCCGGTGAGCATTCGCCCATCGTTCAGTTCTACTCCTTCATGAGTTGCCGCGACGGCGCGCGTCTTCAATATAAGGGTGATGCCGGCCTTCTCCATTCTCTTCCTGGCGAATTCCGCCAGAGTGGGGGTGACTTCGGGCAAGATGTGGTCCTTGGGATGAATCAGCGAGACCACCACGTCGTCCTTGCGAAAGTTATGGTAAAAGCGCGTGCTGCTGCGAACCAATTCGTTGATTTCTCCCGCGACTTCAACGCCACTGAAGCCCGCTCCCACGATAATGAAGCTGAGATGCCAGCGCTGGCGCTGCGGATCGCGGGTGGCCTCGGCATGTTCCATCTGACTGACAATGTGCTGGCGCAGGTCTATGGCATCGCGCATAACCTTGAAGGCGAAGGCATGCTCGGTCATCCCCGGGATGATGCCCAAGTTGCTTTCAGCGCCGCAGGCAATTACCACGTGATCGTAGTGCAAGCGGTTGAGCACGCCGCTGCCGTCCTCAAAAGCTATCTCTGAAGAAGCAAGATCGATTTTCTGGACGCGCTCCGTGCGGCAGCCAACCCTGGGGAGCATCTGCCGGAGGGGAGTAGCCGCTGCGTCGACATTGATGGACGCCCCGGCCACGTCCGCCAGGAGAGGGTGGAAGACCATGTGGTTCTCCGAGTTGAAAAGGAGAATCTCACACTCGGACGGGGAAAGCTTGCTGCGCAAGGTCTTTGCGAACTGCACGGCGGCAAACCCGCCTCCGACGATGACGACTCTTGTAGGTGTCACTGCTTCTGTTCTCGGTTGAGGGACTTTGCCATGTCTTAATTTTTGATGCGCTCAAGAGTGCTGCGGATAAAAGAAAAATACGGCCTCGGCAGCAAAGCCAGATACTGTGCTTCCACCAGTCGCGTGCTCGGTGCGTCGGACAAGTCCCGGACCAAGGCCATTTAGTTTCGGCTTGCCGACAACCCGGGGACTATACCATGCAATCGACAAGCGCATTTATGAGGAGTGATCCGAATGGCGGATCGTTCTAGCGATCCGACGATTGGATGCTTTGCTGCTTCTAACTTATCTGGCCGCTCATCCCGGTAAGTGTCCGCGACGAAGCGTAACCTGGTAGAGCTCGTGCCTTCGGCGCACCGAACTGCTTCGCCACGCACCGGTCTTGGGCCGATCGTAAGGCCCACCGACGAATGACGCTCATACCGTATGACGGTTACCGGAGATATGGGTAGTGTCTCCACTTGTTCAATTATGTTACCTTCGTTGGCCGAAGGGTCGCGTGGTTAACTTTAATGCGTTGCGGGGGCTATCGCCCATGTCGGAACTCTGGACCAGCGCGCTCGAATCCGGTGGGTCGCATCTCAACGCAGGATGGTTCTATTAATCACGGCATTTCTAACGGTCGAATCTGCGGATGAGAACGCACACTCTTCAGCCACAGTATTGGTTCAAAGATAGACAGTCTTTCTTTTTCTTGATGCATAGCGTAAGGAAAGAGAGCGACGATCTGAATCCAAAGGAGGGAGAAAAAGTATGTTTCATTTGGTCTGGTATGTTCTTATTGGGCTAGTCTCGGGCTTCATCGCGAAATCGGTGATGCACGTGCACATAACGCTTTTGTGGACCGTCGTGCTCGGCATCATCGGATCGATCATCGGCGGCGGCGTTGCCCACATGTTTTCGCGCCCCACAAATGAGCGGTATCATCCGGCCGGCCTCATTTTATCCACACTCGGCGCGATTCTGGTTCTTTTCGTTTGCTATAAATTGAATATTCATTTTCCCGTTTTTAACCGGACATAAGCGACCCGTATATAGCATATGTTCTGGCACGACAAATCGGGAGTTGAGGTAGTGCTCTCTTCCTACATTCGTGTAGGATTCGAGAACGAAATTTTCACGGAGCAAGAGCTGACCGATTGGCTTGGATCTGGGAGATCTAAATAGCCGGTCTTCTTTATCTTGTGCTTCGAGCACGTCGATCCGTCCCATCTCTTAAACCGGTTAGAATTCATGCTCGCTGAGGCGCCGAGGTGATCGTAGGTTTTTTACTTTCAGGAAGCGCTACGACTATTTTCATGGCAGCTGACTAAAGCTGCCGAATCAACAGTAACGACTGGTCGTCAAATTGCGCTCCGTACCGGGCTAGGCTTTCTTGGAGTGACCGGCAAATCACATTCAACGGCTCCCTGCCATGTTTCTGCAATTCGGCTTGGAGCCTCATTATTCCAAACTCTTCTCCCGCTTTATTCATGGTTTCGAGAAACCCATCGGTGTAAAGCGCCAGGACGTCGCCACTTTGCGCCGGTAATTCAGCGGTAGCAAATTCTCCTGTCGGGAGAATTCCCAAGGGCAAGTTGGAGCATTCCAAGGGAATCACTTCACTGCTCTTAGCTGAAAAGTGGAGTATGGCCGGATGTCCGGCAAGCCCAAACTGCAACTTCTCTCCGTTCCATGCAACAAAACAAAACGTCACAAACATATCCGGCTTCTTCAACGGGTAAAGTACCTCGTTCAGCCGTGGCTGAATATGCCCGCTGTCCTCCGGCGAACTCAGTAGCATCCGCGCGGCGCTCTTCACCATTCCCATGACCACGCCCGGTGCCACGCCATGACCCGAAACATCCGCCACGTAGGCCACCCAGCGATCTTCCGATCCCGCAAGATCGATCAGGTCGCCCCCCACCTCGCCGCTTGGCAGGGACTGACCAAAGAACTCAAATTTACCCAGTCTTGTCTCAATAGCAGGGACAAGAACTCGGTGGATCTCGGTGGCCAGTTCCATCTCCGCATGCACCCGGAAATAGCGCCGGGCCTCGGTTATCGACGCATACAAGAAGCAAAGGTACCCCACCGCGACGGCTATCATTATGGCCAGCCCGTCAAAGGACAGCCTGCTGTGCAACCGTGCGATGTCGGCGGCAGCCATCTGCGCCGGCTTCGCAGGGGAGGGAAGCCAATTCTGAATTACGTTCAGCAGTACCACGTGGACCACGAACAGAGGCACCATCGCCTTCCAGAATTGCTTGCGGAGCACAAATCCCGAAACTGCGTAGAGCACGGGGAATAGACCCGAAATCAGGACGATCAGCGCAAAGCGGAGTTCTGGCTGGTTTCCCATCATCGTGATGTCACTTGCAAATCCGATGATGCTGAATATGAAAAACACTCCCACGAAAAAACTCACGAGCGACTTTCGAGGGACTGTCCTCCAGAAAGCTCTACTTTCGCTCATGCTTTAAGCACCCCCCGTGGCGCTCGATACTATACCAACCCACGGCCAACGAACTCTTCAGTCAACTCTCGATTGACGCGATAGCCGTCCAAGTGGGTACTGGAACGAACATGTCCCGTTTCCCGACTTCTATGATAGGCCCTTGTCAAAAGGCAAAAAGGTGAAGAGGCAAAAAGCCCTCCTGATGCGCTCGGGAGGAGCGCCAGTGTAGAGTCTTTGCCTTCCCAAGCGCGTGTTGGCCTCTCGGCCGTGGTTTCTATCCGAGGATAGAACCAGACTTGACCGGGAGTTAGCTTAATTTCGGGAGTCCTTTCATAAATATTTCCCCATCTTTTGCTCACTCGTGGCATCCAATGCCCGGAAGTCCTCCCTATGAGGGGGCGGTGGAGGTGTTCAATGGCGCGGAACGTAGCAGATCTAATGTGGGAAATGCTTCAAAAGGCTGGCGTGAAACGCTGCTATGGAATTGTGGGGGACGCTCTCAATCCTGTCATCGATGCGCTCCGCCGGAACGGAAATGTTGACTTCGTTCATGTGCGGAATGAAGAGTACGGCGTCTTTGCCGCGGTTGCAGAGGCCTACTGCACGGGAACCCCCGTTGCGGTGTGCGGCACGGCCGGCCCCGGCGTGACTCACCTATTTAACGGCCTGATGGACGCGAGGAAAGAAGGCGCCTCGGTTATCGCCATTGTGGGCGACGTTGAAACGAAGCTGATCGATACGGCTGCCCTTGAGGAGCTGAATCCTTATAAGTTTTTCGACGCTGCGGCACTCTTTATCGGGCGTCTCATCAACCCGGAGCAGGCGCGTGCAGTGATCAACACCGCCATCACAACCGCCGTCGCCGATCGCGGTCCCACGGTGATTTCGCTTCCCGGTGACGTCGCAGCATCGGAAGTGCGGGAGAAAATGCATGCCGTCGCGATTCCTGCCAAGCCCGTTTTGCGTCCTGCCGACGCGGAATTGGAAAAGCTCGCACGCTTGATCAACGATGCAAAGACGGTTGCTATCTTCGGCGGCGAAGGCTGCCGGGACGCGCGCAACGAAGTCCTGGCTCTCGCCGCCAAGTTGAAAGCTCCCGTCGGCTACTCCTTTCGCGGCAAGCAGTGGCTCGAGCACGATAATGCTTACGCCACGGGCATGACCGGTCTCCTCGGCTACGGCGGAACGTACAACGCGATTCAGGGCGCCGATCTTCTTCTGCTGCTCGGGACAGATTTTCCATTTTCCGAGTTTTTGCCGAACGGCAACGTGAAAAAGGTCCAAATTGACGTGAACCCGAAGCACCTCGGCCGCAGGACGGCGCTGGATCTCGGTCTCATCGGAGACGTGCAGGCGACGCTCGCGGCCGTGCTGTCAAAGGTGGACGAGAAAAAGGAAGCGAGCTTCCTCGAAAAGCACCTTGCCCAAACGCACGAGTTCGAGGAGCTGCTGAGCCATTACGTGGACAAAGGACCCGGCATCAAGCCGATTCGCCCGGAATACCTCGCCGCGACATTAAGCGCGCTGGCTTCTGATGACGCCATGTTCTTTGCCGACACTGGAACGGCCTGCATCTGGATGGCTCGGCACATCAAGGGCGCCACCAATCGCCGACTGTTCGGCTCCTCTTCCTGGGCGTCGATGGCCAACGCCGTGCCTAACGCGTTCGGCGCACAATTGGCCTACCCGGGACGGCAGACGATTGCCCTCTGCGGCGACGGCGGTTTTACGATGCTCGCGCTCGGCGACCTGCCCACGTTGGTCCAGCGCAAGGCGCGCGTTGTGCACATCATCCTCAACAATGAATCGCTCAACTTCGTGAATATCGAGCAGCAGGAAGCGGGCTTCGTTCCCTTTGGAGTGGACTTCAAGAATCCGAATTTCGCGCGCGTGGCCGAAGCGATTGGTGCGAAAGGCATCCGTCTCGAGGAACCGGGCCACGTGAAAGAGGCTCTCACGGAAGCTCTGGCCTACAAGGACGGCCCGGTTGTCGTCGATGCCGTCGTCGACCCCTACGCGCTTTCGTTGCCGTCGCACGTCCCGTTCCACACGGCAAAGGGGTACACACTGAGTCTCGCCAAACAGGTCCTTGCAGGCCGGTTCGACGACGTGATCAAGACGATGGAACGCAACGTCCGTTTGGTTTGAGCAGTGATCCTTGAGGTGCTAGTTACAGCGCGGACGAGGTTTCCGCGAGTCCTTCACAACTAGTCACGCGAAAGGGATCTTGGATATGACTAAACCCATTCTGGTGGTAACCAGCCGTTATCCGAAGGAGATTGAAGACCGTATCGACCGCGACTTCAACGCCCGACGAAATCCGAACCAGGTTCCTTTCAGCCAGCAGCAGTTGCTCTCCGCAGCCGATGGAGCCGACGGCCTGTTCATCACGTCGGCAGACCGGTTGGACTCTGGGTTTTTCCAGAAAGCCTCGCCAACGATAAAAATCATCGCCACGTACTCGGTGGGTTTTGAGCATATTGATCTGGAAGCCGCCGCTCGCAGGAAAATTGCAGTCGCCTATACCCCGGGTGTCAACCATGAAGCAACGGCCGACATCGCCATGCTGCTTTTACTTGGCGCTTCGCGTCGCGCTTACGAGGCCCAGGAACTGGTTCGAACGGGGGCTTGGAGGCCCTTGAGTCCCGACATGCTCTTGGGCTGGCAAGTTGGTGGCAAGGTTCTCGGCATTTTCGGAATGGGGCGCGTGGGACAAGCCCTGGCGCGTCGAGCACGAGGATTCGGAATGAAGATTCACTATTGCAACACTTCTGCGTTACCAGCGGAAATCGCAGGAGACGCCGTCTACCATAAGGATCCGTCGGATCTGCTTCGCGTAAGTCAGTTCTTGAGCCTGCACGCCCCGGAGACTCCTCAGACCCACCATTTCTTGAACTCCAAAGCCATAAGCCTTCTGCCTCCCGGGGCCATCGTGGTGAACACCGCCCGCGGCGGATTGGTGGTCGATGACGACCTCATCGTGGCTCTCAAGAGCGGAGGGGTAGCCGCCGCCGGACTCGACGTATTTGAAGGCGAACCAAAACTTAACCCGGAATATGTTTCGCTGAAAAATACATTTCTACTGCCGCATATCGGCAGCGCCACGATCGAAACCCGGACAGCAATGGGCATGCTGGCCCTGGACAATGTGGACGCGGTCTTGAACGGCAGGGCTGCGCCGACCCTCGTCCAGCCCTAATCGCAGCTCGACGTCTCATAAGCGTATCCGAACGCAAAAGGCGGCAAGTTCGCCGAAGGCCACGCACATCGTTTCCGTGACACGTTTGCGGTGGATGAAAAATGGCGGAGAGGGTGGGATTCGAACCCTTTCCTGGTATTTAAAGCACGCGACTTACTGATTCTATATGACGCTCTTGTCGCCGTAGCCGCTAGAGTCGCCCTAATCGGGTACAGTTTCGGTACAGAGTGACAAATGTGTGTCGTTAGGCGTATGAGAGGGAAATGAAGCGCACAAACATCTGGCTTGGCGATGATCACCTGAAAAAGCTCAAGGCTCTCTCGGGAAAAACCGGAGCGCCAGTTTCCGCGCTCATTCCGAAGGCGATTGAAGAGTATCTGAAGAAAAAGTAGCGCAGTAAGCGAGACGCCACGGTGTTATCAGCGGCGCGATGCAAGCTCACCGTAGTCTATCAGCAGTCCAACGTGATTCCCTCGAATCGATAAGTCTTAGGTGGCCCCCGTCGGTTGCTCGACCCCGCACCGCTCGTGGCCCACTGGGAGACTCGATTTACAGGTTCATCCTTCACCCTTAACCGATGCGAAATTGCTTGACAATTTGAGCGGGTAATTGCCTGGCGTGAAAGTCTAGAATACAAACATACGGTCAAGCCGAATGGCTTACGGAAATCGGTTGCTTGGGAGGGTCACGTGAGCCAATCACCGCTCGTCAGTACTCCTGGGAATTTCGTGGCGACAAGATCGCGCCGCAGTACGCGCATCGAGAAATCCGTCCCACTGATCGTCTTAGGTCAGAATCGGATGGGAGAGCCCTTCGTGGAGCGAACGGTCTCGCTCACCCTCAATATGCATGGTTGCCGGTATTCCTCGCGCCATGATTACGGCGTTGGAACGTGGGTTACGCTGCAGATGGTGGGATTAAACAGTCCCGAGGAAAAACCCGCGACAGTGAAGGCGATAGTTCGGTCGGTTCATCCGGCCGCGAGTTTGCGCGAACTCCAACAGGTTGGCGTGGAACTGGAAACTCCTGCGAATGTGTGGGGGATTGCGGCGCCACCGGCGGATTGGCTTAGCGCCCCAGAAACAAATACGTCGACGGTAAAACTCGCAGGGGTGGTTGCCATCACACAAGAAGCTGCGAAGAAGAAAGCAGGCGAGATCCAGATGAACACAGACCCTAAGATATCCGAGATCACCAGTTTCCCGTCCCCGGCCGCTTCACGACCCGCAGCCCCACCAGCCCCAAAGGTACCGGAGGCTCCGCAACCACCACGCGTCGTGGTCACACCCGACCGGCTGATTTCCGCGCTGCAAGGGAAACTTCAACAAGAGGCGGAGAAAGCGGTGCAGGTAGCGGTAGCGAAGCAGGTGAACGATGTAATTCGGGAGGCACTCAGCTCGATTGATGATGCGCGCCAGTCAAGCGTGCGAGACGTGAAGGAACTTCTCCCGAAGCAGATAGAAGCAATGAAACTTTCGCTAAAAGAGGAATCCACCGGAGAAATGGCCGCGCAATGGAAGGCGGACATGCAGATGTATCGAAGCCGAGCGGAAGAGACGGCTCAACGCCTGGAAAAACAGGCAGACGAATTGCGACGCGAGTTGGCGAATGCGCAAGAATATGTGGACAAGTTGACGCGAGAGATTGCACCGTCGTTTCCGGCGCGCCTGAAGGAAACTGTGACCCAGGCGACATCGGAGTTTAAGAGTGGGGCAGACGTGATTGCAAACCGCCGCTACGAACGGCTCATGGAGAATGTGCGGATCGTGACACAAGACGCGCTGTTGAACTTGAATGCGCGCTCGGAGGAAGTGCAGGCGTTCGTGCAAAGTGCGGTAAATTCCGGAGTGGAGGAATTTCGGCAGGAGACGGAACTGTATGTGAATAAGGCGCTCGCGGAGACGAAGGAACGGGCTGTTTCCGCGCTCTCCTCGCTCGACGCGGAAAGTCGAACCACCTGTGATGCACGTCGCCAGGCGCTGGAGACGGAGGTGGCGCGTTTCGCTGAACGGGCGGCGGAACAATTCCACAAAGGAATCAAGGCTTTCCTGTCCACCTGCTTGGTCGCGGCCGTCGGCGCCATGGATGAACACTCCAAGTCGACGCTCGACGGGCTCCTGAAAGATGACGGAAAAAGTCTGGACGAGGCCGGTGCGGACGCTGGGAAGAGGCCCGTCGTACTGGAACGTCACCAGGAGACTTGCCAGCAATAGTCTTAGGTCGCTGGAAACTTCCTGTCGATCCTTTCCAATACAAAAGAGGCTTTGTCGATTGCCTTTTCGGCGAAGTATTGTTCATTCAGGTGAGGCTTATCCGTTTCCATGTTTTCGATTAAGCGGCGTGCGGATAGAAGTGTGGCAGCAAAAAGAATTGCGTACTTACGTTCTTCGGTCATGGGTAACTCGCTGAATGGAGTGCAGAGGAGGGGATCGCAGTCTAGCGTGTTTGGGGAAGTGGAACAAGCGAAGGAGTGTTGTGATAAACTCCCCTGAAAATGGCAGATAGAAAATTCAAACCTGGGCAACACATCCAAATGAAATTAGCTGGCGGACGCATCGAGGAAGCGACGATTAAGGCTGTTATTGAGCATATCGATGGCATTCGACTCCAAGTTGACTTTGGTCACGATCAAACGGCGTTGATCGAGTTGTGGCAGGTCGTGAAAGATTAGGAGTGTCCCGTGTATCGCAGGTGCGCGTTCAGGATGCTTTTCGAGGTGGTTTTATGAAGTCTGAACTGACGGCCAAGCAGGTAGCAGAGTGGATGTTCGACGAATTGAACCGACACGGTGAACTTTACCAAGACACAGTTGTCTACGAGATAGCAAAGAAATTTGGCAAACAATTCACTTACGAGAACGACAATGGCAATGAGGCGATTCGAAAAGACGCTCTCTCCGCATTCCGGAAGATGAGCAAAGAAACTGTGGTTTGGGAGCGGGAGAATCGCTACTGGCGAATACGCAAGCCCGGTGATGCACCCGGCAGAGAGCAGAGTTGCAGGCAAGTGGACGCGAGAGAATTGCCGTTAGCCTAACGGCTAGTCAGGTTTTAGGCTTTATGAATCAATAGCTTGCAAGGGCCGTTGCATGATCGTTGCATAAGGAGAAGGTTGAATCTGCCAATCCACGCTGAGTTATAATTTCGTCTCCTTCCCCTACCGTAAACTTCGTGAACGTGTCATCTGAGCGTTTTCCCACGGACGAAAAGCCAGCCCGCACCCTCACATTGTTCGCAACTCCCATTACCAGTCCAACCGGTTGCATTGCATGACAGACACTCAGCCCAATCATTCTCCTGGTTGGCGCTAGAGTTCGTCCCCTTGCATCTCTTCCTCCCCTCCATGCGTCCGCACTTCGCGTTGGCGAGCTGTATGTCATAGCCGGGCGCTCCGCAATTCGTACAGCACGTGACGGGCTTAGAGCGCTTCATGTGGCGATTCTACTACCTCTGCCGCTTGGATGGCTGGCTTTGATTCTATTTGATTATACGGGCCATCCTGCGCGACATCCAGGGCGGGCCTGAAGGGCTTCCGCCTTCTGACGCTGTTCCCATTGCTCACGATCGCGCCTTTCCTTGTCATCATGGAAAGTTTTGATTGGATCATCCAGCGCTCGTTTGTCCACGGCTACGCGGCCTCCTGGTGGGTCATAGCCAAAACTCTGTTTACGGTTGCTTCTTGGCGGTGTTCCTATCGAACGTGTTATGTCTCCATTCTCTTGGGACATCAAAGCGTGCGCGTCACCGAGAAGCATTACAACCCTTGGGTGCGCTCGCGGCAGGAGCAGTTAGAGGCGGACGTTCGCAATGCTTGGAAGAGTGATCCGCTAATAATCGCGGGTACAAAAGAGGTACAGATTCAGAGCGGACGGCCTAACTAAATGAAAATCGAAATTATGGCGGAGAGGGTGGGATTAAACCCAAGTGAGGAAGCGTGAGGAACCGTTTGAGAGCGTCTGTAACCATTACGAAATCTACAGGTTGCAGACAGGCTTTTCGGATTTACCGTATCGTGTTGCCAGGAAGGGGCTTTTGCGCGCTTAAATCCCCTCCCAGAAGTACACATCTACTAATGAAAACAGGCTATTTACCGGCAAGCCCGCCTCCACTTATTCAGGACGACATCCGAGATGAGTCTGTCCAACTCTCGGCTTCCCACAACGCCGTTAGGACGTAGCCGCCCGGCGGCGGACGCTACGCCTGCCGGGGAACGCTACAACAAGATTAGCTATTCTGCCGAAGCACTGGACACCCTGCTGGTCGATCCTTTCTGGAGGCGGACTCGCACGCACCGGGTGAGATCGTGCTGGACTTGGACGCCACCGACACGCCGCTGCACGGACGGCAGGAAGCGCGTTCTTTTCATGGCTACTACGGGCACTACTGCTATCTGCCGCTGTATGTGTTCTGCGGAGATCATCTGCTGTGTGCGCGGCTGCGGCCCTCGAACATCGACGCCAGTGCGGGAAGTCTCGAGGAAGTGCAGCGCATCGTGCGGCAGATTCGCGCACGGTGGCCAAAGACCAGCATCATCCTGCGAGCGGACTCGGGCTTCTGTCGTGAAGAGTTGTTGGCTTGGTGCGAAAACAACGATGTGGACTATGTATTCGGCTTTGCGCGCAACAAGCTGCTGCGGAAAATCATCGGCCGCGCGATGCAGCAGGCTAAACAAGAGCGTCGGCGCACGGGAAAACCCGCGCGGGTATTCTGTGAGTTCGCTTATCGCACCAAGAAAAGCTGGTCGCGGGCTCGGCGGGTGATCGCCAAAGCCGAACAGATCGAAGGCAAGGAAAATCCCCGCTACCTGGTCACGTCGCTCGACAAGGAGGGCTGGCCCGCGCAGCAACTTTATGAACAGCTCTACTGTGCCAGGGGTGAGATGGAAAACCGGATCAAGGAGCAACTGTGCCTGTTCGCGGACCGCATGAGCACGGAGACCCTGCGGGCCAATCAGCTGCGCTTGTACTTCTCCTCGTTGGCCTATGTGCTGGTCGAGGCCTTGCGACGGCTGGGCTTGGCAGGCACGGAGTGGGCGAAAGCCCAAGTCGATACCATTCGGCTGAAGCTGTTAAAAATCGCTGCACAAGTACGCATCACCGCGCGCCGCATTTGGGTCCGTTACAGTTGCGCTTATCCTTGGCAGAATATTTTCACCGCGGCCTGGACGGCGCTGCGCTGCTGAAAAAAAGAAAAAACAAAACCTTGTCTCGCACTCCCAGAAGCAGTCGAAGTCTGTCCGAAAAACGTTTCCAACAAGGATCGGGACGACCGGTAACCCCCGATAGACAGGAGATCCAATTCATAAGAGCTGAACTGATGAACATAAAACCTAAATCGCTTACTCAGCCTGCCCCTCGTGAGAAAAGGCGGCTAGCGCCGGGAGCACCGATTTCAGCGAGTATGATCCGCCAAACGCAGGATGGTAGACGTGATCGCGGACGATTGGCAGTAAATCCCAAAGTCGCCGCTGAATCTTCGTAATCCGCGTCGAGAACTGCGGCAGCCACGAGGCAAGCTCGGAGAGCCGCTGCGACTCAAACTGCTGGCTATACACCACAATGCTTCCGTCATCGCCAAGCGCATCGCACAGCGCCGCGATGAACGCTTTCCGAGGATCGCTCTCGTCGGTCGCTAAGAATTCGAAATGCTCGGGCGCAGCACCCGGCTGCCGTTGCACATGCGCACTCCACTGGAATGGAATGTGATCGTAGGGGCGCATCCCCGCAAAGCGAGGTGTTGGCGGATTCACAGTTTCAAAATCCATGAAGTACAGCGGGTATTTCAGCCCTTCCAACTCGCCCTTGAGTTCCGCGGCTCCGGGCACTTGTGGCAGTACACTCGGACGACAGGCACTTGCAATCGAGGCCTGGCTTCCGCCACGCGAGTGACCATTGGCAGCGACGGATCCGATGTCAAATATTAATTCTATGGCCGAAGAATGGGATTCTTACTTCTGCAATGATGGGCTATCGTCTACGAGTGAATTTGACAAGCTATGTGCAATCGGGGACCGATTAACAAAGACGATGACTGAGAGGTTTGATGCTGTCTTTTGTGGCCGAA
>Ga0209040_10001597_pt1 | contig 17971 bp, 12 predicted proteins | sample BogFormECP12_OM3_FD_188240 | JGI IMG/M metagenome (GOLD analysis project Ga0209040, IMG submission 188240) | Bog forest soil microbial communities from Calvert Island, British Columbia, Canada - ECP12_OM3 (SPAdes) (version 2) | ecosystem: Environmental > Aquatic > Freshwater > Wetlands > Bog ...
AATAACGCCAGTCCACGATGCCATCGTTGCGGGTGTAAATGGCGGTCTCCAGCACTGATTTTGGAACATTGCGGCGAAGGGAATCGAGGAAGTTGCAGGTACATCGGCCCGTATAGCAGGTGGGCAGGACTCCTGAGCCATGTTCCTTCAAGATGTGCTTGCGCACAGCTTCCGCCGCCTGGAGCACCGTGCGATGTGCCACGGTGCCGTGAAATGGCGAAGCCAAAGTGATTACCGATGACACATCATCGGGCCTTTGAGAGGCGACAGATCGGGCGATGATGCCTCCCAGGCTGTGACCGATGAGATGGATCTTCCGCTCCGTCTCGAGAAGAGCTTTCTCGATGCACGCATTCAGATGGCGCTGAATCAGGATATTCGGGCACTCAGCATTAATCCCGATGCCCGAGAAGTAAGGACGATACCCGATGCGCCCCAGCCACGTGTGGAGTTGCGTGAGATAAGCGTCAGTGCCAAGGAATCCGGGGACTAGAACTACCGCCGATCCGTCGCCGCGCGGTACGCCGAGACCGTAATAGACCGGAGAGGCGTGAAGGAGGAAAATATCGGCGGCAAATAGCGCCTCTTTCCAAATAGAAATATGAGCTACTGCGTGGTCTTCGCGAAAGTCGTAATGCCGAGGGCCGGTTGCCAAATTTTCTCCGCGGTTTCGGAAGTGGGTTCGGTCGCTGGAAGTCACGGGGAAATTGGCCCGTACATACACCGGGGAGGCCGCCCGGCGCCGTCCTCGGGAAATTAATATAGACCTTTTGTTCGAAGTTGCAAAGGTTAACTTTGCGATGGCATGAGGCGGTTGCTGTGCGACGCAGAAACATTCCAGACTCGAGGACCGTTGCTCAACGCCCGGCGCTGTCCAGTTACAGAATCGATCACGGCGCTTAATGCTGCAGCGCAGCATCGACGATACTCATGGCGCATTGCGGTAAAATGAAAGTAGGATGGCTGCAGGTTGTGCGTTGCAGCAAGGAGGTGCGTGGCGATGAGCTCGCCCACGATCGCGATCAAGAAGTACCCAAATCGAAGACTCTACGACACTTCCGGCAGCCGGTATATCAATCTGGAAGACATTGCCGGATTGATACGAAGCGGGAAAGACGTGCAGGTGGTTGACGCGCAGACTGGCGAAGACATAACCCGCGTGACGCTGACCCAGATTATCGTGGACGACGCCAAACAGCAGCCCACCGGACTGCCCCTGGAACTGCTTCGCCAACTCATCGTTTCCTCAGACACTGTCGGCCGGGAATTCATTATGTGGTACCTGAAGTCGGCTTTCGACGCCTACCAGAATGTCCAGACTAAACTCCAGAGTGGTCTGACTGGCGTGCAATCCGCCGCGATGTCTCCAATCAGCATGATAAAAAATCTCATTCAAGGACAGTCGCCGGAGAACCGCGCGCCTGACGGCCGAACCGACAGCAGCGCGGAACTTCAGCTACTGCGCCAGCGCATCGCGGAGTTGGAAGCGCGCGGCGAAAAGCCAAAGCCGCCGAAAGCTCCAGCCAAGCGGAAGTCCCGGAAAATATAAAGAGTGTCACGACGGGCTGGCTGCTCTTCACGCCCAGCTAATCCAGACGTTGGAAAAAATTACTGCACGCTGATTGCGGCCAACTGAGCCTCGTCGTTCCACGTCATCTGCGCAGCTAGCGGGATGAAACTCATCGCACGCTCGGTCAACGCAGTTATCGTCAGGCTGGGATTGACGCCGAGATTCGCACCGACCACCGAACCATCACAGATGTACATGTTCTTGTAGCCGAAGACGCGGTTGCGGTAATCGACGACACCGTTCTCAGGAGAGTCCGCGATGACGCAGCCTCCGAGGCAATGTGCGGTCCCGGGAATGTCGAACAGTATTTCGGGAAGCATGCTCATGGCCGTGCCTCCGGCGGCGCGCGCCATCTTCAGAGCAAACTCATTGGCCTGCGGAATGTAAGTGGGGATTCGCTGGCCGCGGCTGACCAGGGTTTTTCGGAATGGCGAGAACAGCGAGCGCTTCCAACCCATGTCGATGTGCCCATCGAGCGCCTGCATGCACAGCAGGATCACCGACTCGCGCGCCCAACCGAAGGGCTGCATGATGCGGAATGTCCGGATGGGATGGACGATCGAGGAAACCAGGAGGTTCCTCAGCCAGAGAGCCACTCGACCAGGCCCAGGCCGCCCGCCTGTCAGAATCGTGGTCCACGCGGACATCGCGTCGGATCCATTAGGATAGCGAACGGCTTCGATGTGCGTGTGCTCGTCGACGTAAATACCCGAACCGATCGCGACACCTTTCGACAAGTCGTCCGTAGTTCCCGGCACGCGGACGCCAATCAGCGATTCGGAGTTGGTGCGCACGTATCGGCCAACTTGGTCGCTGAGGCGAGGGAGCGACTGCTTTTCCTTCAAATGGAAGAGGAGCTCCATGGTTCCAATCGCTGAAGCGGCAAAGACAACTCCACGGCAGGTAAACCTTCGGGGATGGCGGTTGATCCAGGCGATGGACTTCACCGTGGAAACCTTGTATCCACTGCTGCCATCGGCTACGCCTTCCAGCGGCTGCACATCCACCACTTTTGTTTCCGGAAATACCTGAGCGCCGTGCTTCTCGGCGAGGTAGAGGTAATTCATGTCGAGGGTGTTTTTCGCGCCGTGGCGACAGCCCATCATGCAGCCGCCGCAAGCTTGGCATGTGGTCCGCTCCGGGCCCTCGCCCCCGAAATACGGGTCGGGATAAGTCACTCCCCCGGCCACTCCTTCTGGCGCCTGGAAGATAGCGACGCTGGTGCGGTAAAAGGTGTCGCCCACTCCGGCCGAGTCGGCCACCTTTTTCAGCAGCCGGTCGGCCGGCCCCAGAATCTTGTTCACGTTGACGCCCAGCATTTGCGATGCGGTGTCATAGTGCTGGGGCATCTCCGATTTCCAGTCGTCCAGTCCCTTCCACGAGCCGCTATCCCACACCTTGTCGGGAGGACGCAGCATGGTGCTGGCGTAGGTGATCGATCCTCCACCGACTGCGCAGCCGTGCAGGATGGTGACGTGACGGAAGAAGCGCATGTTAAAGAAGCCGCGCAGGGCGAGGCCCGGTCGCCAAAACCAGCGATGGAATGACCAACTGGTTTTCGGGAGGTTTTCGGGCGTCCAGCGGCGCCCCATCTCCATGACTGCAACGCGATAGCCCTTTTCCACCAGACGGTGGGCTGTGACGCTGCCTCCGAAGCCGGAGCCAATGACAATGAAGTCGAAATCGAACTCGTCACGTTCTCGCGACATTCGAGACTCCCATGTTAGGCCGGCACAGCTTTCTTCCGCCCGATCTTTGCGGCTGCGAGAACTTCCTGCGGTTGCGGCATGCCGCGCCGCGCATAACGGATTAGCCCGTCCGGTCCAATCAAGTACACCGTGCGATTCACCATCCCACCATCGGAGTTGTACAACGCGGCCACTTGCTGGTCGGCATCAACCAACAGCGGAAACGGGAACTTGTATCTGTCGCGAAACTCGCGATGGCTTTCGGCGCTCTGCGGATTGATTCCGAAGACGACCACATTCAATCCGCGGGTGTCCGGCCACGCGTCGCGGAATTCACAAAGTTGGCGACGGCAGATCATGGTGTCATCGCCGGGATAAAACACCAGCACAACATTCTTCCCGTGCAGAGCGGACAGCTTCACCTTTTTGCCCGACTCAGTGGGCAAGGTGAAATTGGGGGCCTTGGACCCGACAGGAAGCGGATCGCGGGGTAACCAGGAAAGCATTTCAGGTCCTAATTTCTTGGCACGCCACCCTACTTGGGACGTGCGGCAGCTTCGGCCTTACGAATGGCCCTCTCGTGTAGATCATAGGTCGCAAGGGCCTTGCCAGCTCCCTCGCGCGCCATGGCGGTGCTCAACTGACGCTCACCTTCGGCGAAGGTATCTTCGGCGTCGAGCCGCTGGCGTTCCGTTTCCTCATCCGCCTCCAGCACCTTTTGGGCAATGGCGAGGATTTCTGGATCGAAAGACTTGGCATCGTCCTTGGCTTTGGCGCGTTTTCCCTTGCCGGCATCGCTATCCTGCGTGGCCAGGTAGTTGTAAGCCTTCTTCAGCTCGTTGCTCCAGGTGGCTTTGACTTTGTCCTCGGCTTCATTGAGAGCGGCGGTGGCTCGATCGGCGATTCCCCGCACGCGCCGCTTTTCCATGAGCCACTTAAACACGCCCCATTGCGTGCCCGCAGTCATAACTTCCCGGGCTTCTTCGACAGCTTCAAGTTTTCGCATAGCAGTGACAATCTAGAAACAACAATTCGACACACTGTGAAGAGAACGGCACTGCGGCTGGTGGATCCATACGCGAGGAACGCCGTCGCATCACGTGTCATTGTAGGCTGGCTCCAGCGAATTCCGGAGTGATCCAGCCCAGGGAACGAACTCATATTCCCAAATTGGGACAAATCTCGCAAATGAGACTCGTGCGGGATGGACTTCTGTTCAAGCCAGGAGTTCCGCACGATCGCAGCGCCCCCAGAGGAGAAATCTGGGAGGCGCTGTTTGCTAGACGGGGCCATGGGCAAACTTAGGCCAGGTCCCGATATGCGACGCTGGTCAAAAACTCCTCGTACTCACCCTTCGACATATTGGTGAGTAACTCCGCCGCACGATCGAGCTTGTGGTCAGGAGGTGTAGTCTCGGCGGAACGCAATCGTTCCACCACCTCTCGCAGCAATTGGTCAAACAGCGCAGCCGTGATTACGCGCCCATCATCCAGGCGGGCACCGTAACGGATCCACTGCCAGATTTGCGAGCGGCAAATCTCTGAGGTTGCTGCATCCTCCATCAAGTCATAAATCGGGACACAACCGTTTCCCCGCAGCCAGGCTTCAAGGTACTGCAGTCCAACATCGATGTTGCGGCGCAACCCCGCTTCGGTGATCACGCCCTTGGGCAGCTCCAGCAGGTTGGCAGCGGTGATGGGGGAATGCGGGCTTGCCGGCGGCGCAATCTGGTTGGCAGCCGGCATGTATTGGTCGAAGATCGTCTTCGCCACCGGAACCAGTCCGGGGTGTGCGACCCAGGTTCCGTCGTGACCAGCGCGGACCTCACGCAGCTTGTCCTGCCGCACACGTTCCATGGCTTTTTCGTTGGCCTCAGGGTTGTTGCGGATGGGAATTTGCGCTGCCATGCCGCCCATGGCGTGAATGCCGCGGCGATGGCAAGTGTGAATCAGCAGCTCCACATAGGAACGCAGAAACGGCTGCTCCATGGTGACGACGCCCCGATCGGGTAGAACGTGGCTGGCGTGGTTCCGGAATCTCTTAATGAAGCTGAAGATGTAATCCCAGCGGCCGCAGTTGAGCCCTGCGGAATGGTCGCGCAATTCGTAGAGAATCTCGTCCATCTCGAATGCCGCGGTAATGGTCTCGATCAGGACGGTTGCGCGAATCGTGCCCTTCGGTATGCCAATGAACTCCTGGGCGAACACGAACACGTCGTTCCACAAGCGCGCTTCCGGATGGCTTTCCAACTTCGGCAGGTAGAAGTACGGCCCCGTGCCCGATGCGATCTGCGCCTTGGCGTTGTGCAAGAAGAACAATCCGAAATCAAACAATGAGCCGGAGATCGGAGTGCCGTTGATGACGACATGCTTTTCATTGAGATGCCAGCCGCGAGGACGTACGAACAGCACCGCGGGCTTGGGGTTTAGCTTGTACTCTTTGCCTTCGGGCGAACGGAATTCGATGGTGCGCGCCACGGCATCGCAGAGGTTGCGTTGCCCGTCTATGCAGTTGATCCACGTGGGCGAGTTCGAGTCCTCGAAATCCGCCATGAAGACGCTGGCACCCGAGTTGAGCGCGTTGATGATCATCTTTCGATCGGGTGGACCGGTAATTTCCACACGGCGATCGAGGAGGTCGGAGGGAATAGGGGCCACCTTCCAGGAGGCCTCCCTGGTTGGAAGGGAGGCTTCCAGGAATTGGGGCAACTGGCCGGCGTCGAGGCGCGCCTGACGATTTTTTCGTTCCTGCAACAGTGCCTGGCGCACCGGTTCGAAGCGCGTGTGCAGAGCCAGCAGAAACTCAGTTGCCTGCGGGGTAAGAATGCCGGGTTGGGCATCCGTGTGGGGTCCCGCAATACGGATCGCTTCAGTCTGAGTAGTCATGCATCGTCCTTTGACCGAACAACGAGACGACAGTGGTGATTGCGTATCGTCAAGCCGTTCCGTACGATGCAGGTCTCAGTCGTTCGCAGCAGTGCTGGGTAGCGGCATCGATTCGAGCAACGTATAGAGATTCGGCATGGGAGTGCGCTCTGTCGCTTCCCCGTCATTGTAGTCCTCGGAGTCCATCTCGAACTGTTCGGTTTCCGTGGAACCGGGCAGGGCGCAGGTGGATGTCGGTCCGTTAGTAATCGTGGTGGCGACGGCGTCGAAGTAGCCGGTGCCTACAAAGCGCTGATGCTTCACCGCCGAATAACCTAGGTTCTCCGCCATTTCGAATTCCCGCTGCTGCAGTTGCGAGTAGGCGGTCATGCCGGAGCGCGCGTAGCCCCTTGCCAGTTGATACATGGACAGGTTGAGCGCATGGAAGCCGGCCAGGGTCACGAACTGGAAGCGATATCCCATAGCCGCCAGGTCGCGCTGGAAGCAGGCAATGTCTTCCTCGTTCAGCTTCGACCTCCAGTGGAACGAAGGAGAGCAGTTGTAGGCCAGCATCTTGCCGGGGAACTGCGCGTGAATAGCATTGGCGAACTCGCGCGCTTCGTTGAGGCTTGGCTCCCAGGTCTCGCACCACAGCAGATCGGCGTAAGGAGCATAGGCCAGTCCGCGTGCGATCGCCGCCGCCAGACCGCCACGATAACCATAGAAGCCATCGACCGTGCGTTCTCCCGTCAGGAAGTTCCGGTCACGAGCATCGTAGTCGCTGGTGATCAGACCAGCCGAGTTGGCATCGGTGCGCGCGATGATCACCGTTGGCACGCCCATGGTGTCAGCAGCCAGACGGGCGGCGATCAGTTTCTGAGTGGCTTCCTCCGTGGGCACCAGCACCTTGCCGCCGAGGTGTCCGCATTTCTTGGCGGAGGAGAGCTGGTCCTCGAAGTGGACCGCAGCAGCTCCCGCTTCGATCATGGCCTTGGTCAATTCGAAGGCATTGAGGTTGCCGCCAAAACCAGCTTCGGCGTCGGCCACGATGGGGAGCATCCAATCAAACTCGGGACGTCCTTCGCAATGCGAAATCTGGTCGGCCCGCAGCAATGCGTTGTTGATCGACCGCACCACCGTGGGAACGCTGTTGGCCGGATACAGGCTCTGATCGGGATACATCTGACCGCCAAGGTTACCGTCGGCGGCGACCTGCCAGCCGCTCAGATAGATGGCCTTCAGCCCGGCTTGCGCCATCTCCACGGCCTGGTTGCCGGTAAGCGCGCCCAGAGCGGCGATGTACGGCTCGGTGCGCAACAGCTTCCAGAACTTCTCAGCCCCCATTCGAGCCAGCGTGTGTTCGATGTGGACTGTGCCTCTGAGCCGGTCGACATCGGCGGGTGTGTAGGAGCGGGTGATGCCTTTCCAACGGGCTGAATTCCAGGATTGATCTTTCGGTTGTCTGGGCTGAGTCATTGTCGTCTCCGAGTGTGTTGTGCTGCCCGATGATTAGACGATGAACTGCTCGCGTATGCAAGGGGCTTGCGTCCGTTTCGGACTAGTAGACGAGATGACCCAGCGAGCCAAGGGTCGCCAACGGCTCTAGATAATACATTTATTTACAAAGACATGTGTGTGACCGCGAAATGAATGGGTGACGGCCTTCAGGTCCTTTGGACGCGCGCTAGACCGAATTGGATTGGCGGCTTACAATCGCGGCATGGCCCACAAATCCCCCCTGGTGGTAAAGCTGGATGGCTTGCTGATGGAGCGGCGGGTCGCCGAGGGATTTGACCTGCTGGACCAGAATTGCTTCGAACTCATCCATCTGCGGCCTCTACAGCAAGATGCCGCGAGCCTGGTGGTGCGGGTGGCACAGTGGGTGGACCTGGGATACCGCGATATCGATTTTCTCCACAAATTGCTGGCAAAGTTTCCAACCGATGTTCGCGGACGCATGACGCTGAGTGCCTATCTCCAGTTGCGCATGGCGGAGGCGTTTTGTGCCATGGGGGAAGAAGACCTCGATCGTGCGATCGAATTACTGGAGTTTGTGCTGAAGGCCGAACCCGATTTGGGCGATCAGCGGCTGGCCGCCATCGCGCATTTCTGGAAGGGCAGGTCGCATCGTAAGAAGGGTGAGTATGACGCGGCCATGGCGCATGTGGTCAAGGGACGGAGTTTGATGCAGGCGATCCCGGCTCCCAAGCTTGCGGCGGTCATCCAGATCCAGGAGAGCTGGCTTCTGTTCCAGACGGGGCAATCGGGCGATGCGCTGGGGCTGCTCGAAGAGGCGAGAACGCAACTGGCAGAGACCGACGACGCTTTGTCTTTGGGCAATATTGAGTCGGCCAAGGGCCGCATGGAGCGCCAAGCTGGCAAATATACGGAGGCGTTGGAGCATTTTGCCAAAGCTGTCGAGTTGTACGCCCGGCGAGATCCAAACCATCGCAACCTGGCACGGGCACTGGTCAATGCGGCGTCGGTTAAGAGACTGATCGCGTTGCAACTGCGCAAGCGCATCGACGCGCGGGCGGGATCGTCGAAGTCTGGACGCGGAGAAGTTTTGTCACCCACACGGGGAGCATCGGGGTCACTGGCCCGCTACACGCAAATCTGCCGTGAGGCGCTGGAAGAGCTGCGACGCGCGGGAGAGATCTATTCGCTGCACCACTATTACGGCGGGATCGCCTCAGTGCTGGTGAGCACTGGTTATCTTCACCTGGATAGCGGGAACATCGAGCTCGGAGTCAGCGAGGCGCTCAAGGCTTATGAATTGGCGCGCGACAAGAATGATCACATCCACATGGCCCGTGCCCGGACGCTGCAGTGCATGGCGGAAAACGCCCGCGTAGACGAGCAACTGGGCGAAGATGCGGATGCTGCCGTCAATGCGAACAACGCGCGCTTGTACGCGGATGAGGCCGTCCATTGGGCGGAACTGACGCAGAACCGCCGGCTGGCGGCGGAGGCCTATGTGGCGCGCGGCATGGTGTTTGCGAACGACTTTTTTCAGCAGTGGCAGGAGGCTAAGCGATGCATCGGTCAAGCAACGGCCTTGCTTGGAACAGAGGACCACGATCACCTGAGGGAAGACCTCATGGCGCTGAAGACACGAATTCTGCGCGCCTCGAGCATCGATGAAACCCTGCGGGCTTGGTCCGAGGGAATACTGGGGGAAAAAACGTTTCAGCAAGTCACGGAGGAGTTTGCAGAGATCGTGATTCCGAAAGTGTGGCAGAGGGAAGGGAAAAAGGTGTCGAAGGTGTCGAGCCGGCTGTCGGTCTCGCCCAAAAAAGTGCGGCGAATCTTGCGCAATGTCGGACTGCTGAAATAGGACCTGACTGGATTCAAATGGAGTTGACGGGCGGTTCGCAGGATCAATCAGAATTCGTGGCCAGCAAGAGGGGTGGATAACCCGCACGGATTGGGCTTACCGCCGGCTGAAGTACATATTGAGCATCAGGCCAAACTGGTTGTACCGCTGGTTGGGGCTCTTGCCGGTGCTGTTCTGGTGCTCGTAATAGGGATTGAACTCGACGTGTTTGCCGATCGGGAAAATACAGCCAGCATAGATCGCTGTGTCACTCCATTTTTGGTATTGGCTCTCGTAATAAAATTCCGCGCTGGCGTACGGCGACGGATGGTACGAACCGAGTTTCAGGGTCCGTTCGAGTTGGACCCGATTGCGGTACCGCCAGGTGAAGTTGCCGCCCTGCCAATCCAAGTCTGCGCGGTTTCGGTCCGACAGCAGGAACCTGATCCTGGGAACCGGATAGTTCAGCGTGAACAACGGTTCAAAACGATTCGTGGGAGCCTCGTTCGGGGTGGGCAGGTACCGGTATCCGACAGAGAGCGCGAGGAATCGGGACTTCGAGTCGTCCAAATCGAAGGCCGTAACGTCTGAAAATTTGAGCGGCGCGTTCACATAGAAATCAACGCTGGGGCCGATTTCGGCGGTGGTCGGAGCACCGTCTTCCCGCGTCTCCTTCGCCTGAAACCAGACGCGAAGGGGCGAAGTCACCTTGTAATACACGTCTAATTCGGGCAGAAGCTGGTCGGTTTGCGCCTCGCCCCACGACCCAAGCGCGAACAACAGCAGCGTGCCAAGCAAGCAGCATTTTCCGAAGTGCGCGATTCGACACATACAGTACGATGAGGCAAACCAAATCCTACACCACGTCCGCTGCAGTGTATGTGGCCGGCGGAACATTAAAATCGATCGAGGCGTTCGGCATGAATGTTCGACCCGTAATAATCATCTGTCTGCTCATAGTTGCCCCTTTGCTGGCGCGCGAAAGCACCGACGTCATCGTCATGAAGAATGGCGATCACCTGACGGGCGAGATCAAGGGGCTTTCTGGCGGAGTGCTCTACGTCAGCATGAATTACATTCTTGGCACCAGCGATGTGCAGTGGTCGAAGGTGGACCACATCGAGAGTAAGCAGCTCTTTCTGGTGAAGACAGAAGACGGTTCGGTTTACACCGGGGCGCTGTCCACGGCGGAAACCGTGGGGGGACGACCGATGACGATTGAAGTGGTAGAGTCTCCCGGCAAACAGGTCGATCTGGAACGCCGGACGGTGGTTCAGATGGACCAGACGTCCGAGCGGTTCTGGCAACGGTTCAATGGCGATATCAACACAGGTATCCAATACTCCAAAGGGAACCAGTCGACCCAATACAACCTGAGCTCTGACGTTGGGTATCCACGCGAGCGGTGGTCGGCCGCGGCGTCGTACAACTCGACTCTTTCCGCCAGCACCGGCGCTACGGCCGCCACCCGCAATCAGTTCAACCTGGGAGCGCAACGCCTGCTGCCCTGGAGCAACTGGTTCTATGCGGGCGAGGGGGCCCTGCTGCAAAGTTCGGAACAAAATATCAATCTGCAGGCTGGCCTGGGCGGTGGCATTGGACGCTACCTCGCCAATACGAACCACGCTACCATCTTCCTGCTCGGCGGTTTCGGGTGGCAGAGGACAGAGTACGCCCCATCGTTGTTTATCAGCGCACCGCAGAACGTCGCCACCGGCATGTTGGCGGGCACCATGAAGCTGTTCCGCTTCAACAAGACCAACCTCGACGTCACCGGAGCGGTCTTTCCGGCGCTTTCCGAACCGGGCCGCGTCTACACCAGCTTAAATGTGACGTATTACATAAAGCTGTCGGGGAGCCTCTCATGGAACGTCTCCTTTTACGGCAATTGGGACAACCAACCTCCACCGACGTTTTCCGGCAGCGACTACGGCACCAGCTCAGGCCTGAGCATAACGTTTGGAAATAGGTAGCCCAGGCGACCCGCACTCAGTGCCTGGTTCGCACAGGTAGGTTGCGCGTCCGGCTCTAGTATGATTTGCTTTCGAAAAATGGCGCCTGGGACGAGCGTCGCAGTCACGCTCGTTTTCCGAGGCGATGATCGTTGCTGGAAAGAGGCTTCATGCGTACATCGGAGTATTCTGCACGGCACAGCCTTCTCCTGTTCGTCGCTATCTTGGTCTGCCTGGTTGCGGGCGTCGTCGCCGCGAATGCGCAGATCGTCCCCACCAACGATCCGCCGGTTTATGGCCCGTACAATGCTGTGATTTTGCAAGGGGGCGACGGGCTGCGGAAACCCATAGTTGCGCGCGACACGGTGCTGCGTGCGGACTCGCCTTGGACCATTTACTGCTGGGTCCAATCAGACGCCGCTATCACCGCTCCCGTTTTGGTTGCCGGCTACGGAGATGTGGCAGGCGAGTATGAGCGTTTCCTCGGTCTTGAACCCGGCAAACTGATGCTGTGGATGGGCGCGGACAACAGTTTCAGCGCGCCCGCGACCATTTCTCCCGGCAAGTGGCAGTTCGTGGCAGCGACGTTCGATGGATCGGTGTTTCGACTTTACAGCGATGGCGCGCAAGTTGGGCAGGGAAGCCTCACGCTCGGGAGAGCGGCTCCGGTGCTTCAGATTGCCCCGCCGCTGATTCCTTGGCCGAACGGGCAGCATTTTGGAGGCAAGATTGCCGGACTCACGTTGATGCGCGAAGCGCTGACAGTGGATCAGATCAAACAGATTGCTTCGCGTCCGCCGTCATTCTCAATCCTTGAATTCGAAGACGGCTCGAAACCGTGGCCGGTGCAGACCCGCGCGCAAGCGGGCTATCGCGCACCGCAAGATCCCTCGACTTGGCCGAAGAGCCGCGCGCCGTACTCGACTCCTGTTGCAAAGCTAGTCCCCTCCGGCCGCGTCGCGCTGCAAGCCGACGGAGAAAACCAGTGGACCATCGCAGGCGGCTGGCAGATGATCGCGGCCCCCAAGATCAAAGCCAGCGCGCAAGAGATCGCGAAGGCCAGCTTCGATAGCAGAGAGTGGCTGGCGGCGACCGTTCCCGGCACAGCGCTGACCACCATGATTGACCGCGGCATCTATCCCGACTCAGATTACGGATTGAACAACCTGGTTATTCCCGAGACCCTGAATAAGCAGGACTACTGGTATCGCAACGAATTCACGGCGCCGAAGACGCCATCCGGACGGCGGCTCACACTTACGTTTTACGGCATCAACTACGGCGCCGAGGTATGGCTGAATGGTCAATCGCTCGGCAACATCAAGGGAGCGTTTATCCGGGGCGTGTTCGATGTGACGGACGTTCTGAAGGCCAGACAGACAAATGTCCTCGCTGTGCGCGTCTCGCCGCCGCCGCATCCCGGCATTCCGCACGAACAGTCCATTCTCGGCGGACCGGGCGAGAACGGCGGGATGATGTGTCTCGACGGCCCCACGTTTGTTGCGACCGAAGGATGGGACTGGATTCCGGCGATTCGCGACCGCGACACCGGCATCTGGCAGCAGGTCACGCTGACGGCGACGGGGGTGGTCAAGATTGGCGACCCGCAAGTTGTCACCAAACTTCCCCTGCCGGACACAAGCCGCGCCGACATTGAAATCACTGTGCCGCTGCAGAACGCATCGGACAAGCTGGTTCGCGGAACGATACGAGCGACGATTGAGCAGGTAGCCGTCACGAAGGAAGTCGATGTTCCCCCCGGCAAGAGTGCCGTCAAGTTTGCGCCGGCGGAATTCGCGCAACTCACGCTGCAGAATCCGCGGTTGTGGTGGCCAAATGGTTACGGCAAGCCCGAGTTGTACCAGATGAAAATCGATTTCTCCGATGGCGGAAAGGAATCGGATTCGAAGCAGGTTCGGTTTGGAGTGCGCGAAGTCACGTATGAACTGAGCCTGTTCGACAGTACGGGTCAACTGCGCCGGGTGGATGTGTCGCCTACCGCCGCTCGGGCTAGAGGCGAGCAGGTGGTGGACGTCACGCACGAAGGCATGCGGCAGATTGCCTACTCCGACACCGCGCCTCCTTCCGAGTGGGACAAAGACCCGCACCAGTGGGTTGCGTCGCTACCCCCGGGCGCAGAATCGTCTCCAGCCGTTCGTCCCGTCGAAGACACCAAGGCCGAGCCGTACCTCATCCTCAAAGTCAATGGCGTAAAGATCGCCGCGCGTGGGGGCAATTGGGGCATGGACGACTCACGCAAGCGGGTCTCGCGCGAGAAGCTGGAGCCGTACTTCCGCCTGCATCGCGATGCCAACGTGAACATTATTCGCAATTGGGTGGGGCAGAACACCGAAGAGGTTTTCTATGACCTGGCCGACGAGTATGGACTGATGGTCTGGAACGACTTCTGGGCCTCGACACAGGAGTACAACGTCGAGCCGCTAGATATACCGCTCTTTCTCGACAACGCGCGTGACGCCATCCTGCACTATCGCAATCACCCGTCTATCGTGATGTGGTGCGGACGCAATGAAGGCGTGCCGTCGCCGATCCTGAATAAAGGACTCATCGAGCTGACCAGCACGCTCGACGGTACGCGTTACTATTCGCCGAGCTCTAACCAGGTTAACTTGCAAAACAGTGGACCGTATCGCTTCCAGCAACCGTCGTTGTATTACACAACGCTCAACCACGGTTTTTCCGTCGAGACGGGAATACCGTCGCTGTCGACGGTGGAATCATTCAGCAGCTGGATTCCGAAGGCCGATCAATGGCCGATCAGTGACGCATGGGCCTATCACGACTGGCACCAGAGTGGAAACGGTGAAATCGCGCCGTTCATGGCGGAACTGGAAGCCGAGTTTGGCGCAGGAACCAGCCTGGAGGACTTCGAGCGCAAGGCGCAGATGCTGAATTACACCGAGCATCGCGCCATCTTCGAAGGCATGAACGCACACCTCTGGGCACCGAACAGTGGCCGCATGCTGTGGATGACGCAGCCCGCCTGGCCCAGCACGATGTGGCAAATCCTGAGTTCCGATTACGACACCCAAGCTTCGTTTTATGGGGTCAAGAAAGCTTGCGAGCCGGTCCACGTGCAACTGGACCTGTCGGACTACACTGTCGCAGTGGTGAATACCACGACTGCTTCCAACGCCGGTGTCACCATCACCGCCAACGTGTATTCGCTCGACAACAAGTCGTTGCTGCATCACGAAGAGCGCAAGGATGCCGCAGCGAATTCCGTTACCACCGGGTTCAAGCTGGATCTGGCGCCACTGCTGGTGACGGATGTCGTTCTCGTGAAGTTAGAGCTGCGAAACGCCTCGGGCCAATTGCTCTCAGACAACCTGTATTGGCTGGGAGCCAAGAGTGCCGCGTACCGGCAGCTCACTCGCCTTCCGGCGGCCACCGTGGCGGCGTCGGCTATGTGGAGTCGAAGTGCTGACACGAATCGTGTCCACGTCCAGCTCCAGAATAAGGGGACTGCAGTCGCACTGGCGAACAAACTGACACTAGTAAACGCATCCGACAGTTCTCGCATTCTCCCGGCTTACTACAGTGACAACTATGTTTCGTTGCTGCCCGGAGAGACCCGCGAAATCGAGATCGAATACCCCGCATCGGCTGGGAAGGGCGAACCACAAGTGAACCTGCGAGGATGGAGCCTCACGCCTGGAGTGGTTCTGATGACCCAGCAAAAATAATGGCTTACTGGTCGAACTCCCCTGAACTAGCGAAAGCCGCTCGACTGCGGCTAGGCAATCATCTGACGCCGGCCACATTCATCTTCTTCACGTTCGAAGTCCCCGGGGACGTCCGAGTACGAGATCTCCAGAGAGGCACAAAGCTTGGTGAGGATGACCAGTGTCCAGACCGGTTCCGAAAGGTCCAGCAGTGTGACCCTCCGTCTCGTTTCTCTGGCCCAATTCCGCAACTCCACTAGCAACCCCAGGCCGGAGGCATCGATCTGGTCCACCCCCGCAAGGTTGATTCGCACGCACGCTTCCGGCCGTGAATGGACCATGGTGCGCAGCATCTCAACTTCGACGCCGTAAACCACGCGGCCGGAGCAGCGCAGAGTTGCCACATCGTTCCATGACTGAATGTCGATTCGCAGCATTTCCTCAGTCTCGATTCATAGTCACGTGTTGGTGGCACGTGAGTCAGGTTGGTGATTCGTGGCCGTCAGGCGAACTGCCCGTGTCTGAGCCAATGATGCACGACTTTGGTTGCGAACAAATCAATTGCCGGCTAATTGATAGACGTAATTCGATGAGTAATCGTTTCAGTTCAGAATGCTGTTCACCAACTTTTAATCTGCGTTTAGCACTCCATGGTGGCGAGAGGCGATCCGTGCCTGCATAATGCAGGAGTGCGACTTCCTCCCGACGTGAGTGGCGAGAGTCTGGTGCCGACGAGAAATTTGCCGGCGTCGACGGCCGCTGACGACGCCTATATACACCCTCAGGCGGGAGCGGTGCCGGAAACCGATGGGCCGCAAACCCACGTCGCGCGCAAGGAATTCGAGTTCCCGGGCGATCTCGCATCGGTGGCGGAGTCGCGCGAACAAATCATGCAGTTCGTCCACCAGCACTGCTCCGACGAAGGCGACCAGATCGACATCCTGGTGGCGTTGCAGGAGGCGCTGGCAAATGCCGCGCTTCATGGTTGCGGCGACGATCCGGCGAAGACAATTCAATGCGCTGTTGCGGCGGATGCATCAGACATCAACATTACCGTCCGCGATCCTGGGCCAGGTTTCGATCTCGCTTTGGCTGATCCCGACAGCTACACCGCTACTACCTTTTCACATGGGCGTGGCATTTGTCTGATGCGCAGCCTGATGACCGACGTCACCTTCGCGCATGGCGGATCCGAGATCCAGCTACGCAAACACGTCGGATATCGCTGATAAGGCGCTCAGCGAAACTGTTCTCGCAAAAGGAATGCGCCAGCAACTGGTTCGGTTTGAGGTGGAGTCCAGTAGAATCCGTTATGCGGGATTGACAATCGGAGGACCTCGCCACTGACCTTGCAGCGGTAAGCGGTGACGTGACTTACTCTGTCGGGAATTGCACCAAGATCGCTGCAATGTCGTTCAGCAGCCAATTAAATCAGGCCTCTTCGCAGTTCTGGCGTTCCATAAATTCCTTCAATATCAATCATTAACGCTTTTAATTGGCGGTGTGAATTGGCCAAGCTATACCCTCAAGAGTGATCGCCAACAAATTTAACTTCACCGTGGCGGTTCCTAATCCCCATCCTGAGGAGATTCATGTCGAACGAACTGCGTAACTTTTTGGCACTTCCCTATGACCAACTTGAGGAGCTGAATCTGCAGGCCAAGGAACAACGCTTCAAGCGCGTGGCCACCCACAAGATTCAGGAAGAGCGTCTGAAATATCTCACTGACGAAAAGCGCATCAAGGCGGTGACCGTTCTTTTCAGCGACCTCGAAGGCCGCCTGCACATGCTCGACTATGACAAGAAATTCCTGGTCAAGAGCTGGGACAATCTTACCTTCGATGGTTCTTCGATCCGTGGCTTTACCGCGCAACGCGAAAGCGATCTGCGCTTGGGGATTGACTGGGGTGCTTTCTACTGGGGACCGGCGGATGTGTTTGGGCCGGGGAAGATCCTGGTCTTCGGCGACGTCATCGACAAGGGCGGGACGCCGTATCCCGCCGATATTCGTGGCGTCCTGAAGTCGTTTGCCGAGGATTTGTACAAGAAGCAAGGCTACACCCTCAACGCCGCCAACGAAATTGAGGGCTTCATTTTTGCCGGAAAAGACGCGGAGCGTCACTATCACGAGACGGGCAAGTTCGAGTACGTCAACACGGGCGGCTACTACCACTCGCTGCCCGGCGATCCGCTGCGCCTGTTTATTGATGCCACTGCCGAAGTACAGCGTGCCATGGCCTTCCAGAATGAAAAGGACCATCCTGAAGTAGCGCCTTCGCAGTTTGAGATCAACTACTCCTATGGCGAAGTCGTCGCGGCTGCTGACCAGATCCAGCTCTACAAGTTGATCTGCCGCCAGGTGGCTACCAACTTGGGTATGACCGCGTCGTTCCTGCCCAAACCGGTCGTGGGTGTCAACGGGAGCGGCATGCACACCAACGTGTCCATCAGCAAGGGTGGCAAGAACTTGTTCTGGGACCCGAAGGGCGAGGAAAAACTCAGCAAGATGGGATGGGAGTTTGTTGACCGCATCCTAACTCACGGCAACGACACTTGCCTCTTGCAGAGTTCCAGCGTCAACGCGTATCGGCGTCTCGATCCGCATTTCGAAGCACCCAATCAGCTCAAGGCGTCGGCCGTGGATCGCGGAGCGATGGTCCGCATTCCCATCGGCAACGAGAGAAGCATGCGAGTGGAAGTCCGTTCAGTTGCGCCCGACGCGAACCCCTACTTGGTCATGCTTGCGGTGTTCAAGTCAGGCCTGTTCGGCGACACCGCGAAGATCAAGAACCTTCGCCAGGCTGAGCGGTACCTGCCCGACAACATCTACGACTCACTGGAGAATTTCCGTACCGCCGAATGGACAACGAAGCTTCTCGGCGCGGATGTGAAGG
>Ga0209040_10001598_pt1 | contig 17970 bp, 14 predicted proteins | sample BogFormECP12_OM3_FD_188240 | JGI IMG/M metagenome (GOLD analysis project Ga0209040, IMG submission 188240) | Bog forest soil microbial communities from Calvert Island, British Columbia, Canada - ECP12_OM3 (SPAdes) (version 2) | ecosystem: Environmental > Aquatic > Freshwater > Wetlands > Bog ...
CCGGTTTACTGGGATGAAAACAGCGGCCCATCGAGCGCTTCGGAGAGTGCGGTAGGCACGATTCCTTCGGAAGCTTTCACCATCAACGGCAGCAGCAGCAGCGGCACCACGCCTGAGCCCAGCAGCATCATGCTGTTCGGTTCCGGCATCCTGGGCCTGGCTGGCGTACTGCGTCGCAAACTGTTCTAACTGACACGACCGACCCTCCCCCAGGTCGCGAACAAACCCGCAAAAGCCGGAGCGCAAGCTCCGGCTTTTGTTATAGGGATGCGACGCCTGGGCGCGAACCCATTGTTCGATTCAGGGATGCTTGGGCGATCCGATCGGGACTGGGTGTAAAATTACGATTCCGGATACGACAATGTGCAGCAACTTCGGTTTGAACCTGCATCCCGATCGAGTGCCCGCCGCGCTGGAGTCGCACTGGCGCTCGGTGGTTCACCGGATCGTCGCCTGGCTCCGGCTGAAGTTCTCAGCTCCCGAGAGATTGACCCGCCACTAGAGCAATTACCGAATTACTGTGTGCGAGAAGCTCGGGTAGAGCGGCGCTTCAGCGCCGCGTCAACGCTGTACTTTCCTTTTGTTGTGCGGTTTTCAGCCCACGCGGTGCGGTGGGCTGAAAACCGCAACTTCGGAGGCGCAGCCTGGACGCGAGCCTAAAGGCCGGCTCTACCCGCCCAACCGAAAGCAGTCTAGCCCAGTAGCCGGGCTGCTTCCTTGGCAAAGTAGGTCAGCACCACGGACGCGCCCGCGCGCTGGATGCACAGCAGCGATTCCATCATGACGCGCTCGTAGTCAATCCACCCGTTTAGCGCGGCAGCCTTAATCATGGCGTATTCGCCGCTTACCTGATAAGCGGCCAGTGGCACGTCGAAGCGCAGGCGCGCCTCGTGCAGCACATCCAGGTAGGGCATGGCAGGTTTCACCATGATCATGTCGGCGCCTTCCTCGAGGTCAAGCTCGATCTCGCGCATGGCCTCGCGCAGGTTGGCCGGGTCCATCTGGTAGGAGCGGCGGTCGCCGAAGTGGGGCGCCGAGTCTGCCGCCTCGCGGAATGGGCCATAGAATCCGCTGGCGAACTTCGCGGCGTACGACAGGATGGGAGTGTTCTGGAAGCCGGCGTCGTCGAGCGCGGTGCGAATGGCATCCACGCGGCCGTCCATCATGTCGGAGGGAGCAATGATGTCCATGCCGGCGCGCGCTTGTGCGACCGCGGTCTTGGCCAGCAGCTCGAGCGTGGCGTCGTTGAGGATCTCGTAGTCCTCGGCTGCCGTAGCAGCGACGGCTGGGGCGGTAGCGACCGCCGCAGCGGACGTGGCGCGCGCGGATTTCGGCGATGGAATCGCAATCGCCTTCTTACCTTGCGCCTCCAACTCGTGAATGAACTCGGCCACCTCTTTGCTCACGTCCATGTCCTGGCCGGAGACGATGCCGCAATGGCCGTGCGACATGTACTCGCACAGGCAGACGTCGCCCATCAGCAGGAGGCCGGGGACTTCCCGTTTAATGGCGCGCGCCGCCTGTTGCACGATTCCGTTGTCGGCCCACGCGCCGGTGGCGACTTCGTCCTTCGACTCCGGCAGGCCGAAGAGGATGACGCTGGGAATGCCCAGCGACTTGACCTGGGCGCACTCCTTCACCGCTTCGTCCACCGAGAGGTTGAAGACACCGGGCATGGAGCGCACTTCCTTGCGCACGCCTTCGCCGGGACAGACGAACAGCGGATAAACAAAGCCTTCGGGGCTGAGGCGGGTTTCGCGGACGAACGAACGCAGTGCATCCGTGCGGCGCAGGCGGCGGGGACGATCGGTTGGGAATGCCATAACAGCAGATTTTAGCACCGGGGGGAACGGCGGTGGCGAGTGGCTGGTGGATAGCAACCAACCCTAAGCACGCGGTCATGAATCGGGTTGCGACCGGGCGATTTGACAACCTGCGGCGCATCGCCGATATTTGTGCCGTTCCAGAGAATGCGGGGCGAGGTGGTGACGGAGAGATGGACAAGACGCAGATCCCGAGTCTCATCGCGGCCATCGCGGCCATTCTGGCGGCGTTGATTGCGTACTGGGGTGGGCTGAGCACCAAGCGAGTGGAAGCGCAGCTTGCCTTGCAGAGGGCAGAAGCGGACCGGCGGGCCGAGACCGAGCGAACAGCGCGGAAATTTAGCGAGCCCCTGGGGCGCGCCGCCTACGACCTGCAGAGCCGGATCTACAACATCATCAAGAGCGACTTCCTCAACGCCTACCTTGAGAACGGCGACCAACGTACCAAGTCGTACGCCATCAAGAACACGCTGTTCGTCATCGCGCAGTATTTTGCCTGGACAGAACTGGTCCGCCGGGAAATCCAGTTCATCGATTTGGGCGCTGACGAGCGGACCCGCAAGCTCAGCGAGCTGCAAGACAGTATCTACACGATTTGGCAGACCAACGCGTACGGCGACCCGTTGTTTCGCATCTTCGCAGGGGAACAGCGCGCCATCGGCGAGCGCCTCGTTCGCGATGGCGCGCATGGGCCGGAATGTCTTGGCTATGCTTCTTTTCTGGACTTCTACGAGCAGCACCCGGACCGGCTGCTGGCCGCGGTGGAGGCCGATGTCATCGCGCTGGGCACGAACCTGCCGCGAGCGCTTACGCGGCTGGTTGCGCTACAACATGCCCTGGTTGAACTGTTGAACTTCCTCGATCCGGGGTTCGTGCGCTTCCCGCAGAGGAACCGGAGCAAGCTGGAGGCTTAACCTGCAACGTGGGATCTGGTTACGCCCGCTGGAGGTTTTGACTTAGGCTGAAGATGACCCTAAGATCAGGTATCCACAACACTGCAGGCTGATGATCGATCAGGTAATCTCACACTACCGCATCGTCGAGAAGTTGGGCGGTGGAGGCATGGGAGTGGTGTACAAAGCCGAGGACGTGCGGCTCGGCCGCTTTGTCGCGCTCAAGTTCCTCCCTCCCGATGTGGCACGAGACGCCAACGCGCTGGCCCGTTTCCGGCGCGAAGCCCGGGCTGCCTCGGCGCTGAACCATCCGAACATCTGCACTCTCTACGACATTGGCGAGCAGGACAGCCAGGCCTTCATTGCGATGGAGTTTCTGGAAGGGGCGACGCTCAAGCACTACATCGCGGGCAAGCCACTGGAGGCGGACACCATCGTCTCGTTGGGCATCGAGATCGCCGACGCGCTGGATGCCGCCCATGCCGCGGGTATCATCCACCGCGATATCAAGCCGGCCAATATCTTTGTCACAAAGCGCGGACACGCCAAGGTCCTGGACTTCGGATTGGCGAAGGTGATGGTCGCTCCCGCAGCGTCTGACAGCTCCGAGACCATGATCGCGCCGTCGGATGAGCAGTACCTGAGCAGTCCTGGAGCGATGTTAGGGACGGTTGCCTACATGTCTCCCGAGCAGGTCAGGGCGCGCGAGGTGGATGCGCGCACCGACCTGTTTTCCTTCGGGGCGGTGTTGTATGAGATGGCCACCGGACAGATGCCCTTCCGCGGCAGCAGTTCAGGCGAGATCTGCGGCGCGATTCTGCACGAGCAGCCTGCCCCTCCCTCGCAACTGAACCCCGCGCTTCCGGCGCGACTTGAGGAGATCATTCATCGGGCCCTGGAAAAGAAACGCGAACTGCGGTACCAGCATGCCTCGGACATGCGGGCGGAGCTGGAGCGGCTGAAGCGGGACTCGGAAATAGGCGTCGCCCTGACCAGCAGTGCAAGCCGGGCCATCGCGTCCTCGAGCTCTTCTGCGGCCGTGCATGCTGAATCCAGCGGTTCGCAGAAGAGTGTCGCGGCCGTTCCCCTGTGGCAACGGTGGAGAGTCCTGGCGCCCATCTTGGCAGTGGCGGTATTAGCAGGGATCATCGGGTTTGTTAAGTGGCTCTCCCCCCGCCGGCCATCGCTCACGGAAAAGAACACCATCGTTCTCGCCGACTTTACCAACACCACGGGTGAGAGCGTGTTTGACGGGACGTTGAAGCAGGCGCTGGCAATCCAACTGGAGCAGTCGCCGTACTTGAATCTGCTTCCGGAGGCGAAGGTGCGGTCCACACTCAAGCTGATGGATCGACCGCCGGACACGCGTCTCGATACCGACACAGCGCGAGAAGTATGCCTGCGCAGCAACAGCAACGTGCTGCTGAGCGGCTCCATCAGCGGCGTCGGCACGCATTACATGATCGGACTGCGGGCGGCTGACTGCCACACCGGCGATACCCTGGCGAGCGTGGCATCCGAGGCGGAAGACCGCGATGCCGTTCTGAAGCGCCTGGGACAGGCGGGCGACGAGTTGCGCGAGAAGCTAGGCGAGTCGCTGGCTTCGGTGCAGCGCCACAACAAGCCGCTGGACCAGGCGACGACAGCGTCGCTGGATGCCCTGAAAGCGTACTCGACGGGCCGCGCGATGCAGGCGCAGAAGGGCGACGCCGAATCGATCCCGTATCACCAGCGCGCGGTCGAACTGGATCCCAATTTCGCCCGTGCCTACGCCTCGCTGGGCATGGCGCAGCTCAACGTGCGGCAGACCAGCGCGGCCAGCGAGAACTTTCGCAGGGCATTCGAGCTACGCGACCGGGTGAGTGAGCGGGAGCGCTTTTACATCGAGGCGGCGTATTACAGTTTCGCAACCGGTGAAATGGAAAAGGCCAACCAGGTATACAAGCAGTGGGGCCAGGAGTATCCCGCGGACGTTACTCCGCACAGTAATCTGGCGCTGAACTATTGCGATATGGGCGAGTTCGAGAAGGCGGTGGAGGAAGCGCGCGCGGCCCTGGCAATTTCGCCCAACTCTGTAAGTGCCTACGGCAATTTGATCAGCGCTTATCTTGCGCTCGACCGCATTGACGAAGCCAAGGCCATCTCCGAGCAGGCCAGGCAGCACGCGTTCGACAATGAGTACCTGTACGAGATGCGGTACGTTATCGCGTTCCTGGAGAACGACGAGGCAGGCATGCGTCAGCAGATCGAATTGGCCGCGGGCAAGGCCGGCGCTGAAGCTCCGTTGCTGGCCTTGCAGGCCGACACCGAGGCTTACCACGGCCGGCTGAATCGGGCGCGGGAGGAGAACCGGAGCGCCGTGGCCGCGGCCAAGCGAGACGGAGCCAGCGAAAGCGCTGCCCTGTGGCTCGCCAGCGGCGCGTTCCGGGAAGCCTTGCTCGGGGACACCGCCGGCGCACGCTCGCTGGTGCAGGAAGCGTTGGCGCTTTCACCCGGCCGCGACGTGAATGTTGCTGCGGCGATGACGTTAGCGGAGCTGGGCGATGCGGCAAAGGCGCAAGAATTGGTCGCCCAGTTGAATGCACAATCCCCGCTGGACCTGACGATTCAGAACTACTGGCTTCCGACGATTCGCGCGAGGTTGGCGCTGCACTACGGAGAGGCCAAACAGGCGCTGATTCTGCTGGAGGTGACGACTCCCTACGAACTCGGCATCCAGAATCTCAGCGTGATGCTGCCGGTTTATGTTCGCGGGCTGGCCTACTTGAAGGCCGGTCAGGCAGCTGAGGCTGCCGCCCAGTTCCAGAAACTGTTGGGGCACCGCGGGCTGGCGCAGAACGCGCCCGTGGCGGCCCTGTCGCAACTGCAACTGGCGCGTGCCCAAGCGATGATGGGCGACACCGCGGCAGCGCGCAAGTCCTATCAGGATTTCTTCGCCGATTGGAAGAACGCCGATCCTGATGTTCCCCTACTGCAACAGGCCAGGGCAGAATACGCCAAGCTGCAATAGGAATCACGCTGGGAGCCGCCCCAGAATTAGCTGCGAACCCCTTCGAAAAGCAAACCCAGATTCCTGCCTCGCCCTCCTCCGTGCGGCGCATGCGGCGGGGACGACCGGTCGGGAATGCCCAGAACAGCAAACCCTAGCACCGGGGAAACGGCAGGGTTCAGGGTAGAGAGCTGAGGGGATGGTGGCGGAGTTGCGACGAAAGTGGTTAAGCGAGCCCCGTGATAACCTGCGGAGTATTCATGCTACTCCTACATAGATATCTTTTCCCTGCAATGTGGCTTAGTTATGTGACCTATTGGTGGGCGAAGTCGACGAATGTCAAGGCAGGCGAACGCCACGAGCCTGCATCGTCGCGGATTGTCCGCCTTATTTTGATGGCTTGCGCGGTTGCGCTTTTGTGGGCCTCCAGCGTTCCCCTTCCGCTGCTAAACGAGCGATTTCTTCCGCCTGGCGCCTGGTGCTTCTGGATCGGCGCAGCAGTGGCCGGAGGTGGCCTGCTGTTTTCTGTCTGGGCGCGTCGTCATCTCGGAAAAAACTGGAGCCAAGCCGTCGCCGTGAAGGAAGGTCACGAACTCATTACAAGCGGCCCCTATGCCCTGGTGCGCCACCCTATTTATACCGGGCTTCTGCTGGGGCTTCTCGGCTCCGCCGTGGCCGGTGGCGAATGGCGCGGGCTACTGGCTGTTGCCCTGGTTTTCGGCGCACTCTGGAACAAACTAAAGCTTGAGGAAAGATGGATGCGCGAGCACTTCGGCGAGTCGTATGCAGCCTACTCTCGACGGGTCGCGGCATTGGTGCCTTATATCATCTGAGCGCGAAGTGCCTACTCCCCGGCTTTGGCGGCCAAGGTTTCGACGACCGCGATGTTTTGCAGCAATTCCTGCGGCACGCCGTGCCGCTGCTGTAAATATGCCGGGCTGTTGTACGAGACCCAGACTTTTCCCGCGCTATCTTCCGAGATCAAGATCTTCAGCGGGAGATCAATGGCGATGCTGGGAGCGGCCAGCATCAGAGGTGTGCCGGCCTTGGGACTGCCGAAGATCAGCAGCTTGGTGGGACGCATTTTCATTCCCACCTTCTGCGCCTCTCCACTATGGTCAACCAGGGCGAACAGGGTGACGCCTTTCGCCTGCAGAATACTCTTGAGCTTTTCCACCGTCTCGTCCACCGAGTGATTGCTGGGCTGGTTGATGATGCCGCTGTCTGTAGTGGACGCCATGGATATCTCCTTCGTGTTTCCGGGATAGGTTGATCACAGCTTGGAACGGTTCACAGTTGCTCCATTGGCGCTGTGACTCACTGCGGCCGAACATGCACCTCAAGAAATTCGTTCTCCACAATCGTATGGTGTTCGTCGCCGCGGTTGAACTGCGACCAGACGGTGAGAAAGTCCGCTTCTAACGCTTTTTGTTTCGCCTCATCCAGCCGGGCGAACGCCATGTGTATCGGGCCCACATGCTTGCGAGAATGGGCCACCGCTTCGGCCAGAGTGAACGGGAGATCCATTCTCATGATTTGCGTGCTGGTTTCGATCTGAACGTTGGGCCCAAAGCGCTGCCTGACCACGGCCTCATCGCCCCAGAGCACGGGAGGGATGAATCCCGGCGGAGGCGGAACATAGCGCGCCGTAACCGCGAATTGCGCGGCCAAGAAACTGGACGGTTTTATATTGGCCATGGCGATCAGACCGGGGCGGCGGCAGACGCGCAGTAACTCCGAGGCGACTTTGCCGGGCCGGGGCGCGAAGATCGCGGCAAATGCAGACATCACCACGTCGAATTCGCCGTCAGCGAAAGGCATCTCTTCCGCATCGCCTTCCCGGAATTCTATGTCAAGTTTCTCGGCGCGCGCGCGCTGCACCGCCTGCGCCAACAGGTTTGGAGCAATGTCAATCGCGGTCACGCGCGCGCCTTTGCGGGCGGCAGGCAAAGACTGGTTGCCGGTTCCGCAGCCGACGTCGAGTACCCTGGCGCCGGGAGTAAGTCCGAGGCGTTCGATAAAAGCGATACCCGCATCCTCGTTGTAGCGGGCAATCTCGCCGAAATCTCCTGCCATCCAGGTGGTTTTTGCCATTTGCTTGAGCTGTTGAAGCGGTGGTGCTCCGGCTGCCATAGTCAAACCTCCGACCACAAAAGGATGCCTGAGAGTTGTGAAAGGAAGCGAAAAATCCGCCGATTTTACAGCGGCGGACCTAATCGTTTGGTCCCGAACGGCTTGGGCTGAGGTTTATCCTTGTTGGCCTTAGAAGTTGGAAGCGTTCCGACTCGCATGGGTACGTTGCTGATGGATTACAGCTCTCAGTTTATCTATTCTGCTCTTATATTCGGGGTCATTTCCAGTAATTGCTTGGGCACGATTTAGTTGTGTGTCCGCCTGATCCAGCCTCCCAAGCCTAAGATTCGCCAAGGACTCAAAGATGTATGTCGTAGCCCACGTGGGCTCTGTTTCACGTAGCATCTTACAGAGGGCTATTAGGCCGGCCCAGTCGCCATTCTCAGCCCTATCAACCATCTGCTTAAAGTCGGCATCACCTCGCCCAGTGACTTCTATATGAGTTCCGCTTTCCGATATTTCCTTCTTTTGTACACCGTTATAGCTATAAAAAGTCTTAGTATCGTAAAGGCCTTCAATCGTAGCGTTATCATTACCGACTTGAGTAATACTGTTCGATCCTTGTGTTATGCTCCCGATGAGTATGTCGTTAGGGGCAGTAGGTGTCGGCAACGGTAGAGCAGGCACCAAAGACGTAGGTCGCACTGGCTTCAGATATTGGGCAACAGCAGGTGAGTCAGTAACTAACTGTGTAGATGGCGGTACTACAACTTCTATCCCGTGGGTCTGGTTGACTTTGTAATAAGCATTTGTCGCCGGCGAAGAGAAGGCGACGATAAATATCCCCACTGCGACCAACGAAATCAATGCCTTCTTAAGCCTAGTGAGTTTCTGTGCCCAGGGTGGGAATATCCAAAACATACGGATGGCTATTGCCGTTGCGAACACCCGGCATCCGACACCTACCCAGAAATTGTATGGCACTCGCATCTGTGCAGCCCCGTAAGGATAGAGGAAGAGCAGGAGTTGCACGACGAACTCTATGCCAAGTTCTCCCCAGATCGGTTCGTCTGGGTTGCTGGTCATAGCACACCTCCCATCGTCTGGATCTAAACGGATTGTGGGCCATCGAGGGGCCTGAGTCAAACGGGAAAGACCTGCCATGAGCGGCAGCTTCAGATTCGCCCTATCTCCGATCCCTTCTCCCGTTTGACCACGCTCTTTGCTGCCTGATAACTTCAAGAGTTTGCCCACCTGCAAATCTTCCACCAGCGAGAGGCGGCATGGCCATTAAGTTCAAGGGCGTGGATTTCATCGAACTCGACACGTTGCTCAGCGACGACGAGCGTCTGGTCCGCGACAACACCCGCAAGTTCATCGAAGACAACCTTATCCCCATTATCGAGCTGTGCAACCGCGAAGGCCGCTTCCCGAAGGAGCTGATCAAGCCCATGGGCGAGCTGGGCTTCTACGGCGCCAGCCTCAAAGGCTACGGCTGCGCCGGCATGTCCGCGGTGGAGTATGGCCTGATGACGCAGGAGCTAGAGCGCGGCGACAGCGGCGTGCGTTCGTTCGTCAGCGTGCAGTCGGGGCTGTGCATGTATCCCATTTATGCCTTCGGCAGCGAGGAGCAAAAGCAGAAATATCTGCCCAAGATGGCGCTGGGCGAGATTCTCGGTTGCTTCGGGCTGACCGAACCGGACGCGGGCTCGAATCCCGGCGCGATGCGTACTCGCGCGCGGAAGGACGGCGACGGCTACGTGCTGAACGGCGAGAAGATGTGGATTACGTCGGGCTCCATTGCTGACATCGCTATCATCTGGGCGAAAGTTGAGAACGAAGACAACCGCGTTCGCGGCTTCATCGTCGAGACTGACCGGCCGGGCTTTAAGGCTGCCGACGTACATGGCAAGTGGTCGCTGCGCGCGTCGGTCACGTCGAGTCTTTCCTTGCAGGATGTCCGCATTCCTGCAGAGAACATGCTGCCGGAGTCGGGCGGGCTGAAGTCTCCGCTGAGCTGCCTCAATCAGGCGCGTTACGGCATCGCATGGGGCGCGATCGGAGCGGCCATGGCCTGTTACGACTGCGCACTACAATACGCGCAGTTCCGCAAGCAATTTCACGACCAGCCCATCGCCTCGCACCAGCTCGTGCAGGAAAAGCTGGTGTGGATGATCAGCGAGATCACCAAGGCGCAACTGCTGGCCCTGCAAGTCGGCAGGCTGAAGGACGCGGGCAAGGTGAAGCCGTGGCATATCTCGATGGCCAAACGCAACAACGTGTGGATGGCGCTGGAGTGCGCGCGCATGGCGCGCGACATCCTGGGCGCCAACGGCATCGCCGACGAGTATCCCATCTTCCGCCACATGGCCAATCTGGAGTCGGTGAAGACGTACGAGGGCACGCACGACATCCACACGCTGATCATCGGCGAGCACATCACGGGGCACGCGGGGTTCTGAGCCAGTGAATAGTGGATAGTGGGTAGTGGCTAGTAAAGAATTTGGTAATCGGATGCGATGACACAATCTCAAGGTGACACAATGATGTGACGAAAGTCCTCGAACACTTACCCTAAAGAGGTGTATGCTTTGCGTTTGTGTTGGGAAGGCGCAGACGCCTGTCGTTCCTGCGCTGCGAGTCCCTGCACTGCATCGGCGGGCGCAATCCGTATTTTTCTCTTATAGTTTGTATCGCAAGCCGAGCCCATCCTTGGAGGCCACATGGCAACGAAAGTTCAAGCCGAACCTTTTGTCCACCACGATCCTACCGCCAACCTGGAAACTGATCTCGCGTTGGAGTTCTTGCGAGTCGTCGAAGAGGCGGCCATCGCGTCCGCCAAGACCATGGGGCAGGGCGACCGCAAACATGCCGACCAGGCCGCCACCGAATCCATGCGCACAGTGATGGACTCGGTGCCGATGGATGGCACCATCGTCATCGGCGAGGGCGAGCGCGATGAAGCACCGATGCTGTACATCGGCGAGAAGGTCGGCCGGCGGGATGGCGGGAGCTATCCGGCAGTGGACATCGCGGTCGATCCGTTGGAGGGTACCAACCTGTGTGCCACCGGCTCGCCGGGCGCCATCACGGTGCTGGCCGCCTCGGAAAAGGGCGGGCTGCTCCACGCGCCCGACTGCTACATGGAGAAGATCGTGGTTGGGCCGTCGTGCAAGGGCCTGGTTGAACTCGACGCTCCAGTTGCTCATAACCTGGCGGTCATCGCGAAGGTGCTCGGCCGGCGGGTGGAAGACCTGGTCATCATCATCCTCGATCGCCCGCGCCACGAGAAGCTGATCAGCGACATACGCAAAGCAGGCGCGCGCATCCAGTTGATCACCGATGGCGATCTTTCGCCCGGTGTTGCCGCTTGTATGCTGGGCTCGGGGGTTCATGCCGTCATGGGTACAGGTGGAGCTCCGGAGGGCGTGCTCACTGCGGCTGCCGTCCGCTGCCTCAATGGATATATGGTGGGCCGTCTGGTCGGCTACACCCCGGAGCAGGGCGAACGCATGAAGGACATGGGCATTGCCGATCCCAAGCGCGTTTATGCCGCCGACGACCTGGCGCCGGGCAAGAACATCATTTTCTCCGCCACCGGAGTCACCGACGGAGCTCTGCTGAAGGGAGTTCGTTTCTTCGGCGATGGCGTGCGCACTACGTCGCTGGTGATGAAGCTCAATCGAGGCAAGGTCCGGTTCGTCGAGACCATCCATGTGGATAAGCGTCCGGATGTGAAGGTCAGGATTCCGGAGAGATGAAAGTTCACCACGGGGGCACGGATAACACGGAGAAAGATCCAGTAGAAACGAAAGCCTCCGTGTCTTTGTGGTAATTCGACGGGGCGGGCGCCCGCCTTGGGTTCCGGCAAGGCTCGTCTGATGGCGGGCGGGGAGTCGAAGCGAGCCTTCATTTTCCCGCTTGCTTCTTTACAAGAGGAGTAGAATTATCTCAGAACGAATGTAGCTGCGGATGGAATCTCCCATCCGGAGAGGCTTTGATATGAACGTTCATATCAGCTACAAAATTTCCAAAATTCCCGACCTCGAAAACATAATCAATCAAAAAGTAGAAAAGCTGGGCCGATACCTGCAAGTATTCCGTCCGGAACTCTTGCATCTTAAAGGTGTTGTGGAGAAGAACTCGGCGCGCCAGGGCATAGTCGTGTCGCTGAACCTGCGCTTGCCGACGGGACAGATGGCCACGCGGGAAAAGGCTTCGACCGCGATGGCTGCCATCCAAGCTGCGTTTGAGGACGTGATCGAGCAGCTCAAGAAGCACAAGGAGCTGTTGCGCAACCAGCACAGGTGGCCGCGCCGCCGTGGGCCGGAACGCGCCCCATCCGGTACAGTTCCATTCGAGCAGACGTTGGCTTTTGTTAAGCCCGAGACCGTGTCCGCTGGCGACATCTCCAGCTATGTGGACGTGAATCTCCCGCGGCTGAAGCGTTTCATCCAGCGCGAACTTGAACATCGCGAGAGGGAAGGCCAGATTTTGCCTAGCCAGTTCGCGGTGGACGATGTAGTGAGCGAGGCGATCGCCGATGCTCTCAGCGAACAGCACGACAAACCGGAGCGCATGAAGCTGGAGCCCTGGCTGTACCGGCTGGCCAAACGGGCCATCGGCAAGCTCAGCGCCGAGGACCGGGGAGAGCGGAACATTGGAGGGGACGACGCTGTTGCCGATTCCGCCGCCGATAGTCCTGAGGAACTGGCGGCGCGGCGAGAGCTGATCGGGCTGGTGGCGGCCAGCTTGCACGACGCCGGCCGCGATGAGCGGGAGGCCTTCATTCTGTTCACCATCGAAGGTTTCACAGTGGAAGAAGTTGCGGATATTACCAACCACGATGTGGAAGAGGTGCGCGCGTCCGTTCGCCGGGCCCGCGAGCACCTGCAACGGGCCTTGCCTATAAAAGACCCCCTGAAGGAGAAGCTCGTTGAGTATTCCCGGAGCGCCTGAACGAAGGCGCAGTTCCATGCGTCCAATAAATAGCAAAGCGAATTGAGGAGGACGAATGATCACGAGAGATGACATCCGTGAACTGGCTAATTTTCACTCGCCGGAAGCATGCGCGGTGACGTTCTACTACCAGCCTGCGACGCCGCTGAATAAATCGCATCGCGAAGAATCCATCCTGTTGAAGGACCTGGTGCGCAATGCCCTGCGCGAGGCTGAGAAGAAGGGAAGGAATGGCGGCGCTCGCGCCGACCTTGATCGCATTAACGGCATGGTCGAGACGCTGCGCGGCAATGGCGGGAAGGCCAAGGCGATATTCGCCTGCAGCAAACAGGGATTCTGGCGCGAGTTCGACGTTCCCGCCCAGTTGCCCAAGACGAACCTCTTGCTGAACCAGCGCTTCCATTTGAAGCCGCTGGCTGCCGTGGTCGATAGCGTGCGCCGTGTATGCGTGCTGCTCGCCGACCGCTCCAAGGCCAGAGTTTTCGAGATCGTGGACGAAAAGATTACAGAAAAGCTGGATTTCGTTAACGAACTCACGCATCGGGGCAAGAGCGCCGGCTGGGGCGGTTACGATGGCGGTCACGCCGAGCGACGGCAGATGAACGAGACCATGCAGCATTTCAGGGTATTGGCTGACTATGTCGAGGGGTACTTCGATCGCGGTGGCTGCGACCGTCTGGTCGTGGGTTGCCACGACGATGTTTGGTCGGAGATCCAACCGCAACTGCGTTCCACTGCCCGGCAGCGCCTGGTCGGACACTTCCGCATCGATCCGAAGGCGGCAACGCCCGAGCAGGTGAAGCAGATGGCCCTGCGATTGCTTGAGGAATACAACGCTAGTGTGAAGCAGGGTCTCATCAGCGATGTGATTGGCGAGGCCCATCGCAACGGGCGAGGGGCGATCGGTCTGCGCCGGGTGCTGCGCTCGCTGGAAATCGGCGAGGTGCAGACTCTCCTGCTGGGCTCGAATTTCCTCGCACCGGGAGTGAAGTGTTTCAACTGCGGCCATATGGACATGCATTCTGCTCCGACATGCGTGGTTTGCGGTAAGGAAAACACGCAACTGGAGGACATCGGCGACGCAATCGTGGGACATTCCATCCGCAATGGCATAGAAATCGTGTACATCGGGAACGACGAGGAATTTGATCGGGTTGGCAGAATTGCCGCCTCGCTGCGCTTCCGCGCCGACCAGAACACCGGAGTGAAGGTGGCCAGCTAGCGAACGTTGGAGGGGAAGAATCATCTTTTATATGCCGCTCCTTACGGCCTCCTTGGCGGCTCAAGTTCTGTGAATCGAGTTCCTTGGAGTGGTAAACTGTGCTCTAAGTCCGACTATGGAACTGCTGCTCAACCTGATCTGGCTGGCTGTTGCCCTGGGCGTCCTTTGCGCCTTTGTGGGTAAGCGCCGCTCGTCCACTTTGGTCGCGCAGGTTCCTTGCGTGAAAGGCCTGTTAGCGCTGGCATGCGGGCTAGTCCTGCTGTTCCCCATCATTTCCGCGAGTGACGATCTGCATCCTGTGCAGGCTGTCATGGAAGACGCCTCAAAGCGACTTCAACAGGCCATCGGCCCGGTATCGCTGGTGCGAAATGGTCCTCCGGTTGCGATTTTTCCAGCTTTACTTGCCGTGCAGATGCTATTCGCCCTAGTTGCGCTGCGGCTTTGCCGCCCACAAGCCCTGGCCGTCAGCGTCCTGGATCGCGACCTCATTCCTGCCGACGGGCGGGCTCCTCCTTCCGTTCTCTAGCTGAATTCCTGCTGCCAGTTCCGTTCCGAGCACCCAAGCCATGTGGATAGTTGTCTATCCCTGGCGTGGCACTCGGCGTAATGGACAATTGGAGCTCCTCGCAGACTGCGTAAGCAGAGTACTCGAAGAAGAATGGATGCAATGAAAAACCACCTTATTCAGGGCAAGCGTGCCAGGGCGCGTATCGCGGGACTCCTCCCGTTGCTGCTCGTCGGCCTGTTCTTTGCCTGTTCGAAGACCAAAGCCGAGCCCTCGGCTGGCACCGTCGTGGTAACCAATACGGACCCCAACGTTTTCACCATGCAGAACCCGGGGCAGTTTCCGCTCACGACGGTAGAAGTCCGCAAAGTCAACGACGAGGTCCATGTCAACGGTGTGATCGCTCCGGACGTAAACCGCTCCGTTCCTGTGGTATCGCTGGGCGGCGGCCGGGTGGTCGAGATCAAGGCGAAGCTGGGTGATTACGTGCAAAAAGGACAGGTGCTGTTGCTGATAAACAGCCCTGATCTATCGGGTGCTTTTTCCGACTACCAGAAGTTCAAGGCCGACCAGCAACTGGCTGACAAGCAACTGGCTCGCGCCAAACTGCTTTACGACAAGGGAGCCATCGCTCTCGCCGATCTGGAGAATGCGGAGGATACCCACGCCAAGGCCATGGCCGATTTGAACGCCGCCATCCAGCACGTGCGGGTGCTGGGCGGTGATATCAACAATCCGTCTCCCTTGCTGCCCTTGCGCGCGCCGATCTCCGGGACGATCGTCGATCAGCAGATTACCGGTGGGACGGGGGTGCGCTCGCTCGACAATCAGCCGGCACTGTTTACCATCGCAGATCTTTCAACCGTGTGGGTGCTTTGCGATGTATATCAGGACATGCTGCCGCGCGTACATGTAAACGACATTGCTGAAATCAACGTCAATGGCTACGACGAGAAGTTTCCCGGCAAGGTGATCAACATCAGCCAGGTGCTCGATCCCAACACTCGCACGGCGAAAGTGCGGATTGAACTGCCGAATCCCAAAGGCGTGATGCGGGCGGGCATGTTCGTTACCGCTACGTTTCGGGCCGAACGACCGGTGGACCGCATCGTCGTGCCGGCTTCGGCGGTTGTCCATCTGCATGACAAGGACTGGGTCTTTCTTCCAGCCGGGGGAAACCAGTTCCGGCGCGTGGCAGTGCAACTTGGGGCGCAGGAGAAGGACGGAACGCAACAGTTAATCAGCGGATTGAAGCCGGGCGATCAGGTCGTGGCCAACGCGTTGCAGTTTTCCAGTGCGGCGGAGGAGTAAAGCGGCATGATCCGGTTCCTGGTTGATTTTGCGCTGCGCAACCGCATCCTGGTGTTGGCGCTCGGAGTGGGCCTGCTGATTTGGGGCATCATCTCCTTTCACAACCTTCCGGTGGAGGCATATCCCGACGTCGCCGACAAGTACGTGTGGGTCATCACGCAGTGGCCGGGCCGGGCGGCGGAGGAGGTCGAACAACAGGTCACCATTCCGATCGAAACGCAGATGAACGGGCTCGGACACCTGACGCATCTGCGGTCCACCTCCCTGGCCGGTCTTTCCTTCATCACTGCCATCTTCGATGACGACTCTGACAATCTGCAGAACCGGCAGCAAGTACTGGAAAAGCTCACGCTGGTCAATCTGCCGCCCGGCCTGAACCCACAAATCGGTCCGGACTTCAGCCCGGCGGGGCAAATCTACTTCTACACGCTGCAAAGCACAAACCCACAATACGACATCATGGATTTGAAGGCGCTGCAGGACTGGGTCGTCTTCAAGCACTTGATGTCGGTGCCCAATGTGGCCGCGGTTTCGATTTTTGGTGGAGAGACACGCGAGTACCAGGTGCAGGTCGATCCCGATAGGCTGGTTTCGTATGGGCTGTCGATGGCGCAAGTGGAGCAGGCGCTGACAGCGAATAATCTGAATGGCGGCGGTAGTTTCATCGAAAAAGGGCAGCAGGCTTACAACATTCGGGCCGTCGGCCTGATGCAAAACACGGATGACGTCGGCGCGACCGTGCTGAAGGCACAGAATGGAACACCGGTGCGGGTCCGCGATGTCGCCGTCGTAACGCTAGGACCGAAGATTCGGCTGGGCCGACTGGGTAAAGCGATTAGGCGCGAAGACGGAAAGGTCATCGACAACGATGATGTAGTCGAAGGCATTGTGCAGATGCGAAAGGGCGCCGAGGCGGAGAGCGTTCTGCGGAATATCGACATCAAGGTGGATTTCCTTAACCAACACGTGCTACCGCCGGGCGTGAAGATCGTTCCTCATATTGACCGCGACGATCTCGTCCACCTGACCACGCATACGGTATTGCACAATCTCAGCGAGGGCATCCTGCTGGTTGTTCTGGTGCTGTTCTTCTTCCTGGGGAATGTTCGCTCGGCTCTTATTGTTGCGATCACAATTCCTTTTTCACTATTCTTCGCTTCCATCCTGCTGGACTTAAGCCACATACCCGCAAATCTGCTTTCGCTGGGCGCACTGGACTTCGGCATGATCGTGGACGGCGCGGTGGTCATGATCGAAAACATCTTGCGCCGCCTGGAAAACCACCGCAGGGGAAGTGTCGACGAGACCATCCGTGCGGCTGCCCATGAGGTGCAGCGGCCGGTGTTTTACGCCATTACGATCATCATCATTTCGTATCTGCCGATTTTTACGTTGCAGCGGGTGGAAGGCCGTCTGTTCAAACCCATGGCGTGGACGGTCGCCTTCGCACTGCTGGGAGCCCTGTTTTTCTCCATTTTGCTGGCCCCGGTGCTGGCTAGCTTTGTTTTTCGCGGCGGCGTGAAGGAGTGGCGCAACCCGGTGATGTCCTGGATCACAGCACGTTATGAGAAAACGCTGATTTGGATCATGGCGCGGCGCATAGTGGCGCTGGCGGCGGCGGTTGTTATCGTCGGCCTCTCGCTTTTTCTCGCCTTCGGCGGCTTAATCGGTTCGGAGTTCCTGCCGCATCTCGATGAGGGCTCCATCTGGGCCCGCGGAACGCTGTCTCCAAGCACGGGGCCGAGCGAGGGCCAGAGAATCATGGACCAGGCGCGACTCATTTTTGCCAGCTTCCCGGAGGTGACGCAAGTGGTATCGCAGGTAGGACGCTCCGACGATGGAACGGACGCCACCGGCTTCTTCAACACCGAATACTTCGTTGACTTGAAACCGCGCGACCGGTGGCGACCGCGATTTCGCGGCAGGAAAGAGTTGCTCATAGAGGCCATGGATAAGGAAGTCGAGAAGATTCCCGGCGTCTCATGGGGGTTTTCGCAGCCCATCGCCGACAACATGGAAGAGGCAGTCAGCGGTGTAAAGGGAGAACTGGCAGTCAAGATCTTTGGCTCTGATCTGCATGACCTGGAACAAAAGGGCGAGGAGATCATGGCCGCAATGAAGAGTGTACCGGGCGTTGCGGACCTCGGCCTCTTCCGCGTGCTGGGCCAGCCAAATGTTGACATCAAGGTCGATCG
>Ga0209040_10001599_pt1 | contig 17960 bp, 17 predicted proteins | sample BogFormECP12_OM3_FD_188240 | JGI IMG/M metagenome (GOLD analysis project Ga0209040, IMG submission 188240) | Bog forest soil microbial communities from Calvert Island, British Columbia, Canada - ECP12_OM3 (SPAdes) (version 2) | ecosystem: Environmental > Aquatic > Freshwater > Wetlands > Bog ...
CCTCGGACCGGCGGAAGATGTCGACCATGTCGATCGCGTCGGGCACATCGGCGAGCCTTGCATAAACCGTCTCGCCGTGGATCGTGCCGCCGGCCGCATTGGGGTTGACCGGGATCGCCCGGTAGCCGTGCCGCTGCAGATAGGCCATCACGCGGTGGCTCGGCCGCTCGGGCCGCGGGCTCGCGCCGACTACGGCGATCGTGCGCACATCGGTGAGGATGTCGCGCAGATAGGCTTTGGGATAGGTCTCGTGATCCATGCTCGGCCCTCACCGGTCCTGCCAGACCGGGGCGCGTTTGGCGAGGAAGGCGTCGATGCCCTCGCCGGCGTCCTCGGCCAGCATGTTGGTCGTCATGATTTCGGCGGCATAGCGATAGGCGCTCGCGAGGTCGAGCTCGGCTTGGCGATAGAATGCTTCCTTGCCGATCTTGACTGTGAGTGCGGATTTGCCGGCGATCTGCCGGGCGAGCCCGTCGACCGCCTCGCGCAACCCCTCCCGCGGCACCACCCGGTTGACGAGCCCCAGCGAGCGGGCGGTCGCCGCATCGATCAGCTCGCCGGTCAACAGCATCTCCATCGCGGCCTTGCGCCCGACGGCACGGGAGAGCGCGACCATCGGGGTCGAGCAGAAAAGCCCGATGTTCACCCCGGGCGTCGCAAACCGGGCCTCCTCGGCGGCGACCGCTAGATCACAGGTCGCCACCAGCTGGCAGCCCGCCGCCGTCGCGACGCCGTGCACCTCGGCGATGACCGGCTTCGGCAACCGCACGATCGCCAGCATCAGCTCGCTGCACAGCGCGAAAATGCGCTGATAGGTCTCCCGTCGCGGATCCTCGCGCAGCTCGAGCAGGTCGTGCCCGGCGCAGAAGGCGGGACCGGCGCCGGCGATGACGACGACCCGCGCCTCGCGGTCCTCCGCGGCGCGGCCGAGAGCCTCGACGAGCGCCGTCATCAGCTCGATCGAGAGGGCATTGCGCGCCTGCGGCCGGTTCAGGGTCAGGCGAAGAACCCCCGCCGTGCGCTCCGTTAGCAGTATTGCCGTCATTGTGAGACCCTTCCTCGGCTAAGCATTGCTTGACGCTGGGCGCCCGATCGCTTACATGACCCGCTTTCGCGGCCCCCGGCGGTGTACCGGGCCGCCGGACATTTCCGTTCGAGCCATGAAGACTTTTTCCGCCAAACCGTCGGACATCGACAAAAAATGGTTGCTGATCGACGCCGACGGCTTGGTGCTGGGTCGGCTCGCCTCGATCATCGCGATGCGGCTGCGCGGCAAGCACAAGCCCTCCTTCACGCCGCATATGGATTGCGGCGACAACATCATCGTCGTCAATGCCGAGAAGGTCCAGCTGACCGGCAACAAGCGCGCCGACGACATCTTCTATTGGCATACCGGCTACCCGGGCGGCATCAAGGGGCGCAGCAAGGGCGCCACTCTCGACGGCAAGCACCCGGAGCGCGTGATCCAGAAGGCTGTCGAGCGCATGGTGCCGCGCGGTCCGCTCGGCCGCCGCGTCATGAAGAACCTGCGGGTCTTTGCCGGACCTGAACACCCGCACGAAGCGCAGCAGCCGGACCGGCTCGACGTCGCCGCGCTGAACCGCAAGAACAGAGTGTGACCATGGCCGACAACGACCCACCGAGCTCACAACGCCCACAGACCTTTCAGGGCTTGGGGAGCCTCCGCCAGGCGCTGCAGCAGGCGCGGGCAACACCGGCCGCCGCGCCACCTCCGACAGCGACCGTCCCTGAAGACATCAAGCCGCAGATCGACGCGCTCGGCCGCGCCTACGCGACCGGCAAGCGCAAGAACGCGGTGGCGCGCGTATGGATCAAGCCGGGCGGCGGCAAGATCGACGTCAATGGCCGCGAGAGTCCCGTATACTTCGCCCGCCCGGTGCTGCGCATGCTGATCAACCAGCCGCTCGTCGCCACCAACCGGCTCGGCCAATTCGATGTGTGGTGCACGGTCAAGGGCGGCGGCCTCTCGGGCCAGGCCGGCGCAGTGCGCCACGGGATCAGCCAGGCGCTGACTCGCTACGAGCCCGGTCTGCGTCCGCTATTGAAGAGCCAAGGTTTCCTCACCCGCGATAGCCGCGTCGTCGAGCGCAAGAAGTACGGCAAGGCCAAAGCCCGCCGCAGCTTTCAGTTCTCGAAACGGTAGGTCTCGGGGCTTCCGGGTCGGCGAGGAGATGCCGACCATGCAGTTCGCGATTGCCATTCCGACCGACGCCGACTCCTGGCGGGTGGTGCGGCGCGCCGAGGAGCTGGGCTTTGCGCGCGCCTGGTTCTACGACACGCAGATGCTGAGCGCCGACCCGTTTGTCGCCATGGCCGCGGCGGCGATCAAGACGACGAAAATCCGACTGGGCACCGGCGTGCTGATCCCGTCGAACCGCATCGCTCCGGTTACTGCCAACGCCTTTGCATCGCTGAACAAATTGGCACCCGGGCGGATCGATTTCGGGGTCGGGACTGGCTTTACCGGCCGGCGGGCGATGGGCCTCGGCGCGGTCAAGCTGGCGGATCTGGAGGCGTATGTCCGCGTCGTCATGGCGCTGTTGCGCGGGGAGACCATCGAAGCCGAAATCGAAAAGAAAAAGCGGCTGATCCGGCTTTTGAACCCAGAGATCGGGCTGATCAACACGCGCGATCCGATCCCGCATTACGTCGCAGCCTCGGGTCCGCGGGCGCGGGCCTTGACCGCGAAGCTCGGCGCCGGTTGGATCGCAACTGCGGGCGATGTCGACGGCGGGGTCGCTGCGATGGCCGACATGCGCGAGCGCCGGCGAGCCGCCGGGCGTGAGGCGGAGTCGCTCGATGCCGTGGTGCTGACCGGCGGTGCGATTTTGGAAGAGGGCGAGCCAGCCGACTCGCCGCGCGCGGTCGCGCAGGCCGGGCCACGCGCCGCGATGCTGCTGCATCGCGCGGCCGACGCGGCACTGGCGGGGCTGCCGATGATGGCGCCGCTGCCGCCGGCAGTCGCCGAGACCGCGGCGGGGTATGTCGAGGTGGCCCGCAAATTCACACCGCAGAGCGCCCATTATCTCGAAAACCACCGCGGCCACCTGATGTTCGTCAAGCCCGAGGAGCGGCCGTTCGTCACCGCCGAGCTGATCCGCCAGACCACCTTCACGGCGACCGAGAAGGAGCTGAAGGAGCGCATCGCGGCGCTGGCCGCCGTCGGCTTCACTGAGATCGCGCTGCAGATTGTGCCGGGCCAGGAGCACGCGATCGAGGATTGGGGCCGGATCCGCCGCGCCTTCGCGTGACGGGATCGCACGCGGATTTGGCGCCGCCGATGCCGGCGGAGATTACGGCATTGCGCGACGCCGGGGAGCCCGTTTGGATTTTCGCCTATGGCTCGCTGCTGTGGGATGCCGAGTTTCGTGACGGCACGGCCGAGCGGGCCCTGTTGCATGGGTATCACCGCAGCTTTTGCCTATACTCCTGCGACTACCGCGGCACGCCAGCAAATCCTGGACTGACCCTCGGGCTTGATCGCGGCGGGTCCTGCCGCGGTGCAGCGCTCGGATTGTCGAAAGATGCGCTCGACCGAATATGGCACCGAGAGATGAGTGGCCGTCAGGTGTACGCAGCGCGGCTGTTGCCGGCGCACACTGCAAACGGCCTGCGGCAGGCTCTTGCGTTTACCGCGCTCCGGAGCTGCCGCGATTATGCCGGCAAGCTGTCGCTGGACCAGGCGGCGCATATGATCCTCGGCGCCGGCGGCCGCCGCGGCACGTGCCGCGATTATTTCGAGAATACGCTGCGACACCTGGAACAGCTCGGCTTCGCAGATCGTCCGCTTCGACGTCTCGCCGAGCGGGTCCAGGCATTGGCCACAAGTGACGCAGTTTGAGTCGCTCATAGCGGCGCGCAAGGGTTGCCGCATTTGCGTAGATCGAAGCCCCGGCAAGATCCGGAGTGGCGCCGAATTTGACTTCGATCCCGATGTCGTCAGTCATTGGGAGCAGTGGCTCGGCCACCGAAGCCCAAAGCTTCTGGTGGTCGGCCAGGATTTCGGCAATGTCGGCTATTTCATCCGCTGTCGCGGGCGCGACGAACCAAACAACAAGACCAACGAAAATCTGTACAGGCTGCTGACCGCAGCCGGCATTGCGGTCGACCACCCGTCGCAGCGAGATCGCGCCGCGCCCGTCTTTCTGACCAACTCCATCCTGTGCATCAAAGAAGGGGCGATGAATGCGCCCATTCTGTCGAGCTGGGTGGATGCCTGCTCCGAGCGACACCTCTTGCCGCTCATCGGCTTTCTGAGGCCGCCGGTCGTCGTCGGGATGGGCAATGCTGGATGGCGTGCCGTGCGACGGGCATTTGCACTGCACCACTCGCCGCGACTGATCTCGGGCGCAGCCGGTTCCGACTGGGTTGCCGAGGACCAGACCCGCATATTCGCCGCCGGCCATTGCGGTCCCCTCGGGGTCATCAACCGGCCCTGGCCGCAGCAGCTCTTGGACTGGCGGCGGATCGGAGCGGCCGTTTCCGTTTGCCACACCACCGGTGGGGGGCTACCCTCCGGCGAATGATTTTCGAGGAGGGCCGGTCATGATGCGCACCAGCTTCAATGTCAATGATATGACGATCCACCGAATTGTCGAGCAGGAGCAGGGCTTCACCCCCGTTCTGGAATTCCTGCCGGGGCTGAGCCGGGAATTGCTGGACGAGAACCGGTCGTGGATGGAGCCGGCCGCGCTCGACCCGGAAACCGACAAGCTGGTCCTCTGCTTCCAATCCTATGTCGTCAAGACGCCCCATCATACAGTGCTGGTCGACAGCTGCATCGGCAATGACAAGATCCGGCCGACGCGCGAGGCCTGGAACAAAAAGAACGACGATCACTATATGCGCGCGCTGGCAGCGGCCGGGGTGTCGATCGAGGATATCGACTATGTCATGTGCACTCATCTGCACGCCGACCATGTCGGTTGGAACACGCGGCTGCAGAACGGCCGTTGGGTCCCGACCTTCCCCAATGCGCGGTATCTGTTCTCCCGCAAGGAGTACGACTACTGGGCCCAGGAGCATGCCAAGAACCGGATCGACGCAATCGAGGATAGCGTATTGCCGATCGTCGAAGCGAAAAAGGCGGACCTCGTCAGCAGCGAGCATACGCTCGACGATCATGTGCGCTTGATGCCGACACCGGGCCATACTCCCGACCATTTTGCCGTCTGTGTCGGGCGTGGCGGTGATGCCGCGGTGCTGACCGGTGATCTGATCCACTCGCCACTCCAGGCGAGGTACCCGGAACTGGCGATGCGGGTCGATTACGACCCGGCGCAGGCGACAGCAACGCGGCGCAGTTTTCTGGAGCGCTACTGCGACACCAGCACTCTGTGTTGCACGATGCACTTCCCCTCCCCCTCCGTCGGGCACATCAAGCGCTGGGGCGACGGCTTCCGCTGCGAACCCATCACCGACTAGGGAGCGGGAACTCGGGCCAACCGCGACGCTCATAGGCGCCGTCCCAGAACAGCCACTCGTACTGGCAGGCGCGGATGAAGGCGGCCACCATCCTGGTGCGGGTCGCCGCGGTCGTTGCCTCGGCCGCGCGGTCAGTGATCGCAATGACCGTCCGCACGGCCTCGCCAAAGTGCTCGTCGGCGTAGGTGTCGATCCACGCCTTGTACGGGTTCTGCGGCGCAGCCGTCTGGGCGATCGTGCAGCCGACATCCCAATAGATCCAGAAGCAGGGCAATAAGGCTGCGACCAGCACTTCCCAAGGGTCATGGTAGGCGGCGGCGATCAGATAGCTGGTATACGCAAGGCAATCCGGGGACGGCTCGGCATCAGCAACAGAGACCGGATCGACGCCGAAATCTCGCAAATAACGGCCATGCAAAGCCTGTTCGACCGCGATCGCCCCCAGGGCGGATTGCGCGAAGGACTGCATCGTCGCCGCGTCCGGGGCTTTGGCTGCCGAGATCGCGAGCGCCCGGGAGAACTGGCCGAGATAGATCGCATCCTGCGTAATATAGGCCTGGAAGCGGTGGCGGCTGAGCGATCCCGCGGCAAGCTCGACATTGAAGGGAAGGTTGTGGATCGCTTCCCGTAACGCCGCAATGCGCTGCCAGGCTTCATCGGAAAAGCGGATCATCGTTGTCATCCCCGCTGCGCATCAACGGACCAGGTCAAGTGCCAAGGAGGCGCTTGAGATCATCACTGCAAGGAAGATTAGCAAAATCATCAGAGCGATTGTGCCTCGCCAGCCCCTTGCCACGAAGCGCGACTTTTGCCGAGCTGGAAATCGTAATCGGTAACCACGACGGCTTCTTGCCTTACCAGCATTTCGAATAGTCACAGCTCGTGCACTGGTCGCAGCCCTCGATGCGGATCAGCGCTGCCTCGCCGCATTTCGGACACTGCGCCATCCGTGTCGTGGCGGATCTCTGATCCGAGACCAGGGCGTTGCCGGCAGAGATCTTTTGATCGCTGATGCCGGCCCTCTGCGTGCGTGCCGGCAGGAAGCCGATCCCGATCATGTGCCGCTCGATTACGTCGCCGATCGCGGCCAACAGAGAGGGCACGTATTTGCCGTCCATCCAGGCGCCGCCGCGCGGGTCGAACACCGCCTTCATCTCCTCGACGACAAACGAGACGTCGCCGCCGCGACGGAACACGGCGCTGATCATACGCGTCAGCGCAACTGTCCAGGCGTAATGTTCCATGTTCTTCGAGTTGATGAACACCTCGAAAGGCCGGCGGCGGCCGTCCTGAACTATGTCGTTCAGTGTGATGTAGAGTGCGTGCTCGCTGTCCGGCCAGCGGACCTTGTAGGTCTGCCCGGGCAGCGCCTCCGGCCGGCTCAACGGCTGCGTCATGTAGACGACGCCGCCGGCCTCGAAAATGTCGGCCGGTTTGGGTGAAGCCGGCACGGGTGGCGGCAGCGGCAGCTCGGGTTGCCGCGCAGCATCCCGCCCGGCTGCCGGCGTCGGCGTCTCGGCCCTGACGGCGAGCACGGCCCCGGTTACCTCGTTCGGCCGGTAGGTCGTGCAGCCTTTGCAGCCGAGGGCGTAAGCCTGCAGATAGACGTCCTTGAAGCGCTCGAAAGGGATCTCGGCCGGGACGTTGATGGTTTTCGAGATCGAGCTGTCGATGTGCTTTTGGACTGCCGCCTGCATGACGACGTGGTCTTCGGGGGTCAGGACCTGCGCGTCGATGAAATAGTCCGGCAGCGGCGCGGACTCGCCTTTAATGCGCCGGAACAAGCGGTAGGCATAGTCGGCCACCTCCTCTTCGCGACGGGTGCCGTCGGGCATCAGCACGTTGCGCGTGTGCCGGAAGCTGAACACCGGCTCGATCCCCGAGGAGACATTGTCGGCAAACAGCGAAATCGTGCCGGTCGGCGCGACCGAGGTCAAAAGCGCATTGCGGACGCCGTGCTGCGCAATTTGCGCCCGCACCTCTTCGTCGAAGCCCATCACGGTGGCGCCGGCCAGATACCGGTCACGGTCGAACAGCGGGAACGCGCCCTTCTCGGCCGCCAAGGCGCTCGAGGCGAGATAGGCTTCGCGCTGGATCGTGCCAAGCCAACTCTCGGTCGCCGCGACCGCTGCCGCCGAGCCGTAACGCAGCCCGCACAGGATCAGCGCATCGGCCAGCCCCGTAACCCCGAGACCGATACGGCGCTTCTGGCGCGCCTCTTCCCCTTGCTGAGGCAAAGGAAAGAGTGAGATGTCGACGACATTGTCCATCATGCGGACGCAATCGGGCACCAGCCGGCGCAACCGGTCGAGGTCGAGCCGCGCCCCCGCATTGGCGCCATTGGGAGGACTGAACGGGTTTTCGATCAGGCTCGCCAGGTTGATCGAACCCAACAGACACGCGCCGTAAGGCGGCAGCGGCTGCTCGCCGCATGGGTTGGTAGCGGTTATCTGCTCGCAATACCACAAATTGTTTCGTTGGTTGATGCGATCGATGAAGATCACGCCCGGCTCGGCATAGGCGTAGGTCGCCCGCATGATCTTGTCCCACAGCTCGCGCGCCGGCAGCACCTTCCATACCGTGCCGTCGAAGGAAAGCTCCCAAGGGGCATTTTCCTCGACCGCCTTCATCAACGCGTCCGAGACCAGCACCGACAGGTTGAACATGCGCAGCCGGCCAGGCTCGCGCTTGGCCTCGATGAAGGCCTCGATATCGGGATGGTCGCAGCGCAGGGTCGCCATCATCGCGCCGCGGCGGTAGCCGGCGCTCATGATCGTGCGGCACATCGCGTCCCACACATCCATGAAGGAGAGCGGGCCAGAGGCATCGGCGCCGACGCCTTTGACCGACGCGCCGCGCGGCCTGAGGGTGGAAAAGTCATAACCGATACCGCCGCCCTGCTGCATCGTCAGGGCCGCTTCGCGCAGATGTGCAAAGATCCCGCCCATGTCGTCGGGAATGGTGCCCATCACAAAGCAGTTGAACAGGGTCACCGAGCGGCGGCTGCCGGCGCCGGCGACGACGCGGCCGGCCGGCAGGAACTTGAAATCGGTCATCGCCTGATAGAACCGTTCAGCCCACAGCGCGGGATCTTGCTCAGGCGCCGCGAGCGCCGCTGCTACCCGCCGCCAGGTATCCTCGATCGTCTTGTCGATCACCTCGCCCGAAGGGGACCTCAGGCGATACTTCATGTCCCAGATCTGCTGCGATATCGAGCCGACGAGCGCCATGGCCGAGACTTCCTCCTTGTCGGCGTCAGTGTACCAGTTCCGGATTCGTTCGGCGCGGGCTTTTCGCCCGATGGCGGTTGCGTTAGCGGGGCCGCCTCCCTCCCCTCTGACCACGCTGACCACGGGGGAGGGCTGGGGCGGGGGCCAGCGCCGGTAAGGGTCTGCGCCGCGATGCTCCGCCTTCGCGCAGCAGTGCTGCGGTAGCCGTTTCGATCCGCCGTTCGACCTCGGCCATGAGCCGGGGGCGGGTTCGCCCGGGCGGTATCGGTTCGAGAAATTCGAGGACGATGCGGCCCTTGCGTTTGACAAAGCTCCGCCGGCTCCAGTAGAGGCCGGAATTGACAGCCGCCGGCACCAGCGGCAGCGCCAATGCCTGATAAAGCGCGGCAACGCCGGGCTGATAGGAACGGCGCTCGCCGGGCGCAACCCGCGTTCCTTCCGGAAAGATCACGATCGGCCGCCCTGCGGCGGCGACCGGCCTCGCCTTTGCTAGCATCCGGCGGAGTGCGCCAGCCCCGGCCTTGCGGTCGATCGCGATCGAGCCGGCGCGCGCCGCATACCAGCCAAAAAACGGCAGCAGCAGCAATTCGTGCTTCAGCACAACTGCCGGGTCGCCGAGCACGACCGGAAGGATCAGAGTGTCCCAGGCGGATTGATGCTTCATCGCAATGATGCAGCCGCCGCGAGGGACACGGTCGAGCCCGCGGATCTCGTGGCCGAGCCCGACGATGATCCGGAGCAACACGAGCACGCCCGATGCCCAGAACCGGCCGAACCGCATCGTAATCGCACGCGGTGTGAAGAGGAACGGCAGCCCGACGGTGCCGAGGATTACGGTCCAGGCGAAAAAGGCGAAATTGAAGGCGAGCGCCCTCGCCCAGTTCATCGCGGTATCTCGGCTCGGGTAGCCTCGGATGGGTCAGCAACGGTCGGTTTCCGCCCCTCTAGAAGGGGTCGAAACAGGGCGCCGAGATATTTAACGTACTCGCCCACCAGCAGCGCCGCGGTGCCCCTCCATGCCCACCAATGCTCCTGTTTCACCTGGTCGGGGAAGACCGGGTGCGGCACGATGTCGATTTCGGGCAGCGCGCGGTCGAATTCGAGCAGACTGCGCGGCATGTGGTACCAGGCAGTGACTAGACGCATGCTGCGAAAACCTTGGCGGCGGATCCACCGCGCCGTCTCCTGCGCATTGCCGAAGGTATTGTCGGCCTGGTGGCCGAGCACGACGCAGCACGACGCCCAACTCACCGCCTCGTCCGCGCCATTACCGGAAATCCGCAGCAGCTCGTCGAGATCGACCTGCTGATTGACGCCCGAGACGAAGAGCTTGCTTCCCTTGCCTTCACGCAACAGTTCGATGCCGCTTTGCAGGCGCAGACTACCGCCGGTCAGCACGACGATCGCATCGGTCGGCGCCGCCCGCGAGTCGACCGCAGGCGCGGAGGCGAACCACAGCAGCCCGGCTAGCCATAGGAGACAACAGCCGGCAACCACGATCGTGAGCCGGCGCGTCGCATTCCACACCAGTCTCATCATCGAACTGCGGGGTGCATGGCCGAGAACTTTGGTAGCGCCCGCTCCCGGGAAGCCTCAACCGTTGACTGCGCCGGTGATCAGCGGGCCGAACAGCCGCCATCGCTCGCCGTCGAAACTCCCCATCTGGATCTGCTTGATCGGGGCGAAGTCGGTGGGGCTCGTATTGATTTTGATCCCCGGCAGCAGCATCGGCACCGTGAAATCATGCAGGTTGGCCGCCTCTTTCATGATGTTTTCGCGGGTAAGATCATCACCGCATTGCTTGAGCACCTGCACGAAGGTCTGGGCGAAGCAGGGGCCGACCACATTACCGGCGTCTGTCTTGTCGCCCTCGGGATAGTATTTGTCCATAAAGGCGACCCAGTCTTTGTAACCCGGATCGTCCTTCCACTGTGGGTCGGTCGGATCCTTCAAATAGAAGTCCGACACGAGGTCCTTCGCGTTTTCCAAGCCGGCCGGCTTCAAGGTCGCAGCGACCGAATTGCCGATGCTGCTGAGGATGTGGAGCGGCTTCCATTCGAGTTCCGCGGCCTTGCGGATGGATTGCGCCGCGAATTTCGGGATCGCGTTGTTGACGAACACATCGGCGCCGGCGGATTTCATGCCGATGATCTGCGAGTCGACAGTGGGATCGGTCGTCTCATAGGACGCTGCGACGACGATCATCGACTTCGCCTTGTCGCCGAGACCGTCTCTGACGCCCTTTAGATAGTCCTTGCCGAAATCGTCGTTCTGATAGAGCACCCCGATCTTGCCTTCCGGCTTATGCTCGAGGATGTAGGCCGCATAGGCGCGCCCTTCGCTTTGGTAATTGGGCTGCCAGCCGATCGTCCACGGGAAGTGTTTGGGGTCGTCCCATTTGGTGGCGCCGGTCGCGACAAACAGCTGCGGCACCTTCTTTTGGTTGAGGTAATGTTGGATCGCGCTGTTGGTTGGCGTGCCGAGCGGGTTCAGCATCAGCAACACGCCGTCCTCTTCCACCAGCCTGCGGGTCTGCTCGACCGTCTTTGGCGGGGAATAGGCGTCGTCGTAGGAGATGAAGGTGATCTTGCGGCCGTTCACGCCGCCCTGGTCGTTCAGCATCCTAAAATAGGCCGCCTCGGCCTTACCGATCGTCCCATAGGACGAGGCCGGCCCGCTGTAGAAGCAGGTGTTGCCAACTTTGACCTCGGTGTCGCTGACGCCTGGGCCGTACTGTTTGGCGGCCCGTGCCGGCAACGCGGCGAGAGCGAGGGCGCCCGGTGCCGCGGCAAGGATCGACCGACGGGTAATACGTTTCATCTTGACCTCCCTTTCTAATCGCCAATCAGGTGCGAGCCTCGCCGGCGATTACCGGGCCGAACAGGACCCAGCGCTCGCCGTCAAAACGCGCCATCTGCATCTGTTTGATCGGGGCAAAGTCGGCTGGACTGGTATTGATCGTGATCCCGGGCAGCAGCATTGGCACAGTGAAATTTTTCATGTTCGCCGCTTGCTTCATTACGTTCTCACGGGTCAGGTCGTAGCCGCACTGCTTCAGAACCTGCACCAGAGTCTGGGGGACACTGTAACCGACGACATTGCCGCCGTCCGTCTTGTCGCCCTCGAGATAGTACTTGTTCATGAAGGCAATCCAATCCTTATAGCCTTGGTCATCCTTCCACACCGGGTCGGTCGGGTCCTTCTGATAAAAGGTAGACACGATATCCTTGGCGTTCTCAAACCCCGCAGGTTTTAGGACAGCGCCGACCGAGGCCGACACGTTGTTCAGAATATGCAGCGGCGTCCAGCCTAGCTCGGCGACCTTGCGAATGGCCTGAGCTGCAAATTTCGGGGTGGTCACATTGAAAAAGATATCGGCGCCCGAGGACTTCAGGTTGATTACCTGGGAATCGACAGTCGGGTCGGTTGTCTCGTAAGGAGCCTCGGCGATAATGCTCGCTCGGCTCTTGGCGCCGAGCCCGTCCTTCAGGCCTTTGACGTAGTCTTTACCATAGTCATCGTTTTGATAAAGTATAGCGATTTTGCCGCCATTGTGATGTTCGAGGATATAGTTCGCATAAATGTGGCTTTCGGCCTGGTAATTCGGCTGCCAACCCATCGTCCAGGGAAAATGCTGTGGATCGTTCCATTTGGTGGCCCCGGTGGCTACGAAGAGCTGCGGCACCTTCTTCTGGTTCAGGTATTTCTGTATTGCGGTATTGGTCGGGGTGCCGAGCGAATTGAAAATAAGCAGCACGCCGTCCTGCTCGACCAGCTTGCGCGCCTGCTCGACCGTCTTTGGTGGGCTGTAGCCGTCGTCGTAGGAGATGAACTGGATCTTGCGCCCGTTGATGCCGCCTTGCTCGTTGAGCATCCTGAAGAAGGCAGTCTCCGCTTTGCCGATGGTCCCATAAGCCGAAGCCGGACCGCTATACGGCATGATGTTGCCGATTTTGATCTCTGTGTCGGTGACGCCGGGGCCATACTGCTTTTCGGCGCCCGCCGGCATGGCGGCGAGCGCAATCGCGCTCGGAGCGGCGGCGAGGATCGATCGGCGGGTAATTTGCTTCAACGCGAACTCCTTTCCGGGCCTACCGCCCGCGTTAGTCGCGCAACGGCACGCCGCGCGAAACCGGCTGCGCCCGACGGCATGACAAAGATCACGAGGAGCAGGATGACGCCATAGATCGCGCCGGCGAGCCCGGTCGATACGCGCTCGGCGATGTTCGGGACGAACAGCACGAACACGCCGCCAAAGAGACTTCCCGGAATTGATCCGACGCCGCCGACCACGAGCCCCACCAGAAGTGAGACCGACAACAGAAACGTGAAGCTGTCGGGGGCGACGAACTGGACGGCAATCGCGCCGAGCGCCCCGGCAACCCCAGTGTAGAAGGCGCTGACGCCAAAGGTCAGAGTCTTGTAGAGCGCGGTGTTGATCCCCATCGAAGCCGCCGCAATCGGATGATCGCGGATCGCCATGATCGCCCTTCCGGTGCGGCTCTTCACCAGATTGGCGGCGCCGGCGAACATCACCAGCAGCACCGCCAGGGTGAAATAATAGAGCCACTGGTCGGCGTCGAGCGGGACGCTGGCCGGCGGATCGGGTTTCAAGATCACGATCCCTTGCACACCGCCGGTCAACGGTTCGAGCGGCTGGAATTTCAGGATCTGCGGCATCGCCGTCGCCAGCGCGAACGTGGCGAGCGCCAGATAAAGGCCTTGCAGCCGCAACGCCGGCAGGCCGAACAGAAAGCCGGAGACAAAGCAGACGGCGCCGGCAAAGGGCAATGTCCAGTAATAGGCGACATCCAACCGGTCCATCAGGATCGCCGCGGTGTAGGCGCCAATCCCGTAAAAAGCACTATGCCCAAGGGAGAACTGTCCGTTGAAGCCGGTCAGCAGGTTGAGCCCGAGGATGGCCAACCCATAGACCATCACCAGGGTCAGCTGGAAGACGACAAAGCTCTTGAAGACAAAGGGCGCCGCCAGGGCCGCGAGCACCGCCGCGCCGATTACGAGTTGGCGCGTGGTCGGGTGGAAGACCGCTGCCGCGCGCGGAGGCGCATCTTCAAATGCGACGGTCTCGCGCGGCGGGACGGTCATACCCGGCTCACCACGGCGCGGCCGAAAATGCCGGTCGGCCTGACCATCAGCACCGCGACGATCAGCACAAGGGCGATCGTCAGCTTCAGCTCGCGCCCGACATAGGGAATGAAGGTGCCGGCGAGATTTTCGATGACCCCGACGGCGAAGCCGCCAGCTACCGCGCCGCCGGGGCTCGACAGCCCGCCGAGGACGGCGCCGGCAAAGCCGTACAACAGCACGCCCAACATCATGTTCGGCTCGAGAAATACGATCGGGGCGATCAGCATGCCGGCGACCGCCCCGACGGCCGCCGACATGCCCCAGCCGAGCGCGATCATCCACCCGACGCGGATCCCGACGAGGCGCGCCGATTCCGGATTGGTCGCCGCGGCGCGCATCGCGAGCCCCAGGCGCGAGCCGCGGAAGAAGAAATAGAGCAGGGCGAGCATCGCCAGCGTGACCCCGATCATGCCGGCTTCGTGGGTGCTAATCAGGCGCTCGCCAAACAGCGGCGTCATGCCGAACGGCGAAGGAAACGTTTTGATGTTGAAATCCCAGATCTCGCCGGCGGAACTGTTGAGGATACTGTAGAGAGCGATAAAGGCGGCCAGCTGGCTCAAAATCGGCGCGTTGTTGATCGGCCTGAACAGGATCCGATCGATGGCGACGCCGCCGAGGAAGGAGAGCGCCACGGCGGCGACAAATGCGGCCCAGTAAGGCCAACCCCACTGGATCATCTGCCAGGCGAGAAAGGTCGAGAACATCGCCATCTCGCCCTGCGCGAAATTGAGGTGATCGATCGCCTGATAAATCATCACGACGGCGAGTGCCATCGCCGCATAGATCGCGCCCGTCGCCAATCCCGCCAGCACCTGTTGCAGCACCAGTTCCATCGCCGCCCCTGGTTTCCGTCATTCCCGCGAAAGCGGGTGTCCCGGGCTGCTCGGCAATACGCTGCCGTCCTGGATTCCCGCTTTCGCGGGAATGACGAGGTGAAGCCGGTAATTAGCTAAATCCACGAGGGTCCTTCCTGTTGGGCCTTAATACCCCAGATACGAGCGGCGCACTGCCTCGTCCTTGCCGACCTCCTGCGCCGGACCGGCCATGACGATGCGTCCGGTCTCGAGCAGGTATGCATATTCAGCGAGGTCGAGCGCCAGGGCTGCGTTCTGCTCGACGATCAGCATTGCGACGCCGAGCTGGCGATTGAGCCGCCGCAGGATTTCGAACAATTCCTCGACGATCAGCGGCGCCAAGCCAAAGGAAGGCTCGTCGAGCAGCATCAGCTTTGGCTGCAGCATCAGCGCACGGCCCACCGCCAGCATCTGCTGCTCACCGCCGCTAAGGGTTCCGGCAGGCTGCGCGCGGCGTTCCTCAAGGCGCGGAAAGTGCGCGTAGACCTGCTCGACATCGCGTGCGATGCCGGCACGGCCGCGTCGCGTCATCGCGCCGAGCTGGAGGTTTTCTTCGACCGTCATGCGGGTAAAGGTGCCGCGCCCCTCGGGCACATGGGCGATCCCGTACCGCACGATCTCCTCGGTGGCCCGCCCGGCGAGCGGCTTCCCATCGAAGGTGATATTGCCGCTGAACCGGACCATTCCACATAGAGCGCGCAAGGTTGTGGTCTTACCGGCGCCGTTGGCGCCGAGCAGGGTCACAATGCCGCGTTCGGCGAGTTCGAAATCGAGGCCGTAAAGCGCTTGGTTCTCGCCATAAAAGGCGCGCAGTCCGCGAACCTCGAGGATCATTGCAACGGCGCCCGCGGTTTGCCGAGATAGGCGCGGATCACCTCTTCGTCCTGCTGCACCGATGCCGGCGGGCCCTCTGCGATTTTCCGGCCGAAATCGAGGGCGACGACCTTGTCGGATATCGACATCACCAGCCCCATGTGATGTTCGACCAGAAGAACGCTGACCCGACGCTCATCGCGGATCCGCCGGATGAGCCCGCCGAGTTCCCCGACCTCCTCGTGATTGAGCCCACCCGCCGGCTCGTCGAGCAGCAGCAATTTCGGGCGCGCGGCGAGAGCGCGCGCCAGCTCGACCCGCTTTCGCGTCCCCAGCGGCAGGCCTTCGGGAGCCTCGTGCGCCACCCCTTGCAGGTCGAGTGCATCGATTAGCGCCCAGGCTGTCCCGTGGAGGGCCCTCTCCTGCCGGCGTACCCATGGCAGGCGCAATGTGTCGCTGAGGAAATCGCTGCGGGCGGCGGTGTGACCCCCGATCCGGACATTGTCGAGCACCGACTGACGCGGAAAGAGGGCAAGATTTTGGAAGGTCCGGGCGATGCCGATCTCGGCGATCCGATGCGCCGGCCGATCAAGAAGCGAACTGCCCTCGAACAGGATGTCGCCTCGGTTGGGCGTATAAAGGCGGCTCAAGCAATTGAACAATGTCGTCTTGCCGGCGCCGTTTGGTCCTATCAGACCGAGGATTTCGCCGTCCTCCACCTCGAACGAGACGCCGTCGAGCGCGACGATGCCGCCGAACCGCAATGCGACATCGCGAACTTCGAGCAGCGGGGCTCGGCGCATTCCTCCTCCCCGATATTTCACACCGACCCTGCCGGTCTCACCTTTTGAAGTCAAGCCGTGGCGCGGTCCGGCCGTAGCCCAATTCTGGCCTTCATTACGCGCCTTCGTCGGGCTACTCTCGGCAACGAGGCGTCAGGGTCGAGGAGTAAGATGGGCAGCATCAACCCCAGCGTTGATCTTCGCCGGGATGGCGACATCGCGGTCGTCACCGTCCATAACCCGCCGGTCAATGCACTGAAGCACGAGGTGCGGGCCGGGCTCGTCGAGGCGCTGCGACAGGCGCGCGACGACGGCGCGGTCAAGGCGGTCGTGATCGCCTGCGCCGGCCGCACTTTTTTCGCCGGCGCCGATATCACCGAATTCGGCAAGCCGCCGCAGGCCCCGAGCCTTCACGATGTCATCGCCGCGATCGAAGCGATGCCGAAGCCGGTCGTCGCGGCACTGCACGGCACCGCCTTAGGCGGCGGCTTCGAACTGGCGCTCGCCTGCCATCTCCGTATCGCGGTCGCCGGAGCGCGCGTCGGCCTGCCCGAAGTCAAGCTCGGGCTCTTGCCCGGGGCAGGCGGCACGCAGCGGCTGCCGCGCCTCGTCGGGCCGGAAAAGGCGCTGCAGATGATTGTGACCGGTGAGCCGATCGGAGCGGCAGAAGCACGGGCGGATGGGATCATCGACGAAATCGTGGAAGGCGATCTGACTGCGGCGGGAATCGACTTCGCGCGTCGCGTCGTTCGGGAGGATCGGCCGCTGAAGCTCGTCCGCGACCGCGAGGAAAAATTGATTGGCGAGGGCTTTGCCGACGCTGCCGAGGCGCTGACCCGGCGGCTGCGCGGCCGGGAAGCGCCGGCCGCCTGTGTCGAGGCCGTTCGCAATGCGATCGTCCTGCCGTTCGAGGAAGGGTTGCGGCACGAAGCCGAGCTGTTCCGCAAGCTCGTCGCCGGCGACCAGTCTAAGGCGCAGCGACACATCTTCTTCGCGGAGCGCGAGGCGGCGAAAGTGCCGGATATGCCGGAGGCGATAAAGCCACACCCGATTACGCGCGGCGCCGTGATCGGCGCCGGCACGATGGGCGGCGGTATCGCGATGTGCTTTGCCAACGCTGGCATTCCCGTCACGCTCGTCGAGACCGGCCGCGACTTGCTGCAGAAAGGCCTCGACCGAGTGGCCGCCAATTACCGCACGACAGTCTCGCGCGGCGGGCTCGCCGCCGAAGAGATGGAGCGCCGCATGGGTCTGATCACCGGCGTCACCGAGCTGGAGGCGGTCGCCGGGGCCGATGTCGTGGTCGAGGCGGTCTTCGAGGAGATGGACATCAAGAGACGTGTTTTTGCCGATCTCGACCGGGTCGCCAAGCCGGATGCGGTGCTCGCCACCAACACCTCAACCCTCGATGTCGACGCGATCGCACATGCCACGGCGCGGCCGCAGGATGTTGTGGGGATGCATTTTTTCAGTCCGGCAAACATCATGCGCCTGTTGGAGATTGTGCGCGGCGCGCAGACCTCGTTCGAGGCGCTCGCCACCGCTATTGCGCTCGGGCGGCGGCTCGGCAAGGTACCTGTCACCGTCGGGGTCTGTTACGGCTTTGTCGGCAACCGGATGCTGGCGCGCCGGTCGGTCGAAACGGAGCGGCTGTTGCTAGAAGGGGCGCTGCCGCAGGAGGTCGATGC
>Ga0209040_10001600_pt1 | contig 17954 bp, 16 predicted proteins | sample BogFormECP12_OM3_FD_188240 | JGI IMG/M metagenome (GOLD analysis project Ga0209040, IMG submission 188240) | Bog forest soil microbial communities from Calvert Island, British Columbia, Canada - ECP12_OM3 (SPAdes) (version 2) | ecosystem: Environmental > Aquatic > Freshwater > Wetlands > Bog ...
GCGGTCCCTCGGCGCGCTGCCAGAACGAAGCATCCAATCTCATAGGCACGATCAGGGTCGACCCGATCGCGGCGTAACTTGAGCCCCCGCAGAGGGCATCGAACAAATGTCCACTGCCACGCCGAAAGGTCATGCCCCACCACGCAGCCGGGGCATCGAACAAACGTCCAGAGGGAGGCCCAAGCGTCATGCCCGACGGGCGCCACCGGCGGGCCGGCGATTCCTGAGCCCGTGAGGAGGGAATCGAACAGACGTCCAGTGCGACGCCCGAAACGTTATGGCCGGCAGGCGGCCGCGGGCAGGCCGGCGGCCATCCTGGCGCCCCGGGCGGACGGGCTTGACTAGCATCCCTCGCCGCCATGACCGCGCCCCCCGACACAGACCCCGGCGCCACGGACGGCGACGCGGCCACGATCGAGAAGATCGTCGCGCTGTGCAAGCGCCGCGGTTTCGTGTTTCCATCCTCGGAGATCTACGGGGGAGTGGGCTCGACATACGACTTCGGCCACTACGGGGTGCTGTTGAAGGGGAACGTCAAGAGCGAGTGGTGGCGCGCGATGCTGCAGGAGCGCGACGACATCGTGGCGATCGACTCGGCGATCCTCCAGCATCCGCGCGTGTGGGAGGCTTCGGGACACCTGGCCGGGTTCACCGACCCGCTCGTGGACTGTCGCGCGTGCGGACAGCGCTTCCGCGCCGACCACCTGGGTGATCTGGCGTGCGGGCGCAAACCGTCCAAGCACCCGGGCGAAACCGAGGAGTGCTCGCTGACCGACGCGCGCGACTTCAACCTGATGTTCGAAACGACGATCGGCCCGGTGAAGGAGTCAGGAGCGACCGCCTATCTGCGCCCCGAGACCGCGCAGGGGATATTCATCAACTTCAAGAACGTGCTGCAGTTCTCGCGTAAGAAGCCCCCGTTCGGGATCGCCCAGGTGGGAAAGTCCTTCCGCAACGAGATCACACCCGGCAACTTCATCTTCAGGACGCGCGAGTTCGAGCAGATGGAGATGGAGTTCTTCGTGCCGCCGCTCGAAGCGCCGCGCTGGTTCGAGCACTGGCTCGCCGAGCGCGAGCGCTGGTATGTGGAGCTCGGCATCAGGGCCGATCATCTGCGCCTGCGCGCGCACGACGCCGATGAGCTCTCCCACTACTCCTCGGCCACCAGCGACGTCGAATACCTGTTTCCCTCGACCGCCGCGGGTGGCGAGGCGCGCTGGTCGGAGCTCGAGGGGATCGCCAACCGCGGCGACTTCGATCTCTCCAGGCACGCCGAGTTCTCGGGTGAGAAGCTCGAGTACTTCGACCAGGCCAGCGGCGAGCGCTACGTGCCCCATGTGATCGAGCCGGCAGCCGGCGCGGACCGCGCGATGCTCGCGTTCCTCGTCGACGCCTACGACGAGGAAGTGGTCGAGCGAGAGGGCGCCGGCGAGGGCGAGCTGCGCACCGTGCTGCGCCTGCACCCCCGGCTGGCGCCGGTCAAGGTGGCGGTGCTTCCGCTCGTGGGCAAGGACGGCCAGCCCGAGCTCGCCCGCGAGGTCCAGCGCGCGCTGCGCACGCGCGTGCAGTCCGAGTACGACGCCGGGGGCGCCATCGGCCGGCGCTACCGGCGCCAGGACGAGATCGGCACCCCGTTGTGCCTTACGATCGACCACCGCAGCATCGAGGACAACACCCTGACGTTGCGTGACCGCGATTCGCTGACACAGGAGCGACTGCCAATCGAGGGCATCGTCGAGGAGATCGAGAGGCGCATCACCGCGCCTTGGACGACGCCAAAGCAAGCCTGAGAAGGAGCGACATGGACTTCGATCTGACCGATGAGCAGCGCCTGATCAAGGACACGGCGCGCGAATTCGCCGACAAAGAGATCGTGGTGCAGTCGCGCGAAAACGCCCGCAAGCACCACTTCGACATGGACATGGTCAGGAAGGTGGCCGACCAGGGCTATCTCGGGGCGATCGTCCCCCAGGAGTACGGTGGCGCGGGCCTCGACTATCTCAGCTACGGCCTCGTCGTCGAGGAGATCGGGCGCGCGGACTCCTCGATCCGGACGGTCATCTCGGTGCAGACCTCGCTGGTGTGCTCGGGCATCGTCAAGTTCGGGACCGAGGAGCAGAAGCAGAAGTACCTGCCGAAGCTGTGCTCGGGCGAGTGGCTGGGCTGCTTCGGGCTGACCGAGCCCGACACCGGCTCGGATGCCGCCAGCCAGAAGACGCGCGCGCGCAGGACCGATTCGGGCTGGCTGCTCAACGGGTCGAAGATGTGGATCTCGATGGCCAGCTACGCGAAGGTCGCGCTGATCTTCGCCCAGACCGACCCTGCGCTGGGATACAAGGGGATCGCGTGCTTCATGGTCGACACCGAGCACCCCGGCTTCACCACGCAGGCGATCGAGCACAAGATGGGCCTGCACGCCTCCGACACCGCGTCGATCGCGCTGGAAGACGTAGAGGTCGGCGAGGATCAGATGCTCGGCAAGGTCGGCGACGGCTTCAAAGTCGCGCTGTCCAACCTCGAGTCCGGCCGCTACTCGGTGGCGTGCGGCGCGGTGGGCATCTGCCAGGGCTGCGTGGATGCGTCGGTCAAGTACGCCAAGGAGCGCGAACAGTTCGGCAAACCGATCGCGAGCTTCCAGCTCGTGCAGGCGATGATCGCCGAAATGGTGCTCAAAACGGACGCCTCGCGGATGCTGGCCTGGCGTGCCGGCTTCCTCAAGGATCAGGGGCGGCCGAACTCGCTCGAGACCTCGATCGCCAAGCTCCACGCAACCGAAGCCTCGCTGGAATGCGCGAACCTCGCCATCCAGGTGCACGGCGGCGCGGGCTACGTCGACGATCACCCCGTCGAGCGCTACTTCCGCGACGCGCGCGTGACGACCATCTACGAGGGCACCTCGCAGATCCAGCAGATGTTGATCGGCCGCGCGATGACCGGCATCAACGCGCTCGTCCCCGCCTGAGACCGGTGAGCACGGGCGATCGCATGTCAGCCACGGGCGCACCGGCGGATGGCGCCGAGAGGAGCCCGGCGCGCGAGCCCGCGGCGATCATCGGCGTGCTGGGGGCGGGCACGATGGGCTCGGGCATCGCTCAGCTGGCCTGCCGCTCAGGCGCCCAGACGCTGCTCTACGACCCGCTCGAGCAGGCGCTCGAGCGGGGGCTCGAGCACGCCCGCTCAGGCCTGCAGAAAGAAGCGGCGCGCGGGCGGATCGGGGCAGAGGAGGCACAGGCCGCCTCCGAGCGCCTGCAGGCCGTCGCCGATCTGGGCGCGTTCGCGCCGTGCGAGCTGGTGATCGAGGCGGTACCCGAGCGGCTCGAGCTCAAGCACGAGCTGTATGCCCGCCTGTCGGAGATCGTCGGCGAGCGCTGCGTGCTCGCGACCAACACCTCCTCGCTGCTCGTCACGGCGATCGCGGCCGCGGCCAGCCACCCGGAGCGCGTCGTGGGCATGCACTTCTTCAACCCCGCGCCTGTCATGCGTCTGCTCGAGGTCGTCGCCGGCGAGCAGTCAGGCGAGGATGCGCTGGCGCTCGCGCAGGCCACCGGCGAGGCGATGGGAAAGACGGTGATCCGCGCGCACGACGGTCCCGGCTTCCTGGTCAACCGCTGCAACCGGCCGTTCGGGCTGGAGGCGTTGCGGCTGCTGCAGGAGCGGATCGCCGACATCGAGACGATCGATCGCATCTGCAGGATCGAGGGCGGCTTTCGCATGGGGCCCTTCGAGCTGATGGACCTCGTCGGCGTGGACACCGGCTTTGAGATCTCGAAGAGCTTCTTCGAGCAGAGCTTCGCGGAGCCGCGCTGGCGCCCGTCGCCGATCACCGCGCGCTACGTCGCGGCGGGCCTGCACGGCCGCAAGAGCGGTCGTGGCTACTACGACTACAGCCGTGCAGACGGTGCTCCCCACCGGCCCGAGGATCCCGTGAGCACCGGCTTGGGCGGCCCCGCCGGGGGCGAAGGCGTGGTCGTGATCTGCGGGCGCGACGTGCTCGCCGAGGAACTGCGCTCGGCGGCCGGCGAGGCGGGCTATGAGGTGCGCGCTCCGCACGCACCCACCGGCGGCGTGCTGCCCGCCCTCGTGCTCGACTGCGAATGCACGCCCGAGCCCCCCGACGCGGGATCGCTCGGCACGGGTCAGCGCCCCGATCGCCGCGGGGCGCCCGCCTCGCCGCAGGGCGGCGTCCGTCTCGTGCTGTGCGCCCAGGGGTCGCTCGGCGCGCTCGATCCGGGTGGCAGTGCGGTCGGCTTCCACGTGCTGCCGCCGCTCAGCGAAGCGGGACTCGTCGAGCTGACGCGCAGCGAGAGCTCCTCGCCGCTGGCAGCCGAGCGCGCCGAGCGCTTCTTCGCGGCCCTCGGCAAGCACGTCGCCTGGGTTGGCGACGCGCCGGGCCTGGTGCTAGGACGGATCGTCTGCCAGGTCATCAACGAGTCCGCGTTCGCGCTCGGCGAAGGCGTCGGCGGCGCACGTGACATCGATGTGGGGATGCTGCTTGGGCTGAGCTACCCTCACGGCCCGCTCGAGTGGGCCGACGCGATCGGCCTCGACCGCGTTCTCGCTGTGCTCGAGGCCCTCTGCGAGGAGTACCGCGAGGAGCGCTACCGGCCGGCTCCTGTGCTGCGCCGCCTCGTCCGGGCCGGGAACCTCGGCCGCGTCAGCGGCGCGGGCTTCTTCGAGCACTAGCGCACAGCGCGTCCGCCCGCACGCGCGCCGCGGCGCGGGCTCAGGCTGCGAGGGCTAGCGTGCGGACGTGCCCGCCGCCGGCGAGGACTCACTCGCCGGCGCCCGGGGCGAGCGCCGCGCCGTCGGCCGCCGCGGCCCACTGCGCGACCGCCGGATCGCCGGCGGGCATCTCCTCGGGTACCGCTACGCCGGGCGTGTCGCGCAGATACCACTCGGCGTCGAGCGCCGCCTGACAGCCCGAGCCGGCCGCCGTGATCGCCTGGCGGTAGGTGTGATCGACGAGATCCCCGGCTGCGAAGACGCCGGGTCGATTCGTGCGCGTGGACCTCCCCGCGGTGATCACGTAGCCGTTCTCGTCGATGTCGATCTGGCCGCGCACGAGCGCCGACTGCGGCTCGTGCCCAACCGCGACGAACGTACCCGACGCGGGCAGCTCGCGCTCCTCGCCGGTGAGGGCGTTGACGAGCGCGGCGTGACCGAGCACGCCGCGCTCGCCGGCGACGAACTCGCGCACGATGTAGGGCGTGAGCAGCTCGATGTTCTCCTGCTCCCGCGCCCGTTCGAGCATGATCTTCGACGCACGAAACTCGTCGCGACGGTGCACGATCGTGACCTTGGAGGCGAACTTGGAGAGGAAGATCGCCTCCTCCATCGCCGAGTCCCCGCCGCCCACGATGATCGTCGGCGCGCCCTTGAAGAAGGCCGCGTCACATGTCGCGCAGTAGCTCACGCCGCGACCGGCGAGCTCCTGCTCGCCGGCGACGCCGAGCTTCTTGTGCTCGGCCCCCATCGCCAGCACGACCGTGCGGGCGAGGTATTCGCTGCCCGAGGACCAGACGCGGTGCACGCCGCCCGGCTCCTCGGAGAGCTCAACGCGATCCGCCTCCTCGCTGAGCAGCCGCGCACCGAAGCGCTCGGCCTGGTCGCGGAAGCGCTGCATCATCTCCGGCCCCATGACGCCGTCGGGGAAGCCGGGGTAGTTCTCCACATCGGTCGTCTGCTGCAGCAGCCCGCCCCAGGCGAAGCCCTCGAGCACGAGTGGGCGGAGGTTGGCTCGCGCGGTGTACAGCGCGGCTGTATAGCCGGCGGGGCCGCTGCCGACGATGATCACGTTCTCGATGTCGCTCATCTGTTCTCCATTCTCGCGCCCCCGCCCGTCGCAGCGGGCGACGGCTCGACCCTGATCGGCGTCATTCGCGACCACACTTTACTTTCTGAAGTATAGCAGATTGGCAGTGTTTGCGGGCCCTCATGAGCTCTGCAGCGCGCCCGCGGCGGCGGTCTGGGCGGCACGCGTGCCGCTCGCCGGGAGGGCGCTCTGTTCGCTGCGCCAGCGGGCCACCGTGCGGCGCAGCTGAAAGTAGGCCAGGCCGCCCGGAATCGTCGGCAGCCAGAAGGAGATCGCGCGGTAGGAGAGCACCGCGAGCACCGCCAGGTTGAGCTCGACACCGAACGCGGCCAGCGCGCCGATCATGCCTCCCTCGACGCCGCCCAGCCCCCCCGGGAGCGGCAGCAGGTTGCCGAGCATGCCGACGAAGTAGGCCATCGAGATGACCGTCAGCGGCGGCGCCGAGCCGAATGCGTGGAACATCGCCCACAGCACGCAGATGTCAAAGCCCCACCACGCGGGCGCGCCGAGCAGCCCCGGATCGCGCGAGCGGATCAGCTCGATCGCGGTGCGCACGCCGCTTGCCGCCAGCGCCGGCACCGTCACCGCCCGCGCGATCCAGTGCGCCGCGCGCCCGGATCCGGACGCCCAGCGGGCGAGGCGGCGCTCGAGGTCGCCGGGCAGCAGCGCCATGGCACCCGTGGCCCCGACCAGCACCGCGGCCACGATCGCCGGGACCACCGTGATCGCGAACGGCCCTCCGCCGGGGAACACGCCCGTGCGCAGGCCGATCCCGTCGATCACCACCCAGCCCGCGTAGACCGCGTACAGGAGCACGAGGAAGGCAACCATCCGGCACGCCACCAGCCGCGGCTCCATGCCCGAGCGGCGCAGCGCCCAGGCGGTCAGCGCGACACCCCCGGCGCCGGCTGCCGCGAACAGGCGCGTGGCGACGAGGCCCGCCATCGTGATCTCGTAGCTCTCGCGCCAGCCGATCTGCTTCTGCCCGCGCACGAACACCGCGCGGAACAGGACCACGTAGCCGGCGAAGGAGAGCACCTCGAAGACCACCCCGACCGCTATCCACCACTTGTCGCCCTGCGCGATCTGGTGCACGGCCGTGTCCACCCCGGCGATCTTCGGGAGCACGAAGTAGAGAAAGCCGACCCCGAGCAGGATGAACAGCGCGAAGGCCACGATCTGTCGCCGCGTCAGCAGCACCCGCGGCATCTCGTCCTCGACCCGGCCGCTCGCGCCCGGCGGCGCCTGCGCCGTCGCGACCACCGCCTCGTCCTCGAGCTCGCCGCTGCCGTCCTGCGGCGCCTGCGCCGTCACGAGCACCCCCTGCTCCTCCCCGCCTCGCTCACCCGCCGCCATCTCGCCCGTGCTCACTCCTCCCAGCTCGCCCCGTGGGCCCGTGCCTCCAGCGCCGCCACCGCGCCACCCACGCGGGCGAGCGCAGGCCCGGCGCGGGGCCCCAGCCTCCACACCACGCCGGTCAGCGCTGCGCCGGCGAGCAGATCGATCACGTAGTGCTCGCCCAGATACACGAGCGCGAATCCGAGTGTCGCGGTGTACGCGAAAGCGAGCGCACCCGCCACCGCGCTCACCTCAGCGAGCAGCAGCGTAGCCATCACGGATGTGGCGAAGTGCAGAGAGGGCATCGCGGCCAGGGGATTGCCTCCGAACACACTGTAGAGCGAGCCCCAGCCGTCTCGCCAGAACATCTCGCCGTACTCGACCATCATCCTGCGCACTTGCAGCTCCTGCTCGCCCCCGGCCGCAGCCGCGGCGGCATACCACGGCGGTGCGGTGGGCGCCAGCCAGTAGACGCTCGCGCCGATGTCGAACACGGCGTATGTCATCACGGCAGCGCGCGGGAAGCGCGCGCGATCGCGCATCAGGATGAAGGCGAGCGAGCCGTGCGGCACGAGGAACCAGGACCAGTGCGCCCACACGAGCACGCGGTCGAGCGCCCGCCATTCGGCTCCCTGCGGCCCCTGGCGCGCCCACGCCCGCTGCAGGCGGGCGCTCGGCAGCTCGCCACGGCCGATCAGGCGATCCAGCACGATCGGGTAGTCGATGTGCACCCGCCGCTCCTGGGCGTCGGGGTCGTCGTGGGGCGCCTTGTAGGCGGCCAGGTAGGCCCACATCTGCAGCCCGCAGACGGCCGCGTCGCGCCCGCGCGAGCGGCGCACGGCGACGCACAGGGCGAGCGGCGCGGCGAAGGCGACGGTCTGCGTGAGGATCGGCGGAGCCGCCACCCGCTTGCGCACCAGGGGCGCGGCGACGCCGGCCGCCACGATCCCCCAGGCGGTCGCTCTGATCGCCCTCGACAGCCGCACCGCGCCGGAGTATATGACCGCCGCCGCGCGAGGCGCGAACGCGGCGTGGACCCTCAGGTGCCTTCGGCGACCGGCGACCGGCGCGGCGTCGGCGCGGCGCCGTCGTGGCCGTCGCGGCGCGTCGCACCGTTGCCCTCAGCTGCACCGGCGGTGCCCGCGGGTGCACTCGCGGCCTGCACGAAGGCCGCGATGACGGTGCTCTCGGGATCGGCCTCGGGGTGCCATTGCACGCCGAGCACGAAGCGCGGGCCGCGCAGCTCGATCGCCTCGGGCAGATCGTCCAGCGCCGAGACGCCGCTGACGATGAGGCCCTCTCCGAGCCGATCGACGCCCTGATGGTGGTGTGACCTCGTCACGTGCGCCACCTCGCCCGCGGCGCGCGCGGCGAGCGAGCCCGCGAGCAGGCCGACGTCGTGCTCGGCGCCCTCGAAGGACCCGAGCACGCGCCTGTGCTCCCCGTGACCGAGGCGCTCGGGGAGGTGCTGCACGAGAGTGCCCCCGAGAGCGACGTTGATCAGCTGCATGCCCCTGCAGATGCCGAGCACCGGCATGTCACGCGCGATCGCACCGCGCACCAGCGCGATTTCGAAGGCATCGCGCTCCGGCGCCGTTTCGACCGTCTCGGCGTGCACTGGCTGTCCGTAGGAGGCGGGGTCGATGTCGGCGCCTCCCGCGAGCAGCAGGCCGTCGATCAGCTCGAGCGCCTGATCGGGATCCCCGGCCACGAGCTCATCGGGAGGGAGCATCAGCGGGAGGCCGCCCGCGCGCTGGACGGCCTCGACGTAGCTGAGGGCGAGCAGCGCCGCCGGCTGCTCCCACACGCTCCACGCGGCGCGCTCGAGCGCCGTGCACATCCCGATGACGGGCCGTCTCATGCTCCACACCATAGGATCAACGCGAGCCGGCGGCGTTCACCACGGCGTCCGCCGATCGCCACCTCCCCCGACTTGAGGAGACCCATGAGCGCCATCAGCCAGACGGACAGCCAGCTCGAGACGGTCAACGTGCGCGTCAGCGAGGCCGTCGCAACGATCGAGCTGAACCGACCGGAGACGCTGAATGCCTGGAACCGCCAGCTCGGCGTCGACCTGCTGGCGGCACTCGAGCGCGTGCGCACGGACGACACGGTGCGCGCGGTCGTGATCGCCGGCGCGGGCCGCGCGTTCTCCTCGGGCGCCGACCTGAAGGACTTCGGCGGCGGCGATCTCACGCCCGACGGACGGCCCGACATCTACCGCACGCTCACCGAGCGCTACCACCCGATCATGCGCGCGATCCGCGACCTGCCCAAGCCGGTCGTCGCGGCGGTCAACGGCGCCGCAGTCGGCATCGGCTGCTCGCTCGCGCTGTGCTGCGACCTGATCGTGGCGGGCGAGAGCGCCTACTTCCTGCTCGCGTTCGTGAACATCGGGCTGGTGCCCGACGGCGGCTCGTCGCTGTTCGTGCCGAGCCGCGTGGGCATGGCCCGCGCGAGCGAGCTCGCGATGCTCGGCGAGCGCATCGGCGCGGCCCAGGCGCTTGAGTGGGGCCTCATCAACCGCGTCGTCGCCGACGCCGCGCTGGCGGAGCAGGTGGGCACGCTGGCCGCGCGCCTGGCCGCCGGGCCGACCCGCTCCTACGCGGGCGCCAAGCTGGAGCTCAACAGCTGGTTGTTCGCGCGCATGGACGAGCAGCTCGAGCTCGAGGCCCGGCTGCAGGCCGAGACGGCCGACAGCGAGGACTTCCGCGAGGGTGTCATCGCGTTCGCGCAGAAGCGCCCGGCGCGCTTCTCGGGTCGCTAGAGAACTCGTGGCAAACGTCATCAAGCGCGTCCGGGCCGGGGCTGAATAGAATCCCCGCCGCCTTGGGTCACCTGCTCCCCTCAGTGCTCGCGTTCTTCACGCCGTCCTCGGGCGCGTCGCCGAACGCGAAAGAGATCGACAGCCTGTTCAAGATCACGCTGGTGATCGCGCTCGTGATCTTCTTCGCCGTCGAGGGCGGCCTGATCTATGCGCTGATCAAATTCCGCAAGCGCAAGGGAGCGGTGCCCGCGCAGATCCACGGGAACACCCGGCTGGAGGTCGGCTGGACCTCCGCCGCGGCGATCATCCTCGTGGGGCTCGCGGTGCTCACCTTCGCCAAGCTCGGCTCGATCCAGAACCCGCCCAACTCGAGCCCCGGAGGCGCGGCTCTCGCCGACGACAACGAACTGCTCTCCGCGAGCACCGAACGCAAGCTGCCGCCGAACGGCAAAGCACTCGAAATCCAGGTCATCGGGCGCCAGTACATCTGGCAGTTCGTCTATCCCGGCGCCAACGAACCGGACGGCCTCGGCGCGCCCTACTCCTACGAGGAACTGGTCGTCCCCACGCAGACCACCGTCAGCCTCAACATCGTCTCCGAGGACGTCGTGCACTCGTGGTGGGTCCCGGCGCTCGGCGGGAAGTTCCAGGCCGTCCCCGGCTACCACAACTACACCTGGTTCAAGATCGAAAAGCCCGGCATCTTCCGCGGGCAGTGCGCGATCCTGTGCGGCCGCGGCCACGCGCGCATGATCGCGACGGTCAAGGCCGTGCCCCCCGCCGCGTTCGAAGCGTGGCTGGCAAACCAGAAGCGGCTGATCGCGCAGGCGAACGCCGCCGCCCACCTCGCCCGCGCCAAACTCAGCACCCAGACGGGCGCTGGACAGGTCGAAAACCCCTAGGACACCGAGGAGACCAGCGGAAGACATGGCCACCTACGCAGCCCCTATCCCCCAGGTCAGCGCCCACCGCGTCGAGCGCGAGGAAAGCGGCTGGACGAGCTGGATCACGACGACCGATCACAAGCGGATCGGGATCATGTACATGGTCCTCACGTTCGTGTTCTTCTGCCTGGGCGGGGTCGAGGCGCTGATGATCCGCCTGCAGCTCGGAGCGCCGGAAAACACGCTGGTCACCCCCACGACCTACAACCAGCTGTTCACGATGCACGGCACGACGATGGTCTTCCTGTTCGTCGTGCCGATGATGGCCGGCCTGGCCAACTACTTCCTGCCGCTGATGATCGGAGCGCGCGACATGGCCTTCCCGCGCCTGAACGCCCTGTCGTTCTGGCTGCTGCTGGCCGGGGGCATCGTCTTCTATGCCTCGATCTTCTGGAATCCGCCGGAAGCGGGCTGGGTGAGCTTCGTCCCGCTGGCCAACGCCACGTACTCGCCGAGCGGCGGCGAGGACGCCTGGATCTACCTGATCCACCTGACCGGGCTCTCATCGCTGATCGGCGCGGTCAACTTCTACGTCACGATCGCCAACATGCGCGCCCGAGGGATGAGCTGGGGCCGCCTGCCGCTGTTCGTGTGGACGATCCTGACCTACTCGGTGCTGCTGATCCTGGCCCTGCCCGTGGTCGCCGCGGCGGTCACCATGCTGCTCACCGAACGGCACTTCGGAACGCACTTCTTCGATCCCACCGAGGGCGGCTCGCCGATCCTCTGGCAGCACCTCTTCTGGTTCTTCGGGCATCCCGAGGTCTACATCATGGTGCTCCCCGGCTTCGGGGTCATCTCGGAGATCCTGCCGGTGTTCGCGCGCAAGCCGATCTTCGGCTACAAGGCGATCGCGGCCTCGACCGTCGCGATCGCCTTCCTGGGCTTCCTCACGTGGGCCCACCACATGTTCACCGCGCCGATACCGGAGGCGATCCTCGTCTTCGTGATGCTCAGCTCCTACCTGATCGCCGTGCCCACCGGCGTGAAGATCCTCAACTGGATCGCCACGCTGTGGCGCGGGACGATCGAATTCACGACGCCGCTGCTGTTCTGCGCGGGCGCGATCGCGATCTTCTTGATCGGGGGCATCTCCGGCGTCTTCCTGGCGACCTTCCCGATCGACTGGCAGGTCAACGAAACCTATTTCGTGGTGGCGCACCTGCACTTCGTGCTGCTCGGCGGCGCCGTGATGCCGATCTTCGCCGCCATCTACTTCTGGTTCCCGAAGATCACCGGGCGCATGCTGAGCGAGGGCGTCGGCCGGCTCAGCTTCGCGCTGATCTTCATCGGCGTGCTGACCACTTTCCTGATCCAGCACGTGATAGGTATGGACGGGATGCCGCGAAGGGTGTATGAGTATCCGGACGTGGGCCACCTCGCGCTCTACAACCTGATCTCGACGGTCGGCTCGTTCATCCTCGCGACGGGCGTGCTCGTAACCATCGTCAACGCCTGGCGCAGTCTCAAGGTCGGCGTGATCGCGGGACCGGACCCGTGGAAGGCGAACACGCTCGAGTGGTTCACCAGCTCGCCGCCGGCCGTCAACAACTTCGACGTGGTCCCGCTCGTGCGCTCGGCCGAGCCGATGAAGGACATTCGCCGTGAGGTCGAGCGGCGAACGGCGGGCGTGCCCTCGGCGGGCGGCGCGACGGTGCCCGCGGGCGCCACCCAGGTGGGCGTCTAGTGAGCGCGGCGCCGCCCAGGAGCGTGGCGCCGACGATCGACGCCGCCGGCCTGGCGCTCGCCGGCAGCGGTAGGGCTGCCGGAGCCCGGCAACTGCTCGGCGACTACGTCGAGCTGACCAAGCCGAAGGTGCAGTCGCTGCTGCTGCTGACGACCATCGCCACGATGTATGTGGCGGGCGACCCCTCGCCGCTGCTCGTGGCGCTCACGTGCCTCGGCGGCTACCTGTCGGCGGGTGGGGCAGGCGCGGTCAACCACTGGTTCGACCGCGACATCGACGTGCTCATGTCGCGCACCGCGAACCGCCCGGTGCCCTCCGGGCGCGTGTCCCCGCGCGCGGCGCTGGCATTCGGGTGCACGCTGGCAGCCCTCTCGGTGCTCGAGCTGACGCTGACCGTCAACCCGCTCGCGGCCGCGCTGTCGTTCTCGGGCTTCCTCGGCTACGTCTTCGTCTACACCGTCTGGCTCAAGCGCCGCACGCCGCAGAACATCGTGATCGGCGGCGCCGCCGGCGCGGTGCCGCCACTGGTCGCCTGGGCCGCGGTGACCGGATCGCTCAGCGGCACCGCGGTGCTCCTGTTCTTCATCGTGTTCTTCTGGACGCCGCCGCACTTCTGGGCCCTGTCGCTGCTGATGAAGGACGAGTACGCCAGGGTCGGGGTGCCGATGCTCCCGGTCGTGCGCGGCGAGGAGGAGACCCGCCGGCAGATCGTGCTCTACTCGGTGCTGCTCTATGCGGTCACGCAGCTGCCCTTCTGCGCGGGCGGCCTCGGCGTCATCTACATGGTCTCCTCGCTGGTGCTCGGGCTGCTGTTCGTGGCCGGCGCGGTGCGGCTGTACCGCCGGCGCGACCGCCGATCGGCGCTGCGCCTCTATCTCTTCTCGCTCGCCTACCTCGCGCTGCTGTTCTGCGCGATGGTCGCCGACGTCCATCTATAGAATGCGCCCCTGCCGATGAACCGACGCCTGGCCCGCAAGAACATCCGCACGGCCCTGATCGTGGGCGCGATCAGCATGCTCATGTTCGGCCTCACGTTCGTGGTGGCCGCCGCATACGTCTCATGAGCCCGCTCGAGCCCGAGGTCCCGCCGGCGGGCGAGGAGATCCACCTTCCCGGGCCTTCGTTGCTGCCCGTGCTCACCGCGATCGGGATCACGCTCGCCCTGATCGGGATCACGACATTCATCGAGTTCACCGTCGTCGGCGTGATCCTGACCGTCGTGTGCATCACGCTCTGGATCAAAGACACCCGCCGAGAAATCGACGAGCTCCCGCTGGAGCACGGCGAGCACTGATCGCGCCCCGCTGCCCGCGCTACGCGGGCGTGGCGCGCGTGTCCCCCGACACGCGCGCCGCCCCCTGTCACCCCGCCGTCGCGCTGGTCGGAACCGGGCAGATGGCTCCGTCCCCCGTCCAGCAGCGCACGATGTCGCGCACCGAGAGGATCCCGACCGTCTCGCTGCGCTCGAGCACGATCAGATGCCGGAAGCCGCCGCGCACCATCGCCGCAGCGGCCTCCTCGAGCGACCAGTCCGATGCCGCGAACACGACGTCGCGGGTCAGGTGATCGCCGACCAGCTCCGCGTCCGGGCTCTGGCCGGCGCCGACGGAGGCGAGGATGTCGCGCTCTGTGATGATCGCCGGGCCATGGCCGTCGGGGTCCATCACGACGGCCGCGCCGACCGCCCGGGCGGACATCAGGTGCGCGACGGCGCGCAGCGTGTGGCGCGGGCCCACCGTGAGCACCATCGGACTCATCCCCTCGTGGACTTCCATCTCAGCCTCCGGTTCTCGTTCGGCTCACGCGCGACCCGTCGGGCCGGCCGCTATGCGGACCACCCGCCCGTGACGACACTCCGGTCCCTTGCAACTAATGCATCAATCTAGTACTCGCCCGCCCCGGCGTCAAGGTCCGGGCGGTCCGGGGGAGCTAAGCATTAGGATCTCGCTCGCGATGTCGGGGACCCGTGTCAGAGATGCTGCTTAGACGTGCCGGAGAGGGCATGAATGCCTAGCCGGCGCTCGCTCGTCGTCCTGATCGTTGCCGCCGTGATCGCGACCGCGATCGGGATCGTCCTCAGCTACACGATCCACTGGTTCCCGGCCCAGGCTTCAACCCAGGCGCACAACACCGACCTGCTCTACCACGTGCTCGTGATCGCGTCGGTACCGATCTTCGTGATCGTGGTCTCGGTCGTCCTGTTCTCCGTCTGGCACTTCCGCATGAAGCCCGGCGAGGAGCTCAAGGACGGCCCGCCGATCCACGGCAACACACGCCTGGAGTTCATCTGGACGGCGATCCCCACGGTGCTCGTGCTGGGGCTCGTCGGCTACTCGTTCGTGATCCTGCACGACAACGAAAAGAAGCCCGCACGCGAGATCGACATCGGCGTCACCGGCCAGCAGTTCGTGTGGACCTACCAGTACCCGCCGTCGGTCACGGGCGGAGCGCCGATCAACAGCTACAAGCTGTATCTGCCCGACAACGAATCGGTCGAGTTCAACATGCGCTCCAAGGACGTCATCCACGCGTTCTGGATCCCGGCCTTCCGCCTGCAGGAGGACCTCGTGCCGGGCATCACGACGCATTACCGCGCGACGCCCGACCGGCTCGGCAGCTACCCGGTCGTCTGCAACCTGCTGTGCGGGGTGGGCCACTCGCTGATGCGCTCGACCGTCCACGTCGTCACGCCCACGCAGTTCAAAGCCTGGATCAGGAGCCAGCAGAACTCGGGCTCGACGAGCGCCAGCACTGGCACCACCTCCGCCGGGACTAGCGGATAATGTCCGGTCAGTCGATGAGCGCTACTCGGGAGACACGCTGATGGCCGCCAGACTCCGCGCCCCCGGCTTCTATCGCGCCGGTCTGCTGATGCTCGCGGCCGTCGCCCTGTCGACGGGCGTGACCTGGCTGATACGCATGTCGACGGGGCACGCGACCTACCCGCACTACCTCGCCGGCGAAGCGATCCTGACGGTCTCGCTGCTGGCGGTGCCACTCGCCTTCCTGATCGGGATCGGCGGCTTCGACTACTGGTTCTACTGGGCCGTCGGGCGCCCCACGCGCCCCGAGGACCACTCCGGCCACGGCGCCTACAGCTGGCGGGACTACTTCCGCATCAACACCGACCACAAGGTGATCGGGGTCCAGTACCTGGTCAACTCGTTCTTCTTCCTGCTCGTCGGCGGGCTGCTGGCGATGCTGATGCGCGCGCAGCTCGCCCAGCCGGGCTCGCAGTTCGTCAGCGCCAACACCTACAACGGACTCTTCTCGGTCCACGCCACGCTGCTGATCTTCTTGTTCATGGTCCCCGTGTTCGCGGGCTTCGGCAACTTCGTGATCCCGCTCATGATCGGCGCCCCGGACATGGCATTCCCCCGCCTGAACGCGCTCTCGTTCTGGCTGCTGCCGGTCGCCGGGACGATGATGCTGTTGAGCTTCCTGGCGCCCGGCGGCGCGTTCGCCGACGGCTGGACGGCCTACACGCCTCTGTCGGTCGATGCTCCGATCGGGCAGACGTTCTTCTCGATCGGGGTCCAGTTCGCGGGCGCCTCATCGATCATGACCGCGCTCAACTTCCTCGTGACGATCATCACGATGCGGGCGCCGGGCATGAGCTTCTTCCGCCTGCCGCTGCTCGTCTGGGCGAACTTCGCGACCTCGCTGCTGGTCGTGATCGCGACCCCCTTCGTCGCCGCCTCGCAGTTCTTCGTGCTGCTCGACCGCGCGCTCGGCTTCAACTTCTTCAACGCGGCCAAGGGCGGGGACGTGCTGATGTACCAGCACGTCTTCTGGTTCTACTCGCACCCGGCCGTCTACATCATGATCCTGCCGGGCTTCGGCATCATCAGCGAGGTGATTGCGGTGAAGTCGCGCAAGCCGATCTTCGGCTACCGCATGATGGCCTTCTCGCTGCTGGCGATCGTGGGGCTCGGCTTCACCGTCTGGGCGCACCACATGTTCACCTCCGGCATGGCTGCCTGGATCCGCATCCCGATGGCGATCACGACGGTCATCATCGCTGTGCCCACGGGCGTGAAGATCTTCTCGTGGCTGGCGACGCTGTGGCGGGGAGTGCTGCACCTGGACACGCCGATGCTGTTCGCACTGGGCTTCATCACGACGTTCACCGCGGGCGGCATCAGCGGGATCATGCTCGCGATGGTCCCGTTCGATATCCACGTCAGCGCGAGCTACTTCGTCGTCGCGCACATCCACTACGTGCTGTTCGGCGGCTCGCTCATGACGATCTTCGCGGGCGCCTACTACTGGTTCCCGAAGATGACCGGGCGCATGTACGACGAGCGCCTGGGCAAGTGGCACTTCTGGACCACGTTCGTGTTCATGAACCTCACGTTCGGGCCCATGCACGTGCTCGGCCTGCAGGGCATGCCGAGGCGCGTGGCGACGTACGCGGCGCAGTTCGCCGACCTGAACCTGCTGATCTCGATCGCCAGCTTCGGCCTGGGTGCGACGACGCTCCTGTTCATCTACAACATGATCACGAGCTGGCGCGGCGGGCCGCGGGCGCCATCCAACCCGTGGCGCGCGCTGACGCTCGAGTGGCAGGTCAGCTCGCCGCCGCCGGTCTTCAACTTCGACCGGGTTCCCACCGTCGTGGGAGGCCCCTACGAGTACGGCGTGCCCGGGGCCGTGCACGGCATCTTCGAGCCCGCGCCCACGCCGGTCGCGGCCGGCTCAGGCATCGTGAGAGCGCCCAGCGAATGACGAGGAGGGAGATCCGGTGAAGGAGATCGTCGTGGTTGCCAACCGTACGCTCGGCGGCGCGCAGCTGCTGGAGGCGGTGCGCGCGCGCACCGCCGCTGGACCAGCCGTGCGCTTCCGCCTGGTCGTGCCGCAGACCAAGCCCTCCTCGGGGCTCGTGATCTACGACGAGGCGGTGCGCGAATCGGCGCAGGTGCGCGTCGATCTGGCGCTCTCGACGGTCGCCGCCGAGGGCATCGAGGCCAGCGGCGAAGTGGGCGACCCCGATCCCTTCCTGGCGACGATGGACGCGGTGGCGGCGCACCGGCCCGACGAAATCATCATCTCGACCCACCCGGCGACGCAGTCGGGCTGGCTGCGGCGGGACCTGATCGAGCGCATCCAGAACGCCTCTGGGCTCCCCGTCGAGCACGTCGTCGTGGACCTCGAGCACGAGGGCCTGCCGTTCGACGTGACGCTCGTGCTCGCCAACAAGACCTCGGGCGGCGGCGAGCTGATCGAGCACCTCAAGGCGAAGGCGGCGCACCCGGGAGCGCACCTGTTCATCGCCGTCGTGCCCCAGACCGACGGCCGCGGCGAGGCGCCGCGCGAGGCCCGGGCGAGGCTCGCGACGATGCTCGACCGTCTGCACGCCGAGGGCCTCTTGAGCTCGGGCATGATCGGCGACCCCGACCCCTACAC
>Ga0209040_10001601_pt1 | contig 17953 bp, 13 predicted proteins | sample BogFormECP12_OM3_FD_188240 | JGI IMG/M metagenome (GOLD analysis project Ga0209040, IMG submission 188240) | Bog forest soil microbial communities from Calvert Island, British Columbia, Canada - ECP12_OM3 (SPAdes) (version 2) | ecosystem: Environmental > Aquatic > Freshwater > Wetlands > Bog ...
GGACTTCAATGCCTACGTCAATCTGCTGCAGGTGCAGGGCAATACGCGCGTGCTCTCGAGTCCGCGCGTCTCGACGCTCAACAACCAGAAGGCCGTGATCAAGTCCGGCTCCGACCAGTTCTTCGTGACCAACGTGACCAGCAACACGGTCACCTCGACGGCCTCCTCGAACACCAATTCGATCGAGTTGACGCCGTTCTTCTCGGGCGTCGCGCTCGATGTCACGCCGCAGATCGACGATGAAGGTGCGGTGATTCTGCACATTCATCCGACCGTCAGCCAGGTGACCGCGCAGAATCTCAGCGTCACGGTCCAGGGGACCACCGACACGCTGCCGCTCGCCTTGAGCCAGATTCGCGAATCCGACAGCGTCGTGCGCGCCCACAGTGGTCAGATCATCGTCATCGGCGGCCTCATGACGACGACAAACGCGACGACCAACTATCAGACGCCGTTCTTGGGCTCGATCCCGGTGCTCGGCAATTTGTTCAAGAGCAAACAGACCACCAACACCAAGACCGAGCTCGTGATTCTGCTCAAGCCGATCGTCGTCGGCGAGAACGAAGGCGAATGGAGTTCGCTGGTCAAGAGCAGCATCGATGAGGCCAAGAGGCTCGATCCCAAGGTCAACGGTTCGATGTCGACAGGTCCTTAGAGCGATGGATAACCGCCCGAAAAAGCGCGTCAGAATCGGCGAGATGCTGCTCGAGCAGAGCGTGATTTCGCCCGATCAGCTCGAACAGGCGCTCAAGGAGCAGAAACGCACCGGGCGCAAGCTCGGCCGCGTGTTGACCGATCTCGGCATGCTCAGCGAGGATGAATTGCATCAGGCGCTCGCGCGCCATTTGCAGCTGCCCTACGTGGACTTGCGTCAAATGACGCTCGATCCCGTGATCGTGCGTAAATTGCCCGAGGCGCTCGCGCGGCGCTTTCGCGCGCTCGTTCTGCAGGAGGATAAGCGCGGCTTGCTGGTCGGCATGGCGGATCCTTCCGATTTGCTCGCTTATGATGAGCTTTCGAAGCGGCTCAAGCAGACGCTGCGCATCGCGGTCGTCAGCGAGGGCGAGCTGTTGCGCATGCTCGACGTCGTTTACCGGCGCACCGACGAGATCGCCTCGCTCGTGCAAGAAGTCCGCGACGACTTGCGCGAGAGCGACGTCGACTTGGAGCAGCTGACCGCCGATGACGGATCCGCGGACGCCCCGGTGCTGCGGCTGTTGCAGTCGATGTTCACCGATGCGGTCCAGGTCGGCGCCTCGGATATTCATATCGAGCCCGGCGAGGCGCGTCTGCGCATTCGCCAGCGCATCGACGGCGTGCTCCAGGAGCAGGTGCTCGAAGGTAACCGCGTCGCCGGTGCACTCGTGACCCGGCTCAAACTCATGTCGGGCTTGGATATTTCCGAAAAGCGCTTGCCGCAAGACGGACGCTTCTCGATCAAAGTGGGCGACGCGCAGCTCGACGTGCGCGTCGCGACGATGCCGTCCCAGCACGGCGAGGCCGTGGTGCTGCGTCTTCTCAATCAGGCCGTGGGTCTGCAGCCGCTTGAAATGCTCGGCATGCCCGAGGACCTCGAGCGGCGCTTTCGCAAGCTGATCCAGCGCAATGCGGGCATGGTGCTCGTGACCGGACCGACGGGCAGCGGCAAGACGACCACGCTCTATTCGGCACTCAACATCTTGAACAAGCCCGATGCCAAGATCATCACGGTCGAGGATCCCGTCGAGTACCGGCTCGACCGCATCACCCAGGTGCAGACCAAGACGAAAATCGGTTTGGACTTCAGTCGGGTGTTGCGTTCGGCGCTGCGTCACGATCCGGACGTCATCTTCATCGGCGAAATGCGCGATCGGGAAACCGTCGACATCGGCTTGCGCGCGGCGATCACGGGCCACCTCGTGTTCTCGACGCTGCACACGATGAACGCGGTCGCGACCATCGATCGGCTCGTCGACATGGGAGCGGCGGGCTACATGGTGGCCGCGGCCGTGCACGCGGTGCTCGCCCAGCGGCTCGTGCGGCGCATTTGCGTCGATTGCGCCGAACCCTATACGCCCGACGAGCACGAAGCCGCCTGGCTCGCAGCGCAACTCGGGGAGTCGGCGGCCGCCGCTCTGCCTCTGCAACATGGCGTCGGCTGCAGCTACTGCAACATGACCGGCTATCGCGGCCGCGTCGCCGTCTACGAATTGCTGGAGATCGATCGAGTCCAGGCCGACGCGATTCGGCGCCAGGACCTCACGGAGTTTGCGAAGCTCGCTTACGCGCGTCCCGATTACCAGCCGCTCACGAAGTCGGCGATCGACTTGGCGGCCCGCGGCCTCACGACGATCGCGGAGGTCATCAGCTCGGTCAGCGGCATCGTCGATGAGCCGCAAGCGGCGGTTGCGGAGCGCCCCGACGAATCTGAAATGGAACCGGCGCAAGTCCTCTCGCTGCTGACTTAGCGACATCTGCATGACCGTCTTCGCATATAAGGGTCGTTCGCCGCGCGGCGAGGTCGTCGAGGGGCGGCTCGATGCCGACACCGCCGATCAGATCGCGACGCGGCTGCTCACGGCCGGCATCACGCCAATCGATATCGGGCTCGCGAGCGAGCAGGGCGGCGCGACGCTGCGCCAGTTGTGGATCACGCTCGGTCGCGGCAAGCCGAACAACAGCGATCTCATGATGTTCTCGCGCCAGATGTACACGATCACCAAGGCCGGCGTGCCTCTCTTGCGCGGCTTGCGAGGGCTGCAGGCCTCGATGCACAACGACGTGCTGCGCGATGCGCTAGCCGACATCGTCTCGAGCCTCGAATCCGGCCGCGACCTCGGCACGAGCTTTGCGCGCCACAGCGACATCTTCCCGCCGCTCTACGTCAACATGGTGCGCGTCGGCGAGGCCACCGGCACGCTCGATACCGCATTTCTGCGGCTCTGCGACTATTTGGGCATGGAGCAGGACGTCCACGACCGGGTCAAGAGCGCGCTGCGCTATCCCTTGATCGTCGTCGCAGCGGTGATCCTTGCAATCGGGATCATCTCGGTCAAAGTCATCCCGGCGTTTGCCCCAATATTTCGCGTGCTCGGCAACAACATCCCCCTGCCGACGCGCCTGATCATGGGCGCCTCATCGATCACCCAGCATTATTGGTGGCTGATTCTGCTGCTCGCGGCCGCGGCCTTTCTTGCGGCTCGCGCCTATGTTGGCACCGACGCGGGCCGCTACCAGTGGCATCGCGCGCTGCTCAAGATGCCGATCGTCGGGAGCCTGCTGCACGAGGCGATCCTCGCGCGCGTGACCCGCTCGTTCGCGATTTGTCTCTCGGCAGGTATCCCGGCGCTGCAAGCGCTCGGCACGATCGCGCGCACGACCGGCAATGACTGCGTCAGCGAGGCGATCCTGCATCTGCGCGACATGGTCGAGCGCGGCGAATCGATTAGCCGCGCGGCCGCGACCGCCGAATTATTCCCCGCACTCGTCGTGCAAATGATCGCGGTCGGCGAAGAGACCGGCGAGCTCTCCGAGCTGCTCGGCGAGGTCGCCGAGCACTACCGGCGCGACGTCGATTACCAGCTCAAGAATTTGAGCGCGATTATCGAACCCGCGCTGATCGTCGTGGTCGGCGCCGTCGTGCTCGTGCTCGCACTGGGCGTGTTCCTGCCGATGTGGGACATGTTCGCCAAAGTCGGCGGCCAATCATGAGCCGCGGCGCCCCAAAAGTGAGATTTGCAGCTCATTATCGCGCCCGGGAGTTCAAGGATTCCCCGGCAGTGTCGATGTTCTCCTTAGCAGTTCTTAACGATTCACCTAACAAGGACGGATTTGACATGCGCAATCGGCAGAGCGGATTTACATTGATCGAGTTGGTCGTCGTGATCACGATTCTCGGTATTCTCGCGGCATTCGCAATCCCGCGCTTCACGCAGCTCGACAGCCAAGCGCGCATCGCTGCGGTCACCTCGCTCGGCGGCAGCTTGCAGAGCGCCTCGGCGCTGGCGCACGCGCAATACCTTGCGAGCGGCACCGCGCCCGCGACCGTGACCATGGACGGGCAGGTCATTACACTTGCCTTCGGTTATCCCGACCAAACGGCGGGTGGCATCCAAAACGCGCTTCAGGACACGAGCGGCTTCACAGCCACCGTTGCGGGAACCGCGGTCACGTTCGCGAAGAACGGAGCTCCGACGCCGGCGAACTGTTCGGTGACCTATACGGCCTCGGCCGCCTTGGGTTCACCCGCGGTCGTGACGCTGCCGGTCAAAACTACGGGTTGCTGAGTGCGGCAGTCGGGGGGTTTTGAGATCCGCGTCACAGTGCGCTTGCGCGGATCTCAAGAACCCCGAGCCCAAGTCGACACCCTTGGTGTGGTTTTACCCCAGAGGGACGGAACAGACATGCGCAACCGGCAGACCGGCTTTACATTGATCGAGTTGGTCGTCGTGATCACGATCCTCGGCATTCTCGCGGCCTTCGCGATTCCGCGCTTTACGCAACTCGACGGCCAGGCGCGCATTGCCGCGGTCAATGCCCTGGCGGGCAGCCTGCAGAGTGCCTCGGCGCTCGCCCATTCACAGTACCTCGCGGCCGGCACAATGCCCGCAGCGGTCACGATGGACGGCCAGGCGATCACGCTCGCATTCGGCTATCCTGATCAAACCGGGACGGGCATTCAGAACGCGCTCCAGGACACGAGCGGATTTACGGCGACGGTCGCAGGAACCAAGGTCACGTTCACGAAGAACGGAGCGCCGACGCCCGCAACTTGCGCAGTGACCTATATCGCCTCACCGGCGCTTGGTACTCCCGCCGCAGTCACGCTTCCGATCGCAATCGTCGGTTGCTAAGCAAAGTTCGGCGCCGCCGCGCGCCGATCGCTACTTGACCCCACTCGAGCTTTGCAATGCGCGCTGCAATCGCGGCGCGCGTCGCGCGCACATCGCTGCATTCCCACCAAAATTAAATTGAGGGTATCCCTGCTTTTTCCCCCAGGGGTTATGTCGCAAGCTCGAGACAGGGAGCCCGATATTTGTTGTAGTGGTTCGCTCGGCCGGAGTACGAGAGGATGGCAACATCTCCGGAGTGTGTAGGCGCGGTGCTCGGTGCTGCGCGAACGTTCTCGGATCTTGCATTGGATGCGTTGGGTGAGGCGGTATTGCTCATCGATACCCGCCGGCACCACAAGCCCGTGCTGCTGGCAAACGCCGCGGCGGCGCGCTTCTTCGTCGACGGCGCCGAATCGGCGTCGCTACTCGATTCTTGCCTGTACGAGTGGCTGCGACCTGCCGAAGCCGAGGCGGTAGAGGCCACGATCACGGGCCTCTCGAGGCATCAGGCGGGCGTGAGCCGCATTGTGACCTGGCGATTCGCAGCCGGCGAAACACCGGTCATGACCGATTTCAAGCTCATCGACGGCGCCGCCGGGCAGCGCATCTTGATGCTCAACTTCGCGGCGATGCACCCCAAGCCGGAATTGCTGTTCGCGATCGACAAGCTGCCGATGGATCTGTTGATCCTCGATCGGAACCTCAAGGTCACCTATGCCAATGCGGCCGCGGTGCGCTCGGCGCAATATCCAGCCGCGCGCCTGCTCGGCTGCTCGGCGCTGACCGTGAGCCCAACCGCGGCGCTCTCGATCAATGTCTATCGTCATGCGCTCGCCGGCACGGCGTTTCAAGGCGAACCGGTCGAATTCGTGAGCGCCGACGGCGCGACGCACTGGTACGAGATGCGCGTGCAGCCGCTGATGAGCGGACCCTGCGTCGTCGGCCTGCTCGTCGTCTCGACCGATGTCAGCGAGCGCTGCCGGCAGACCCAAGCGCAGGCGATCAGCGAGCGGCGCCTGCACGCACTCACCGACTATGCGCACGACCTCATCGCAGTCGCGGGGCCGGAGGGCCAGATTCAATACTTGAGCGGCGGGGTCACGAAGGCGCTCGGTGCGGAGCCGTCGGAGCGACGCTGGCGCAATTTGTTCGACCCGGTGCATGCCGATGATGTTGCGGCCTTGCGCGGGGCCTACCGGCGCCTGATCGCCGGCGAGACCGGCGAATTCACCCAGGAATTTAGAATTCAGCATCGCGACGGCTCTTACCGCTGGTTCGAGTCGACCTGCGTCGCGGCGCTCGATAACCCGCTGATCGGCGGCGTCGTCGTTGTGTGCCGCGACGTCACCGCGCGCAGGCAGGCCGAGCTGCAGCTGCGCCAGCGCGAGGAGATTTTTCGACTCGCGGCCGACGCCGTCGACGGCGTGATCTTCGAATGGGACATTGCGAGTGGGGTCGTCGAGCGCTCGTGCGGCCTGGTCGAGGTATTGGGGCTGCATCCCGATGCACCGCCCGGCGACATCGAAGCCTGGCGCAAGCGCGTGCATCCGCCCGATTTGGCGCAGATCCTCGAGAAGATTTCGGCGGCGCTCGCAAGCGGCCGAGGCTGGACCGCGAACTACCGGATTCGCGATGCGCGCAATCGCTATCGATTGATCCTCGAGCGCGCGCTGATCCAGCGCGATGCGAACGGCGAGCCGCTGCGTGCGATTGGCTGCGCGGTCGACGTCACGGAGGTCCACCGCCTGACCGATTTGCTCGCCGAAACTCAGCGCGCGACCAAGACCGGCGGCTGGGAGTATTTGCATCGGACCGGCGAACTGACCTGGACCGATGAGCTCTACCGGATCTTTGAGACGACGCCCGCGGAATTCACGGTGACGCTGGAATCGGCGCTGTCGCGCCTGACACCCGAATCACGCGAGCGCCTCGACGCGGCGTTCGGTGCGGTCGCCGCTCGCAGCGGCCTATTCGACCTCGAGCTCGAAATCGATACGCTGAAGTCGCAGCGCATCTGGGTCCGGCTCATCGGTCACTTCGACCGGCCCGCGGGCCGCGCGATTCGGGTATTTGGGTCGCTGCAGAGCATCCAGGCGCACAAGCTCGCGCAACTGGCGCTCGAGAGCCGCACCGATTGGCTGCGCCTCTCGATCAATCTCGCGCAATTGCGCGCTTGGCGCTGGAATCGAGACGCGGACGTGTTCGAGTACGCCTCGCTCAAGCGCAGCGGCGCGGTGCCGCACCGTTATCCGGGCATCGCGCGGATTCTCGCGCGCATGCACCCCGACGACCGTCCGGCCGTCAATCGTGCGATCGAACGCGCATTGGCAAGCGGTGCTGACGTCCGCGAGGAATTCCGATTGCTCTCGAAGGACGGCCGCTATCGCGTTTATGCGACGACCGCGCGACCGCTGCTCGATGCGGCGCGCGAGCCTTGCGGGCTCGTCGGCGTCACGCAAGACATCACCGCGAGCCGGCAATCGGAAATTCAACTGCGCCGCTCCGAAGAACTGCTGCGAGCGACGACCGAGAACGCGGCCGATACGCTGATTCTGCTCGACGCCGATCTCAAAATTCGATTCACGAACCGGGAGCTGCGCGGCATGACGATCGAGCAGATGTCCGGCAGTCCGATCGAGCAGATCATGCCGGAGGCGGCGCGCGCCTGCATCGCGACGAAGCTCCGCGATGCGCTCGAGAGCGGCGCGGCGGTCAGCTTCGAATTCGAAGATCTCGAGGCTCGAGAAACCCGCTACTTCGAGTGCCGCGCAGTTCGCATCGAGGGTCATGCGGTGGCCGGCATGTCGCTATCGGTTCGCGATATCACCGAGCGCAAGCGCCTCGAGCGCGAAATCCTCGAAGTGTCGGGCCGCGAACGGCAGCGCATCGGCCGCGACTTGCACGACGGGCTCGGTCAGGAGTTGACCGGCATCGCGCTCATGATGCGCGGCCTCGCGCGGCGCCTCGAGCGCGACTGTCCCGGGCTGCTTGGGCCGGCCAACGAGGTCATAGCCTTGGTCAATCAGACGATCGACAGCACGCGCCGCCTCGCGCGCGGTTTGTTGCCGGTCAGTAGCGAACAGGGTGGACTGCTCGCGGCGCTTCGCGGGCTCGCGGACCGCAGTCACGGCCAATACGGCCTCGAGGTCCGATTCAACGCCGACAGCTGGCCCGAATTGTCGCTCGATGAGACCAAGGCGAGCCACCTGTTCCGCATTGCGCAAGAGGCCCTGACCAACGCGGCGCGCCATGCCCAGGCCTCGATCGTCGAGATCGCCCTGAAGCTGACCGACGACCAGTTTCGGCTGAAAATCGCCGATAACGGCTGCGGAATGCCGAATTCGGCGGGCGCAGCGGCGGGTCTCGGCACAAAAATCATGGCCCACCGTGCCAGCATCATCGGCGCCCGGTTCGAGATTATGCGCAATCCCGGCGGCGGAACCATCGTCCAAGTGACGGGGCGCCAACCCTAGGGCAGGAGTGAGGTATGATAAGGAGGAGCGATTTATGGAGGAAGCGAGGATGCCGGTCAGTAATCCCACCTGGACACGCTCCGGGGTCGTGACACCGGGAATTACCGCCGCTAAACGGCGCGCGCGGCGCGTCTTGATCGTGGATGATCATCCAATCGTCCGACAGGGCTTGCGGCGGGTCATGGAAGCCGAAGAGGATCTGACGGTCTGCGGCGAAGCCGAGACCGTGCGAGATGCGCGGGTCGCGATCAAGGACCTGAATCCCGAAGTCATGATTGCCGACATCAGCCTGAAGCAGGGCGACGGCATCGAGCTCGTACGCGACGTCAGGGCGCATTACCCGCAGTTGCCGATCCTCGTGCTGTCGATGCACGACGAGACGATTTATGCCGAGCGCATGCTCGCGGCCGGCGCCAACGGCTACATCATGAAGCAGGCTGCGAGCGAGCAGTTCTTGATTGCGTTGCGGCGCGTGCTCGACGGCGGCATCTACGTCTCGGAAGCCGTCGGCAACAACATGATCCAGAAATTCGCCGCGGGCGGCTCCTATATATCGGCCAATCCAATCGACCGGCTCAGCAACCGCGAGCTGCAAATCCTGCACATGATCGGCAAGGGCATGAGCACACGCGAGACTGCGCATTCGCTCAATTTGAGCATCAAGACGGTCGAATCGCACCGCCAGCGGATCAAACGCAAACTGAATTTGACGACCGGCACGCAGCTCGTGCAATACGCGATCAATTGGTTCAGCAGCCGCAAGTTGCAACAGGGCGAAGCGGCCGCCGCAGCGCCCCCCTCGATGCCCGAATAATGCGTCGGCCGCGGCGCGCCTCTTCTAAGAGGCGAGCCGCACTTCGTTGTCGACCCAGGGCGCGGGATTGGCGATCCAGCGCGCAAGTTCCCCGGGCGGCATCGGACGCGCGATGTAATAACCCTGAGCGTAGTCGCAACCGCATTGATGCAGGAACTCGAGCGCCCCGGCGCTCTCGACGCCTTCGCAACAGACTGCGATCCCGAGGTTATGGCCGAGATCGATGATCGCGCGCACGATCGTGCGCGCTGCATCCGTGTGCGGCAGATCGATGCCGATCGTCTGGTCGATCTTGACTTCGCTGAAGGGAAATTTGTAGAGCTGGGTCAGCGAGGAATAGCCGCTGCCGAAGTCATCGAGCGACACGCCGAGCCCTAAGAGTCGCAGGCGCGCGAGAATATCGGCGGTGCAGCGCGGATCTTCGAGCCCGGCGGTCTCGTTGATCTCGAGGGTCAGCTGCTCGGGCGCGACGCCGCGGGCGGCGAGAAACTCGCTCATGCGATCGGGAAAGCCCGCGTCGTTGACGAGCTTCGAGCTGAAGTTGACCGACAGATCGAGCCGCATCCCGAGCCTATTCCATTCGCCGAGCTGGTCGATGCCGGCCTGCAGCACGTAGTCGGTGAGCGCACCGATGAGGCCCCATTGCTCGGCGAGTCCGATGAAATCTCGCGGATACACCAGGCCGTAATCCGGATGGTCCCAGCGCAGCAAGGCCTCGACGCCGGTGACCTTCCAGCCGCGGGCGGCCGAGAAAACCTTCGGCTGATAATGCACCAGCAGCTGCGCCCGATCGACGGCACGGCGCAGGTCCTGTTCGGTGAATTGGTAGCGTGAGACGACCTGCGGGGCGAGCGCAGCCTCGAGCACCTCTTCGGTCAGCGGCTCTTTGAGCGCGACCGAGACGTGCAGGCCGTAGGCGAGCCCAAATTCCTCGGCCGTAGCGAGCACGTTGGCGCCCGCACTGCTCGCGATGATGATCGTCGCATTGCCGTGATGGCGCGCAAGTCCGCTCAGCAGGTCGATTTCGGTCGCGCCCAATGACTGCGGATCGAGCAGGATCACGGTCGGTGCGAAGCGCGCACATTCCTCGTTCAATTGCGCGGCCGTGCCGACCTCAACGACCGCAAAGCCGAGCCTCTTTCCGACCGCGCTCGCGAGCTCTGCGCTCGCGGCGTTTCCTTCGGCGACAATCAGGCGGTTGGCGTTTTCGAGCGAGCGGTTATGGTTCATTTCGGTACCTTCTTGTCAGGACATTCCTCGTTAACGATCGGTGTGCACGATCGCGATTTGGCGCTGACCGTGCGTCTCGAACAGCCGTGCGCGTAGACGCATGTGCCGAAGACCCGCGCTCGTGCGAATTTCATACGGCAGCACGAACTCGCGATCATCACCTTGCAGCAGCCCGCGCAGGCCCGCGATGATCTGCGTGCCGGCCGGATGCGTCTTCGGGTTTTGTGACCAGCTGTTCAAATAATCCTTGCCGACATCGAGTTGCTCGCCGAGCAGCGCGTTCTCGGATGCGAGTTCGCGCCAGCGGCGGTTGAGGTAGACGACGATACCCGCGGCATCGATCAGCCCGGCCGCCAGCGGCAGCACGTCGAAGCCCTCGCGCAGCCAAGTCAATTCCTGCAGCAGCGCTGTGCGCTCGGCGCGCTCCTTGCTGATGTCGCAAGCGATACCGCAAAGATATTGAGGCTGGCGGCCCAGGTCGCGCTCCGCCCGGCCGCGGATGCGCCACCAGCGTTCGCCACCGTCCGCAACTCGGATCGGCACCTCGACGTCGAACGGCGCATGCTCCTCGAGGTGACCGCGCATTTCGCGCAGCATCGAGGCCCAGCCATCGGGTCGAATCGCGGGGCGCAGCGATGCCCAACTATCGGGCCTGCGCTCCAAGTTCCACCGCAGCTGGGTATAGAACCAATCGCTGAACCACGCGGATCCGTCCAACAGATTCAGCTCCCAAAATCCATCGCCGCTCGCCTCGACGGCGCGCAGGCCCGGCGGACGTTCTTTCGCTCGAGGTTTTCCCATAATCTGCTTGCTTGATCCATCGGCTGGTTGTACCTCTATATCGGTCCCGTTGGCTCGATCCTTGATGAGGGAAAAGCCCAAATTGAAGGCAAACACCGAGTGCGCAGCCCACAAATTCAGACGCTTGCGCGGATTTTGCGAGATGCCGCCAGCATATGTCCTGCGGCGGTCAAGTTGCGCGACGCGTCGCCGATATCTACAAGCATTACATCCCCGCGGAGGGAATTTGAACGTGGTGGATACGGAAACTGTGAATTCCGTCATAGTCGAGGTCCCGACCGCGATCCTGCTCGCCGAGGACGATCCCGTCACTCGCATGCTATTGACGCGTTCGCTGAAGAAGGCCGGCTTCGAGGTCGATGCGGTCGCGGACGGCACCGCGGCGCTCGACAAGATGATCCACGGCTTCTACCCGATCCTCATCTCCGACTGGGAAATGCCCGGCATGGACGGCATCGAGCTGTGCAAGACCGTGCGCAATTTGCGGCTCGACGGCTACGTCTACGTGCTGCTGCTGACCGCGCGAGATGCCAAGGAGCATATGGTCGCCGGCCTCGAGGCGGGCGCCGATGACTACTTGATCAAGCCGATTTACGAACCCGAGCTGCTCGCACGGCTCAACACCGCGCGGCGCATTCTCGCGCTCGAACACTCCCTGCGGGTCGCCAACGAACAGAATCGCGTGCTCTCGATCACCGATGCGCTGACCGGGACTTTCAACCGGCGCCATCTGATGGAACAGCTGCCGCGCGAACTCGACCGCTGCCGCCGCTATGCCTATCCGCTCTCGGTGATCATGTGCGACATCGATCATTTCAAGACCGTCAACGACGTCTATGGGCATGCGGTCGGCGACGAGGTGCTGCGCCAATTCGCGCAACGCATCCAGAAGAGCATCCGCGGATCGAGCGACTGGGTTTCGCGTTACGGCGGCGAGGAGTTCATGATCTTGCTGCCCGACACGGGCCGCGATGGGGGCGAGATCGTCGCTGAAAAGATCCGCACGCTGATCGCCGACAGCCCGTTCGCGACCGAGGCAGGGCCCGTGGCAGTGACCGCGAGCTTTGGCGTCGCATCGAGCGCAGCCTCGGGACCGGATCTTGGCACCGGCGTCGAAGTGCTGATCGCGGCCTCCGACGCTTGTCTCTATCAAAGCAAGCAGAGCGGCCGCAATCGCGTCACGGGCATCGAGCTCGGTCTCGAGCTGTCCGCGGAGCCGTCCGAAGCGACGGCGCAAATGCACCTCACCGAGCACATCTGAGCGCTCAACCGGTTTTACGCAGCTGCTCGTTGACGAGCTGCAAATTGTCGGTCAGCTGACGCACGAGCGGTTCGATCTGCGCAACCGCCCGATCGCGGACCGCGCTCTCGAGTTTCGCCGCGGCCTTGCTCAAATGCAGCGCATGGATGTTCGCGCTCGCGCTCTTGAGCGCATGGGCGCGCCGGCCGATCGTCTCGTAATCGCCCTCGTTCAGGGCAGTGAGTATCTCCGCAAGATTCTTGTCGCCGCTGCTGATGAAGGTCGCGATGAGCTCGCGCTCGAACTCGACGTCGCCTTCCGTCAAGGCATGCAGCGCGGGCAGATCGACCGCCGGCCCCGCAGGCGCCGGGCTCAGGTAGCGCTCGAGGTAGCCGGCGAGCACTTCGGGATCGATCGGCTTGCCGAGATGCGCATCCATGCCGGCGGCAATGCAATTCTCCCGATCCTCGCTCATGACGTTCGCGGTCAGCGCGATGATCGGCAGGCGCCGGCGATCGGCGCGCAGGGCTTCGCCCTCGCGGATGCGCCGGCTCGCGGTAAAGCCGTCCATCACCGGCATCTGGCAGTCCATGAGCACGGCATCGAAGCTCGCGGCGCCGACGCGCTCGAGCGCCTCGGCGCCATTGCTCGCGATCGTGACCTCGACGCCGAGTTTCGAGAGGATGCGCTTGGCCACGCGCTGATTGACGGGATTATCCTCGACGAGCAGGACTTTCTTGCCGGGAAACGTCGCGCCCGAACGCGCATGCCGCACGATCGCTGCGCCGCCGATCGCGCGCGGCGCGAGACCCGCGATGGTATTGCTCAACAAGGTGGCAAGCGGCATCCCGCGCATCGGCTTCATCGCAATCGCATCGGGCTTGAGCGCGCTCTCGTCGCGCGGCTCGTCGACCGAAAACAAGGACATCAGCATGAATGGGATCTTCGCGAGCTGCGCATCGATGCGCATCGCGGCGAGCAGTTCGAGGCCGCCGCGCTTCGGCATCAACTCGTCCGCGAGTACCACATCGAAGGCCCGATCCTGCGCCAAGATCGCCAGCGCCTCATCGACGCTGCCGACCGCAACGACCGTGTAGAGAAACATATTGAGCTTGGTCACGATGCTCTCGCGGCTCGCCGCAAGATCATCGACGAGTAGGATTCTGCGGCCGGCGCCCAGCGGATCGGTCAGTATCTCGCAGGGCACACCCTTGACATTGACGGTCGCGAAAAAGCGCGATCCACGCCCGACTTCGCTGTCGACACGGACCGTGCCGCCCATGAGTTCGGCGAGGCGTTTGACGATCGAGAGGCCCAAACCGGACCCACCGTAATGGCGCGTCGTCGACGAATCGACCTGCGAGAACGATTGAAATAGGCGGTCGAGTCGATCGGCGGGAATCCCGATGCCGGTGTCGGCCACTTCGATTTGCATCGCGATCTTGCCGTCTTCGGTGACGCTGCTCGAGATGTGCAGGGCGACGTGGCCTTCATGCGTGAATTTGATCGCATTGCCGATCAAATTCAGAATGATCTGCCGGAGCCGGCCCGGGTCGCCGCTGATCACGAACGGCACCGCGGCCGCGCAATCGACGACGAGCTCGAGACCCTTGGCGGCGGCCTGGAACGCGGTCGCGCCGACCGTCTGGTAGATGAAATCGCGGACGTTGAACTCGACTTCTTCGAGCTCGAGCCGGTCGGCTTCGATTTTGGACAGATCGAGCACGTCGTTGATCAAGGACAGCAGTGCCGCGGCGCTGCTACGGATGATCGCGAGGTATTCGCGCTGCGTTTCGTCGAGCGGCGTCTCGGCGAGGATGTCGGACATGCCGATGACGCCGTTCATCGGCGTACGGATCTCATGGCTGACGTTTGCCAGAAAGCTGCTCTTGGCGCGGCTCGCCGCCTCTGCGCTGAGTTTCGCGTCCAAGGTCGCCTGTTCGGCGAGCTTGCGATCGGTGATGATGTGAATCGAGCCGGCGACCCAAATCGGATTGCCGGCCGCATCGCGCTCTGCCTGGCCGCGCGAACGCACCCATTCGTAATGTCCGGCCTTGTGACGGAAGCGAAATTCGACGTCGTAGGGTGTGTTGTGCCGCACGTGATTGGCCATGACCTCGCGGCGAACTTCCAAGTCCTCGGGGTGAACAAGGGTATCGAACACCGAGCGCTTCGAGCCCAATTCGCCGAGTTCGTAGCCGAGCATCGCCTCGAACCGCGGCCCGTACCAAATCGCGTCGCTGTTCCAGTCGACTTCCCAGAGTCCGTCCTGCGTGCCGCGAACCGCGCGTTCCAAACGCCCTTTGGTCAGATCGAGCACCGCCTCGGTGCGTTTCAAGTCCGTGATGTCGACGATCGCGCCGAAGATGCGCGTCACGCGGCCCGAGGAGTCATGTTGCACCGTCGCCTTCTCGCCGACCCAGCGCGCGCTGCCGTCGTCTTGAACCACGCGATACTCGCAGCGATAAAAAGAGCCCTCGGGCGAGATCTCGTCGGCATCGCGGCGCAGCTTGCCGCGATCATCCGAATGCACTTGCGCGAGCAGCGCATCGAAATCATCGAGAGGCGTGCCCGGCGGCAGCGCGAGCAAGGCACGGTAGTTGTCGGTCGCAAAGAATTTATTTTTTCTGAAATTGAGGTCGAAGGTCGCGATGCCCGCGTTGGTCTGCGCGATCAGCAAGGAATGACTCGCATCCCGCAGCTTCTCTTCGAGCCCCTTGCGCTCGGTGACATCGGTGATCGTGCCGACGAGCCGGCGCGGGTGACCGTGCTCTTCGGTCAGCACGCGGCCGCGGCTCGCGATCCAGCGAAAGCTGCCGTCGGCGCGTAGCGAGCGATACTCGGCGCGGTAGTCGCGGTTGGCGGCCACGGCATCGTTGAATTGGTCGATGAACTCGAGGAAATCTTCGGGGTGGATCGTCGCGAGCCATTGGCCTTGGTTCAGGCTCATGTCCCCGGCCGGCAGGCCGATGAGCTCGAAGAACAGCGCGCTCGCACTCATCTGGCGCGTCACGAGATTCAAGTCGAAGACGCCGAACCCGCCCGCGACTTGCGCAAACTCGAGAAAATCACGCGAGCGGATCAGCTCCGCCTCGCGCCGCTTGGTCGCGCTCGCGGCCGCATCGAGATTGCGGATCGGCTCGGGAGCCTCCACACCGGGCTCGCCGCTGGGCTCGCTGCTGCGAGCGCGCCCGGGCCGGCCGCTGAACAGCACCCAGGCGGCGCCCGACGCGAACAGCGTGACGCCCACGATGAATCTAGTCGCGGGTCCACCCTGCATACCCCAAATGAGTGCGCCCGCATAGGCCGCCAGGGCAAGCAGTTTTCCGGGAAGTGTCCAGTCACGCATCCGACGTCCAATCCTATGAACGGGCGCCTTGCCCCACCCACGGTATCGGCCAGAAAGGCGCTCGCTTGAGCTAGAATCCCCGCCCGTGACAGGGTCCTTTGGTCATTCGCCGGGTACGCGCGAGCAGCCGTTTTCGGCCCGTTTGCTCGCCTGGTTCGATGCTCACGGGCGAAAATCCTTGCCCTGGCAGCAAGGGCCGACCCCTTACCGTGTCTGGGTCTCCGAGGTCATGCTGCAGCAGACCCAGGTTGCCGCCGTCATCCCGTATTTCGAGCGATTCATGCAGCGCTTTCCCTCCCTGCAAGCGCTCGCCGAGGCGCCGCTCGATGAAGTGCTGCATCTGTGGACCGGGCTCGGCTACTACGCGCGCGCGCGCAATTTGCAGGCCTGCGCCAAGGTCTTGATCGCCGACTACGGCGGCGAGTTTCCCGAGACCATCGATGCGATCGTCGCGCTGCCCGGCATCGGCCGCTCGACCGCCGGCGCGGTGCTCAGCTTGAGCCGGGGCGAGCGCCATCCGATCTTGGACGGCAACGTCAAGCGCGTGCTTGCGCGCGTATTCGGAATCGCCGGCGATCCCGGCAGCGCATCGGTGCTCGCCGAGTTCTGGCAGCGTGCCGAGGACTGCACACCGCACACACGCGTCGCGGCCTACACCCAAGCGATCATGGATTTGGGGGCGACGGTTTGCACGCGCAGTCGTCCCGCATGCGCAGTCTGTCCGATGCGCGCCGGCTGCCTCGCCATGCGCGACGGAAAACAGCGTCAATTGCCGGGAAAAAGGCGCAAACGGCTGCGCCCGGCGCGCGAGTCGGTGCTGCTGATCGCCGAGTTCGGTGATGACGAGTCGCGCGCGATCCTGCTCGAGCGCCGGCCTAATACGGGCATCTGGGGAGGTCTCTGGTCGCCGCCACAATTCGACGACGAATCGATCGCGCGCGCTTGGTGCGAGCGCGAGCTACAGTGCCCGCGAGCAGCCCTTCCTGCGCTGCCGCCGATCGATCACGCGTTCACGCATTTTGATTTACGGCTGCATCCGTTGCGCGTGCGCTGCGAGCCCAGATCGAGCGTTCAAGAATGCGCAACGCAGCTCTGGTACCGGTTGCAAAGGCCGCCGCGGGTCGGTTTGCCGCAGCCGATTCGCGTCTTATTCGAGCGCCTGCGCGCCGAGCTTCGAGTACCATAAGCGTCATGGCGCGACGGGTACACTGCGTTTTGCTGAAGAAGGAGTCCGACGGCCTCGATTACCTGCCGTATCCCGGCGAGCTCGGCAAACGGATTTACGAGAACGTCTCGAAAGAGGCCTGGGCCCAGTGGGTTTCACATCAGACCATGCTCATCAACGAAAATCGGCTCACGCCGATCGAGCCCAAGGCGCGCGCGTTTCTGGTCGCCGAAATGGAGAAATTCTTCTTCGGGGCCGGCTCGCAGAAACCCAAGGAATTCGTGCCGAAATAGCCGGCGGAGGCGGTTCTTGCGCCGCTAAGTGACTGATTTCTCAATGTTCCTTGACGATCTTGAAGCGCGCCTGTTTAATACGCGCCTTCTCAAAGATAGGCCAGGTAGCTCAGTTGGTAGAGCAGCGGACTGAAAATCCGCGTGTCGGGGGTTCAATTCCCTCCCTGGCCACCAATTTCAACAAAATCAGCGACTTATGCGGTAGCTGAATCCTTCGAAATCACCCCGACACTCGAACGAAATATCCGAGTGTCGGCAGATGGGAATTAAGCGATCAGGGACGCGCGTAGCTGACGTCGCTTAATGAGCGGTTTCGTTTACCGCGAACCCGTCCCAGAGCGTCTTCTGCCAGCCGCTGATGAATCCGTTGTCATTGCAAATGGGGCAGTGCCAATGAATGCGCTCCAGTTCATCGGCGCTGGGAGACGACATGATGATGCCGGTGCAACGGCGCCGTCCCGGACGTCGGCGACAGCGGACGCTGGGTTCGTCGTCAAGATTGGCTGTGGCATCGACGACGATGCTCGCGAAGTACTCGGCTAGTAGTCGGGCTGGGGTGGGCATATCGGCGAACGCGCCCGACGGGTCAAGATAGTGCCGCAGGTCGACGATCCAGGAATTACCCATGGACGGCGGATGAAATGGGAGCACCCGCGATGCAGTTCACCAAATTCATGGATGCCATCATAACGAACTTGTCGGACTCCGCCTCCGCGGTACGCTCGGAAATCCCGCGCAGCCAGCGGTTCGCTTCACTCAAGACGAATGCCAGCAGCG
>Ga0209040_10001604_pt1 | contig 17941 bp, 11 predicted proteins | sample BogFormECP12_OM3_FD_188240 | JGI IMG/M metagenome (GOLD analysis project Ga0209040, IMG submission 188240) | Bog forest soil microbial communities from Calvert Island, British Columbia, Canada - ECP12_OM3 (SPAdes) (version 2) | ecosystem: Environmental > Aquatic > Freshwater > Wetlands > Bog ...
CACAGGCTCATAACCGGGCACCCGCCATCGCAGAAACCGATGCAGCACAACCACATACAGCAGCGCCTGCAGCGGATAGTCCGAATGCAGCATCGCCTCGGCCAATCGGGCATGGCTGTAGTCGGCCGCGTTATCACCGAGGTAGTTGGTTTTGTAATCCACCACCAGAAAGCGGTCGTCCGGCAATCGCAGCACCGCGTCAATCGAGCCGGCCAAGTATCCGCGCAACGGCTGGTTGCCCAGCGCGGCCGACGTGAGCCGATCGGCGTAGGGTGCCACCGGATCGCCGGCGCGCAGATGCGCACGCAGCAGCTCACCGACATCGGACACCGACACATTCGGCACAGCGCCACGCACATCGCCGCCCGCTAAAGGAATCTCGAAGTCCAATTCCCGCAACCGATCCCGCAGACCGATTTGCCGCAACGTCAGACCAGCGGCCAGCGGGCCCAACGACGTCTCGTTCATCGGCACCAGCGCTGCGGCCAGCTCGGTGGCCGTCACATCCACCGACCACCACCGCAGCTGCCGTCGCGCCTGGTGCTCGAGTTCGGCGGCGAAGTCCGCGGCGCCGGGATCGGCCGTCTCCAGCACCGCGTGCACCAGCGAGCCGAACGTCGCACCCGCGGGCAACGCCGCCATCGGGGACGGCACGTCCGGCCCGGATGCGTTCTCGGTCAACGGGATCTCGCCAGCTTCGTCGTCCAGTTCGGTGACCTCGGGCTCGCTGGTGACCCCGGTGGCCTCGGCGACCCGCACGAGGCTGGAGTACGAGGTGCGCCGCCACCCGGTGTCGATACTGCGGTGGAAGTGGCGGCTGTCCAGGTCCGACGGCACCACCTTGGCCGGTACCGGCGGGGCCGCGGCCACCACCGATGGCTCGATCACCGGCCCGCCCGCGGCCTCCCACTCGTGCAGCAGAACCATCGCGTCGTCGTCGGAGATCTTGGGCGGCGTGCAGCGCTCGGGCACGCACGGCTCTCCGGGCCGGCGGCCGCGCAGCAGCCGGGACAGGCCGCCGTTGGGCTCGTAGTAGGCCGGCGACCACCACGCCACCACCTGCGCCTGCGCACGGGTCAAAGCGACGTACGTCATCCGGCTGTCGTCGCTGGCGTCCTCCGCGCGACCCGCCGCCTGGGCGGCAGTGAAGTCCGGGCTGCCCTTGCCGCCGATGTGCAGGCACCGCGCCCCGGAGTCGTCGTGGAACAACACCATCTCGCTGTCAAAGGGGCTGCGGTGGAACGCGAACGGCAGATACACGATTGGGTACTGCAGTCCCTTGGCCACATACACCGTCATCACCTGCACGGCGGTGGCGTCGCTGTCCAGCCGGCGGTTGCGTTCGGTGGCACCGCTGCGTTCCTCGCGTTGCTTGCGCAGCCAGTCACGTAGCCCCGGCAGGCCCAGCCGTTCGCGATGTGCGACGTCCTGCAGCAGCTGCGTGACGTGCGCCAGGTCGCTCATGTGCCGCTCGCCGTCCTCCCAGGACAGCACCCGATCACCCATACCGCGCAGCTGCGCGGCCTCATAAATGGCCGCCACCCCCCGCTCCCGGGCATGCGCGGCCCATTCCCGCAACGTGTCGGCCACCCGATCGGTCAACGGATCACCGCCGGCCGCAAGCGTTTCCGCGGTCTCGCCGAAGAACATCGTCGCCGCGGCGGCGCGCACCATGCCGGGGCGGTGCGGTTGGTCGAAGGCCTCCAGCAGGCAGAGCCAGTCTTCGGCGGCGTCCGAGCTGAACACGTCGGAGTTGCCGGTGTACACCGCCGGAATGCCCGCGTCGCAGAGCGCCGTGAAGCAGGCGGCGGCATCCTTGTGCCGTTCCACGATCACCGCGATGTCGCCGGCCCGCAGCCGCTTGCCGTCGAATGTCGCTCCGCTGGCCAGCAGCGCGCGGATATCAGCGGCGAGGTCGGCGCCGATGTGGTCGCGCAGCTCGTCGATCGGCACGTTCGCAGTACCGCTGCGGCCCAACGTCGGTCGCTGCACGACCCGCAACCGGAACGGTTCGTTGTGGGGGGCGCCCGCCAGCCGGTGACCCGGGTGGGAGGCCTCGACATCCTCCACCACGATCGCGGCGTCACCGAGTTCGGCGCCGCGCAGCACCACCTGCAGCCGGTCCAGCAGCGCCGCGTCACTGCGCCAGTTGGTGCCCAACGTCTTCTGCTCGCCGGCGGTCTTGGCCGCCTCCAGATACGTGACGATGTCACCGCCGCGGAACGCGTAGATCGCCTGCTTCGGATCGCCGATCAGGATCACAGTCGAGCGTCCGCTGAAGGCACGGTCGATCACCTGCCATTGCACCCGGTCGGTGTCCTGGAACTCGTCGACCATGACGATCGGCCAGCGATGGTGCATGCGCAGTCGCGCGGGGGAGTCGTCGGTGCCCAGCGCGGCGGCCAGCCGGCTCAGCAGGTCGTCATAGCCCAGCACGCCGAGCCGCCGCTTGCGGATTTCCAGCTCGGCCAGAACCTCTTTCGCGAAGTCAACCCGGACGGCGGCCTCCGAATCGGGCTCCGGGTCGCGGGGCCGCAGCTCGGTCGCCGGATTGTTGACCACCTCGCGCGCCAATGTCAGTGCGGGGCCGTGCTGCAGCACCGGATCGTCGCGCTGCTGGCCGAAGTGGGCCAGATACAGATCGTCGACGATCTCGGCGACCAGCTCGTCGAGGCTTTCCAGCAGGGTGACGTTGGCGGCGGTGTCACCGGCCACGCCCAGCGACCTCAGCACCAGCTGGCAGAACTGGTGCGTGGTGGCAATCGTCGCCGCATCGAAACCGGCCAGCGCGTCGCGCAGCCGCCGCTTGCGGGCCGCGCGCTCGGCGTCGCTGCCGTCCAGCAGGTGGGCCACCAGTTGGTTGTCGTCGACGGTGGACGGATCGTCGAAAGCGATTACTGCGTCGACGATTTGGCGGCGCACCCGCTCGCGCAGTTCCTGGCTGGCCGCGCGACCGAACGTGATGAGCAACATCTCGTCCAGCGTCGCCGCGCCCTCGGCGAGATAGCGGGTGACCAGACCGGCCAACGCGAACGTCTTGCCGGTGCCCGCGCTGGCTTGCAGCACCGTGGTGGAGCATTTCGCCGGCAGCGGACCGAGCAGATCGAATCGCTCCATCAGGCCGGGTCCTTCTGGGCGCGCAGCATCGGCAGCCAGAGCCGACAGGCATAGGCGCCGAGCCGGTTGTCTTCGCTGTCGAACTCTTCGCCCGGCCGCAGCGGCTGCATCAGGGCGTCCAATCGGGCGTTATGGCCCCACGCCCGCACGTGGGCCGGCGCCTGATCCTCGCCCGGGTACCGGTCGCTGGATTTCCAGCGATACCCGGCCGCGCCTATCGGGTCGTCACCAGAGTGCCGGGCGGCCGCCCAGGCGTAGGACGTCTTGACCGGCAACGGAAGCGGCTCCCGGCGGCCGGCGTCGTAGATCGCCACCAACTCGCGCAGCGCCTCAACCGCATCACCGTCCGGCCGGCCGAGCCCTTCCACCCGCGGAGTGGTGCGTCGCTTCGGCCGGCCGATACACACCGCCGACCAGTCACGGCGAGAATCACGAGCGAACAACGCCAGCAACGGAATCCACGACTCGAGCAGATGCTTGCCGTCCAGCTTGGAATAGGTCACCGACACCAGGCGCTCGCCGAACACCGGAGACACCGTGCCGGTGAGCCGTCGACCGCCACCCAGATGGATGTCGACGTCGTAAGCCCGTCCATCCGCCGTCCGATATTGCTGTGCCTCGGTCGCCAGCAGGGCGGCCTGATCGCGGATTTCGGCCGCCTTGCGCCAACCCAGCTGACCGGGCGGCAGCGTGCCGCGACGCCACTCCGCCTGCCGCGCATCGTCGGCCGTCATGCCGCGCAGGATGTCGCCCAGCATCCGGTCGCCGACCGTCCACTCCTCGAGCGCGTTGATGTCGACCGGCATGGCGTCCTGCACACCGTCGACGTCGCGCGGCAGCGTGAATTCCAGCGCCCGGAAGAAGCCTTTCACCGGGTCTTTGAAGAAGGCGACCAGGTCGGCGAGGATCACGTCATCCAGCGGCGGTGACAGCAGCGGCCCGGAGATGAACTTCGGGCGCTCGCGGCGCTGGCCGGCGCTGACTTTCGCGGCGCGCAGCACAGTCGGGTCGAAGCTGAACGGCACGTCAGGCACCAGCGCGCCGGGTTCGACGTTGCGAATGTCGAACGGCTGCAACGGATGCTCGACGACGATGCGCTCCCGGATTTTGTCCGGGGTCGTCATGTCGAGGGTGTCCAGCAGTTCGTCCAGCGGCACCGCGGGCGGGCGAGGCTGACCCGAGTACTCGTTGGCCCCGGTGTAGGTGATCACCAATTTCTCGGTGGCCGCGCCGACGGCGTCGAGCAGCAATTGCCGGTCCTCAGAACGGATGTCGCGTTCACCGGTCATCGGGTCGCGGGCCAGCACGTCGTCGCCGTCGACGACCTCGAGGCGCGGGAACACGCCGTCGTCAAGGCCGACCAGGCAGACCACCCGGTGCGGCACCGAGCGCATTGGCACCATCGTGCACACGGTCAACGTGCCGGTACGAAAGTTGGCCCGGGTCGGGCGCCCGGCCAAGTGTTGATCGAGCAATGCCCGGATATCGGGCAGCCGCAGCGAGGTGTAGAGGCGAGAACCAGCCTGCTGCAACACCTCTGCGAACTCCCGCTGCATCTGGCTGGTCTGCCAGGCGTCGGAGTCGTTGATGCGCGTCAGCAGGGTGATGCCGTCGTTAAGGGCGGCCAGCCAGTCGCGCAATGGACGCGCGCCGCTAAGCGAGTCGGCCGCCTGCTTGAGCCGGCAGACGAATTCGGCGAGCTGGCCGGCCAATTCGACGCGGTTGCTGCTGACGTCGTCGAGGGGCAGGGTGTTGTCGATCCAGGCGTGCGCGTCGTCCGACATGGCAACCCCGGCCAATATCCGGTCGATACCGAAACGCCAAGTGTTGTGTACGAAGTCGACGTGATACGGGCGGCGATGGTCTTGGTCGAAGCCCCACCGGATGTTCGCCTGGCGCACCCAGCGGGTGATGGACTCCAGGTCGTCGTCAGTGAAGCCGAACCGAGCGCGCACTGGCGGCGCCTCGGCGATGTTGAGGACCTCGCTGGCCGTCACCCTGCCGTCGGCCACCGCCAGCAACTGCGACGCCAAACCGAGCAGCGGATTGGTCTGGACCAATGAACGGTCGGCGAGCTTGACCCGCAGCCGGTGGGCGGGATGCGCGCCGTGCACCACGTCACCGAGCCCGAAGTCAGCGACGATCAGCGGCGCATACGTTTCGACGTCCGGGCACATGACCAAGATGTCGCGCGGCTCTAGCGTCGGGTCGTCTTGCAGCAGGCCGAGCAGCACTTCACGCAGCACGTCGACCTGACGAGCCGGGCCGTGGCAGCTGTGCACCTGTACCGAGCGGTCATTCGTGGCGAGCTTGCGTCCTTCTCGCCGAACAGCATTGGCGGCGATGTCGGACTGCAGCCACTCGAGCAGAGTGTTCGCTTGGCCTTGGCCGGCTAGGTATTCGTCGGTCTGCACATCTGCTGGCAAGCTGCGCTGAAGTTCGCGTAGGTCGCGTCCGAGCGTCGCGAGCAACGGATGACCCACGTCACGATGGCTAGTGTCCTTGCGACGCGGGATTGCGCCGTGGCTGCCGGCGAGATTTCGCCACAGGGCGTCGCTGGGATGCGGCAGCCACAGGTGCAGGCTGTGATGAGTCGACACCGCTTGCAGCAGTTCGATGTCGGTGCACGCCAGCCGGGTGTGCCCGAACAGCGATAGCCTTGCTGGGAGGTCGCTTGGGCCTTCGCGCAGCCGGGCCACGGTCTTCTGGTGGCGGATGTGCGGGGGATCGGCTTCGATGCATTCGACGAGCGCCCGCCACAGTTCCGGTTGCCAGTGCAGATCGATGTCGAGGCCTTGCGCGTTGCCGTCGAGCCAGTCGATGAGCAGCTGCGGACGCTGTCGAGCGTAGGAGGCGAACAACCCGGCCAGCCGTCGTGCTACTGCGTAGCGTCTGCCTCGTCGCAACTCGGCTTCGTCGCCGGTGTGAAAGTGGCCCAGATGCCGTCCCAGGATGCGGCACCACGGCTCATCCAGCGAAGCGTCGATCGTCTCCAGCAGTGGCCACGTCATCGCATCGGGTGACCACGGGTCGTCCTCGACGGTGCCGGTGATTTCGGCGATCAACGAGCCCGGGCTGCGAAATGCCACCCCGGCACATACTCCGTCAGCGCGCTGGCCGGCCCCCAGGATGTGCGAGAGTCGCTGGCTCAGCCATCGCTCGACGCCGCGCGCTGGCACCAGCACCAGCTCCTCGGCGAATGGGTCGGGCAGAGGATCGGACAACAGGGCGCCGAGCCCATCGGCCAGAAGGTCGGTGCGCTCGGCACGGTGGAGATGAAGCGGCATCGCGGGCCACCATAGAACGGGTGGCCGACCTCGATGGCCGGTTCGGGAGATTGTCGTACGTACGTGCCAAAGTGAAGGTGAGCGGACCATCGCGAGGGAGTCGGCTCAAGAAGCTTGATTGCTGCAGTGCCCTACACGCCCAAGGTCTGAAGCGCGCTATAAGCAGCGTAGACGCGCGCCAACTGGGGGCGTGAAAGTAGCAAAATCTTCTGTTACGGCACCTGCAGTCAGCTGAAGGCTTTGGTCGGCTCCGCCTTCGGGTCTTATACCAATGTCTTATCGGCTTGCCCGCGTCTGAGTTGTACACCTAAACCGCAAAAAACCGCTTGCAAAGGTGTCACAATCGGGCACATCGCAACAACCCATGCCCTAGAGAAGGGCCGCGGATGTCATCCGGTCAATCCGCCAGCACTGGTTACACGGCTGGCCGTACCCGCGGGCCTGATCACCGCCTGGCGATATACCTCGGGATCGAGAACTATGAGGGTGCGCTAAATGCCTATTGAATATGTCACTAACGACGGTTTGGTCTACGATGCGATATTTCGTCATTATCGCAACGCATTTGTTAACCATCTGCGCTCACGTCTTATCGGCAAGTTTGGAAAGAATGCGTGCAGGGAGTTGAAGTCGATCTTCGAAGGTGAATGGGAACGTATTGTTGAACGCGATCAGGCGTCTGCGTTGGCCGGATCGATAACTCGAGACCGAATTGATGATTTCGACTATCTCGATATAGCTTACTTCGAAAGAGTTGTCGACCACTTTTATGATCATCTTGTGAGCGCTCGGTGGAGGGGTTCCAACGCGGCGGTCAGCAAACGCTGCCTTGTCAACTGGATCAGAGAGGTTAAAAGCGTTCGGGATCCGACAGCTCATCCAGGCAGCGTTTCAGTCGATCTGCGTGACGCGATGCGTGCAGTCGACACAGCGCGACGAGTACTGGGCCGCCTCGGCGTAAGTGAAGGAGATTACCACCTAACACTGATCTGGGATGAGTTTGTATTTAGAGCGACACGAGCGCAAGAACTCGGCTCGGCTGCACCGCTGGATGACTCGCTGCCCCGGCGCGAAACAATCGTCGAAGACTTCGTCGGACGTACAACTGAACTTGAGGACCTTCGCAAATTTCTGAACGAACCAAACAGGAAGCGCTGGCTGTTGGTAGGTGATGGCGGAAAGGGCAAGACCGCAATTGCATATACATTTGCGCGCGAGGTGATCGAAGCATCGCCATCCGGCCTCTGCGCTGTTTTCTGGTTGAGCGCAAAACGCAGAAAATATCAATTGGACCGCGTGGTAGACATACCTAACCCAGATTTTTCGACGCTAGACGAATGCGTTGATCGGCTCTTAGTTTCGTATGGACATAATGACGCTTTGTCACTTCCTGCATACGACCGCCAAGAGCAACTGCTCATGCTACTTAACGAACTGCCGGTCCTTCTCGTTGTAGATGACCTGGATTCCGTTACACAAGAGAACGAGGACGTCGTGGAGTTCCTTACTCTCCGGGTTCCGCAGACGGAAAGCAACGTGCTGTTCACAAGTCGAAGGCCGTTCACGGGTATGGGAAGCACGCTTACGCTTGTAAGTGGGCTCCCGAAAAATGACGCCATGGAATTTGTCCACAGTCGGTGGGAAGGTGAGGGCCTGGGACAGTACGAGTTAAGCATTCGCGAGCGCGAAAAGGTCTTCGAAGTATGTGAGGGCTCGCCACTGTACATGGGCGATCTGTTGCGGCTTATTGCATCGGTGGCAGCACGAACCGGCAATTTTGACCCGAGCCAGGTAATTTCCGATTGGTGCAGGCAAGAGGGCGATACTGTCCGGCGGTACGCACTTCAGCGAGAAATGGATATGCTTACAGCCAGGGCGCGGCGCGTGCTAGAAGCCATGGCGATCGCCGGTCGACCGGTAACGGTAGAAGATATTGCCGTCTTTACGGCGTTATCAGAGCAGGTTGTGACAATTGCGGTCGATGAACTAAGACAACTTTATCTGCTAACGGCGCCCGCGCTTGAGGAAGAGGTTCCCCGCTTCCAGTTAGACGGCAACCTAGCGATTCTAGTCAGAACTGATTTAGCTGATACCCCGCGAGAGAAGGAGTTGGTAGCGGCTCGTACAGCATTGGATGGAAAACAATTGGGCGTTGGCCAAACAACGACTATCCGTGACCTTACGCGTCAAGCAAGATTGCTTATCGATGGAAAACGATTAGCTGAGGCAGAGCGACTCCTTTTAAGAGCAAACGAGGATTATCCCGCTAATCCTTATCTCCTCGCGTTGCTTGGCTTTGTCTATATCGATTGGGAACCGCGTCGAAATGCCGATGCAAGGGGCCTCTTTGCCCGAGCCGCACAACTTCGGCATGATGACAGAGCAATGTTTTTAGCATGGAACCGGATCGAGCGAGAGAGTGGTCATTGGCAACGGGCGGTCGACGCGGCTGAAACGGGCTTGGACAATCGGGGTAACAACGACCCGATGCTTATGCATGCTGCAGCCCGAGGTTATTTGGGTATGGCGGCCGCTTTCAGGTCAGCCTTTCACCCAGGCAAAGCAAAAGAGGCGTACGCCGCTGCGGACACAAACCTGGACCAAGCAATCAAAGAGGCTAAGCACCTCAGGTTACGTTCGGCGGACATCAGTCTGATGTACAGAGAGTGGGTTGCAAGCGCCCGGCAGCAAAGGCGCGAGAAGGCAGTTTGTGCGAGAATCTCAATGTGGGAAAGATGGCGGTCGAGCGATCGTGATCTACGGCTTGAGCTCGCCGAGCATAGCGACAAATGCGTTAAGGGCATACACACGAATTAGGCCGGTTCTTTCGTAAGCGACCCTTCGCCGATGTGTTCGCGCTCGACAAGCATATGCTCACTCCAAGCTATAGCCGTGGCCTATTCGCGGGTAGACAGTCACACCGCCGATGGGCCAGGCCTGTTGCGGACCTCAGGATGAGCCAGGCAACTGCGTGAGATTAGCAATGCGGCATATGCCAGGTGCGCATCGAGGTCGCCTTCGGGGATCGCCTGCTTCTAGGCCAGCCCGTTTGCTGGGACGAGATCCTTAGCTGTCATTGCCGTCTCCTCTGAGCACACCCACGGATTGTCTGCCGGAGGAGCGCCAGTCGGCGGCGGTGGCACCATGGTCGAGGAGACCTAGCGAGAGGACGAGATGGAAACCTGGGATGCGATCAGTGCCCGGCGCAATGTGCGCCAGTACCAGCCGGAGCCGGTGTCAGACGACGACCTGAACCGGATCGCCGAGGCGGGCTGGCGGGCACCGTCGGCGAAAAACCGCCAAGCCTGGACTTCGTGATCGTCACCGACAAGGCTCAGCTGCAAGAGCTCTCCACGGTGTGGCAGGGCGCCGGTCACATCGCGGGGGCCGCGGCCGCGATCGCTTTGGTGATCCCCGAACCGCCGAGTGAACGCCGGAAGGTGACCGACCAATACGACGTCGGCCAGGCCACGATGGCGATGATGATCGCGGCCACCGACCTGGGCATCGGCACCGGCCACTCCTCGGTGGGGGATCAGGACAAAGCCCGCGCGATCCTGGGCGTCCCGGAGGGATATGAGGTGGCCTACCTGCTCGGCATCGGCTATCCCGCCGACCGCTCAAGCCCATCCGCAAACCAAACCGGCGGCCCTTCGATGAGGTCGTCCATCACGGGCATTGGTGAGCTCCTTAACAGAGACCGCCATACAGGAACACAAGGGCGACTACGGAATCGCCGTGCCTCGCCGGCTTCGCCAAGATCGACGAGGTTCTCGAGCGCCTGCGAGGACACCTCTGAGCAGCAAGATATTCGGTTGGTGATTGTTCGACCGCCGCAATCGTGAGCGCGACGGCTCGCCGAAAAATCGCTCAGAGAGGTGGGCACTTCGCATAGTGGTTCGCTCACGTTACCTGTGTGGCAATCGAGACATCTGCGCCAACGAGCTCATCGGGCGCTCCGCTGGGAGCCACCTCGCTGCCTCCTCAGAATCGACGATGTGCATAAGTACAATCGCCAATACTTCTGAATAACAACATCGTTCGTCAGGGATTACGGCTTGGCGGCTGCTGACATGCACGGGCAGGACATCGAGCGTCGGCATGGGCCCAGGCCCCGGCAGCGCGTTAAAGCACCATTCGGTCATCAACGCTACACGCTGTAGCACTATTATGCTACGCTAGCCGGCATGGCAACGCCGGTTAGTCAGCGGGAACTGCGAAACGAGAGCGGCGCGATCATGCGCCGCGTGCAACAGGGTGAGCGCTTCACTGTCACCAGAAACGGCGTCCCTGTCGCAGACCTCATACCGCACAGCGAATCCGGACCCGATCGACCCCCACGCTTCATCCCGGTTGCCCAAATCGCCACAGGCGCAAGCGAACTCCCCAGTTGGGACACCTTGCGCTTTATGCATGAGCTCGAAGAACTCGACCATGCCGTCGACGACAGCGACGCCGACACGTGGCGCGCCGCCACATAACCCCCGTGCACGAGCGCGTACTACTCGACACATCCGTCGTCATCGACTACCCGGCCAGTGCCGTTGCCGCGCAAGCGTCCACGGCCGCGGTCAGCACCATTACGCTTGCCGAGCTCTCTTATGGCTTGCACACCGCCGACCCACTCCTCAACGCCGTCCGCGAGCAGCGGTATCACTGGATCACTAGCACCTTCGATCCGATTCCGTTCGATACCCGGGCTGCACGGATCTACGGCGCGCTGTGCGCCACGGTTCGAGCCGTTGGCCGGAACCCGAAGCCGCGTCGCTTCGATCTCCTCATCGCGGCCGTCGCCGTCGCGCTGAACATCCCGCTGATCACCCGCAATGGAGCTGATTTCATGGGCATTCACGACAGTCTGACCGTCATCGCTGTCCGGTGAGGCCAAGTGTTGGCTGGCTGAATGGTTGGCGGGCGATAAAGTGAGACGACTACGTGCTCGACGGCGATTTCACGCTCAAGGGCGTTACCCAGCCGGTCGCGCTGACGCTGGTGTTCAACGGCGTCAACCCGGGCATGGGACGCGGCGAGGTCGTGAAATACGTCATTTCTTTTTCAGATCCAGGCGATAATGCCTTTTGCAAGGCACGAATGCGAAATTGTCTAGGGGTTCGCTGGCTTCAAGATCGTGCTCTGGGAGTTGAGCTATAGGCCACCGGGGGCCGGCGCGTACTGGGAGGCAGGGGCGAAGTGAGTGGCAGTATCGAGAGCAACCTGTCGGAGATCCCAGCCAGCCGTGCTGCGAGCCTACTTCTTGCTCCTTCCGTAGGGCGGGGGCAAGCGTGAATGTCGTCAGCGACCGCGCCGAGCTGGCCGCCGGGGTGCTGCTGGCGGATGACTTAGCGCCCAACCCTACCGACGCGATTGCAGAGGTCACCCATGGACTGCGAATTCGGCTGAACCCCACCTCGGTCTGGCAGTCCGGGGACCCGTCACTTGAACTACGCGGCGATGCCGCCTATGGACAAGAAGTCGTGCGGTGGTCGCCACCGGCGCATGTCACACAAGTTCAGGCAGGGCAGCTCGAGACCGCATGGTCGGACGCGCTACCGCCCCTCGACCCCAACGCGGGCCGCTACCTGCGTTTGCGGGTCGACACCATCCAGGGTGTCCGCCGACTGCGGGCCATCGGCGACGTCGACGGACTCACGATTGTGCCTTCCCTCGACCTGCGCAATCTAAGGCAACCACTGCGTTGGCAATGGCGATGGCCACTTCGTGTCGGTGTGGTCGCCGGACCGCTCGCCGAGAAGTGGCTGGCGACACTCCAGCAAAGCGGCCATGACGGGCACGTGCTCGACGCTGAGCGGTTCGAACCCGCCGCCTCCTACGACATCGCCATCGTTAGCACCACCGAACTGTCGAGCCTTTCCGACGACATCGCGGGCCGGCTCAGCAGGGCGGCGTGTGTGATCGTCGCGGGCGACGGATCGGTGGAGGATTACCTAACCCAACTCGATGAAAACATCGCGCCCCCAATAGCCGTCGCAATAGCCGGGCCACCGGAACGTTGGTCGCAGACGCTGTTCGATCAGATGTCACGAGACGTCCCCATCGACGCCGCGGTCGAAAGCATCGTCAGGAGGACGGGCATCGACGCACTCCTTGCTGGACCTCGGCACGGGATGGACATCACGGCCTCTACCCGTTGGATGGCCGCCGTGGCGCCGGACGTCCCCGAACTCGGGCGGTCGCTCGACCGGATCGCCGAGGCAGGCCCGAACGCCGGGGTCGGAACCGTGTTCGCAGAAACGAATTCGGTACTTGCGGCGCGCGCACGCGGTCTTGATCCTGTCGCCATCGTGCTGCCGCCGGTTGTCGCAGCCCCTGGAGATTTGGCGCCCGAGAAATGGATCGCCTTGCCAGGCGAGGGATTCATCAAGCCCGAGAGCGAGCGCGAGGCTGAGGAAGGCAGGGGAGTCAGGGAGATCGGGGAAGACTGGTCCGGGGAGGAAGGGCGACTAGCGCCACGAGAAATACCGACCGACGAGCCAGCGCAACCACGTCGATTGGCCGCTCGCGCATTGGACAACAACGAACTCCCGGTGACGTCGATCCTGCCGCCGAATAAGGAGCTGCTCCTCACCGTCCGCATCGCCATTCCGGAGAAAGAGGACACCGCCGTCGAAGAACCGTTTCCGCCGCTGCCGGATACCGGGCGTCCCACGGTCGAGCTCGAGGTCGCCGTCACCGGTGATGTGTGGAAGGAACGTCCGCAATCCCAGATGATCTCCATCTCGCGAGAAGTCTTGACCCAGCCCAGCACCTCGGCGCGGTTCCCGTTCACGACGCCCCACGCGGGCGCGGTCGTAACCATCGAGATCGGCGTGTTCTACCAGGGCAAGCCACTGCAGGCGGCGACGTACGTATCGCCGGTGAGCGATGTTGCCCTGCCCGACGAAAAGCCCACCCTCACGACATTCCCGTCCACCCTCGCGACATTCCCGTCCACCCTCGCGACATCCACGCCCACCCTCAAGACATTCACACTGTCGGGCCCCGACGAGCCCAGCGAAGAACTGCGACCCGTCGATGTCACGCTCGATGGCACCGGTGCCGAGCTTAAGCGCTGCGACAGTGATCGCTATGTGGTCATCAAAGACGCGCAAAAAATACTCGAGGACATCGAGGGTCAGCTATCGAAAGTTCTCGGGGACAAGGCGGCCCCGGACTCTTTCGATGATTCGTGTGCCCTTCAGCTGCTCATCACACTCGCACAGAAAGGTGTCGCACTCCGGGGCTTCCTGAAGGACCTCGACATCGGTGACGCGCGCAGCATCAACATCACCGTCCTTTACAACACTCCCGTCCTGCCTCTGGAACTGGTCTACGCCGGGCCCGCACCGACGTCCAAAGCCCAGCTTTGCGATCACGTCTCGAACCCTCCGCCGCCGGGTCAAGCCTGCCAACAAGCGTCAACGAAGCGGGTGTGTCCGTATGCCTTTTGGGGACTACATCGCTCGATTGCGCGCACCGTTAAATGGGCATCAGAAGGCGCCACAAACGGGCCGCCCTGGACAACGAAGATTCTCGCGTCATCGGTATTGTGCGGGGCGTCGGCAAAAGCCGATGAAATAATTACGGAACCTCTGCCGACTGACCGCGTGCGTGGCACCGCAGAGGGCTTGTTCGGGCGTGTGGCTTTTGTGCAGCGCTGGAGTGATTGGCGCGAAAAGATCAAAAGCGCCAAGCCCAACCTTCTCGTCATCCTCGGCCACACGATGATGGAACCCGGCGCGAATCTTAGCCTCTACCTTGGGCAGAGATCGGTGCTCGAAGACTACAAACTCGTCGACCGGCCCGATTATCTGCACGCCGACGGCACCAGGCCGCTAGTGTTCCTCATCGCGTGCGCCAGCGCCGTGCTGCGCAACCCATACGGGTCGTTTCCCGGCGCGTTCACCAGGGAAGGAGCCGGAGCCGTCGTCGGTACTCTCTCGAAGATCAACGGTCCGCATGCGGCAACGGCGACAGAATATTTGCTTCGCGCCATCTACGATCTCGCCGATACGGGTGGCAGCGTCGGGGATGCGGTACAGGCGGCGCGGCGAAATCTGATCGCCGAACGAAAGCCGATCGGCCTCGTTCTCGTCTCGCACGGTGAGATGGACACGAGGTTAGCGAAATGATCGCAGTGGAGATGCTGCCGGGTGGGAATGGCGATGCGTTAGTGGTGGAATACGGAACCGACGCCAAGACCCACCAACTGCTCATTGACGCCGGCACGTATCACGCGTGGAACGGGGTGCGTAAGGAGCTGATACGCCGCGACGGGGATCGCTATGAGATCTTTGTCGTCACCCATGTCGACGAGGACCACATCGGCGGCGCGATTGCGGTGCTCGACGACCCTGATCTCAGAGGTCGCGTCGGCAAAGTGTGGTTCAACGGCTTCGTCCATTGCGAGAGTGGTGGCAACGTGCTCGGCCCCGTCAACGGTGAACAGCTCACCGGGCGCATTGTCAGCGGGCCGTTTGAGTGGAACCAGGGGTTCACCCCGAACACGTTCACCCCGAACGCGTCCAAGCACGTCGGTGGACCCGTCGTGCTGCCCAGTGACGGTGAGCTTCGCTCCATCGGCCTGCCGGGAGGCGCCCGCGTAGTACTGCTGTCACCGAGCGGTCCGAAACTCAAGGCGATGGCGGAGAAGTGGAGAGAAGACGTTACGAAGGCGGGCCTGGAGCCCGGTGGCGGAAGCCCTGGCCACACGTGGGGACCCACGCCACGCCCTCCCGTGTTTGAACCGCTGCCGGACCCGCTCGACTGCGCCGCGGTGAAAACCCTTGCGGCCAAGAAGAACACCGACGGTTCGCGGGCGAACGGCTCGAGCATCGCTTTCGTCCTCGAATACGGCGGCAAGCGAGTGCTTTTCGGCGCTGACGCTCATGCGCCACAGCTGACCGGGGCGTTACAGCGCTACGCCCGCCGAGTCCGCGAGACGCGGCCGCGCTTCGACCTGGTCAAGCTGTCCCATCATGGCAGCAACGCCAACCTGTCGACGGCAATGCTGCGGCTGATCGACTGCCGCCGCTTCCTGATCTCCACTAACGGCGAGAGATTCGACCATCCGGATCACGCGGCGATAGCCAAGGTGATTGCAGCCTATGACGACCCCGTCACTTTCTATTGCAACTACCGGACAGTGCGTACCGAACCATGGGAGAAGAAAGGTCCCGCCGTCGGAGCCACCTTCAAGTTCCCGAAAGCCAAACAGCAGTTCATCCGCGTCACGGCATGACCAACATCGTCATCTGCTTCGACGGTACGGGTGCCGAGATACGCGCCGGCGGCAACACTAACGTGGTGCAACTGTTTCGCCGCTTGCACAACAAACCGGGCAGGCAACTTACCTACTACGATCCGGGTGTCGGCACATTCTCTGCGGCCGGTGCGTGGACAGAGCCCGCCCAGCGGATCTCACGACTTTTCGGAGTCGCCTTCGGCACGGGCATGCGCACTAACCTCGAGGAGGCCTACACCTTCCTCATCAATCACTGGAAGCCCGACGACAAGATCTTCATCTTCGGGTTCAGCCGGGGCGCCTACTGCGCCCGCGCGTTGACCGGCATGCTCTATGTCGTCGGAATGATGCGGCCAAACTCAGAGAACCTGGTGAAGTATGCCGTAAGCAACTACGCGCGCCGAAAGCCCAAGTGGCGCAAGGAAAACTGGAAAAAAGCTCAACAGTTCAAGTCGATCATGTCACAGAAAGTGGAGTCACGAAAAGGTGAGGACCACTATTGGGTACCCGTGACATACCTCGGTCTCTGGGACACCGTCAAGGCGCCAGGTATTCTGCGCCGCAGCATGGAGTGGCCATACACCCGTAAGCTGCCCAACGTCGACGCCGGCCGCCACGCGGTATCCATCGACGAAAAGCGCCGCCCCTTCCGCGAATATCTTGTTGCCGAAGGCCATAGCACCATCCAGGAAGTATGGTTCGCCGGAGTGCATTCCGACATCGGCGGCGGGTTCGTCGACAAACCATGTCTGGGTGACATCGCACTCAAATGGATCACCGATGGCGCTCGTGCGGCCGGAATCCTGCTGGACGAGGATCCCCCGTTACCACCGCTGACAATCGCCCACGCTACGGCCGCCATCCACCGAGCAGGATGGAAGTGGTCACTGCTCACGTTCCGTCGGCGCCGCGTGCCAGCCACCGCCAAGATTCACGCAAGTGTTCGGGAACGTATTGCCCAAGACCCCCGCTACCAACAGCCCTGCTGTCGCTGTTGCAAGAAGCGGCTGCCGACGGACTCGTGGTCCGATCTCGATTGGCTCACTCAGCAGGGGCCCAGTACATATGCCGAACAGCCTCGACCTGCGCATCGCACGCCTTAGAGTCTTGTTGTGGCAAAACCACGTTCATTCAAGTCAGCGTTGGACGACGCGGCGAAGCACCAGTATCCGCTCTCGATTCTCCTAGGGAATGGCTTCAGCCGAGCATTCAGTAACGAGTTTGGGTACGAAACGCTACGTAGCGTCGCGAAGATGCCGGACTTGACGGTCAGCAAGGACAAGCTCTTCCAACAGGCGGGAACTGACGACTTCGAGACCGTTATGCGCAACCTGCAACAGTCGGCTGACCTCCTCAAGCTTTATGAACCCCACAACACCGCTTTGGGTCGTGCACTGCGAGCTGATGCGCTAGTTGTCAGAGACGGCCTCGTCGAAACCCTCATCGCAATTCATCCGCCTGCGGCACAGAAGATCGAAGACGAAAAATATCAGGCGGCCCGAAAGTTCTTATCGCCGTTCAAGAGAATCTTCACCATCAACTACGACCTTCTTCTGTACTGGACCGTGCTCCGGCGATACCTGAGCCCCCCCAGTGTGGTTGTGAAAGACGGATTCGGACGCACCGGCCAGGGCTCCCTGACCTGGAGCCAGCCTAGCCGCGCCGATGAACAAGAGATCTTTTACCTTCACGGCGCGATGCACCTTTACGTCGAGGACCACCGACTCCGAAAAATTCAGGTTCCGAGGGGTCAGATGGTCGAGCGACTCCGATCGAATCTTGAGGCTGGAAGGTACCCGCTGGTAGTGACAGAAGGCAGCTCGTTGGACAAGCAATTGCGTATCGAACGCAGCGCATACTTGACTTACTGTCGCAAGCGGTTGGCCCGGTCGGCCGGTGCGCTTTTCATTCACGGCATGGCGATGTCAGATAACGACCACCACATACTGGATGCCATCACCCGCAGCCGAATCGAGGCAATCTATATCGGGCTTCACGGTTGCCCCTCCGTCGCATGCGCCACCATCCGCGCGAAAGCGCAAGAGCTTGCTCGCAATCGCAAGGCCAAAGGCGGCCGTACACTCAGGGTGCAGTTCTACGACTCAGGAACGGCCTCGGTCTGGGGCTGAATTAAGCGCTGCGTTGGCCACATCATCGACCTGCCACCGCATCCTCGACCATCTGTGAGAGACCGTTAAGTGGCTCTTCGTAATTCAGAGTGCATTGACAAGTTGGTGGAGTGCTCCGCTGTGCAGTAGTGAGCGCCAGCGGTAGTGGGTGAGGTTGCGGAATCCGA
>Ga0209040_10001605_pt1 | contig 17939 bp, 17 predicted proteins | sample BogFormECP12_OM3_FD_188240 | JGI IMG/M metagenome (GOLD analysis project Ga0209040, IMG submission 188240) | Bog forest soil microbial communities from Calvert Island, British Columbia, Canada - ECP12_OM3 (SPAdes) (version 2) | ecosystem: Environmental > Aquatic > Freshwater > Wetlands > Bog ...
ACCAGCCACGCCTGCAAGGCGGAGACCGGACAGGTCTCGTCGGACCGCCCGCGGGGAAGGGCAATCTCCGCGCCTTCGCCGTCGGTGTCCGTTTTGGATGCAGCTCGATCGCCCTACTCCGCCCAGTCCGCACGATTTCCTGCCACCCGTTCCCTCCTTCACGGTGACCAGCACCGACGTCCGCGAAGGTGTGCGGATGGGCAACGCCTTCCTGTTCGGCGGTTGGGGCATGACGGGTGGGAACATCTCGCCACAGCTTGCATGGAGCGGCGCGCCCGCCGGAACGAAGAGCTTCGCTGTGACCCTGCTCGACCTCGACGCGCCAACCGGCAGCGGCTTCTGGCATTGGATTCTCATCGACGTTCCCGCCACAACGACCAATCTCGCGCAAGGAGCCGGAGCACGGGGTGGAGCAGGGGCAGGGGCGATCCACCTCCGCAATGACTTCGGCGAGCATGCCTATGGCGGTCCGGCGCCGCCGAAGGGCGATCGCCCGCACCGCTACATGTCTGCCGTGCACGCGCTCAACGTGGAAAAGCTGGGCATCGATGCTTCGGCGAGTGCCGCCGTGGCCGGCTTCAGCATGATGTTTCACACGCTGGCGCGGCGTGCTGGTCCCGGTCTACGGCGCAGCTAGTGGTCTTCCGTTCAACCGGGCATGGCCTTGTTGCGTGAGGACCAGCCCCTCGTGCCTGAGCAGCAGGCCCAGTCGGCGATAGCCGAAACGCCGGCGCTCGGCTGCCAGCGCGCGCAGCTTGGCGCGCACCGGTGCATCATCCTGTCCGCGCCGAGGATCTGGCACGCCCGCCGCTCGCCGATGTCGTGCGCCTCAAGCGCACAGCCACCGCGCTCCTCTTCGCCACGGGCGTCACCAATTTTTTGCCACGATGTCTTTCAGCACCGCGTGGTCCGGCATCGCGTCGGCCAGCAGCTTCTTCAGCCGGGCGTTCTCGTCCTCGAGCTGTCGCAGCCGGCGCGCCTCGGAGACGTTCATGCCGCCGAACTTCGCTTTCCACTTGTAGAACGCCGCTTCGTTGACGCCGTGCTTGCGGCACACGTCCGCCGTCTTCGATCCCGCCTCGTGCTCGCGCAGGATCCCGATGATCTGCTCCTCGGAAAAACGCGACCCCTTCATCTCCGCCTCCTGCTCGGGCGGACTCTACTCAACCTGGAGGAGTTTTCGGGGGTCAGGTCACGGCGCCTCGGGGGCCGTCCACCCCATCAGGTCACTACTGCTGACAGAACGCTCTGATGAGACGACTGTTGGATCTAGGCCGGATGAGGGCGTTTGGCCCTCGGCCGAACGAAAAGTCTGACCTGCACCAGCCCGCGCGGCGCGAAAATGACGAACAGCACCAGGAGGACGCCATAGACCATGAGCCGGTAGTCACCGAGGCCGCGCAAGCTCTCAAGTCCGAAGGTCACAACGAAGGAGCCGACCAAAGGCCCAGTGGTTGTACCGATGCCGCCGACAAGGGTGATCACTAGAGTGGTGACCATGATAGAAAAGCCGATTGCGGAGTCGGGCGTCAGAATACGCAGGTAATGCGCATAGTAGGCGCCGGCAATGCCGGCGACGAAGGAACTCACGACGAAGGCCATCAGCTTATAGCGCGCCGGATCGACGCCGAGGCTGTCGGCCGCTGATTCGGAGTCCCGAATCGCCCTGAGCGCAAGGCCCGTGCGGCCGCTTGCGAGCCCGATCAGGAGTGCCGTGGACGCGGCAAGGAAGACGAGCGCGACATAGTAGGACGCAGACGGGTCGCCGGCACCGAACGAGATGACGCCGAATCCCGGCAGAGTGACGGGGGTGAACGGTGGGATGCTGGCAAGCCCGAGCGTCCCCCGGGTGAAGTCGGCCCAATTGGAGACGGCATCCTGCACGATCACGGCAAAGGCCAGAGTGACGATGGCGACGTGGGCGACCGATCGGATGCGCAAGACAGGAAGGCCAATGGCGAGGCCCGCGAGCGCGGCCACGACGCCGCCGAACCACAGCGTGATCCAGGGACTCAACCCCGCGTGCATCGCGAGCAGGGCGGAGCCGTAGGCGCCCAGACCAAAGAAGGCCTGATGACCGAAAGTGAAGATCCCGGCGTACCCGTTGATCAGGTTCCAGCTTGCGGCGAGCATGGCGTAAAGCATGCTCAGGATGAAAAGGTGCAGCAGGTAGGGATTGTGCACCAAGAGCGGAACGAGGCAGAGCAGCCCCAGGATCGCTATGACGATACCGTGCTGACGCCAGCTTCTGATTTGCGGCCTCATGTCTAATTCCGTTCTTCGACGCCGAAGAGGCCCCACGGCCGGACCCAGATGACCAGCACCAGAAAGGTGAAGGCGATGACGTCGCTCCACTCGGTCGACGAAAATAGCACGCCGAGGCTCTCGACCACGCCGAGTAGGATCCCGCCGAGAATCGCTCCGGCAAAGCTGCCGAGTCCACCGAGGATCACCACGACGAAGCCCTTGAGCAGCGGGCTCAGGCCCATATAGGGATTAACCGCGGTGATCGGCGCGAGCATGGCCGCGGCCAGTGCCGCGAGCCCTGCCGAGAGTCCGAAGGTGAGTGTGTAGATCGAGAGGATGTTGACGCCGTAGAGTTGCGCGGCATCCGCGTCCTGCGCCGTGGCCCGCAATGCCAGACCGAGCCGGGTGTATTTGAGGACGAACCATAGAGCCGCGATCGAGACGCAGGATACGCCGAGGATCAAGAGGCGCTGGTAGGCGATGCGGATACCAAACAGGTTGAGCACGCCTTCGACGAAATAGGGCACATTGTGAAACTCCGGCCCCCACACATGGAGGGCCAGGTTCTGCAGAAATATAGAGACCCCGAGCGTCGCGATGATGGTGGTGAGCTGCCAAACCGGATGTGACAGCAGATGGTGGATGACGACGCGCTCGACGACGACGCCGAGCAGAAAGATCGCCACGACGGCGATGAGCGTGGACAGCGCTGGATTGATGCCGAGCACCGCATAGCAGAAAAAGACGAGATAGCCCCCCAGCATGAAGAACTCGCCATGGGCGAAGTTCAACATCTTCATCGTGCCCCAAATGAGTGTGAGGCCACTCGCGAACAGCGCGTACATCGATCCCACGATGATGCCGTTGACGATCTGGGCGACGACAAGCTGGATCGGCACGCCTCAGACCCCGAGATACGAACGGCGGACTGACTCGTCAGTCAGGAAGTCCGCCGTCCGGCCGGACTTGACCATCACGCCGGTCTCCAGGAGATAGGCGCGCGCCGCCACCTTAAGCGCGAGTTGCGCGTTCTGTTCGACCAGAAGAACGGCGACGCCCCGCGCGTTGATGTCCTGGATGATGGCGAGGATGGTCTCGACAACCTTCGGCGCCAGCCCAAGTGAGGGCTCATCGAGCATGAGAAGGAGCGGACGCGCCATGAGCGCGCGGGCTGTTGCCAGCATCTGCCGCTCGCCGCCCGAGAGCGTCCCAGCAAGTTGCCCGATGCGCTCCTTGAGGCGCGGAAAGAGGTCGCAGACCTCCTCGATCAGCGTCCCGCGTTCCCTCCAGCTTGGCGCGCCGTAGGCACCCATTAGCAAGTTCTCGCGGATGGTCATCTGCGGGAACAGGCGCCGCCCTTCCGGCACATGGGCGATGCCGAGGCGGATGAGATGGTGCGCCGGCATTCGCTCGATCGCCGTGCCTCGGAAGAGGATGGCACCCGAGCGTGGGCGGATCAGGCCGGAAATCGTGCGCAGCATCGTGGTCTTGCCGGCGCCGTTCGGGCCGATGACCGCGACAATCTCTTGCTCCTCGATTTCCAGGCTGATATCCACGAGCGCGCGCGCATCGCCGTAGTAGCTGGAGATGCGCTCAACGCTGAGCAGCGGCATCGAGAGCTCCCCCAAGATAGGCTTCGATGACCGCTGGATCGTGCGACACGGCTGCGGGTGTGCCATCGGCGATCAGCCGGCCCTGGTGCAGCACGATGATCCGATCGGCAATGCTCATCACCGCGCGCAGGACGTGCTCGACGAAGATGACTGCGATGTTCTCTGCCTTCAGGCCGTGCACGATAGCGGCGATATCGTCGACTTCCTCTGGCGACAGGCCCCCCATCACTTCGTCCAGCAAGACGACGCGCGGCTCGGTGGCGAGCACGCGGACAAGCTCGAGCTTCTTGCGTGCACCGAGCGGAAGCTCCGCGGCCGGTGCGTCGAGCCACTGTGTAAGCCCCGCGCGCTCCAACCAAAGGCGAGCGCGTGCCGAGTCTCCGCGCCCGTTGTCCTGGCCGAATTCGAGCGCCACTTCGACGTTCTCGAGGACGCTTAAGCTGGCGAAGGGCTGCGGAATCTGGAAGCTGCGCGCGATGCCGAGACGGCAGCGGACGCTCGGCTTGAGCCGCGTGATGTCTCGCCCGTCGAGGTGGATGTGGCCGCCGGAGGGGAGCAGAGCCCCCGAGATGATGTTGAAGAGCGTCGTCTTGCCGGCACCGTTCGGACCGATGAGACACAAGATTTCGCCGCTGAACGCCTCGAATGAAACGCCGTCGAGCACGACGAGCCCGCCGAAGCTATGCCGGACTTTGTCGGCGGTCAGAATGGGCCGTCTATTCAAATCGTTGCACCTTCTTAGCCATCGATCGAACTGCGACCGCCGCGCGGCGGAGCGCGTGTCGGCGAACTACTTCATCCAGGGCTGGACTTGGTACTTGGCCGTGGCCACGTTCTCCGGCCAGATGATGACGTTCTTGCCGTCGCGGATTTGCGCCGTGGGGATCGGGATGAACGCCGCGCCGTACTGGGCCGTATGGTTCTTCTGATCGAAGGCGAAACGGCCGAGGATGCCGTCATAGTCGGTGGCGGCGAGGGCCTTGACGACCGCCTCAGGGGTGGTCGTGCCCGCGGCTTTGAGGGCATTGAGAGCGATGGTCATGCAGTCGTAGCCATAGGCGTGGTCGGTGGTAGCGGCGGTGCTGAATTGGGCCCGGACCTTTTCGTCGAGTACCTTGTCGGCCGGACGCTGCGCGGCGTCGAAGATGAGCGGCGCCCACATCAGGCCTTCGGCCGCCTTGCCCGCGCCCCTGAGATAGGCAGCCTGGGTCGGGTAATAGATTGCGAATTGGGAGGATGTCAGGCCCTGTTCGGCGAATTGCTTCGACAGCGCGACGCCGGAATCCACTGCGGTGAAGACAGAGACCAGGACGTCCGGGTTCTCGAAGGCGAGCTTGGTGAGCGCCGAATTGAAATTCGTGCTGCCGAGCGGAACGGTGCTGTTGGCGATGACGGTCCAGCCACCGGCCTTGAACAGGTCTGCCGCGTTTCCCGCGATCGAGCGACCGTAGTCGGTGTCCTCGACGAGAAAGACGACGGTCTTCTTTGCCGGCGTCAATTGCCCACTCGTGATGAGCGAGGCATAGGTCTGGAAGATGGTCGCGGCGTAGCCCTGGCTGTTGAAGTCCGCCTTCCAGAAATACTGGAATTTCTCTGGCTCCTTCTCGATCTTTGCCGAGATCGCACCGCTCACGGGCTCGCAGCTCATCGTTGGGATCTTGTACTGGTCGGCGAGATCCATCTCGGCGATGGTCACCGAACTCGCGAAGGAATCGCCGATCAGGAAACTGATTCGGTTGTCGGTGATCAGCTTCTGGGCCGCGCTGACGCCCTGCGCCGGGTTATCCTGGGTATCTTCGAAGAGGATTTCGACGTGGAGGGGCTTGCTGTCAACAACCACACCGCCTTTGGCATTCCACTCCTCCGCCGCCACGCTCATGCCCTGGCGAAGGGCCAAGCCGGATTGTGCCGCCGGTCCGGAGAATGGACCGGTGACGCCGATCTTCACCGTCTCCTGGGCCCGGACCATTCCCGGTTTTCCGGCCAGAGCGATAGCTGCTGATGCAATCACCAGAGCCGTGCTTAAGCGAACGTTCTTCATTGCTTGGTCCCTTTTTGCGGGCGCCCCCAACCGAGATTGTCCCGGCGAGCGAAGAGACAGCCTGATGGTGGATGCCTCCTCTCAAGGACAGCGGGTTGATCGGCGTTGCAAGTGGGATGCCGAGTGATTTCGCAGGGAGAGCGTCCGGAGGGTCGGGCCGAAGGCTCGCGGTAATCTGGTTTCGGCGCAGGCTTGGCCGACGAGTGCGGCGGCCGGTCGTTGTGCCCTGTAAAGGGCTGACCTATCGGCCACCGCTTCCGATGACTTCGGCCTTGGCAGGCCCACCGACTACCTTTGGATCTGCCACGATCAAGGACGCCCGGTCTGCCGAACCCAGTTTGCTGTTCCACTCCAAACGTCGAGCAGCCGGAAAACGCTCGGGGGGAAAAGTACGGACCGGTTGCGGTCTCCGGGCGGCATCGGGAGCGGAAGGCAATATAATTGCATCCGGAGAGTGCGACGCTATCCAAGCAAGCGTCGCGCGGCGTCCGGCAACAATCGAATCGCCAGGGTGACGGGGAGAAAGTTCGTTATGCTCGATCAGGAGATCACGACGACCCTCATGAAGGCCGTCGATACCGGCTTCGAGGAACAGATTGAGCTCACAGCCGAGCTCGTGCGGTTTCCGTCGGTGCGCGGGGCCGAGCACACTGCCCAGGATTTCATCGCGACCGAGATGCATCGGCGCGGCCTCGCGGTTGATCGCTTCCAGGTCAACATCGAGGATATTCGAAACCTGCCAGGCTTCTCGCCTGTGCATGCAAACTACGACAACGCCTTCAACGTCGTCGGCTGCCACCGCGCCGACAACCGCAAGGGCCGGTCGCTCATCCTCAACGGGCATATCGACGTGGTGCCCCCCGGGCCGCTCGACATGTGGAGCACGCCACCCTTCGAGCCGCGGCGCGACGGCAATTGGCTCTATGGCCGCGGGGCCGGCGACATGAAGGCGGGGCTGGCGGGATGCCTGGCCGCTCTCGATGCACTGGCCCGCATCGGCTACCGGCCGGCGGCGGATGTCATCGTCCAGTCCGTGGTCGAGGAGGAATGCACCGGCAACGGCGCCCTTGCGTGCGTGGCTCGCGGTTATCGCGCCGATGCGGCGCTGATCCCTGAGCCGATGGCGGACCGGCTGATCCGCGCCCAGGTCGGCGTGCTCTGGTTTCAGGTCCAGGTGCGCGGCATCCCGGTCCATGTCCGCGAGGCAGGCGCGGGCGCCAACGCCATTGAAGCCGCCTACGGGCTGATGAAGGCGCTGCACAGGCTGGAGGAGGAATGGAATGGGCGGCGCGCGGCGTTTCCGCCCTTCGAGGAGGTCGAGCATCCGATCAACTTGAACATCGGCAAGATCGCGGGCGGCGACTGGCCGTCCAGCGTGCCAGCCTGGTGCAGCTTCGACGTCAGGATTGCGATCTATCCCGGGCAGGCCATAGCGGACGCGAAGCGCGAGATCGAGCAGACGATCCTCGGGGCGGCGCAGGAGAACCGCTTCCTGGACAATTGCCCGCCGACGATCGTCTATCACGGCTTCGAAGCTGAGGGATACGTGCTCGCGGGCGCGGACGAGCCGGTCGCCACGCTGGACGCCGCCCACCGCGTCGTATTCGGGTGCGCCCTTGAGCGGAGCGCTGTGACGTTCACGACAGACGCGCGCTTCTTCGGACTCTATGCCGGCTTTCCGGCGCTCGTCTATGGCCCCAATACGCAGGCGATCCACGGCTTCGACGAGCGCGTGGACCTTGAGTCGCTGCGCCGGATCACTCAGGCAATGGCGCTCTTTGTCGCCGATTGGTGCGGGCTACAGAAACGCTAGCGTCCCAAAGCCGAGGGGGCGGTATCCCGGAGTCGCTTTGCCGCGGTACTCTCGCGGGACGATGGGCATCTGCGATGGCGCAGGGACCCTTGGCGGCGTGCCGTTCCGGAATCGATACGTGGCGACCCGAACTCACATCACTTGTGGTCAAGCGGAACATGGCTTGGGGATTGCGTATCAAGGGCTGCTTCCCCGTCGTCCTGCCCCCGCTGCCTTTGCCCATCCGCGAGGGCCCTGATCAGGGGCTGCGGGCAACCGTTTAGGGGGGCCGGCGACGCCGCCGATATTCTCACTCAGGACGAACGAAATGTTCGCGCCGTTCTTGCCCGAGATTCGGGCATAGATTGCGTTTCTGCCTAAGATCCGGGCACAGATTTCCAGAATGTTATGATACAGGTCAATGTGTAGGCGGCATGGCAGGGGTCAGATATTCGTATGCCCAATCTTCCATCATCCGAGCCTCGCCTTCCCACTCCACCGACCAGCAGATCCGCTGATCGGTATGACCATCGGTCAGTGTCTGACCAGCTTGTTCCCGTGGCCTTCACCGATCGCGCCCGCTGGAGCCAGCGCACGGTCCCCGCGGCCATGGGCCCGTCGCAAGCGATCCGTTCCTCAGATGGGACAGATTCATCGGAGCAAGCATGTCCGGACAGCCCCTTGGGTAATGCTCCCGGCAAGCAAGTTGATCCCCTCGTGCGCTTTGCAGGCGTTCGCAAGACGTATGACGGCAAGACGCTGATCATCAGGCATCTCGATCTCGACATACCGCAAGGTGACTTCCTGACGCTGCTCGGCCCGTCCGGGTCGGGCAAGACCACATGCCTGATGATGTTGGCGGGCTTTGAGACACCGACGCAGGGCACGATCACCCTCGAAGGCCGCCGGCTCGACAACGTGCCGCCGCATAAGCGCAACATCGGCATGGTGTTCCAGAACTACGCGCTGTTTCCGCACATGACGGTGGGCGAGAACCTCGCTTTTCCTTTGTCCGTCCGCGGACTGAGCAAGGCGGATGTCGCCACGAAGGTCAACCGCGCGCTCGGCATGGTGCGACTACAAGGCTATGAAAATCGTCGTCCGCTGCAGCTCTCGGGCGGTCAGCAGCAGCGTGTGGCGCTGGCCAGGGCCCTGGTATTCGATCCGCGGCTTGTACTCATGGATGAGCCGCTGGGCGCCCTCGACAAGCAGTTGCGCGAGTACATGCAACTCGAGATCAAGCAGCTTCATGCAACGCTGGGGATCACCATTGTGTACGTCACCCACGATCAGGGGGAGGCGTTGACGATGTCTGATCTGGTCGCCGTTTTCAACGACGGCATCATCCAGCAGATCGGGCCGCCACGCGTTATCTATGAGGAACCGAAAAACTCGTTCGTCGCTCAGTTTATCGGCGAGAATAACCGCCTAGACGGCATGGTCGAATCGATTGACGGTGCGTACTGTACGGTCCGCTTGCTTGGCGGTGAGCGCGTCATCGCCCGAGCTATCAACATCGCCGGACCGGGAAAGCCGACTTCATTGTCGCTCCGACCCGAGAAGATCCGGCTGGACGGTGCCGACGGCAGCGCGGCGGGCAACAACATTACGGCCCGCTTCCGGAATCTGCTTTATCAGGGTGATCATGTTCGGCTTCTCTTGACGGTGGATGCGGACCGGCAGTTCACCATCAGACAACCGGCTGGTCCAACGCCTTCTGGCCTTACCGAGGGCGATGCCATTTCGCTGTATTTCGCCGCCGACGATTGCCGGGCGCTTGATCCGGTGAGCGCTCATGCCTGAGCGGTCCGTCTTTGTCTGCCAGGTTCGATTGGCGTACGCGCGTTCGAGCGCGCTTCCGATCAGGCAGTTCCCGTCCCGTGCGCGCAACGGATTCCGATTTCTCGCTGCGGCGCGATGTTCCTTCGACCCCAACATCAGGAGTAGACAGCTATGAAATCAAGTTCAACTATCCTGCCAGCCGTTCTGGCGGCAGTCCTTGGGGCGGGACCTGCCGTGGGTCGTGACCTGACGGTGGTGTCTTGGGGCGGCAGCTATCAGGACGCCCAGAAGGAAGTCTACTTCAGGCCCTTCGCTCAGACGGTCGGTATCCCAATGAACGACGAAGCCTGGGACGGCGGTGTCGGTGTGTTGCGCGCCAAGGTCGAAGGCGGCGCGCTCAACTGGGACGTTGTCGAGGTCGAGTCCGAGGAACTTGCACTCGGCTGCGAGGAAGGACTTTACGAGAAGATTGACTACACGAAGATCGGTGGGGCCGCCTCCTACATACCGGAGGCGGTCAACGATTGCGGCGTCGGTGCCATCGTCTATGACTTCGTCCTCGCCTATGACGGCGACAAGCTGAAAGATGGGCCGCAGAGTTGGGCGGATTTCTGGGACCTGAAGAAGTTTCCAGGGCTTCGGGCGCTGCGCCAGGGACCGAAGACCACGCTGGAAATCGCATTGATGGCGGACGGCGTGGCGCCGAAGGACGTCTATGCAGTACTGGCCACGGACAATGGTGTCGATCGCGCTTTTGCCAAGCTCAAGGCAATTCGCGGCAGCCTGATCTTCTGGAAGGCCGGTGCGCAGCCGCCCCAGTTGCTGGCCTCGGGCGAAGTGGTAATGACCTCGGCCTACAACGGCCGCATTACCGCCGCCAACGACAGGGACCACAAGAACTTCCAAATGTCGTGGAATGGCGCACTGTTCACACTCGACAGCTGGGTCATCCTCAAGGGTTCCCCGAACATGGACGCCGCCCTTAAGTTCCTCGAGTTCGTTGGTAGGCCGGAACGCCAGCGGCTGCTGCCGAACTACATCGCCTACGGCGTGACCAGCAAGGCCGCCATGCCGCTGATCGATCCGAAGCTGGTGGCACGGCTGCCGACGGCCCCGGAGAATATGGCACGGGCAGTGCAGATCTCGGACGCGTTCTGGGCCGAGAATCTCGATCGACTCACCGAACGCTTCAATGCCTGGATCGCCGAGTAAGCTTCGCTCGCGCGTCGCGTAGACACGGTCCTGGCAACGTCGCCAGGACCCGTCTGCGGGACGCCGGAGCACACATCGTCATGACCGTCGACCTCACACTTCACACGGGTTCACCGCTAGAACGTCAATCCCCAGGGGCCGCCCTATCACGCGGAGCCATGGGCGAGTCCGGACCCTCGCTCATGCGGCGGCTCGTGCGCACGGAACGGCATCGTAAGATTACGGCGCTTCTGCTGATAGCGCCGCTTGCGACCTTCCTGCTCTTCACCTTCCTCTTGCCGATTGCCGGCATGCTGTGGCGTAGCGTCGACGACCGGGACGTCGCACGCATCATGCCGCAGACCACAGCCGCAATCGGCTCCTGGGACGGACGCGGACTGCCGGGCGAGCACACCTTCGCCGCGCTGGCCGCCGACCTCGCTACCGCCTCGCAGGCCCGTACACTCGACCTGGCGGCCAAGCGCCTGAACTACGACGTCAACGGATTTCGCACTCTGCTGGCGACGACCGCACGCAAATTGGCGCAACTGGGCGCCACTGCGGGCCTCAATGAGGCGGACCTCAAGGAAACGCTCATACGCATCAACCCCCGCTGGGGAGAGCCCAACACCTGGGCCGCCATCAGGCGCGCGTCGGGACCGGTGACGGCATTTTACCTGCTGTCGGCCATCGACCTGAAGCGGGACGCAAGTAACAGGATCATTGCGGCACCGAAGACGGTTGCGATCTACCGTGAGGTGCTCGCCCGCACCTTCACCATCAGCCTGGTTGTGACCCTGGCCTGTCTGACCCTCGGATTTCCACTGGCTTATCTGCTGGCGACCGCGCGGCCGAACGTGGCTAATCTGCTGATGATCCTGGTCTTGCTGCCGTTCTGGACATCCCTTCTGGTGCGGACGATGGCCTGGATCGTGCTGCTGCAGAACCAAGGTGTCGTAAACGGGGCGCTGCTGGATCTGGGGCTCATCGACCACCCTGTGCGGCTGATCTTCAACCGCTTCGGTGTCTACGTCGCGATGATCCACGTGTTACTGCCGTTCATGATCTTGCCGATTTATAGCGTGATGCAGACGATCTCGCCTGCATACATGCGAGCTGGTTTGTCACTCGGAGCGCCGCCGCGCGTTGCCTTCGCGCGGGTCTATCTGCCGCTGACCATGCCAGGGGTCGGCGCCGGCTGTCTGCTCGTCTTCATTCTGGCTCTGGGTTACTACATCACGCCTGCCCTGGTCGGCGGTGCCGCAGATCAGATGATCAGCTACTTCATCGCGTTCTACACGACCGATACAGTCAACTGGGGCATGGCCTCGGCTCTCGGCGCCGTGCTGCTGACATCGACGTTGTTGCTTTACGGCGTCTACCAGCGCCTCGTCGGCGCCGATGGCATGCGCCTTGGGTGAGCGGTCCCATGTCGAGATCCCCCTACGACGCCTTCCTCAGCCACCGTCTCGCCGTACGGGGGTTCCACGTGTTCTGCGCCCTGGTACTTCTGTTTCTGGTCACCCCGATCCTCGTCATCATTCCGTTGTCGTTCAGCTCAGGTTCATTACTGATGTTCCCGCTGCCCGGCCTGTCGCTCCGCTGGTATGACGCAGTGCTAACCTCCGAACGGTGGCTGCCGTCGTTGCGCAACAGTCTCATCATCGGCACAGTAGCGACGACCTTGGCTACGGTCCTCGGAACACTGGCGGCACTCGGGTTGAACCGCGCGCGGCTGCCATTCAAACCACTGATCCTGGGTGTTCTGGTATCCCCGATGATTGTGCCTTCCGTGATCACTGCGGTCGGCATCTACTTCTTTTTCGCGCCACTCGGCCTGACCAACAGTTTCGCCGGCCTGATCCTGGCGCATACCGCGTTGGCGTCGCCGTTCGTCGTTATTACGGTCAGTGCAACGCTGCAGGGATTCGACGCCAATCTGTCGCGGGCCGCTGCAAGCCTAGGTGCCGGTCCGATCACGGCGTTTTTCCGCGTCATCCTGCCGATTATCCTTCCCGGTGTTGCGTCCGGGATGGTGTTTGCCTTCGCGACCTCGTTTGACGAGGTTGTGGTTGCCCTGATGCTGGCCGGTCCGGATCAACGGACCCTGCCGCGCGAGATGTTCATCGGCATCCGCGAACAGATCAGTCCCGACATAACCGCGATTGCGACGGCGTTGATCCTCTTCGCTGCTGCCCTTTTGCTGACGATGGAGGCGTTGCGCCGGCGCGTCAGGCGACTGAGAGGCATCGGAGCAGCATGAGGTAACTCCATCACCCGCGGGCGGGCTCGCGCCGCTCCACCTTGTTGAGAAGTCTGTTTGGCAGTCGGCAGACCAGACCGGCTGTTTCGCCGCCGTCGCGGCCCGGGAGGTGCTTTCGCATGGTTCCGTTTGCCATTGCTGGGATGCAGATCCCTATCGTGGCTGGGATTGACAACACTCCAGCGATGCGCACCGCGTTGGATATCCTGATGCACCGCTTTCCCTGGGTGCAAATGGTGGTCTTCAGCGAACTGGCGGCGTTCGGCCCGCTGCCTGGACATGCTCAACTGCCCGGTGGTCCGGTGGAGGCGGAGTTTCGCGAGATGGCAAAGTCGCACCGCCTCTGGCTGGTTCCCGGGAGCTATTTCGAGCGGCACGGCGCGGCTATTCATAACACGGCCCTCGTCATCAACCCTGCGGGCGCGGTGGTGGCCCGCTATCATAAGATGTTTCCGTTTCAGCCATACGAGGCAGGCGTTGCCGCCGGCACCGATTTTTGCGTCTTCGATGTGCCCTCAGTCGGACGGTTCGGGCTGTCCATCTGCTACGATATGTGGTTTCCGGAAACGACCCGAACCCTGGCCGCACTGGGTGCCGAGGTCGTCCTCCATCCGACCATGACCGACACCATCGACCGCGACGTTGAACTGTCGATTGCCCGTGCGATGGCGGCGGTCAATCAGTGCTATTTCTTCGATGTCAATGGCGTCAGCGGCGGCGGCGTAGGCCGCTCGATCGTTGTCGACCCTTGCGGTCATGTACTGCACCAAGCCGGCAGCGGCACCGAGATGATCCCGATCGAGATCGACCTCGACCAGGTGCGACGCAGCCGCCGGATCGGGATCCGCGGTCTTGGCCAACCGCTCAAGAGTTTCCGCGACCGGCAAGTCGAATTCGCGGTCTATGACCGCGCCCGCTTCGACGCCAGTTCTCTCGACAATCTGGGACCGCTGGAGCGGCCCGGGCGTGAACCGACATGACGGGGGGCCTGCAAGTCTCCTCGCGCAACCGTTCTTCCTTCTTCTTCTCTGGTCAGTGACGGGGGACGACTTTGACCACGAAGCTCAAAGGCATCTCGGACATACGGCGCTTCTTCTGCCGCAATGAGACGCCAATCTTCTTCATCGGCGCGACAAACTTCAATCTTACCTGCATCGATGACTGGGTCCGCAACTTCAAGTACGTCTCCTTCATCGACTGCTATGATGGACGGCAACCCAGTACCTTTGTGCCGGGTGCCATTCCCCATCAGGAATTCTCGAGCATCGAGGATGTCAACAACTACCTCCTCGAGCATAAGGAGGTGATCGATTACATCCACAGCCGCGGCAGGAGCCCAAAAGGCTGTTTTCTGATGTTCGACGAGCGGACCGAGGAACTGGCGAAGGAGATCGGCTTGGAGATCTGGTTTCCCCCCGCCGCTCTGCGCAACCGGCTCGACAACAAGATCGAAACGGTCCGAGTCGGCAACCGAGCTGGAGTGCCAAGCGTCCCCAACGCGCTGGCGAAGGTTTCGTGCTACGCCGATTTGTGCAGCGCGGCCAAGGCGGCGGCCCTGGGGACCGACCTTGTCGTACAGACGGCATTCGGCGACAGCGGCCACACGACGTTCTTCATTGGCTCCGACGCAGCCTATCAGAAATATGCCGCGCAGATCGAAGCGGAGCCAGAGGTTAAGATCATGCGCAGGCTCCGCTGTCGCAGTACCGCGATTGAAGCGTGCACCATGCGCAGTGGCACGATCGTCGGCCCATTGATGACGGAACTGGTAGGCTTTGCCGACCTCACGCCATATCGGGGCGGCTGGTGCGGAAACGAGATATTCGCTGACGCTTTTACCCCGGAGATTCGGGCCAAAGCGCGGGACTATGCGATCCGCCTCGGCGACCAGCTTCGCGCGGAGGGTTACCGCGGCTACTTCGAACTGGATTTCCTGATCGAGGAGGAGACTGGCGAGGTCTTCCTGGGCGAAATGAACCCCCGGATCACCGGGGTCACCTCACTCACCAATCATGCCGCCTTTGCCCATGCTGACGCACCGCTGTTTCTGTTCCACCTGCTTGAATTTACCGCTGTCGAAGTCGATCTGGATGTCGAGGCCATCAACCAACGCTGGGCTTCGCCAGATTACATCGATAGCTGGAGCCAGATGGTGATTAAGCACACGGCGGATACGGTCGACATTCTCACCAAGGCACCGCAGTCTGGGCTATATCGCCTCAGCACAGACGGCAGCATGGCGTTTGTGCGGTACGACAGCAACTGGCAGGCGATCGAAACCGAGGATGATGCGTTCTTTCTCCGGATCAGCGGCCCTGGGGACTATCGCTACCAAGGGGCCGATCTCGGCATCCTGGTCACAAGGGGGCGGTTGATGACTGCGGATTTCCGGCTTACGAATCGGGCGATGTCGTGGATCAACGCAGTTCGAGGCTGCTTCGCTGCCAACAACCTGCCGGCTGAGACGGCCGCTGCATCTGCGCTCACCCCGATATCAGACAAGGCGGGTAGATATGGATATCGCCAGGTGCTTTCCTGACCAACCGGATGCCTTCGTGCCAAATACGTAGCAACTCCGACCGGTCGCGGCACGTTCGAAGCGGGACGATATAGGGACGCCCCGGCGATGACCCCCACCCGACAGCCGGCTATGCTGCCACTTGCCTTCCGATCCTTCCGGGAAGCTGAACCCGGACCGAAATGGCGATCGCTGTTCGGCCAGTTCTGGCCCGCCTACAAGGCTTGGTTCTTTTCCGAAGGCGACGCTGCGAGGCCCGCCTATCTTCCGTCGCTGCGTGCGCTGCGCGCAGCCATGCCGGAACTTGCGCCGACCTACGAGACATTATGCGAACTGGCCGGAGGTAGCGACCGGGCAGCGCGGTTTCTCAGCCTCTATTGCCCGCCTGCCTATCTCAGCGGCTGTTCACAGCTTGTGTGGCATGACGGCGAACCGGCGCTGATCCGCAACTATGACTATGCACCGTGGCTCTGCGAAGGGGTCTTGTTGCTCACTGCCTGGAATGGACGCCGCGTGATGGCGATGAGCGACTGTGCCTGGGGCGTGCTCGACGGGATGAACGAGGATGGGCTCGCCGTTTCGCTGAGCTTCGGTGGCCGGCGCGTTCTCGGCCTCGGATTCGGTGTGCCGCTGCTGCTGCGCTACGTTCTGGAGTTCTGCACCACCGTCGCCGAGGCCGCCCAGGCACTCGCCCGCATCCCGGTGCACATGGCGTACAATGTCACCATGGTCGATCGGCAGGGCCATTTCCTGACCTTGTTCCTCTCCCCGGACCATGCGGCTGTCGTCCGCAACGTGCCGCTCGCGACCAATCATCAGACGCGGGTCGAACTGCCCCATCATGCCGCGCTGACGCGCAGCGTCGAGCGGGAACATTACCTTCGCATGCGGTTGGGCTGGCTTGGCGACGATTTGGAGATTGTCGCCCGCGATTTCCTGAAGCCGCCGCTTTATGCCACGGACTACCGACATGGCTTTGGCACCCTCTACACGGCGGTCTATCGTCCACGCCAGGGGGCTCTGGAACTGCGGTGGCCGGGATTTTCCTGGCATCAGTCCTTCCACGAGTTCCGTGAGGAACAGTGCTTGGTTCGGTTCCCAAGCAATCGCTCGGGGGTGAGCACTCTTCGATCCACTGATCTGTCCGGTATCGTGGCGCATCCACACCATGCGCATGGCTAACATCATATCGACTTGCCTTTCAGCTTGTTCGTCAACGCCGCCGAGAGCGTCAGCAGTCTTCGGTTGAGCCGCCACCAGGGGCTGTCGTGCGAAGACCGCGTCGCCTTTTTCGGGAGGTTCAGGGGTGCCCGTAGCCTTTCCACGCACTCGATCGCACCACTGCAACTATCGGTTCACGGGGTGTCGGTTGATCTTTGCGGCGGCATCTGGGTGTCGCTGCTCGACCGGTGAGCGGGCAGGGGGTGACCAGCGTACCAAAGCCTGGGAATAACACGCGAGAAGGGTCATTATCGCGTCTTAACGCGTGCCAAAGAAAAGCCTTGGCCAATTCATTCACCAAGGCTGCTCCTGCTCACATTATCCGCCTCCATGCTCACGCTCGTTGATCGGTGCTCGACATCATGGATGCGTACTCACGCTCTGTGACACCAACCTCGATCCTCATTCCGGGGACCGCTCGCTTGCTTCGAAGAGTGCCGCTGCCTTTGCCGCCTCGAACGTATCGGCGGTCCCGGCGGCAACGAGATCGTTGCGGCTGCCGCTACTCGAGTTGGCTCTGCGACGGACTTCCCATGTCGGCACGCCATGCTGCGTGAACACCAGCAATGTGAAATCCCTCACATCGGTCCAAACAGCGGGATCGGGCCACATGGGGGAAGGCAGTGGCTGCCATTCTATGTCGGACATCTACTTTCCCTCGATGGAAGGTCTCCTCGGGGTGCCGCATCTGCTGCTGCGCGAGGGCGGGAACGGAAGTGAACAGGAGCACGGGCAGCAACGCTCTCACGTGGGTCTCCGGAGAGCTCCGTTGGACGCTACCATCCATTCGGGTGGCTTCAAGCGGCGGGACGCCTGCCTGTTTTCCGGGCGGGGCTTGGGGCGCGGGCGGAGAGGGAGTATATCCGCAGCGTGGCTGTGCGGGGTCCGCTGAGAGCGGCGCGGACGACCACTGAGACGGCTGAGCTTTTCAGCCGGGGCGCTGTTCCGTTCCTGCCACGCTGCACGCGTTGCACCGGTTACCCCTGAAGAAAAGTCGATGATGGCCCGCATGTGCGCGGGATTTGGCCGGTGTGACAGGAAGCGACGTGATGACGACAGGTACGGTCAAGTGGTTCAACGCCCAGAAAGGGTACGGCTTCATCCAGCCGAGCGACGGGTCGAAGGATGTGTTCGTGCACATCTCGGCCGTCGAGCGCGCCGGGATCGGCACCCTCAATGAGGGCCAGAAGGTGACTTTCGACGTCGAGCGGGGCCAGCAGGGAAAGCTGTCCGCGGTCAACCTGAAGGCGGGCTGAACGACAGGGCGGCAC